>JAABUV010001787.1_pt1 | contig 30557 bp, 32 predicted proteins | sample 5559971 | NCBI WGS metagenome assembly JAABUV01 (sample SAMN10711881, study PRJNA513362) | rock metagenome | isolation source: Antarctica rocks | place: Antarctica: Victoria Land, Knobhead nord | collected 2015-12-19
GCCCGCGGGCGCGCCGCGGCCCTCCGTGCCGGGCAGGGCCCCGCCCGCCGCGCCGGCGGCGGCAACGACCGCCGCCGACGCCGCGCGCTGCGCCTCCAGGCGGTCCTGCAGGCGGCGCTGTTGCGCCTCCAGGTCCGCCAGGCGCGTGCGCAGCACCGCGCGCTGCAGGCGCCGCGCGTCGGCGCCCCGCTCGCCCGCGGCCGAGGCCTCCCCGCCTGCCGGCGCGGGCGCCGCGCCCCGCGCCTCCACAACGGGCTGTGCTGCGGCGAGGCGCGCGGGCTCTGGGCCGGGGTTGGGGCGGCCGTCCAGGTCACACGGTTCCAAAGTAGCCTCCGCGCCCGCGTTCGCCGCGGCGGCAGCGGTCTCGTCTTCGGCGTCCAGCGAGTCCAGAGCGGCGAGCACGGCGCCCAGCTCGCGCTCCACGGTGCGCAGGCGCCGCTCCACGCGCGCCACCTTGCCGCCGTCTGCCGCGCGGGGCGGCCCCGCGCTCGGCGGCAGCACAGCGCATGTGGCCACGTCTCCTTGAGAGAGCCCCCTCTTGAGGGATCTGCCTCATAGTTCAAGGACTACAGCCTCGCTGATATGCCACACGCAGGCAGTCGCTGCTGCTGGAGGCGCGCCGGCGACTCACCTGCATCGTCCTGGCCTGCGTCCGCTGCGTCGGGCGCGCCGTCGGCCTCCTGCACCTGCGCACGTTTGCACACGCCAGCGGTGCTCCACAGAGGCTTGGAACTCTTGAGATGGAGCCCCTTGCAGCCAGCGCGCTGTACCTGCACCCAGAGCTTCTTCTCGACCGCGGACGCGTCCACAGCGGCCACGCCCAGGGACTCCAGCAGGTCCCCGGCCTCCGCGCCGGCGCTCATGACTGGCCGGCGAGCTAGCTCGCCCACGCCGCGCCAAGTATTTCAGGCTGCGCACACATATGATAAGTAGTCCCTTCAAAGCTCGCTCGCTTGAGCCCGGCCCCTTTCAGGATGCAAAGGGTGACCTGCCCAGCCTGCTGTGTGCCTTGTCCCAGCTAAGGGGCACTGCTCCTCGTCGACGGTCTCATGTCAAAGGAGGAGAGTACCCTACCGGAATGGCTCTCGGAGATTGCAGGACAGTACGGTGTAGCTGACGCACTCCATGCACATGGTGGGCATGTGCATCGCTAGGCCGACCTGGTCTGAATAGACACCGCCTGCCGGCGCTCAGCACTGGCGTCCGCGGCTCCCAGCGGTCTGCTCCTCAGCGGGTGTGCGCTTGCTGGACCCACACGCCTGCTTGCAATATCGTAAAAACCAGCAATGCGTCCTGCAGAGGCACGAGGAGGCGCATGCAATCTGTAGTCCATCATCTCCTTCTGCATGCGGGGAGCCTTCACATGTTCTTAGGGCTCATTGGGTTTTGCGCACGCCTGTATTCGCCTCCAGGCTGGAGGCTCCAGCAGACAAGGCAAGAGCACAATTTCCATACAGGCCCGGTGGCAAAGCTGGCCAGCTCAAGCTGGCGGTACATGCCCTGGTCAGGTCATGGGTGACACTTACTATACACACAGACACCGCTAGACCGCAGCAAAGCATGCAACGCAGAGCCCAACATTCCGTTCCACACAGAGCACTTCACTTGCACACTGTTTCAGGTTTGCAGGGGCTGTTCAAGGATGGCAGCTTTCGGCGGCGTGAGGCCCGCGCCCATCGCGCCACCCCAGGCTTCCTAAGCATGCATGCAGGGTCCCTAGACAGACAGGCCTGAGGAGCGCACACTTTGGCAAGCGGACAAAAACCCATCAGGGCAGACAGCTACAAACAGACAAACAACACTCGCACTCCCGGCCCGCCGGCAGGCCCCCAGAGCGGCCACCCGCTGACCGCGCAGGCTGCCGCGCCGCCCGCCCGTGATGCCCACACACTCTGCGCCGGCATGCAGCGCAGGTGAGCGCATGCGCAGCAGCGCCTGTTCACCGGCAGGCACGCCGTGCACTGGAGGAACCTACACGCGCGCCCGTGCCGGCAGGCTCTACCTGGCACGAGAGCATGAGGCGGCACCCTGGCATGCGCTGGACGATGGACGAAGCTTGCAATCCCCTCACCCAGGGCTTGCATGATTGGCACACACCTTTCAGGCATGCCGGAAACAGGAAGCGAGCGCCGCAAGCGCCCCGGGCGTGCAGACAGGCGTGTGATCTTAGGGTAGGGTGGGGTACACCAGACAGGCGTGTGCGGCGCGTGCGGCGCGCCTCACACGAAGAACATGGTGTACGGGCTGTTGCCGGCTGTCAGGTTGGGGTGCACGCTTGCAAACTCCACCTGCGCGCGCCGCGCGCAGGCCGCGCTCGCGCGCGCTGATACGACGCCGTGCGCATGTTGCGGCACTAGTCAGAACAAGAGGTCAGCCATGAGGCGGGTCGCATACTCCGCCTCCGCGCGTCCCGCCCGTGTCACGCTCACGCCCGGGGCACGCTACTACGGGCCCTGGTCCATCCCTGCATTTGCCAGGCGGGGGACAGGTTGCACAGGAGACGGCGGGAGCGCCGCCGCCTGCCATGGCAGACCAGTGGCAGCCCCGCGAGCTGGGGGCATGCGCCGCAGCTCGGCGGCGCGCGGAGGAGCTAGACTCCATGACATGAGACAAAAGCCTGTTCCACCCTCGAGTAGAGTACTAGCAATGATACTCCTTACATGCCTGCCGGGCGCGCCTGCACAGCGGTCCGGCCGCCGGTGGCGCGCGAGGACTCCGAGCCAGAGCTGTCCGCCTGCGACAGCAGCGCGCGCCCGCGGAACGCGGCCAGGTGCGCGTAGTATGCGGGCGGCACCACGCTGACCGAGCGCGTGCAGCGGCAGTACAGGTAGCACAGGTTGTACCTGCGCGCGCATTTCTGTTAAGATAATCATTTTCAATCTGAACGGATTTTTACCATGACAGGGATTGCCACGCCCATACCCATTGATGAAGCGCGCGCGCGCGCGGGGCGGGGCAGGCAGGGCCAGCGCGCCGGCCGCAGCCCAGCGGCAGCTTACGCTGACAGCCGCGAGCGCTGTCAGGAAGACAACAGCCCGCGTCCGGGTGCATGCCGCGCGTATGTGCAAGAGAGGCGGCTCCCGCACTCTTCGCCTTTCACGCCTCACTGTGTACGAGCGCAGGCGGCAGCGCGGGCTGCCGCGGCCGTTGCGCAGGCCGCGGGCGCGCGCGCTCGTCAAGTGCAGCACAGGACAGGGTCAGGGCGGGCGCGCGCGTGAACTTCTGCAGGTCGTCCGCGCTGAAGCGCGAGCCCTGCGACTGCTGGTCGAGCAGCACATGGTAGTGCGTCGGGCGCGAGGTGCCCTGGATGCCCGCGTGGCTGTTGAGGAAGAAGCTGAACTCGGTGGGGTGCACGATCGCGCGGTCCACCACCGTGCCTGCGCGGCGGCGCCCCAAGACCCTGATTGTCGCAGCGCCTGCATGTGGAGACACAAGCCGGACTCGGTGGGGTGCATGGTCGCGCGGTCCACCACCGTGCCTGCACGGCAGCGCCCCAAACCCTAGCCCTATATCAGTGGATGCAAAATCGCGCGGTCCACCACTGTGCTTGCGTGACAGCGCCCAAAACCTAACCCTGACCATGCCTGCGTGCATCGCCGGGGCCGGCGCGCCGCGGCGTCGGGAGCGGGATGCGCGCATGCCATGCGATGTGTGCCCTTGCAGGCGCAGGCGCGCGGCGGACAGACAGACTGCGCAGACAGACTGAGGGCGGCTGCTGCCGCCCCGCAGGTCAGGAGGGGCGCACAAAGGCAGCTACAGCCTGATCGTCGGGCACGGACCGCGCTGTAAGACACGTGGGAAGCAGAGCCGCCTGCAGCACTATGGATCAGTGCAACGGCTGGCTGTCCATATGTATGGGACTCTTGCATGTGAAATATGCAGGCCTCTACAGTAGCGCGGGGGCCCACCCGGCTGCACGTTGCCCGAGCGGTCCGTCGCGCGGCTATCTGTTGCGAAGAGGCGCGTGTGGTGGCGCTTCTGCACGACGACTGCGGCAGCGGCCACAACCGTCAGCCAACTCAGCACCCTCTGAGCTCCGGACAGCCTCGCACAGCTCAGGCTTGCAACCGTGCACTGTGCTGCGGCACCGGCAGGACAGCACCCACCGCGGAGCGCCCCGGACCCCGCGCACTGGCCGACAAGCGGCGCCCGGCCCGCAGCGCAGGGCGCGCCCTAGGGAGCGCGCGCCGGCCGGGCGCGCAGGCAGGGCCGCACCAAAGGTGATGGGTGGCGCATAGACCTCGCCCGCCGAGTCGCCCAGCTCCTTGCACGCGGCCACGACCTGCGGGATCTCCCCCAGCTGCACCTCCTTGAACTGCGCGCGAACGGCCGTGCTTAGGCCGGCGCCGGCGGCGTGAGCGGTGCCGGTGCGGCAGGCTCGGCCGTGAGCAGCGCTGTGGAGCCCTTACATGAGCTCATCGTCCCCGTGCCCGCCTGTCGCGCACTCGCCAGTGCGGCCAGCGCAGCCGCAAACAGAAGCGGCCTTGACATGAAAGAGCCAGCTCGAGCAGCGCCGCCTCAGCGAACGCCTCACCTACCCCAGGCACACCCTACCCCACATACTACAGCTTGCGGCACCCGCGTCAATGCGGCGTAACAAGGCGTGGGCCAGAGACAAGCTGGCACGGGCGGCGGCGCGCGCGCCTGACCCTCGGACACGCCGTCGCGGTAGAAGACCAGGCGCTCGGGCTTCTTGTTGCCGCTGGCGCGGTAGAACGCCAGCAGCAGCTTCTTCACCGTGTCCTTGAGGCCCTGCGGGCAGCGAATAGCCTCCCCGGCTCAGGCCCGGCGTGCTGGCCGGACGCGGCCTGCCGGCGGGCGTGGCGCGCTGCCAAGGGCGGGCATGCATACCCCTGCCAGCGGTGCGCGCGGCGCAACGGCGCTGCGGCTCTGGGTCAGCGCTGCTCTGCCCGCAGATACCAGAGGTCTGGTGATGAATCCTAGGTCAGGGTTGCGCGCGCGGGCGGCGGGCCGCGCGCGCCTGCAGGATCTCCACACGGTGGCCCTGCAGCAGCACCTCGGCGGCGTAGCGCGCGCAGTAGGCGTCCAGCGAGCCGACCACCGCCGCGATGCTGGGCTCGGTCTCGCTGAAGCCCATGGGGTGCGTGACGTCCGCGCCTGGCGCGCCGCCGGGCGCGCCCGCGGGTCACACGCCGGCCGCGGCACGCGCACGCACGCTGCAGAGACGCACTCCGGGCCCCATGCTTGCGCTACACAAAGGTGTGACGCTTGCTTGCCGGCCAGGGACAGCTTTGCAGCCCACAGGCCCTGTACACGCTGCTCCCTGTGTCCCATGTGTGGCGCATGCCGCCACAGCAGGCGCGGCGCCCAAGCCTGGCCGGGTGCGCCCGCACCGAACACCATGAAGGGCTTCCTCATGAAGGGCGGCCACTGCGGCATGTCGGCGATGACGCAGCCCTTGCCGCCCAGCTTGGCGTTCACCTGGCGCACGCCCGGCGCATGCGGCTCGGCCCCGCACCATGGCGCGTCCGCAGAGCTGCCTTCACCAGCGCAGCTGTCACCGCGCACATGTTCACAGGGAACTGTGAACAGTACCCTGCGCGGCGGACCCCCGCACGGCAGGCGGCGGAGCGGGCGGGCGGGCCGCCGGGCACCTTCAGGGCGATGTTGGCGCAGTACTGCGGGCGGCCGCGCGGCGCCTGGCCGGTGCCGATGCCGGCCTTGCTCGCCACGAAGCACTGCGTGGGCACGCCCAGGAACGAGTCGCCCGCGCGCTTAATCTCGGCGTACAGGTCGACGACTGCGCGCGCGCACGCAGGGCTGCTGCGGCTGCCTCCAATCATATACCCTATATCCTATACCATGAAACATCCGCAGTGCCCAGGCAGGTCGGCGCGCGCCGGGCGGCGCAGCGCGCAGCGTCGATGCGATGCGCTCGCCCGCCTGCGCTAGCATGCATGCGGCTGCGTGAGCTCGCCATGCACCCAGCCGCGCCGGGCAGCACTCGGGGGCAGCCGCGCCTGGTCGGCGGCGGCAGCAGACGCTGCTGGGTATTCCATGCGACGGCGGCCGCTCAGCGTCAAACAGCTCAGCAGCGTCTGCTGCGGCTGATGCTGCTGAGCTGTTCGACGCTGAGGAGTTCGCCAACACGTGGAACAGCCCAGCAACGTTGCTGCCGTCTGGCGACCAGGCGGGGCCGCCCTTGTGATGCACGACCCGGCTGGGCGCACGGCGGGCTGCCGTGGGCGCACGCATGCGGGGCGCCGTGCGGGCCAATGCGCGCGCGCACCGACTTCGGGCAGGCAGATGAAGATGATCTGCGGCCGCAGGCCGAACGTCTCCTCGCCCTTCTGCATCGCCTCGTCCAGCGTCTCGCCCGGGAACCTGGCGCGCGGCGGGCGCTAGGTTGTCTCGGTTCTCTAGGTTCTCTCTCGCGCTACAAACCAGAATGCTTATCCCTGGCACTCTGTGAGAACAAAACAGAGCAGGTCACCACAGACTTTCGATGAACTCAACACCGATACACCGGCCCCTTCCTCCACTGTGGCTGTGGCTGTGCGTAGCGGCCCCCACTTCCCTCCAGCGCCCTCAGGCCCGCCCGGCCTGCACGCGCGGGCCGTCCCGGCCGCTCCATGATCACCGCCCCGGCCACGGGCAGGCTGCAGGCATGGCGGGCGCAGGCGGGGCGGGCGCCGCGTGCGCGCCAGCCCCCTCGGCGCGGCGCGGCACTCTGCGGCAGGCCCGGGCGGGCGCGCACCGGTTGGGCGTGTGCCAGATGCACGGGGGCATGGCGCGGCTCTCGGGCAGGCGCAGGCCGGTCGACGCCAGCGCGCGGAGCTGGTCGACGAAGAAGGCCTGCGGGGGGGCGCGCGCGCTGAGTCAGCCGTTGTGCGGGGCCGCGCCCCACGGCAGGGAGCGCGGCGCCTGCGGGGAGGGCCGGCAGCGGGCCAGCGGCCGCAGCGGGCGGGCGCGGTCGCCGGCGAGTTTGCATGAGCAGCGGGCCACAGGACGGCCTTCTCTGGCAGTGGACTGCGGCATGTTTGCTGCGGCGCTGCCAGGAGCTGTGATCCATGCATGTGCAATGCCGCCTGGCGCCCAGCTTGCCCGCCTAACGCAAGCCCAGCGGCCGGAGGGCACGCCTCGCACCGCGCACGGTGCGCCTGGGCACAGCCGCGGTGCAGGAGAGGGCGGGGGGGGCGAGGGCGCGGAGGGCGAGGAGCGTCCGGCAGGGCAGGGAGCGCTGGCGGGGCGCCCACCTCCAGGGACCCGGCGTCGCCGGTGCTGACGAAGCGCGGGTCCGCGAACGACGCCAGCGCGAACGACTGCAGCGTCGCCGGGCTGTGGAACTGCAGACGCTCCAGGTTCCAGGCGCCCACCTGCGGCACGTCAGCATGTCCCTCGCAACCATGCGCGTGCAGCCTGTTGGGGTGCGAGAGCCTATCAGCCTGAACCCCCCTGGCAGCGCGCCACACGTCGCAGCCCTCCAGTCGCACACGACGCCTCTCGAGCTGCCCTGCCAGAGCCCGTGCCTCCGGCGCTGCCCTTCGCGTGCAGCGCTGCCCATCGCGCGCACCTCGCTGCCACAGAAGCAGGCGGCAGCGGTCGGATGCATCCCCGACGAGCGCAGGCATCCAGGGTGTGATGCGGCGCGCCTGCGTCCCCGCGTCTGCGGGCCGCAGCTTGCGGTTGCCGTAGGACAGCTCCGGCGGCGGCAGCACGCGCCCCTCCACCTGCGGCGCAGCGTGCGCTTTGCGGTCAACGCTCTGCCACCTCAACGCGCGAGCCATGCTCTTGGCAAGCAGAAGGCTGGGGACAGGGGCGCATGTGCCTCACGCTGCAGATGCAGCGCGTACGGGGAGTGGCGGAGATGTCTGGCAACAATGTGGTGCGTGTGTGGTTTAGAACGCCGCAGGGGACTGCGCACGGTGAGCATGCTCGGCTCGATCCTGATGTCGAACGCCTTTACGGTCTCGTCATTGGGCAGCTGCGCGATCTCGTTGATGCACCGGTTGATGTACGCCTTTCGCTCGGCCGGCGGCTGCGCCGCCGACTTGATCATCGCGGCCGTCTGCGCGCGCGGGCGTCAGCGTCAGCATTCACGCGGCTGCTTTCCAACGCTCCTCGCCGCCACACGCGGCGACCTCGCACACATGCAGCAAGGCGTGCACGACACTGTGTCGCTCTGTTCACATAAGAGCAAGTCACAGCCGGCAAGGCCAGACTTGCGGGCAGCTGGTCTGCACGCGCGCGCGGCGCGCCTGGCGCGGGTCGAGCTTCAGGCGGCGCTGCCCGGGCAGGATCCTGCAGAGCTCAGGCGGCAGGTAGTTGGGCTTGGCCGGCGAGCCCATGTCCAGGCACGGCACGTTGGGGTACTGCAGCCTGCGCGCCGCCGCGGACGGGATGTCAAGCGCGCGGCGGCTCAGCGCGCTCAGCGCGCATGATGCCTCCACAGTAGGCAGGGTTGGGGACGTGGTGCGGCGCGTGTTCAACGGCTTACTATATTTTCACCGTCAGGGATTTGCACCGCAAGGAGCGCTTGCTTTCCTCTCATCACGCCATTGTGGGTCCTGAATGCAGCCAGTGCAGCGGCGCAAGCCTGTGGGCGGGGCAGGGCAGGGCCAGGCGTGCGCGCACTTGATCTTGTGGTGCACTTCAAAGTACTCGGCGACGCTCATGTCGCGGTTCTCTTGCCTGTGCCGCGCCGCGAATTTCAAGCCTCAGAGCTGGAACTGGCGCACACCCGCAGCACGTGCCAGCGCGGTGCCAGGTTCACTGCAGAGACAGCGCGCTGGCAGCGTGCGGCCTTGCGCCGGTGAGACACGCCTAGGCAGCGCAGCGGCCGGGCCGCGCACTCATTGTGAAACATCATCTGGGCGGCGCCGCGGTCGGTCAGCCGCTTGACGCGCGCGCGGCGCCGCGCGTGCTGCGCCTCCACCTGCGCTTGGCAGGCGGTCAGCGCCCCGTACATGTGCGCGGTGAGCACTCTGGCCGCGGAGCAGTCTGGCCACCCACAGCATGTCCGGGACGCAACAAGCATTTTGTGCATTTACAGGCGGTGAGCGTCCCAGACATGCGCACGGTGAGCTCCCCCGGCCACGTGACACACTGGCCATCCTAGAAACATGCATGAGCCGCCTAGGGAGCTGCGCATACGAGCATCCTGGGCACTTGCAAAATCAAGCATCATGGACACATGCAGGCGCAGTGAGCAGCCTGGACATATTCGTACAAAGAATAGCCTGCACACTTGCACCGTGAGCATGCTGGTCACATGCATGATACGCATCGTAAGCGTGTGCACAACTGCCAGACCCCAGCAGCCTGACGCCAGGCCTGCACAGTGTCAGGCACGCCACACAACGACAGCCTCATGACCGTAAATGGCCGTGCCTCAGTGCTGCGTGTGCGCAAGACCCGCCCCGTTCTATCCGCGGGACGGGAGAGGCGGCACCTTGATGCCCGACACGGCCCGCGAGGCCTTCCTCAGCTGCCCGGGGTTCATGGGCCGGGCGAGGTCGGCCACGCTGCGCAGGCCGGCGCTGGCGGCGATGTAGTCCAGCATCGGCTGCCGCACACGCCACGCAGCTTGAGTGACTGCAGTAATGGTGTGGGACTGTGCATTACGTTCAAGTCATTTCCACGCAGCCTACAGAAACACGGGTGCTCAGCTGACGCACAGCAGCCAGCTGCGCATGACCAAACGCAATCATCGGGCCCTCAGACGCCTGTATCACATCAGACTGGCCAGTATAGACCAGCTGATCGCGCCATGTGCACAGCCGCACATGCGCGCTGCCGGCACTGCTGACCATCCGCCTGAGCACCACGCGCACGCCTGTGCAGATGCAGCCACGGCGGGCGCTTCGAGCACTGGCATGCCTGCGGCTGCAGGAAGGCCGTGGCTGCCAGGTCCACGTTCAGCGTCAGCCCAGTCTCGCACGGCCGCAGGGACTGCTGGTAGCCCAGCCACACCTGAGAGCGCGCGCAGCAGCTGAGGCAGCGCCGGTCCTTTGCGCATGTGGTGTAGCTCCGGTGCAAAGTGGGTCTGGTTCAGAGGGCATCTGCTTATGAGGCGCAGGGGAAAGTTCAGTTGTGTTCACGTGGTACAGGTGTCATACAGACGGCATGCTGGTACTGCTCTGCTTTTTTACAAGCCAGATGTTGAAGACAACACAGCAACACGTCTGCCTGAAACCCACAGAACATAACTGTGTGCAGAAGGCGGCTGCCAGGGCGGGGAGCTCGAGTGGGAGCCGGACCTCGGCGCCGCCGCCGAGCGGCCTGACTTTTGTGGGGTCGTCCCAGAAGAACGCGCGCGCAAAGGCCTGGCAGTTGGCCTTCAGGGCGGTGCCGTGCTTGAGCGCCACGTCCAGCGCCTGGATGGCGTCCTGGGGCACGTCCCCGCCTCCCTGGCCCCTGGCGCGTCCCCAGTGCCCAACGCGTGACATCGTGATATTATCCTGGAAGAAGTTCTGTTCTTTCAGATGCGCTGCATGCATGGGCACAGCTAGCGGCTGCTGCCACTTGGCGGCGTGCGACAGAGCTGTGTGACACCAAAGATGCAAGCTCTGAGACGCCCGAGCCACTGCTCGCTTCCAGTCACATCACATCGGAGGCGCACCTCCATCGCTAACAAACCAGGGACCCTTGAAATACGGGGGCGTGCCTCCACGTGAAGCAGGCTGTCTCACCTCATGCTGGCGGCCTTGAAGCACACCGCAAATAGCGATAACTGCCAGACACACTGGACGCTTCTCATCAGCATACCAGAGGCAGGCACAGGCTGCCCCCCTGTTTGGCGCGCTACCGCCAGCGAGGCCTTCAGTCTGCATCTCCGTACAATATTCATTGACAGGTGGCGCGCCTGATGAACTCTGCGAGCGCCGCAATGTCGACCCGCGCGGCGAATTTGATGGCAATCATAAAGTGCCGCTCCTTCGAGTCCTCCTCGGTGACGGCCACCTGCGCGCGCGGTCACACCCGGCACCGTTGGCCAACAAAGCCCAGTCAAGGCAAGCGGCAGTGCTGCTCATGAGGAAATTGCACCGTACTTGGTAGGGCTCTCAACACGTAGAGGACTTGTGGTGTTGGACCGAAACTCATGATCTCAACATTGCAGACCTTCCAATGTGCTCCCAAACGAGGCGGGTGTCCACCAGCGCTCGCTGGTGTGCATGCGAATGCACTCCCTGCTGCGCAGACAGGCCTGGATCCGGCCGTCACCCCCTGCCCTGCGGTTGGCAGAATAGGGTAAAGTGCCTCAACCCTATACCCTGCACACCGTGTAGCGCGTCTCGTGCTGCGGCAGGAAGGCCTCCGGCGAGTACATGTTCTTGCGGCCGTCAAACGCCCAGTGCGGCGGCCACCTCTGCTGGTCCGCCAGCGCCTGCATGACCAGCCTGCGCGCGCGGCCGCGCGCTCGCAAGCGGGCGCCGGTGCGGGCGCCGGGCGCAGCCCGGACAAGTGCCCGGCGTGGCCCCAGGGCTCCAGGCGGACACGTCTGTCGTGCCGTTCCAGAATGCAGTGGTGCTTGGGTTCTGTTCCACACATTCATGCGTATATTGCACCCGTATGAGCATGCCCAAGGTCTAAGGACACATGCACGCAGAGAGGGAGGCGCATGGAGCAGGTCTTTTATCAGCAGGAGCCTGGCGGGGTGTGGTCCAAAGACAACTTCGCCGCTGTTGGGTGCTGTGCAATGGCACCGTGCCCAATAGTGCGCAGCATGCCTCACACCGTGGTGCACCCATGGCCAGCTGCCTTCACAGGCCCAGATCGCGGCTCTCAGACCACACAAAATAAACTCTCAGCAGCCACACAGGAAACAATCTTTGGAAGACGCCCGCAGATTTGCATACTGGCGGTGTGCCGCAGCGGCGCGCCTGCACACGCCGGAGGCGAGCGGCCGCGGCGGCGCGCGGTCGCGCGCGGTCGGCTGCTCCTCGGCGGCCGCGCCTTCGCGGCCGCCGCGCTTCTGGCCGGTGATGTCGACGTCGTAGTGCATCACCTGCGCGCCGCACGGCGCGACGGCGCGCTATAATAACCGCTGTACGAGCTGCGCGCCAGGCCACCTGGTCTGCGGCAGCACATGCTTCCACACCGGCTGCGCCTCGGCGAGGCCGCGGGCGTCCGCCCTCACAGCTCAGTCACCATAGACCTCACGCCGGGCGAGCGGCCAGACAGCGCTCACTCGGGATAGTCAACCGGCCACAGGGTGTCTGGACCTCTGCAGACGCACACCGCGCAATGCACGCTGCACAACGCGCCCGACCTCACCAGCCCGCCCAGTCCTGCGCCAGCACTTTCCGCAAGGCTGCGGCACGCACGCATTGCACACTCGCACCCCTGTCTTGAGGGCCCATGCGACGGGGGCGCCACTTCTGCGGGCCGCGCCTGGCCCAGATTGCAGACGACCCGGAAGTGGTTGGCCAGCAACTCGCAGGCGCACACACCCGTAACCTGTCCCAGGGTTTAGGCGGCGAGTCGCAGGGTTGCGGGCCACGCCTGGCCCAGGTTGCAGACGACCCGGAAGTGGTTGGCCAGCAGCTTGAGCGAGCGGCCCGCAGTGCCAAAGCCCGGCCGCGGCGGGCGCTGCATGCGGCCCAGCGCCTGCGCGCGCGCGCGCCCGGCCGCTCACGCCTCTCCCCCGACCACACGACAGACAGCTGGCTCCCTGCCAGCTGCTTCCGGACCATGCACGACATGGCGCTCTCTGGACTCCTCCCAGCTTGCAACATGCAGCGGCCTGTGACTCACTGCTCGGAAGCACAGAGCAGCCTGCAGCGGAGCTTGCACTGTTTGCAACCTGCAACCGACCCCCGCCCGGCACTGGCTGCCGCCCTGAGCGCAGTGCCACGGCGGGGCACAATGCCACGGGCGAGCGCAGTGCCGCAAGGGAGCGGCCGAGCGGCCGGGCGGCCACCTGCAGCTGCTCAGGCACGGCGGCCACGGCGGCCGACACCGCGCGCTCCGTCTCCTCCGCGCTCAGTACCTGTGCGACGCGCCCGGGCCGCGCGACCGTGCCCTGCGGCGCCTCGCGCTCCGGCGCATAGCGCGCCGGCGCGCGGCCACCGCCGCCAAAGCCGCCTGCGCGCGCGCCGGGCGCGCAGGTGGGCCCTGCTCTGGCAGCAGCCAAGCGGCGTGCCTCGCCCGTAACCTGGACTCGCGCTTTGTGTCTCGCGGCGACCCCATGACTTGCCAGCAGCACTTGCCTTGCCAGACGCGTCCGCTCTGCAGCGGGAAAGCATGCGAGGAGCGCAGGGCCGAACCGCCTGCGTGCACACCGCGGACAATGACAGGAAGCATGCATGCATACGCCAGCGCCCGCCCGTGCTGCCGGCTCAGCAGCTTGCGCACGGGTCGGGCAAGCAGTCACGTGGGGAGAGAGGGGTCCTGTGCAGCTCACCGCGACCGCCGCCGCGGCCGCCGCCGCCAAAGTCGCGGCCGCCACGGCCGCCGCCGCGGCCACCGAAATCGCCGCCGCGGCCGCCAAAGTCGCGACCGCCGCCGCCAAAGTCGCGGCCGCCGCCGCGCGGGGGCCCTCTGCCGCGCCCTGCAGCACGCCCGCCACACCCGCCCTTACAGCCTGCCAGTGCGGGCCAGGACAGACAAGACAGCGCATATTGCCTTTTATTGCATATACGTGCTGGCATCAAGGTATGCACATGCAGACCTGTCACTGCGACCCACTGTGTCTGTCCTTGCCAGCAACTTCAAGAGCCGAAGTATGACGTTGGTCGATGCAAAGACAGCGCCCGCGACGCAAAGCTGGAGGCTTTTTGATCTGAGCTGCCGTCAGCGCGGCAAGGGGCACACCACGCCCGCGGTCACTCATCCTCGGCGCTCAGATGGAGAGACGCGCTGGGCGCCTGCCACACAGAGTTCTGGAACCTTAGCTGCGCTCGGTGCAGCAGCTCACGCTGCCGTGCAAGAGCAGACACGCGTCCAAGCGGAGGCAACAGGGCGCCGTGAAGTTGCCCCATGTGCGCAGACGCGAACATGGGACAAGTGTGCCGGCGCACATTGGCCTCGCGAGTGACCGTGCCCAACGGCCTGTGCCTGGACAATCAAACAAGGTGGCAGCAGGCGCTGCCGAGGTCACACGAGGCGCTCGCGAAACTCGCGTGCTCAGCAAGGCTCGCACCAGCGGCAGCGGGCGGTGCTGCGCCTCAGGTGCAGCCCCTGCGGCAACGCCGCCAGCGGGGGATCGCTCGCGCTCTGTTCGACTTCACAGGAGCGCACGCGTTTCCAGGCCAGCTACCAGCCGCTGCCTGCTTCCAGGCCATGCCTGTGAGCCGGTTGTGCTGGCAGGCCTGCGAGCATCCTGGCGCGACAATGGCCACCGCCCCTGCTGGATGTGACCCGGTCTGGTCACCGCCTGCGCATGGCAACCTTGTAAGAGGGTGGGCTTGAGTTCAAGCCTGTTTAAGCTGGCACTTGGGCACTAGCTGGCAACTTGGGCACTAGCCGGAGTGCCTATAGGCTTGGTGAAATCGAGCCTCCTGTGGTGTTGCATCATGCATGGCGTGAGGTGAGGTGCTGAGGTGAGCATAGCTGAGCCCTGCATAGGAGCTGCACACTGCTTCATTCAGGTAGCTCAGCAAGAAAAGTGCACCGCCGCACCACTCTACGACCACAAACAAACTCGCTCACACACATAAAGACAGGAGTGCAGGCGCACATACAGGGCACCTGGCAGCAGCACTCCTGCAGGAACCATCCCAGGAAGCCAGATCGGCTATGGCGGTCTAGGCTGGCACACAGACAGGCTGAAGGCATCACGCAGCTAACACAGAGAGTTACTCAGCGCTGGTGAGCATGCTGTTTGCGGCAAATAACAGGAACATGACGCCGCCGGAGATAGCGACCGTGCGCTGCGATATGCGCATTGCCAGTAGCTGGCCGCCGATCACCGCGGTGCCCTGCAGCACAGGGGCCAAAGTGATAGCTGTCTGCAGGGTCAGGATTGCTCTGACAAAAGTATATGCTTGAGAGACGCCTTTCCTGTCAGGCGTCAACTCAGCAATGCTCGGTTGCGTGGTGCAGCTCACCACACAGACAGGAAGACATCCACTCGCATGACAACATCGAGCAGCATGCAGGCGGGTTGCAGCGGACCCCATGCGAGGGTCCACAGTTGCCCGCATGCAGCATGCCATGCCTGCATATGCCTGCATGACAGAGCATGCCAGCAAGGCATGGGATGCGCGCAGGGCCACACCGTACACAGCAGGTGCCCAACCAGCGCGCCGACGGTGACGCCGAGCGGGTTGTACACCGCCGCGAGCGTGATGGTGGCGATTTGTGACCGGTCTCCCCACTCTGCGGCGCAGGCGCTGCGGGCTTTTGCTCAGGTGGTTCGAAGCAATTCATGTGAATCCATGTCACCCCTGCACTGCACTGTCTCATCCAGGGCATGGCTCGCAGCATGCAGCCCAGGCCCATCCTGCCGCCCTGCAGAGGCAGCTCGCCGAGCAGCCGCCGCCATGGAAGATGCAGACAGGCGGTGCGGCAGCAAACAAACATACTGCGCGGCCCGCAGCCAATGCAGGGACATGCAATGCATGTAGCGCACCATGCATGCAACGCATGACGAGCCGCAGCCGCGAGTGGGCGCACCGCCCAGGACGGTGGTGGTGGTGAGCACGAGTGCCTCCGCATAGGGCAGGTTAGGGGAGGTATTTCAGGGTATGGCATGCACAGCATTCCGACCCTGGGCCGCGGCCGCGCGCACCGCCCAGGAATGTGAGCACGAGCGCCTCCAGGAACACGGGCGTGCAGAACTGCGCGAAGAAGCGGCGCACGGCGCCCTGGTTGTGCTTCTCCTCCGCCTCGCTCAGCTTGGCCTCCGCCTCCTCCACCTCCTCCTGCGCGCCCGCGCGCGCCTCGGCGGCCGCGCCGGGCGGCCAGGAGCAGGGCCGGGCCTGCGCCTCGTCTTTTGTGGCCTGCGTCACCTGCCGCAGTCCTTGCGCCTGCCGCAGTCCTCAGCCTGCCACAGTCTCAGATTGCTGCAGGCCTCAACTTGCCGCAGCCCTCAGCTTCGGCCTGCCCCAGTCCTCAGGCCTGCCGCGGTCCCCAGCCTGCCGCAGTCCCCAGCTGCACCGGCACCACGCCCGCGCTGGTGCGAGCGCGCGCACAGGGCGCGACCCAACACAATGATGAAGGCTGCACTCCCTCGGCCATCCGCTTCGCTCAGCTGGGCCTCGGCGTCCTGGGCCTCCTCAGGTGCGCGCTCTCGAGCTCCGCCGCCCGCTCGTGGCGCATGCGCAGCGTGCGAATCTAAGCAGCCCGACATGGGTGTGTGCGTGGTGCGGTGCTCAGCCCTGCCTCCGCCTCGTGCCAGCGTTCGCGGCCGCCGCCGGGCAGCGCATGCGCGCATGGCGCCAAAGCGCAGCGCTTAGGCAGGGACGCGCCGCGCAGCACTTGCACCATGTACACCCGCGAGTGTCGCTGCTGCCAGGCTCTGTCCAGGCGCATGCGAGCCCCTGCACGCACGGCGGGCGCCGCGCGCGCCTGGTTGCTGTCCTGCGGCTTGGACCGCCAGGCGATCCAGAGCAGGCGCACGCCGAAGATGACGTACAGCACGGACGCCGCGTGGTGCGTCGCCTTGCGCGAGATGAGGTTGGGCAGCACGACGCCCAGCGCGGTGGAGATGATCTGCCGCGCGTGCATACGGTAGGGTTAGGGTTAGGTGCGCGCCCGCTGCAGCCTGGCAGGCGCTGGCGAGGCCGCAGGCGCAGAGGCTGTGGTGCGTGCGGCGCGCGGGGCGCAGCGCAAGCGCGGCGGCAGGAGGGGCCCGGGCGGCGCACCGTCATGCAGAACAGGGCGGTCATGGCGCCGGCGTAGACCACGATGCGCGGGTGGCGCATGGCCATGATGGCCGCGATGATAAAGGTCTCGTCGCCGACCTCGGTCACGATTATCTGCGCGCAGGGAAGGTGTAGGGTCACATGCAGACGCCCTGCTTCCAGGCGGCGGCCATGGAGAGGGCATGCCCTTCAATGACACCCACAGACCAGCCTGTAGACTGCTCACATGTGGTGGTCAGGCCTGAGCTGCAGGGCCGACGGCGGGACAGCAGAGCGGCAGATCAGGCCTGATCACCGGCCCACAGGCGCGCCAGAACACAGCAAGCTTCAGGAGCGACCGCTGCCGCAGGACGGGCGCTGCTGGCGCAGCCCTCACCAGTGGCTGACGACCGTGCTGGTATGCAGCACTCAACACATCAGGGGCCTCATGCAGGAGGTGCATGCTGCGGATTGACCCGTCTCATGTGCAGACTGCGATACGCTGCTGCATAGCGGCGCGGGAGCTCCGGCGAGCCCCGCAGCGCTCATTTTAGACCTCTCACAAGCACGTGAACGCGCGACACACACAGCAGCAAAAACAAGGAGCGAGACGGCATGCGGTAGCGCGAGCGAGCCGTTCAGCCAAGCTCTCACCATCACAAAGCTCTTCACGAAGGCCGGCACCAGGCCGGTGCCTTCCTCTGTCACGGTGGCCTTTGGATTACTGGTAACCTGCGCGGCAAGCCGTGCACACGAGTAGATAGTGGATCAAGCAGGCAGGTCAGCCTGGCACGCTTGGCCTCAACGGCTGACAGGCGTGGAAAATAACACAGAGCAAAAGCCCGCCGGTCGAGCATGCGGCGACAGCCGCGCACCGCCCCGCCGTGGCTCGCCGCATCGCTCGGAAACTCGCGCCCAGCGCTCTGGCAGCACAGCAGCAGGAGGCCCAGCGCACAGATGCCGCCAGCCGCGCACGCATTCGCCTTCATAGCGCCGCTGCCCGGGGTGCCAGGGCGCCCAGGCCGCACGGCTAGCCCTCAGGCGCTACCATGGCCGTCGCAGCGCACGCCCCCAGGCCAGACAAGGCGCAGAGGTGCCAGGCGAGAAGGGTGATGAGGGGGGCACGGCTCCTGGCGACCCAAATGGATGCTGCTAGGAATGTTGTGCGGGCTTACCACCTGTGATGGGCCACCGATGGACTTGCATTTCGAGGAGATGTTGAGCAGTGCGAGGAAAGGTAGGGTATAGGGTTAGGGTAGGGTAGGGCACCCAGCTTGCAGAGCCCATCGATATAGGGAATAGCCCTGCTTTGGCCACGCCTCTGCACACAGCTCTTTCCGTCGCTCCGCGGCTGCACTCAAAACATCGTGTGGGCTGCAGCAGCGGACGCCTGAGCACCGCTAGCAACAGTGTAGCCTCAACAGCATACTCCCAGGCGTTGAGGGGGCAGCATGGCGCTCGCTACGCGGGGCCTGCACAGCTTCTTGGCCGAGCCGGCGAGCACCAGCTCCTCCAATGTGTCGTCGGCCCGGGGCAGCGCCACGTTCGGGCAGAAGCCGTTCGTGGGGCACAGTGGGGCCCGCGGCGGGACTGCAGCCTTTCCGAGCTCGCAGCGGCGGAACAGCTTCAGCGCGCCCTCGGTCAGCACGCCGGCCGTGCTCGAGAGGCGGGCGGGGCAGCAGCGGCTGGCCGTGGAGCCGACTTTTCAGGTGTGTCCTGCTGTGGTGACGTTGCATCCCCAGCATGGCCTTGGAGTACCGAGTGCCTGCCAGTGGGTGGGGTGGCCCGCGGCCGCCCGCGCTGCGTGTACTGCACGCCTGCGCCCGCTGTCGCCCACGCTGCTGTGACACAGCACTTCTGAAGCTTCCTGCATCAGTTTGCTGTCTCCCAGAACCATCCTGTGGGTGCTGCACGCCGGCCCTAGGTGAGCGTGTGCGCTCGGCTGCCCGACAGGCACTGGGCTATGCAGCGGAGGCGCCCGGCCCGCTGCCGCCGGCGCTCTATCGGCTACTGGATCCCAACCTGAGTGTCGACCTGCCGCCCGCGCACAAGGTGCGCCTCCTGCAGCATACTTTTATATGTTTGCCTGCACTCGCATGCGCTCTACACAGTGCTGCCGCGCACTTTGTGTGCATTGCGCGTTTGCTGCACGTTGAGTGGGTGAGTGTATGTGCGTGCGCGCCTCGCCAAGCTGCAAGGGGGCTCCAAGCCTCGCAGTTGCTGTATTGGGAGGTCGGTGCTGTGACGTGACCCACTCACAGTTCGCTGCCAGTCACAAGGCTTGGAAGGCTGAGCCAGAGGTGCGGGCGGGGGCGCAGGTTGCCGCTGGCAAGTTGGACAACCGCGAGCTGGACAAGCTGGTGGGCGCGCTGGGCCGGAGCCGCGCGACCTGGCGTCGCGCGCTGCTGCTGCACGAGTGGCTGCTGGGCCTGGGCCACGCGCCCGACGACCGCCTGTGCACCACGCTCATCCGCGTCTGCGCGCAGCACGGCCAGGTGGGCGCCACGGGCTGGCATGCTGCGCAGTCGCTTCAGGCCACAGGTCTTGCATGTATGCAGCGTGCTGTTTGGTTATCAACGTATCGACACGTCGACAGCCTTGTACTCACACTGAGCGCGTTTGGAATCCTGCTGTGTGTGCTGTGCGGTTGCGCGTATCACCTCACTGGCATCGTGGCGCGGCGCAGGCCCTGAGCGCGCTCAACATCTACGACTGGATGCGCGCGCGCGTGAGGGAGGGCGGCGCCGGCCTGTCGCCCACCGTCTTCACGTACACCGCGGCCATGCGCGCCGCGCTGTCGGCCGGCCTGGTCGACCGCGCCCTCCAGGTCCGTGCCCACTCAGAAAGGGGTGTTCCAGTGTGTGGCCATGCATGCTGCATGGGGTTGGCAGAGTGTTTGCATGCTGCATGGGGGCTAGCACTGTACTCGCATGTGCCCCATGTGTAGCTTTTTCATGTGTCGCTGGTTTGCAGGGCACAAAGGGGCAGCCCGTGACGTGGAGCGGTCGGGCGCATCAGGTGTGGGAGCATGCGGAGGCGGCCGGCTGCGAGCCGGACTGCCGCATGTGCACGACGCTGATCGAGGTAGCGACGCGCAAGGGCGACACCGCGCGCAGCCTGGCCATGTACGAGCGCATGCGCGCCGCGCCGCCGGGCTCGCGCCTGGCGCCCAGCGTGCACGCCTTCACGGCGGCCATGCGCGCGGCCGCTGAGGGCGGCTGCTGGGCGCGCGCGCTGGAGGTCTGGGCCGACATGGAGGCTGCCGGCTGCCGGCCGACAGGTGCGGCCCTGCATGTGTGCATGTCGTTCTGGCCCGCCCCACTGCTGCTTGCAAGGCATATATCAGTGAAGCTGCGGTTGGGTTTGCTTCGGCTCGACTGCACGTGAGAGACTGGGCGTTGTGCCTGAGCGGTGGCCGTGCACGTTTTTTATTGTGCTTGTGCCGCGTCATGCAGGCATGCTGTGGACAAGTGAGCGCATGAGTGGGTTGTTGCAAGCCATGCCTTTGTTCCGTGCCTGATCTGCACGGGGATTGGAAGGCATTTTTGCCGTAGCTGACACCTGCGCGCGTGCGGCGTGCAGGCCACGCATATGCGGCCGCCATCAGCGCGTGCGCGGCGGGCGGTCGTTGGGAGCGCGCGGTCGCGCTGTTTGATGAGATGCTGGAGGGCGGCGTGCGCCCGGACGTCGTCTCCTGCACCGCGCTCGTGGCTGCGCTGGGCGCGGACGGGCAGTGGCAGCGCGCGGAGCGCGTCGTGGCCTGGATGCTGCAGGCGCGCCTTTAGCTCCATGGGCTGGGTCACGCCGCGTCCAGAGTTGGTACTGCGTCTTAGCTGTGCGCTGACCGGGTCACCGGGCTGGGGTGACACGCCGTTGTCGTATGTGCTGCATGCACGACTGTGGGGGCACCTAACTTACTAAGTGTCGGGGGAGGCCAGGCCTGTGCAGGGGCTGCGCATTTTGCAGGTGCTGGCTTTGCGCGCACGGACTGACCCGAGCCGGCGCGCGCGTAGGCGGGCGTGCGGCCGAACGTGCGCACGTACACGGCGCTGGTGACCGCGCTGGGCAATGGCGGGCAGTGGGCGCGCGCGCTGGACACGCTCGGCGCCATGCGCCGCAAGGGCCCCGGCGGCCATGTGGAGCCCAACGCGTACACCTACTCCGCGCTGCTCAAGGCCATGGGCGAGCAGGGCGAGTGTGCGCTCGCCGAGCAGGTCTTCGGGCAGCTGGAGGCGGAGGCGCTTGCGGCGGCCGCGCTGGGCGGCGAGCAGGGCGCGGGGCTCCAGACCGCTGATCCGGCAGCGTGGGAAGCCGCGGAGGGCCGCGGCGACGACGCCGGCGACGCCGGCGGCGCGGCGCCGGCGCCCGTGCCGGGGTATCCCGCGGGGCCGCTGCCAGGGTTTGAGGCGGGCCCGCGGCTGGACCTGGGCTTCAACCACTTCCTCAGCGCTTGGGGGCCCATCGTGACGCCCGCGAGCGGCCTGGAGGTCGGCCAGGCGCGGCGCGCGGAGCGCGGGGGGCCTGAGGCGGAGCCGGGCGTGGAGCGGGCGGGCAGCTACAGCGCAATGCCCATGCTGCTGGCGGAGCAGGTGCTGGCCAGCAGCAGCCCCAGCAGCGCGAGCACGAGCGACGCGTGCGCGCTGCCGGACGACCTGCCCGGCCAGGTCAACGGTGCCGACGCGGCCGCTGCAGCTGCGGCGGCCGCGCGCGGCCTGTCGGCCGCAGCGGAGCCTTTCAGCTTCTTCTCGGCGCCGGTCGGCGGCGCCGCGGAGGCGGGCGCGGCGGCCCCGCAGCGGTGCGCGCCCGCGCGCCTGACCGCGCGGCCGGGCGAGGCAGCGGCGTGGGCCGGCCGCGGCCCGCCGCGCGCCGCCAAGGGCCTTGTGAACGAGGTCGTGTGCGGCGCGATGATGCTCGCGTACGAGCGCACGGGCCGCTGGGCGCAGGCGCTCGGCATGCTCGAGCGCGCCGAGCGCCTGGGCCTGTCGCCCAACACGGTCATGCTCAACACGGCGCTCTCCGCGCTCGCCAAGGCCGGGCGCGCGGCTGATGCGGCCGCGCTGTTCGCGCGCATCCCGGCGCCCGACGCCGCGTCGTTCGAGACGCTGATCGCCGCGCACGGCCTGGCGGCCGACCCGCCGGCGGCCGAGGCCGTGTTTGCCGCCCTGCTCGCGGCCGGCTGGCCGCCGCGCGACTACGCGTACACCGGCCTGATCGCTGCGTACAGCCTGGCGGGCGACGTGCGCGGCGCGCTCGGCGTGCGCGGCCGCATGCGCATGGCCGGCGTGTCGCCCAGCGTGCACGTGTTCAACGCGCTGATCGCGGCCGCCGAGCGCGCGGGCCTGTGGGAGCGCGGCCTGGAGCTGGGCCGTGAGCTGGCCGCGGCGCGCGTGGAGCCGAACGCGGTGACGCGGCAGCTGCTGGGCGCGATCGGGCGGGGCGGCGCCGCGCTCGTCGGCGACGCGCACCTGGCCGTCACCGCGCTGACCGCCGCGGTGGCCGCCGCGGGCTCGCTGGCCATGCGCTCGGGGCTGTTCTGAGCGGCCGGGGCCGTGCCGGGGCAGCCGCCTGTGGCTGCTTGATGTCGATGCGTGCGCTGCACGGCCTGCTTCATGCTGAGGACAGCATCAATTTTCGGGGTAAGGCCTGAAGGCCTGCGGAGGCTGCATAAGTAGGCGTGTGTGAGACGATTCCGTGGCCGGACTGAAATGTGCTGACAAAGAAGGTTGATTGAGATTGGAGTGAGTGTGCTGTCTTGCTGACGGCGGCACCAGTGGCGTTGCTGTGGGCCTGTGTCAGTCTGGCGTGCTGCACAGACAACGTGTTATGTTCCAACTGGTTGGGTGGAGCGGGACTTTGTCATACACCTGTCCATATCCTTGGCTGGGAGACGTGTGGCTGTGGTATGACGTCAGTGACTTGTTTTCCAAGACAGGGGTGCGAATGGCTCTGACTAGGTACCTTAGGACTTTGCCAACAAGGGATGGGCTGCATATAGACACCCTTGCAATAGGTCGCCCCGAACGGGCTCGTGCTGCCTCAGATGCTGCTTGGGTCGCCAGCTGGCAGGGTCGCTGCGTGCGGCAAGGTTTTGTGTTCAGCTGGCAGCGGTGGCCAGTGTTGTGCCAGTCCGCAGCAGTGGAGGGCCATTAGCTGTGTCGACATCAGACATTCTGATGCGTTGTAGAGGTGCTAGGTTGCAAGCGCTCGGGACCATGCATGATGGGCACGCAGGCCATGCATGCTTCATGCAGTGGATCACTACTTTCCTTCATGCAGTGGATCACCTACTTTCCTGTTTGCGCAGTGTTGAGGCCCCTGAGGATCCTGAATGCATGGAATTGTTTGTGGTTGGTACCCTTTAGGTTGCAGGTGTTGGGTCAGACGTCCAAGCGCATGCCAACTTTTCACCATTTTTAGTCAAAATCAATGTAACAGGGACAGCCTGAAACAACCATCATAGCTTTGCACCCTCCTATACACATCCGAGCATTACACCTACACCTGACCCCTCCAAGACTGCCTAAAGACATGCACATGCCTGGCCAAAGAACTCCATATGCTGCACGCAGCACACTGGCGACATACAAGCCGCCAGACGCAATTAATCGGCTCAGTTAGCCCTGATGGCGCGGTGCGAGCACGGGGAAGTAGAAGTGGCCCTGAGCCGATCAGCACGCCGGGTGGGCAGACAGCCCAACTGTCCTAGCACCGTCCTAGCTACACACACAGCACAGCAACACACACAGCACCACTGCAACACCAGCCGCGCCTACCAGACCAGCACTACACGGCACACCCCACCCATGACCCTCGCTGCGCTCGGCCCCACGCATGCACACGCCGGCAGCAGCTCCCTGCTGAGCTTTCAAGGGCGGCACAGTTTTTGGCTCGCCTCACCAAAAGTCGTGGGTCGGCCCTGCAGTCAGTCTTAAGCGCAGAAAGGCCCTGCCCTCCCGGCCACTGCCCGAGCTACAGACTGAACTTGCAAATGCTGCGGCGCCGAGGTCGCCCGCGCGGCATGCAAAGTCCTTTGCCGCTGCCTCGATGGCCTCAAGGCAACCCGCCAGGCCCATGGCACACCACTGCTCGGCTCACGCCCAGCGCACGCCCGGCCCGCAGGCAGCCACCTCTGTTCGCGTATGCGCGGTGCTGCCGCAACGTGCGCGGCGAGCGCAGCGCCCGCTGCTGCCTACCTAGGCCCGCGCTCAACCAACAAGCAATGGCTCATATGCGCACTCATATACGTCAGCCCGCGCTGGCCGCGACGCCCACCGCCGCAGCCACGGCCCGGCGCCCCGCCTGCATGCTTACATGCGCGAGGCGGCCGGGACGCCCGCGCTGAGCGCGGTGCCCGCCGCCGCGGCCTTGGCCAGGTACTCGCACGGCCGGAAGAAGCCATCCAGGCCCGCGCCCTTAAACTGCTCCGCCCAGGCGCCCAGGCGCGCCGCCACATGCTTGGCGCCCACCAGGTCCGCCCACTTGATCAGGCCGCCCCTGCGCGCCCGGGCGCCGGCAGTGTGAGCGGTCATGTATGCGGATGTGGCGCGTGCCAGACCGATCGGGACCGAGCGGAGGCTGCGGAAACATGTATGACGTCACGATAGCCGCCAGTTTGAGGAGATCCATCTTGACACGTGCATGGTGGACTCTGTGGTCCCTGAGAATGAGGCACGGGCTATATTTTCGCCCGTGGCGTGCACGTTGACGACTTCAGGTCGGCCGGCTTGCCCGCCGCGCTAGACCCGACGCGCCCGGGGGCGGGGCGCGCCGGTATGGCGGGAAGCCCATGGCGAGCACGGTGGCGACGTCCAGGTCGGCCGGCTTGTCCACGATGCCCTCGGCCACCACACGGCAGCCCTCGTTGACGACCGGAAAGAAGATGAACTCGATGATGTCCTGCGGCCCGAACGCGGGCGGCTTGCCGCCCTTCATCAGGCCCGCCTCCTGCGCGCGCCGCGGACATCCCCGTCACGCAGCCGTTCTGTTTCAGCTGTGCCAACTGCAGAGAGACTCGATGTTCATGACTTGAACCTCGTTGTTCCAGTGAGTCGCCATCACGTGACGCGCCCGGCCTGCCGTCGACAGAGTCCCGGCTCGGCCGGCGGGGCGCAAGGCGCGCGCGCGCCTTGCGCGAGCGCTCCACGAACGGCGCGAGCTCCGAGTCGGGCGCGGCCTTGCGGCGCGCATCGAACTTGTAGAAGCCGGCGCCGGTCTTCTCGCCCAGGCGCTTGGCGTCCACGAGCGCCTGGATGATGCGCGAGGGGTACGTGCGCTCGCCGAACGAGCCGGCCACGTTGTGGCCCACGTGCAGGCCGATGTCCGCGCCGACCAGGTCGCTCAGCCTGCGCGCGCGCGCGCGCAGCTCTCAGGGCAGCGCTCAAAGTTTCCTGTCCTTTCCTTTCCGACTACCCATGCAACAAGTGACCTTGGGGTCCGAAGCAGTGCCCGAAAAGCGCATGCACGGGGTAGCCGTGCGTGTGCGCCGGCGCCGAGTCTGTGCTGACCGGGGCGCTCCGGCTGCGCGGGCGCGGCTGCGCGGCTCGCAGGGCGGGGCGCATGACGGCGCATGCATGGCAAGGAGCTCAGCGCTCGCCGGCAGCCTCTGTGTGAGCAAGGCACGTAAGCCATTCCGCGGCCCCCGGCCCCGCGCACCGGAAGGGCCCCATCGGCATGCCGAAGCCGAACTGGATGGCCTTGTCGATGGTGTAGGGGTCCACGCCCAGGTCCACCAGCATGCAGGCCGCCTGCCGCATTCCCACACACCATCCTCATTATATCAGCTGTCCTTCTCACGCGCGCAATCAGCCTCAGCGCGCAGCAGGGCCCAAACGGGCTCGCCCCCAGGAGTGCGCCGGGCCTGGGTGCAAGCGCTCTGATGTGACTGGCGGAGAGCGACTCGCGCAGGACGCGAGCTAAACCTAAAAAGAATACTGGCACAGGCTTCCGCGATGTCCAGCGGTCCCGCATGTGCACTTGCCCGGGATGGGGCTAGAGTGAGGCGCGGGCGGCGGCCGCGCCTGCGTGTATGGGAAGAACACGCGGTTGACCGCAAAGCCGGTGCAGTTGCCGACCACGACAGGCGTCTTCTTGATCGCGCTGCCGTACTCCAGCGTGTCCAGGACGACCTGCAATCCACTGCCGGCCTCAGCGCGCGCGCCAGCAGGCAGCAGCGCCACGGTGTAGTGCTCGAAGGACAGGGCGGGGCATTCGGACGCGGCGAACGGCGTCGGCAGACGCGCCGATGCGCGCGAGCAGGGCGCGAGCGGCGCGAGGCTGACAGCGCGGCGGCGCACGCAAACAGGCGGCCCGCACCGGCGAGGCACACGGTGCGCAGCACTGCCCGGCGGCAGACAGGCAGCATTGGGCGGGTGCGCGCAGAGCCTCTTCGTGCAGGGCAAGGGTAGGGTATAGGGTTAGGGACAGGGCGCGCGCGCCTGCTTGGAGGTCTCCGGCGTGCGCACGATCTCGAGGAGCGGCATGATGTGCGCGGGCGAGAAGAAGTGCGCGCCGACGATGCGGCCGGCCGCCTTCGTCTTGGCGCCCACCAGCGAGATGTCGATGGTGGACGTGTTGGTGGACAGGATGGCGTCTGGGCGGCACGCCGCCTCCAGGTCTGCGAAGATCTTCTGCTTCAGGCCCACGTCCTCCAGCGCGGCCTCGATGACCTGCGCGCCGGCCGGGCGCGGCGCTCGATCGCGCGTGCGCGATGACGCGCAGCGTGCGAACTAGCCGCATTGCAGAAGCCACAGCTGGCCTGCTAACACATGGCATGAGGCCAATTATCGTACACTCTACGCATGATCGCCACGCATGCCTGGTGCGGACATGCCCTCGCGCCGCGACAGCGCGCCGCCGCAGTGCTGCCTTCACTCGCAGCCCCGCCGCTGCTCGTGCTCCAGGCCCGCGGCCGCGCACGCCGCACACGGCAGCGCGGCTGCGGGGCGCCGCGGGCGCCGGCGCGCACCATGTCGACCGAGCCGAAGTCGTCGTAGGTGAGCGTGCCGGTGAGCAGGCCCAGCGCGGCCTTGGCGGCGGCCTCCTTCATCTTGCCCTTCTTGACGCGGCTCATGATGTTGGCCTCCACGCGCTTCAGGCCCGCCTGCGCGGCCAGCCCCACGCTCACGCAAGGCACCAGCGCCCAGCGCGCCGGCGACCCTTCGGTGCCCACAGCGGCACCCGATGCGCCGGCGGCCTTTCGGTGCGCACATCGCCGACCGGCGCCTTGCCTCTTTGCGAAGCGCCCCTTTATGGACGGGCACTTCATAGCACCTCACACGAGGACAGCATGTGCGGCGCTGCCAGCGCTTTCAAGCAGCTGTGCAATCCGCCGCGCTGTGTGGGGACCCTGGCGGCGACCCCTCCATTTGTGACAGCATGAGAGACCTGGCCTGGGCGCCAGGGGGCACGCTGCAGGCCAGGGTAGGGTAAGGGTGCGCGCCTGCAGAAACTTGTCGTTGATCTCCTTGAGCAGCACCTCCACGCCGGCCAGGACGCTGGCGGTCGCGATGCCGCTGCCCATCAGCCCGCCGCCCAGCACCGCGATGCGCTTGATGCGCCGCGGCTTCAGGCCGGCGTCGGTCACGCCGCGCACCTGCGCGCGCGGCCGGCGCTCGGCCCGGCGCAGCGGGAAGGCGGCACCAGGTGGGCTGCTAGACCCGGCGCTGCTGTTGCAGACGCGTTCGCGCTCCCCCAGCCAGGCACACAACAGCTGGTAACTCGTCAACTCTGGCGCGCTCCCGAAGCCCCAGGAGCACTCGCGTCAGGCCTCGAGGCAATTGCAGGCATGTCCGCTCTCGCACACGCGCTGCATGCGTATGATGCGAACCCTGCTGCTCGCCGACAGAGTGCGCTGCGCGCATGCTCGAGGCGCGGGTTCGATGCTGACCCCGCGGCTCCCAAACAGAGTGCGCTGCACGCGTGCTCGCGGCGCAGGGCCGCGGCCGCGCCTTCTTCGTGGCGCGCTGCGCGAAGAAGATGTGCACCAGCGCCTTGTGCGTGTCCAGCGACGCGGCCTTGGCGAACGCCTCCGCCTCCTGCCGCGCCGCGCCGCGCTGGGCTCTTCACGACAGTCTATTGGGCAACAAGTGTGGGGCAAGAGAGACAGGCAAGAGGTGTAACGCGACTGAGCGCCATGCGGACACGCGGTGCGGCCGGCCTGCCATCCTGACCGCTCGGTGCGCCGCCAGTGCAGCCGGGTCGCAACCGCAGGTGCCAGCTTTTGTGCTCCAGGCGTGTGATGCTGAGCATGCCGCCAGAGACTTTGAGGTGCGCACGAGCATGCGGAATGAATGTTGAGGCGCGCACAGATCATGGGTGAACACTGGCAGGTGCGAGACGCAGCAGTACAGACGATGCTTGGCGTCATGCAGGCAACGGCAGGAGTCGGACTTGGGCACAGCCGTGTCGCACCTTGCGCAGGCCGGCGCGGCCGCCGTGCTCCACGCCAAAGCGGATGGCGTCCAGGCAGAGCAGCGGGTGCGTGAGGTGCGGCGCGCGGCGCTGCGTCTCCGCGCGCGCAAAGTCCACGATCGCCACCGCCTCGCCCAGCGCCTCCAGCTTGTCCGTGCTGCGCGCCAGCCGTTGCGCACTCTTGCAAAGCGTGCAAAAGTAAACACCACTCAATACCTAATCTCCACTGCTCAGGAGCTCACTTGTGCAACTTGCACTACATGTAACTTGTGCAATCTATCAGTCTGTCAAGCTGGGAGCTGTCCCTGTGGCATGTCCACACTGTGTTTCCCGTGGACATGCTGCTTCCCCGCTGCTGCGCCCCATGCTGTTGAGCGAGTGCAATACCATGCAGCGAGGCGCGCTTGCCCCCGCCGCAGCACTGTGTCTTGACACCGAACGGCGGGCCGGCCGGTGGCGCGGGCGCGGGCGCACCGGTAGAGCGTGAACTGGCGTGGCTTGGTGCCGGCGGCGATCTCCGCGGCCAGCTGCCGCGCGTCCGCCAGCAGGCGCTCGCGCGGCGCCACGCCGTCCACCAGGCCCAGCTGCAGCACTAGCCCCATGTCATGAAATCATGAGATGTAGGCGCCCGCGCGGCACCATGCCGTCGACCAGGCACAACTGCGGCACCATGCCAGCAGTACCGCAGCGTATTTTCTGAGCTGACGTGACAACTATGACAGTGCGCAAGGCATGCAGACAGCGATACAGCTGACTCGCCCTGACGCACCTATGACCGCACCGACTGCGGGCGCAAAGCCAGTGCACAGGCACCGCCATACTGCATGGCAGGCGCAGCGCAAGGCACCCGGGGTGTAAGAGTGCTGTACAGTAGGTTCTTAACCCTACCCTAACCCCATGTGCGCGCCTTGAGCGCCTTCTCGGCGCTGACGGGCGCGCTGGTCAGCATCATCTGGCACGCCGTCTGCAGGCCCACCAGGCGCGGCAGCCGCTGCGTGCCGCCAAAGCCCGGCAGGATGCCCAGCTGCAGCTCCGGCAGGCCCAGCTTGGTGCCTGCGCGGCCGCTGGCGGTGAGGTCTGCCAGGAAGCGGGGCCGACACGCTGCCGGCGGGCCGCCTCGTGCAAGGGTGTGCACAGTGCCCGCAACCTTCAGGTACTTGGCGCGCGCACCATGCGCAGGCAGTGCCAGCCAGCACCCTTCTCGGTAACGCACATCACAGCCACCCACCGAGCGTGGGTGGCCGCACCTGGGGAGCACAGCCGCGCGTTGCACGCCAGGGCTGTCTCCAGGCCGCCGCCCAGGGCCACGCCCTCGATGGCTGCCACGGTCGGCTTGGGGCCGCTCTCCAGCAGCTCGCAGAAGTTGTCATTAATCCTGTGCAGCCGCGCATTGGCTCCGTTGGCTCTGTCCACCAGGCACACCAGGCACCGCTGGAGGGGCCTGTGGGGCGATACAACGCCAGACGACACTGCAGGAGCGTGTGGCACCGTATGCAGGCTGTGAGGCGGCACACAGTGCTCGCAGAGGTGCCTGAGACACAGGAGAGAGCGAGCACTGCCAGGCAGTTTGCTTGGCTGTGCGTGGGGGCGCACGTGCTGTCAATCCCGCCCCCGCCGGCCTGCTTGACGAACTCGTTGATGTCAAAGCCGGCGCTGAACTTGCCCTTGGCGCCAGTCACAACGATCGCTTTTACGTCCGCGCGGGAGTGCGCCTCCCGCAGCCGGTCGAACAGGCCGCTCAGCACTGCAGGGCGAACACGCAGTCAGCGCGCAAGCAAGTTACACCGCCTGCCAGCAGGCTGTGCAGTAACTACTTTGGGCCAGCAGACGGCTGACAGCCCCAAGACGTTTCTGCCGTGCACACGGAAGGAACCCAGGACGCAAAAAGAGGCTCCGCCGGCTGCGCAAAACTCGGTGCCCCAGCCGGCAGCGCCTGCGCGTGGCAGCTTGACGCGGTGCGCGCGCCTGCGGGGTGCAGCGCGTTCACGGGCGGGTTCTGTAGGCAGACGATAGCGACCCCATCGCTGCCATACTCCACCGTCGCAGTCGGGCCCGGCATATTGCCTTACTCTGCTACCGCAGGCTGAATATGAACAGTGATGTGCTCTCCAGGCGCTCCGCTTTCTGTCTCTCACGCACTTCTGGGTCGAGTCAGCATACCTGGGCACACCTGAGCGCCAGCCCTACCTCGTGCCCCGAGAGACCTACCAAGTTGGGAGAACGCCAGGCCAGGCAAGTGTTGCACTTACCTGTAGGCACACAGCTAGGAGCGGCAGCCATGAGCGGCACGTTGGAGGCGGCCCACGCGCAGCTCGACGCCGGCGAGTTTTCATGTGCAATCTGCATCGACCTGCTCGTGGACCCAGTAGTAGGCACCTGCGGGCACGACTTTTGCAGAGT
>JAABUV010001789.1_pt1 | contig 30538 bp, 33 predicted proteins | sample 5559971 | NCBI WGS metagenome assembly JAABUV01 (sample SAMN10711881, study PRJNA513362) | rock metagenome | isolation source: Antarctica rocks | place: Antarctica: Victoria Land, Knobhead nord | collected 2015-12-19
AGCCATATCGGCTCACGCACGGCTCCCCGCGAAAATCACCGACGCCCTGCTCAACACGCTCGCGGAGGCCGCCTGACGAATCAACAACAGTGCGAAACTCCACTCTCAACCACCTTGACAAATTCCGCCATGCCGGACGCGGCTGACAATGCACACTGCTGGCGGTGCGGTCCACGAATCGCACCGACGGGTTAGCGCGGATTTCCACGCAACTGGTTCGGGGCAAGGTTCATGGGATTTCGTACCGGATCGTGCGGTTCCCCCACCATGGCACGTGGGTGTCGCCTGGGAGGTCGGCTCTGCGGAGCACGGCCGCCCCCACCAGCACGGCGATGACGGTGATCAGTGCCGGTACCTGCACCGCGCGGCCGATGATGCGCGGGACGAGCAGGTAGTCCTCGAGCAGCCGGTAGCCGACGAAGAACGCCACCGTCGCGATGCCGGTGGGCAGGGACACCGTCAGGGCCACGGCCGCGACCACCACCCCGGCGAGGGTGGAGCCGACCACCGGGACCAAGTCGAACAGGGCGACGAAGATGGCGAGGAGCAGCGGGTAGGGAACGCCGAGTGCCATCAGCCAGAGGAACGTGAGCACGGCCGCGATGACCGAGATGACGACGTTGCCGAGGACGTACGCGCCGACCTTGGCCAGGATCTCGTCACCGAGCAGGATCGCCCGTGGCCGCCGCGAACCGGGCACCAGCCGGTAGGCGACGCGGCGGATGCGGGGCAGGTCGGCGAGGAAGAAGGCGGTGAGCACCGCGAGCAGCACCAGGTTGGTCACGGCGTCCACGACGAGCCTCACCGCCCCGACCAGGTTGTCGACGACGCTCGAACCGTTGAGCGCGTCGGTGAGGCGCTGCTCGATCTGGAAGCGGTCGTTGAGCCGACCCAGCGCTGACGGGTGGTCCTGCGCCTGGCGCACGTAACCCGGAGCCTGGGCCACCAGCTGCGACGCCTGCTGCGCCAACGGGGGAATGGCGATCGTCAGCAGGGCGACGACCGACAGCAGCGCGACGAAGAACACTGTGGTGACCGCCGCCCACCGCGGCAACCGGCGTTTGACCAGCCACGACACTATGGGGTCCAGGCCGATGGCGAGGAACATCGACAACCCGATGAGGGTCAGCGCCTGGCCGGCGGCGGCGAGCGCCAGCACCATGCCGTAGGTGACGGCCACCCCGGCGGCCGCCGCCATCCCGACGACGAACGGTGAGCGCCGGTCGAAGCGCGCACCCAAGCCACCCAGGGGATGGGCGGTGGAGCTGAGGCGTGCCGCCTCGACCTCGGCGGCCTCGAGCGGGTCCATCAGCCGATCGAACCACGCACGGTGAGGAACGCGTCCAGGCTCAGCCCGCGAAGCGGGCGGCCGACCGTTGCCTGGCCCGCGCCGCCTCCACCGCGCGGTCCTTGGACGGGGCGGTGGTGACCAGGTCCGCGAGCAGGCGGCGGGTGGAGTTGGCGACCTCCGCCACCGCGCGGTCGAATGCGTCGGCGTTGGCCTGCGACGGCGTGGCCGAGCCGCTGATCTTGCGCACGTACTGCAGCGCGGCGCTGCGCACCTCGTCGTCGGTGGCCGGTGGCTCGAAATTGTGCAGCGTGCGGATGTTGCGACACATGCGGCGATCGTAGGACCACACCGCAAGTACCCGTGCGGCCTTGTCGATCATCCCGCACCGGGTTTACCGTCCGGGGACCCGAGTGAAGGTGGTGACCGTGAGCACCACGCTGGTGACCATCGGTACCCGCAAGGGGCTGTGGCTCGCGCGCAGCGACGACCGGCGTACCTGGGCCCTGGAGGGTCCGCACCTGCTGATGAGCGAGGTGGCTTCGGTGGCCGTGGACACCCGGCGGGAGCGCGCCCGGCTGCTGGTCGGCACGCACAGCGAGCACTGGGGCCCGACCGTGCTGTGGTCGGACGATCTCGGCGCGACCTTCCAGGAGACCGAGCGTGGGGCCATCCAGTTCCCGGCGGACACCGGCGCAGCGCTGGCCCGGGTGTGGCAGCTGCAGCCCGACAGCGCCGGGCGTCCCGACGTGGTGTGGGCCGGCTGCGAGCCGACATCGCTGTGGCGCAGCGACGACGGGGGACGCACCTTCGCCCTGAGCCGCGGGCTGTGGGAGCACCCACACCGGCCGCAGTGGTTCCCCGGCTTCGGCGGCGCCGCCGTGCACACCGTGGTGCCCGACCCGGCCTCCGATCGGGTGCTGGTGGCCATGAGCACCGGCGGCGTGTACGCCAGCGACGACGCCGGAGCGAGCTGGACGCCGACCAACCGCGGGATCTCCGCATACTTCCTGCCCGACCCGAACCCCGAGTTCGGTCAGTGTGTGCACAAGGTGGCAGTGGATGCGGTGGGGCCGTCGAGGCTCTACGCGCAGAACCACCACGGCGTGTACCGCTCGGACGACTCCGGCGGCTCGTGGACGTCCATCGCCGACGGGCTACCCAGCGACTTCGGCTTCGTCGTCCTGGCGCATCCGCGGGAGTCCGGAACGGCATGGGTGGTGCCCCTGACCGCGGACGCCGTCCGGGTCCCACCCGGTGGCCACCTGCGGGCGCACCGATCGCGCGACGGCGGCCGCAGCTGGACCGAGAGCGCCGCCGGTCTGCCGGACGAGTGCTGGGTGTCGGTGCTGCGCGACGCGGCGTGCGTCGACGCGGGTGACCCGGTCGGCGTCTACCTGGGCACTCGCGACGGCTGCGTGTACGCCAGCGCCGACGAGGGCGAGAGCTTCGCGCTGGTGGCCCAGCACCTGCCTGACGTGTTGAGCGTGCGCGCGACCGAGCTGCGGACGTAGGGCCCGTGGCGAGTGTGCTGGTGGTACTGCCGTCGGCGTTGCGGGCGTTCACGAACGGTGAGCGCAGCGTGGACGTCGCCGTGGGTGACGGAGCCACGGTGGGTGACGCGCTGGGTGCGCTGGGCGGCGCGCATCCGCTGCTGGCGCGCAGGCTGTTCGACGAGACCGGCCGCCTGCGCCGCTACGTCAACGTGTACCTCGACGGCGTCGACGTGCGCATCGGGGACGGAATGGACACCCCGGTGGCGGGCGGTGCCGAGCTGTTGGTGCTGCCGTCGGTCGCGGGTGGGTGAACGTGCGGGCACGCCCCGTTCTGCCGTCACCTCCGCGGCCCGCGCCCAGGTACTGTTTCCCCGGCTCCCCGTCCACACCCCCCGGTGGGCGGGGAGCCCCACGTTCGGCGCCCGGGTGGCCGCTCGTTCATCGATTGGGTTGTCGCAGTGGCACTCGGCGCGCGCGCAGGCCACGATGAAGCCATGAGTGACAGCAGCCGCCGACCGTCCGACATCACCGCGACCCCCGCATGGAAAGCCCTGCTGGCGCACCATGCCGAAGTGAGCCGACTGCACCTGCGGCAGATCTTCGCCGATGACCCGGCACGCGGCCGCGAGCTCACCGTGGACGCCGCCGAACTGCACCTGGATTACTCCAAGCACCGGATCACGCGGGAGACCCTCCAGTTGCTTGTGGACCTGGCCGAGGCCGCGGGGGTGCCCGCGCGCCGTGACGGCATGCTGGCCGGGGAGCACATCAACACCAGCGAGGACCGGGCGGTGCTGCACACCGCGCTCCGCCTGCCCCGTGGCGCCCAGCTGGTCCTCGATGGCCAAGACGTGGTGGCCGAGGTGCACGAGGTGCTGGACCGGATGGGCGAGTTCACCGACCGGCTGCGTTCCGGGCAGTGGCGCGGGGCCACGGGTGAGCGGATAACGACGGTGGTCAACATCGGCATCGGCGGTTCCGACCTGGGGCCGGTGATGGTGCACCAGGCGCTGCGTCACTACGCCGTCGGGGAGGGCAACGAGCCCGCGATCACCGCCCGCTTCGTGTCCAACGTGGACCCGGCCGACCTGGTCGCGAAGACGGCGGACCTCGATCCCGCGAGGACGCTGTTCATCGTCGCCTCCAAGACCTTCTCCACCCTGGAGACGTTGACCAACGCCACCGCCGCGCGCCGCTGGCTGCTCGACGGGCTCGCCGACGCTGCCGGGCGGGCCGACGCTGCGGACGACGGTGCCGTCGCCCAGCATTTCGTCGCCGTGAGCACCAACGCCGAGAAGGTGTCGGCCTTCGGGATCGACCCCGCGAACATGTTCGGCTTCTGGGACTGGGTTGGCGGGCGGTACTCGGTCGACTCCGCCATCGGGCTTTCCGTCATGGCGGCGATCGGCAAGCAGCATTTCGCCGAGTTGCTCGCCGGCTTCCACGCCATGGACACCCACTTCGCCACCGCGCCCCTGGCGGCCAATGCCCCGGTGTTGCTGGGTCTGCTGGGCGTGTGGAACTCCAGCTTCTTCGGCGCCGAGTCCAAGGCCGTGCTGCCCTATTCCGACGACCTCACCCGGCTCCCCGCCTACCTGCAGCAGCTGACCATGGAGAGCAACGGCAAGTCGGTGCGCACGGACGGCTCCCCGGTGAGCACCCCGACCGGCGAGATCTACTGGGGCGAGCCAGGAACCAACGGCCAGCACGCGTTCTACCAGTTGCTGCACCAGGGCACGTCGATGGTGCCTACGGACTTCATCGGCTTCGCTGAGCCGCTGGAGGACCTCGCGACGATGGACGGCACGGGCAGCATGCACGACCTGCTCATGAGCAACTTCTTCGCCCAGCCGACGGTGCTGGCGTTCGGCAAGACCGCCGAGGAGATCGCCGCGGAGGGCACCCCGGCGGACGTGGTGGCGCACAAGGTGATGCCCGGTAACCGGCCCAGCACCTCGATCCTCGCACCGCGCCTCACCCCCGCGGTCCTCGGCCAGCTCGTCGCCCTCTACGAGCACACCGTGTTCGTGCAGGGGGTCATCTGGGGGATCGACAGCTTCGACCAGTGGGGTGTGGAGCTCGGCAAGACCCAGGCGCAGCAGCTCACCGGGGTATTGACTGATCTGGCTGCTCCTGCACCACAGGCGGATTCGTCGACGGACGCGCTGGTGCGCTGGTACCGACGCCACCGGGGGCGGGCGGTCTGACCGCGTCCGTCTCCGTTATCCGCCGAGGCAGCCTCAGGGCTGGCCTCACCGCACGGCGTCAGACCCGGGAGCGGCGACGTGGTAGCACGGGGACCGCTGCGCGCCAGCCCAGCAGGAACACCCCGAGTACAACGGTGGCCACCACGATGAACGACAACGCCGTCCCGGCCCCGGTGACCGCGCGCAGCACAATCCCCACTGCCACAGTCGACAGCCACCCGGTCACCCCCTCGGGCCACACCCGCAGCGGCCGTCGCCACGCCCGCCCCACGAGCCACCCCACCGCGAGGCCCGCCAGGAACGGCCACACGGTCGACACGAACCCCGCCAGCGCGGACGATTCGGCGTGGCTGCGCCGTCCGATGAGCACGAACACTCCCACCAGCAGCACATCGACCACCAGGGCCCGCGCCGTTGTCGTCACGCGTCCACGGTAGCCGGCCAGCTCACAGCCAACCCTTGCGGCGAAAGCCCAGCCACAACCCGCCGGCCACCGCCACGATCAGCCCGACGCTGACGAACACGCCCCACTGCTGCTGGAAGCCCGGATAGGGCACGTTCTGGCCGTAGAACCCGGTGATCGCGGTGGGGATCGCGATGATCGCCGCCCAGGCCGTGAGCTTCTTCATGACCTCGTTGAGCCGGTTGCCCTGCAGCGTCAGGTTGGTCTCCAGCACGGTCGACACCAAATCGCGCAGGCTCTCCGTCCACTCGCTGGCCCGCAGCACATGGTCGTACACGTCCTGGTAGTAGGGCACCATCGCGTCGTCGAGCACGTGAAGGTCGCGGCGCAGCAGCGAGTTGAGCACCTCGCGCATGGGCAGCACCACGCGGCGCAGCTGCACCAGGCTCTTGCGCAGGGCAAAGCTGCGGCGCTGTACCTCCTTCGACTGCGGCTCGTCGGCGAAGAGCACGTCCTCCAGCTCCTCGATGCCGTCGTCGAGCACCTCCACCGCAGCGAAGTGCCCGTCCACCACGTGGTCGAGCAACCCGTGCAGCAGGTACGACACCCCGTGCACGGCCAGCTCCCGCGTGTTGTCCCACCGCTCGAGGAGCGCGTCGAGGTGCAGCTTGTCGTCCTTGCGCACGGTGATGAGCGCGCGCTTGGTCACGAACGCCGCGACCTCGCTGGTGCCTAGCTGCCCGGTCTCGGTGTCCAGCCGCACCCCGTAGATGTTGAGGAACAGGTGGCTGTCGTAGTGATCGAGCTTGGGCCGCTGCCGCTCGTGCACCGCGTCCTCGACCGCCAGCGGGTGCAGCCCGAACTCCTCCGAGGCCACCTCCAGGTCGTCGGTGTCGGGCGCGAGCAGGTCCAGCCACACGGTCGTGCCGTCCTCGGCGAGGTGGTCGCTGATGTCGGCGAGGGGGAAGCCCTCGATGACGAGCTTGCCGTCGCGGTACAACCGGGTGCGAGCCGCGCATCGGGTGGGGGTCTCGGCACAGATCGACCTGGCCGGCGCGCTCACGAGCGTGCCGTCACAGCTGGACACCGCGGGTCAGCGCACCGTCGACCACCAGGTTGGTACCGGTGGTGAAGCTGGACGCGGGACTGGCCAGGAACACCACGGCGTTGGCGATCTCCTGCGGGGTGGCCATCCGGCCGGTGGGGTTCAGCGCCAGCGCGGCGTCGTACAGCGCGGTGTTGTCGCGCTGGATGTTCTCCCACACCCCACCGGGAAAGAACGTGTTGCCGGGCGAGACGACGTTGGCCCGCACGCCTCTACCCGCCAGCTCGAACGCCAGCCCAGCCGTGTAGTGCACCAGCGCGGCCTTCATGGTTCCGTACGATCCGGAGGCGAAGTCGATCTCCCGGCCGGACACGCTGGACACCGTGACGACGGACCCGGCGCCGCTGGCCAGCAGCTGCGGCATCGCCGCCTCGACCAGCCGCACCGACCCCATCAGGTCGACCTCGAAGCTGCTGCGCCAGTTGGCCTCTCCAGGTCCGATGGCCAGCGCGCTGACGTTGCTGACGACGATGTCCAGCCCTCCCAGATCGTCGACCACCCTACCCACCCACGAGGTCAGGCCCGGTCCGTCCGCGACGTCGACGACGCTGCCGTGCGCCCCGGTCTGTTCGCTGGCCTCGGCCACTCCGTCGGCGTCGCGGGCGCAGAAGGCGACCTGGGCGCCCTCGGCGAGCAGCGTCTGCACCACCGCCCGTCCGATGCCCTTGGTGCCCCCGGTGACCAACGCACGGAGTCCGTGCAACCCCAGATCCATGATTGAGCCTCTCTAGTTGATCGAACCCAGACCGGCGGCGATCTCGCGCAGATGACGGTGCATGCCGCCGTAGGCATCCACGGCGGGCAGTAACCACTTGGGTGCCTTGACGGCTGCGGAGAAGTTGGCGTCCACAACGTTCGCGATCGGCGCCCGGCTGATCTGGCTGAGCAATTGGTAGGCATCCAGGCGGTGCAGCCCGAACAGCTCACCGAACCACACGACCAGTTCGCGTTGGGCGATCCGCCAGGCGTCCTCCAACGGCCGGCTGGAGCCGATCACGGTCCAGTGCTCGTCGTCCTCCAGTCGCGGCCACGCCGGTGCGGGCGTGCTGGGTGAGGACTTGATCAGCTCGACCAGCAAGGTGGAGTCCATCGCCCCCTCCACCGCGGTCCCGCACGCCTCACCCTCACCCTGCCGGTAGTGGCCGTCGCCAATGGAGAAGAGCGCCCCCTCGACGTTGACCCGCAGGTACAGCGTGGCACCGGCGCACAGCTCCGGGGTATCCATGTTGCCGCCGAAGCTGTCGGGCACCAGCGAGGTGCGCACCTCCCCTGCCGGGGGGGCGACGCCGACGGTGCCCAGCATGGGCTCCAGCGGCAGTTCCAGGTGCAGATCGCCGAAGCGGGCGTCGAAGGCCACCGTGCGCGCGGCCCGGTCCAGAGCATAGATCCAGGTGGTGTCGGCCAACGGCTCCTGCAAGAACGCGGTGCGGTCGGTGCTGGTGAGGCCGCCGAAGAACGGAATGACGGCGGAGGCACCCCAGTCGCGGGCAGGCTGCAGATCCACCACATGCAGGGCCACGGTGTCACCGGGCTGGGCACCCTCTACGTAGAACGGCCCGGTCTGCGGGTTGACGTGGCTGAGGTCTACCCGGTCGGCGGAGCGGTGTTCCGGCGAGGTGAGCGACCCGCCGAACGCGTCGTCGCTCCACAGCCGCAGCACGCTGCCCGGGCGCACCCGCCGGACCGGGGCCACACCGCCGAACGTCCAGGTGTACTCGTCTCGGGTGGGGGTGAACTCCACGACATCCATACGCCGATCCTGCCCCACCGCCCCGACCCCGGACCACGGGGTGAGAGGTGGACCACCGGGGGCGCCGGCGTGGGCCACCGGGTGACTTTCGGCCGCGCGGTCCGACATCCGGGCTCACCGCCTACCGTGAGCGGGAGCACACCCCACCCGACCGGAGGTACGAGTGCGTATCGCCCTGTTCGCCACCTGTCTCGCCGACGCCCTGTTCCCCGATGCCGCCAAGGCCACCGTGACACTGCTGGAGCGCCTGGGCCACGAGGTCGTGTTCCCGCGGGGTCAGACCTGCTGCGGGCAGATGCACGTCAACACCGGCTACCTCGACGAGGCGCTGCCCCTGGTGCGCCAGCACGTGGAGGTGTTCGAGCCGTACGAGGCGGCGGTGGCCCCGTCGGGCTCGTGCGTCGGCAGCGTCCGCCACCAGCACGCCATGGTGGCGCGGCGAGCCGGCGACACCGCCCTGGCCGAGCGCGCCGAGGCTGTCGCGGGGCACACCTATGAGCTGTCCGAACTGCTGGTGGACGTGCTCGGGGTCACCGACGTCGGCGCGCACTACCCGCACCGAGTCACCTACCACCCCACCTGCCACAGCCTGCGGCTGTTGCGGGTCGGGGACAAACCACTGCAGCTGCTGCGCGAAGTGCGGGCCCTGGACCTGGTGGAGCTGCCGCAGGCCGAGGTGTGCTGCGGCTTCGGGGGCACCTTCTCGGTGAAGAACGCCGACACGTCGACGGCGATGCTTGCGGACAAGATGGCCAACGTGCTCACCACCCGGGCCGAGGTGTGCACCGCTGGGGATTCCTCCTGCCTGATGCACATCGGGGGCGGGCTGAGCCGTATGAAGACCGGGGTGCGCACTGTGCACCTCGCCGAGATCCTGGCCTCGACGGAAGGCACGCGATGAGCACTGTGTTCCTCGGGCAGCCCGTACACGCCCCCGCTGGCGTGGGCCATCTGCGCGGCACGCAGAGCTTCCCCGACGCCGCCCGCACCGCCCTGGCCGACACCCAGCTGCGGTGCAACCTGGGCGGGGCCACCGCCACCATCCGCGACAAGCGGCTGAAGGTCGTCGCCGAGGTGGACGACTGGGAGCAGCTGCGGGAAGCGGGCAGCGCACTGAAGGCCGACGTCATGGCGCGGTTGCCTGAGCTGCTGGTGCAGCTGGAAGAGAACGTCACCGCCCAGGGTGGGGTGGTGCACTGGGCGCGCGACGCCGCCGAGGCGAACCAGATCGTGGTGGACCTGGTGCGGGCCACCGGGTCCGACGAGGTGGTCAAGGTGAAGTCGATGGCCACCCAGGAGATCGGGCTCAACGAGGCGCTGGAGGCCGCGGGCATCGCGGCCCTCGAAACCGACCTCGCCGAGCTCATCGTGCAGCTGGGCCACGACTGTCCCAGCCACATCCTGGTTCCGGCCATTCACCGCAACCGCGCCGAGATCCGGGAGATCTTCCTACGCGAGATGCCCGGCGTCGACCCGGACCTGACCGACGAGCCCCGGGTGCTCGCCATGGCCGCGCGGGCGCACCTCCGGCGGAAGTTCCTCTCCGCCACCGTCGCCGTGAGCGGGGCGAACTTTGCCGTGGCCGACACCGGCACGCTGGCGGTGGTGGAGTCCGAGGGCAATGGACGCATGTGCCTGACGCTGCCGGACACCCTGATCACCGTGATGGGCATCGAGAAGCTGGTGCCCACCTGGGGTGACCTGGAGGTGTTCCTGCAGCTGCTGCCGCGCTCGAGCACCGGTGAGCGGATGAACCCGTACACGTCGATGTGGACCGGGGTGCATGCCGGTGACGGGCCCCAGGCCTTCCACCTCGTGCTCCTCGACAACGGGCGCACCGCCGTGCTGGCCGACGAGGTGGGACGCGCTGCGCTGCACTGCATCCGGTGCAGCGCGTGCCTCAACGTGTGCCCGGTGTACGAACGGACCGGTGGGCACGCGTACGGCTCGGTGTACCCGGGGCCGATCGGGGCGGTGCTGAGCCCGCAGCTCACCGGAACCACCGGCCACGACGACCCCAACGCGTCGCTGCCGTACGCGTCCTCGCTGTGCGGTGCGTGCTTCGACGCCTGCCCGGTGCGGATCAACATCCCGGAGCTACTGGTGCACCTGCGCGGTAAGCAGGTCGACAGCGAACGGGGCGGGCGGCCGTCCGGGCAGGACCTGGCGATGAAGGCGGCCGGGTGGGCCATGGGCTCGCCAGGCAGGTTCGCTGCGGCGGAGAAGGTGCTGGGCGTGGGGCGGCTGCTGGGGCGCTCCGGGACGATCGGGAAGCTGCCCTGGCCGGGTTCGATGTGGACGAATGCCCGGGACCTGCCCGCGCCACCGGCGGAGACGTTCCGCCAGTGGTGGGCGCGTACCCGCGGAGATGCCCGGTGAGCGCCCGTGAGGAGGTACTGCAGCGGGTGCGGGCCGCGCTGGATGGTTCCCCCGCACCGGCCGCGGTGCCCCGCGAGTACACGGTCACCGGCCAGCACCCGGACGTGGTGGGGCTGTTCGCCGAGCGCGTGGACGACTACCGCGCCCGGGTGCACCGGGTGTCCACCGAGGACATTGCGCGCACGATCGCCGAGCTGGTCGGCGCGGGGCGGGTGGTGATACCCGACGGCCTGCCCATCGAGTGGGTGCCCGACGGTGTGGTGGACACGGGGCTGAGCGCGCTGGAGCTGGACGCCTTCGACGCCGTGGTCACCGGGTGTCAGATCGCGATCGCGGTCACCGGCACGATCGTGCTGGACGGCGGGCCCGGTCAGGGACGTCGGGCAATCAGCCTGGTGCCCGATCACCACGTCTGCGTGGTGCGGGCCGACCAGGTGGTGGAGACGGTGCCGGAGTCGCTGCGCCGCCTCGACCCCACCCGCCCGCTTACCTTCATCAGCGGCCCGAGCGCCACCAGCGACATCGAGCTGCAGCGGGTGGAGGGCGTGCACGGCCCGCGGACCCTGGACGTGCTCATCGTGGGCTGAGCAGGGGCCGGGCACCGTTGCGTGTTGCCTGTGCTGCACCGGGCGGGTGAACGTCGGCCACGGACGTGCACCACCCGCAGGTACTCCTCCAGAGCTGCGTCAGAAGCGTTCCCCCTCGGCTCCCAGCGGCCCCACGTGGAGTGCCGCGCTTCATGCCGGGAGGACGCCAACGTCGTATTGCCGCAGCGCCGCGTCGGCCGTGACCAATGTCAGTGCCTCGCACTGGGCTTGGGCGATGAGGAGTCGGTCGAACGGATCGCGGTGATGCATCGGTAAGGCGCCAGCCACCAGGCCGTGTCGCATCGAAAGGGGCAGGACGGTGAAGCCGCCCTCGTCGAGCTGCATCTCCAGGTCGTCTGGGGCCTCGAGCTTGCCGAGAGCCTTCTTGGTGGCAATCTCGAATCCGCTCACGGACGACACGACGACGTCGGCCCCGCTGTTGTCGATCACGTGGGCGGTCTGTGCCCGCAACCGGGGATCATCGAAGAGCCACCACAGTAGAACCTGCGTGTCCAGCAGCAGGCTCACTGCGGATCGACCGTGCCGTCCCCGTAGAACATCTCGATGACATCGTCGGGCGTTGCGTCGAAATCCGGCGCAATCCGCCCCCTGCCCTTCCAGGCTCCGCGGTGGCGACGAGTGATCGCCGCGGCTACAGGCACGAGGCGAGCGAGGGGTCGGCCGTTACGGGCGATTACCACCTCATCGCCCGCGACCGCTTGGTCGAGCAACTGAGAGAGGCGAGTCTTGGCCTCGTAGATGTTCACCTGGACCGTCACGTTGCCAGCGTACCGCGTCGATCTGGTCTGACTAGGCTAACCAGACTACCACGCGGTTCGCGTCTACAGCAGGGCCAGTCAAGCCGCGCAGGCAGACTCGACTACGCAGTGCGTCAACAGTTTTCAGATGCGTCGCTCGCAGTGACAGAGTGACCGACCTCAGTAGCTGTGGTCTGACACATCCACGTAGCCGCCCTGGTCTTCTCGGCCGGGTCCGCGATCCGATCCGCCCACCGGGGCTGCCCCGGGCACTGCCGCTGGCGGCTCCGGGGCGACCCCGACCCGCTTGCGCAGCGCGGAGTCGGTACCCGCCCCGGTGTATCCGCGCACGCCCAGCCAGTCGTGCATGGTGTCCCGGTCGGGGTGGGTGGGCCGCACGGTGTTGTACACGTAGTTGAGGCCCCGCGCCGCCGCCTCGCGCTCCAGGTTGGCCAGCACCCAGCTGCCCACACCACCGCGCTGGGCCACCGGGTCCACCGCCAGCAGCACCTCGGCCTCCCCCCACGTGACGTCCATCCAGCCGTAGCCGAGCACGGTGCCGTCGGCGTCCTGCGCTGCCCACCAGTCCCCGGGCAACGACTCGCCCGCGGCGGGGTGCAGGTCGAACACCCCCGCTGGCGCGCCGCCGACCACGCGCGCCTTGTCCGCGTCCCACACCGGATCTCCCTCAGCCACCCAACGCAACGCCGCTGGGACCCGCACCTCGGGCGCAGCGCCGTCCAACCAGGCGCGGCCGGCGTCGGTGAGCACCCGGTCGGCCGCCTCGGTGGCCAGCAGGCCCTGCGCGTACAACCCGGCGAGCGCGGCCCGGTCGAGCCCGGCGGCCCGCGCCGCCTGGTGGACCTCCAGCTTGTGGGCGCGTCCACCGGCCTGGGCTACGGCCTCGAGCAGCGCGCGCACCGGGTCGGGCGCCGGTGCGGTGTCGGTGCCCTGCCAGGTGCGCTGCGGGTGGCGGCGCAGGTACTCGTGCTCGAGTGCCAGCATCCGCTCGGTGTGCTGGGCGAACTGTTCCGCAGTGCCGTGCAGGAAGACCCAGTTCCGGGTGGCGTGGGCCTGGGCGCCCTGCTGCTCCAACTCGGCGTCGCTGAGTTCGGCCGGCGACCGGCCCCGTGATCGGCCGTCGGCGCTGGGCCGCGGGGACCTCACGAGCGATCCCGCACGAACACCGTGTCCACGCCGATAACCCCGGTTTTGTGCGCACCGCCCGGGGTGCCGAGCGGACCGTCGCGCCCGGGCAACGTCTCGGCGAAGAAGTCGACGTTGTCCTGGACGTGCGCGGTCTCCTCGTCGGGCACGTGTCGGTCCTGGGTGATGGCCTCCACCGGGCACACCGGCTCGCAGGCACCGCAGTCGATGCACTCCTTGGGGTTCACGTAGAGCTTGCTGGCACCCTCGTAGATGCAGTCGACCGGGCACTCGTCCATGCACGAGCGGTCCATCACGTCGATACACGCCTCGGCGATGACGTAGGGCACGGTGGAGTCTCCTCGGTCCGGGGACGGGTCAGGTGTTGACCTGCGCGGCGGCGGGAACGCCGGTCGCCTGGGTGGGCTCGTTCACGGACTCCAGGGCCATTCCGGCGAAGCGCTCCCGAACCCGGTACCGCTGCACCTTGCCGGTGGCCGTCTTGGGCAGTTCGTCGACGAACACCACGGCGCGGGGCCGCTTGAAGGAGGCCAGCCCGTCCCGGCACCACGCGACCAGCTCGTCGGCGGTCAGCGTGGCGCCGGCCGCGCTGCGCACCACACAGGCCACCGGCTTGTCCAGTCCCGCGGAGTCGGCCACACCCACCACCGCCGCTTCGGCGACCCCGTCGTGCTCCAACAACCGCCCCTCCACCTCGGCTGGGGACACCCAGATGCCGCCGGCCTTCAGCAGATCGTTGGAACGGCCCAGGCACACGTAGTAACCGTCGGCGTCCTGGGTGTAGGTGTCCCCGGTGCGCATCCACTCCCCCTGGAACACCGCGCGGGTGGCGTCGGTGCGTCGCCAGTATCCGATGGCCAGGGACTCACCCTTGACGAACAACGCGCCGGGTTCACCGTGGCGCACGGGCGCACCCGCCTCGTCACGCAGCTGCACCTCGTAGCCGGGTACGGCCTTGCCGGTGGTACCCGGACGGATGTCGTCAGGGTGGTTGGAGAGGAACACGTGCAGCGCCTCGGTGGCACCGATGCCGTCCAGGATCGGGAAGCCGTAGCGCTCGGTGACGCGACGCTGCAGCACCGCGGGCAGCGCCTCCCCGGCTGAGGTGGCCAGCCGCACACTGGCGAAGGTGTCCACCGGGAGCTCCGCGGCCACCAGGGCGGCGTAGAAGGTGGGCGGCCCGAAGAACAGGGTGGGCGCATCGGCGGCCATCCGCTCCGCCACCACCGCGGGGCTGGGCCGGCGTGGCTCGATCACCGCCGACGCGCCGACGGCCAGCGGGAAGAACAGCGAGTTCCCGATGCCGTAGGCGAAGAACAGCTTGGCGACGGAGAAGCACACGTCGTCGGCGGTGATGCCCAGGGTGCGCGCCCCGTAGGTCTCGCAGACGTGGCGAATGTTGGCGTGGCGGTGCATCGCGCCCTTGGGCTTGCCGGTGGTGCCCGAGGTGTAGAGCCACAGCGCCCACGAGTCGTCGGTGGTCGCGGCGACGCCGTCGTTTCCCACCTCCTCCGAGCCGGCCCCGGACACAAGTACCCGCCAGCTCTGCCGGCGCACGTGCACCGGTACCTGAACCTCGCCGCCCACCAGCACCAGGTGCTCCAGCTCGTCGGCGGCGTCGACGGCCACCTGCACGGCTGCGGCGAACTCCGCGGTGGCGATCAGCGCCCGCGCACCGGAGTCGGCGACAATCGACGCCAGCTCCACCCCGCCGAGCATGGTCGACACCGGCACAGCCACCAACCCGGCCCGGAACGCACCAAGGATCGCGGCCACCATCTCCACGCTATCGCTCATCACCAGCACCACGCGGTCGTCGCGGTGCAGGCCGAGGGCGCGCAGGCCCGCGGTGACCCGGCGGGTGAGCGAGTCGAGCTGGAGGTAGTTCACGCGCCGGGTAGGGGTGTGCAGCGCGACGCGCTCACCGTCACCCTGCTGGAGGCGGCGGTCGAGCAGGTAGGCACCGGCGTTGAAGGTCTCTCCCCCGGCCACGGTGCTAGACCCGCTTCACGTCGAAGTCGGCCCGCTGGCCCGTACCGAAGCGGCGCAGCGCCCCTCCGGTACCGGAAGCGTTGGGCCGGTTGAAGATCCAGTTCTGCCAGGCGGTGAGTCGGCCAAACACCTTGGTCTCCACGGTCTCCGGCCCGACGAAGCGGTGGTTGGCCTCCATCCCGGTGAGCGCATCCGGGCTCAGCGAGGCCCGTTCCTCCAGCACGATGCGCAGCTCGTCGGCGAAGTCGATGTCGTCCAAGGCCATCGTGACCAGGCCCAGTTCGTCCAGCGCGGCGGCGTCCAGCGGCTCACCAAACCGCGCCACTACCGCAGCCAGGTCGTCGGCGCAGCCCCAGAAGCGTGACTGTAGCCGGCTCAATCCGTTACCCATCGAATACGCGCCGTCGTTGGCGTCGGTGAGCACCATCCTCGCGGGCACCGCACCCTCGACGTACCCCGGCTCGTCGGCGTCCTCGAATACCCCGTCCAGCACGTACTGCCGGTCACACGCCAGCGCCAGCTCGGCGAGCAGCCCGGCGAAGCAGCTGCCTGGCGTGATCACCGCGATGAGGCTGCGGCTGGTGACGTCGAGGCGCTTCAGTGTGCGCTTGTAGTACTGGCGTACCTCGTTGACGAACCAGTCCGCGGCCAACTCGGCCAGCTGGGTGTCGTAGGCCAGCACCACGGCGACATCGCCTTCGGTGCGCAGCACCCACGTGCCCAGGTCCTGGTGATTGGTGCGCAGCCGCAGGATCAGGTCGTCCAGGGCGCGGGTGAGCGCCAGCGGCCAGTAGTCCACACCCTGCGCGAGCACCGCAGCCGCGTCGGTGGGGGGTGCCTGGGTGGGGGCGGAGATCGTGATGTCCACCCGGCGGGCGGCGGCGTCGAGCACGGCGCGCACGTGCGGATAGCTGATCTCGGTGGCCGTCTCGGTGCGCTCCAGCGGGGTGAGCTCCACTCCGGTGGCGTCGGACGGACGCACGGAACGGGCCGCGGCGGCATGCGCCCGCGTCGACACCTCCTCGGCGAAGCGGGCCCGTGGTGCGGTGGCATCCACCAGGTGCCACGCCACGGCCGTGGTGCCGCGGATGCCGTCGCTCTTGGTGGCGAACACGTCCGCCCGGTCCTTACGGACGAAGCGCTTGTCGACCACGCGGGTCAGGCCACCGGTGCCCGGCAGCACCCCCAGCAGCGGCACCTCGGGCAGTGAGACGGTGGAGCTGCCGTCGTCGATGAGGACGATCTGCTCACACGCCAGCGCCAGCTCGTACCCGCCGCCGGCGGCCGTCCCGTTCAGCGCCGCGATCCACGTCTGGCCGCTGTGCTCGGTGGCATCCTCGATGCCGTTGCGGGTCTCGTTGGTGAACTTGCAGAAGTTCACCTTCCAGGCGTGCGACGACTGGGCCAGCATCGTGATGTTCGCGCCCGCGCAGAACATTCGGTCGACCCCACTGGTGAGCACCACCGCCTTCACCCCCGGGTGGGTGAAGCGCAGCCGCTGCGCCGCGTCGTACAACTCGATGTCCACGCCCAGGTCGTAGGAGTTGGACTTGAGCTCGTAACCGGGGACCAGCCCACCGGCGGGGTCGACCTCCATGCTCACTGTGGCCACTTCCCCGTCCACGCTCAGCCGCCAGTGCCGGTACCGATCCGGGTCGGTGTCGAAGTCGACCTGCACCGCGTCAGTGGCCGCGGCGGGCTCGGACGTGCTCTCGGCCTCGGCCAGCGCAGTCATGGTCACCTCTCGGGCAGGCGGATCACGTCGCGCACAGTCTACTAATAGATCGACTATCGTCAAGGGACTGTAGTATTTCGGCTGACACGTGTCCCGTCCAGCGTGTCCCGTCCAGCGAGCGGAGGATGTGAACCAGTGGCTACGCCGGTACAGGTGTCATCGGTGACCGGCTCACGCCGCCGGGAACTCGGCTGCGACAGCGCCCGATCGCTGCTGCTCACCGTGCTCGGCGAGTTCGTCCACCCGCGCCGCGATCCGGTGTGGACCGGGGCCCTGGTGCAGGCGCTGGCCGGGCAGGATGTCGAGGAGAAGTCGGCCAGGCAGGCCATCGCCCGCTCCGCCGCAGAGGGCGTGCTCAGCTCCCAGCGGGTGGGCCGGCGAGTGCGCTGGGCGCTCACCGGGCCGGGAGCAGAGCTGCTGGCCGACGGCACCGAACGGATCTACTCCTTCATGCGCGAGCCGGCACCATGGGACGGGCGGTGGCTGGTGCTCTCGGTGGCCATCCCGGAGACCCAGCGCCAGTTGCGCCACCAGCTGCGCACCCGACTCACCTGGCTGGGCATGGGCTCGCCCTCGCCCGGGCTATGGGTGGTGCCGGACGCCACGAAGGAGGCCGCGGCCGCCCACGTCGTTGCCGAGGCGGGACTGACCGGCCGGGCGTTCGCGTGGGTGGGAGACGCGGCGGCCGCGATCGGCGACCGGGCGACTCTGCTGGACGCCGCGTGGAACCTGAATGCGGTGGAAGCCCGCTATTCCGCGTTCCTCGCGGCCTTCGCCGACCGTGAGGTCGGATCCGACGCGGCGGCATTCACCGCGCAGGTGCAGCTGGTGCAGGCGTGGCGTCGCTTCCCCTTTCTCGACCCCGCGCTGCCCCCCGAACTGCTCGACCACACCTGGCCCGGAGCCAACGCCGCCGAGACCTTCCACCGCCTGCACACCCGCTGGCACGCTGGCGCCCAGCGGCACTGGGCGGAGCTGGCCGCCCGCGGATAGGCGCACCTGCTCACTCCACACCGGACCGTTCCGCGCCTACGAACGGGCGTCCTCCCGCTCGGCGGCCTCGGCCAGCACCGCTTCCTCGGCGTTGGTGGGGACGTCGGTGACCGCGGCCTGTGCGGCTGCGCGGCCTTGGCTGACGGCGCGCGTCTCCTCCTCGTCGGCGGCGTCGAGCTCGTGGTGCACGGTGGCGAGCACGAACACCCCGGCCAGGACGACCACGGCCCCGAGGACGTAGGGCACGTGCACGTTGAGGTGCTCGGCGAGCAGGCCGGCGACGTACGGCGCGAGGCCGCCACCGAAGAAGCGGACGAAGCCGTAGGTGGCCGAGGCGACCGGGCGCGGCACCGGGGCGATGGACATGACCGCCGTGGTGACGAGGGTGTTGTTGATGCCGACGAACGCGCCCGAGACGATGACCGCCACGATGACGACGCCTGGGTCGTTCGCCCATACCCCGATGACCGCGAGCACAGCGGCGATGGCGGTGAGGTTGGCGTACAGGGTGCGGGGCGTGCCCACCCGGGCCCTGAGCCACGGAGCGACGAACACCGAGAACGCCGCGACCAGCAGCCCCCAGCCGAAGAACACGAACCCCAGCTTGATCGCGGACAGCTTCATGAGGAACGGGGCGTAACCCAGGATCGTGAAGAACCCCCAGTTGTACAGCAGCCCGGTGATGCTGGTGTTGCGCAGTGCCCGATGCCGCAGTGCGGTGAGCGGCTCCAGCACCGACGAGCGCGCGGTGGGCTTTGGGGTGGCCGGAACCAGGGTCGCCGACGCGACCAGCGCGATGAACATGAGCACGGCCACCCCAAAGAACGGCCCGCGGAAGCTGACCGTGCCGAGCAGCCCGCCCACCAGCGGTCCGGTGGCGATGCCCACACCCAGCGCGGATTCGTACTGGATGATGGCGCCGCTGAAGCCGCCGCTGGCCGAACCAACGATGACCGCGAGCGAGGTGGCGATGAACAAGGCGTTGCCCAGCCCCCAGCCCGCGCGGAAGCCGACGATGGCCCCGATGCTGTTCGACGCCCCGGCCAGGGCCGCGAACACCACGATGATCCCGAGCCCAACGACCAGCGTCCGCTTGGCCCCGATGCGACTGGACACCCACCCGGTTCCGAGCATCGCCACGGCCGTGACCAGCAGGTAGCTGGTGAACAGCAGGGTCACCTGGCTTGGGGTGGCATTCAGCTGGGAAGAGATGGCCGGCAGGATCGGGTCCACCAGGCCGATCCCCATGAAGGAGATGACGCAGGCGAACGCCACCGCCCAGACGGCCTTGGGCTGCGTGAAGGGGCTCGGGGTAGCCGGGTGGTGTGCGGCGGGGTGGTGTGCAGCGGGGTGGTGTGTGGTGGTCATGCGACGTCTCCAGACATCAGTCGTTGCAGCGCAGGGACGGCGAGTTCGAGCGCACGCCGGTCGTCGTCGGTGAGCCCCGCCAGCCGGCGCCGCAGCTCCTGCGCCCGTATGGCGCGGACCCGGGCGAGGGTGTCGTGACCGGCGTCGGTGATCGAGACCACGGCCACCCGCCCGTCGCGCGGATCGGGCGCCCTGGCCACCAGGCCGCGCTCGGCCAGCCGCGTCACCAGCGCGGTCATCCCGGGTTGGCTGATCCGCTCACGGGCGGCGAGGTCGCAGACCCGGTGCGGTCCGGCCACGTCCAACGCGTCCAGCGCGGACAGCGAGGTCGAAGGGAGCTCGGCGGACGGCGCTGTCCTACGCCACCACGAGTAGAAGCGCGTGAGCGCGACGGCGGGGTCGACGGTGGTGAGCACGGCACCTTTTATATCACTCGACTATGTAAATTACGAATGGATCAGGGCTCTCCGTGGCAGGAACGCCACTTCGGCCCAATCGGAACCCGTCGTCACCCGAGCCGCCGGTCGGCGTAGAGGGTGTAGAGGCCGGCGATTATTCCGGTAGACACTGTGCTCGCCCCCGGCCAACTGGGCTCACGTTGGCGCCGAGGGCTTCGTGGTGCCATAATGGCACCGTGAAGCGCATGAACCTGCGTGCTGTGCCCGATGACGTCTATGCCGCCCTCGTATCGGCGGCCGAGGACAACCGGCAGTCGCTGAACGCGTTCGTCGTTGATCGACTCGCTGAGGCGGCGCAAGCAGTCCGTGTCGCTGACTACGTGTCCACCTATTCACCACCTCGGGGAACTGATGTCACGACCGAGGAGGTGGTGACCGCCGTGCGGGAGGCGCGCGAGGCCTCGTGAGCTTGGCGGTCATCGACGCCTCGGTCCTCGCCGCCTTCTACGCCGCTGACGACTCACGCCACGCTCTCGTGACCGAGCGCCTGAAGGTGGGCGACGCCCTGTTCGCGCCTGCACACCTCGACGCTGAGATCGTATCCGCAATGCGTGGCATGGCCCGCAGGAACCGGGTCCTGGACCGGGCCGTCCCCCGCGCTCTCACGCATTTGGCGGGCTTCCCGATTCGTCGTATGCCATTGCCTCCGTTGCTGGAGCGCATGTGGGAACTACGCAACAATGTCACAGCCTATGACGCCGCTTACATCGCTTTGGCTGAGCGCCTTGGCGCCGTGTTGATCACCTGTGATGCCAGGCTCGCCACGGCGAGCGGGCCCACCTGCACCTTCGACTTGATCAGCTGACCGGACAAGGGCCCCGTGACGGTGCCGGGCGAACGACTTCACGTGCAACCCACCACACCTCCCGGTGAAGGACCGGACATAAGCACATGAACTACCGACCAGATCCCCGACCAGACGGGCACGACGGGTCATGATCACCGGAGCGACCTCCCGCCCGTTGTCCGCGTTAACCGCGGTAACGACCACGAGCCGGCCTACGCCAGGCCAAGGTGTGCCGCGGCGATGGTCACCTCCTCGTCATCGACGCTGAGCATGCGCACGCCCCGCCACGATCGAGGGGCGCAGCGTCTCGGCGGCCAAGACGGCGGGGTCGTCGAGGTCAACGAGCACCGTGTGGGCGTCGAGCTCCAACTCGGCGAGCGCGAGCTGCCGACCCGGGCGAACGAGTAGCTCAGGCCGCAGGTCGCCGGTGCCACGGAACAGTGCGAGCAGCTCCGCGACCGCCGACACGGCCGCTCCTCATGCGCGCTGCCGGCGGTCAGCTCACTACCAGCGCCTGCGCGAAGGTCGACGAATCCCCGTGCTGTTCCGCCTGACCAGTAGCCGCCCCACCTGCGCAGTCCTGGGCGTTGCGCAGATCCGTAGCCATCAGGTGGGGTTGCATGTGTCGTGCCCCATGGGAGGTGATCCCGCCGTGGCAAGGTCCTTACCGTGGCTGTGACCGCCCGCTTCAGCGTTCGTGGGGCGGTGGGTGCTGGCCGGGTGTGGCGACCACCAAGCCAGCGGCCTGGGCGGCGACCGCGAGCCGGTGGTCATAGGCGATGAATGCTGTCAGCTCCTCGCTATCGCTGAGCAGTACCGCTGATGCCAGGTGCAGCGCATCGAGGGTGCGCAGCAGTGGAGTGGCGATGTCGCAGGCCAGATCTTGGACCGCGCGGCCGAGCGGGACCAAATCGAGATCGCCGAGCACGGCACGCGCCTCCGTCGGGGCCCGACCACCGACCCGGCGCGCGGCCCGCTGCACCTCGACCCGTCCGAGTTCGCTGGTGACCACTGGTTGTTCAGGGCGCACGCTCAGCCAGTCACGTAGCGCCGCGGTTTCCTCCTCCCGCCGGACCAGCTTCATCAGCGCCGAGGGGGCCAGGTAGATCACAGCCGTTCCGCGCGCTCGGCGTCGAGCAGTTCCTGGTTGGTCGGCTCGCCTACGGCGACCGGCACGGGCCGAGATGACCGGAGGCGCCCGGTGGGACTGGCCGCGGGGATGAGCCTTCCGGCGGCGACCAGCCGATCTCGCGCAGTCCGGGAGGGCTGCGGCGACACCAGCAGGGCAACAAGTTCACCCCGCTCGGTCACTTCCACGGTCTCGCCTGTCTTCACCAGCGCGAGATACCGCGACGCATTCTGACGAAGTTCCCGGACACCGATGCGTTCCATCCACCTGTTATAGCACAAGACGTGCTACGCAACCGCACGAGGATCGGTCGGACGCTCAGGCGGTGAGGCCCTCCTCGGCGAGGTGTACGTAGTCGAACTCCACTGGCTGGTCGTTGATCCCCGTCTTCGGCGGGGCGATCCAGCTGGCGAACTCCCCCGGCTCGTAGTGCGCCACCATCAGCGCGCTGACCGCGGCACGGTCGGCGTCCAGGGGCAGCCAGGAGTCGACGTTGGCATCCCACTCGGCCTGGTCGATGACGCGACCGTCCGGGGAGATGCAGCTGCTGGAGTACGAGCCGACCTTGCGGTGGAAGCCCTCGTGCGGCAGGAACAGCCGCTGGGGGAGCCCCGCGTTCTCCAGCTCCTGGTTCCAGCGCCGCACGCCGTTCGCGCAGTCGGCCACGTACTCGTCGCGTAGGTCCAGGTTGAGCGCGGAGAGCATGGGCACCGTCTCCTGCACGAAATGCCCGTCGCGGACCAGGGTCACTTCGCGGGTGTCGGCGTGCAGCTCGTGGTCGTCTTTGCGTCGCGTCTCCTGCCAACGACCCTTGAGCCCGGCGGTGTAGTACGCGGCGACGTTGGTCGAGCGCTCCGAGCCGAACAGGTCCATCGACACCGAGTACTGGAAGTTCAGGTACTTCTGGACGACCTCCAGCGGAATCACGCCCGCCTGCAGCAGCACCGCCTGATCCGCGGTGTCCAGCTCGACCATTTTCTGCACGGTGCGCTCCACCACCCGCTGCACCCCGGTGGTGCCCACGAACATGTGGTGGGCCTCCTCCTTGAGCATGAACTCGCAGGTGCGGGCGAGCGGGTCGAAAGCAGACTCTTTGAGCGTGCCCAGCTGGTACTTGCCGTCCCGGTCGGTGAAGTAGGTGAACATGAAGAACTGCAACCAGTCCGTCGTCTCCTCATTGAACGCGCCCAGGATGCGCGGGGAGTCCAGGTCGCCGGAGTTGCGCTTGAGCAGCTGCTCGGCCTCCTCCCGACCCTCGCGGCCGAAGTACGCCTGCAGCAGGTACACCATCGCCCACAGGTGCCGGCCCTCCTCGACGTTGACCTGGAACAGGTTGCGCAGGTCGTAGAGGCTCGGGGCGGTGGCGCCCAGGACGCGCTGCTGTTCGACCGACGCTGGCTCGGTGTCGCCCTGCACCGTGATGAGCCGCATGAGCTCGGCCCGGTACTCCCCCGGCACCGCCTGCCACGCGGGCTCACCCTTGTGCTGGCCGAAGGCGATGGTGCGCTCCGGGTCCTGCTCGGCGAGGAAGATGCCCCAGCGGTATCGCTCCATGGGCACGTGGTCGAAGTGCGCCCAGCCGTCGCGGCCCACGGCGATCGCGGTGCGCAGGTACACGTCCTTGGTCGGCAGCGCTGGGCCAAGGGCCTTCCACCAGTCGAGGAACTTGGGCTGCCAGCTCTCCAGCGCACGCTGCAGCTTGCGGTCGCCGGCGAGGTTGACGTTGTTCGGGATCCGCTCGCTGTAGGCGATGGTGCTCAGCGGGCCGGTAGGTGCGGGCGCACGGCCCGTCCGGTCGGGTGCCGACATGGTGAGCTCTCCTCGGGCAAGGGGGACGGTCCTGTGCCCCCAAGTTCTACACTCTCGTCGGGCATCTGCCAAGAGTTGTCGACTGTCCGAGGGAGGTCCGCCCCGCGCTGCAGACCCGGTCTGGCGCTGAGGACGCACCAGCCACTTAGCTCAGTGGCTGGTATCGCTCAGTGGGCATCCGGATACGTGGTCGGCGGCCATGAGCGAACTCCATTCCGCTCCGCAGAGGCGGCAGAGCCGGTGGCCGGGGCCCCGCGCGACCGCTGCGATGATCGGATCACCACCGGCGAGCGCGTTCGACGCGTAGCTGTAGATGCTGAGCTCGGTGTCGGACATGTCCTCGGCTGGCTTGTTGACCAACGCCCGGATGCGCGTCAACGCGTATCGCGCCCAGGTGCGCTCGAACAGTTCATCCTCGGTCATCTGGTCGCCTTGTGCCCGTAGACAACCACCGAATGAAGGACGCCGGCGGCGACACCCAACCGCGCCGAGTATGCGGCCGACGGATTGATCCGCGCGCGAGCGGGGCGGGCGGGTGGCATCAGGTGAGGTTAGCCGGCCGGGTGGTGCGGCAACCACTACCGTCACGACGTGACAACCCCGCGGACAACCCTGACGACGGCCCTCGACACCGCCCTCGACAAGCTGGTGGTTCCTGGCTTCAGCGCGCTGGGGCCACGGCTGCGCCGCCACTGGTGGCCGGCTGACGCTGCTCCGTTCACCGGTGAACGCGACGTCGTCGTGACCGGCGCCAGCTCGGGCCTCGGTAGGGCGACCGCGGTGGGGTTGGCCGCTCTGGGTGCCCGGGTGCACCTCGTGGGGCGGAGCGCATCCCGGCTGGAGGCGGCCGCTGCCACCATCAGGAACCAGGTGCCCCGCGCCCGGCTGGCAGTCCGCGAGTGCGACATCAGCGACCTCGACGCCGTGCGGGCGCTGGTCGCCGCCCTGGACGACGAGCTCCCCGCGCTGCATGCCCTGGTGCACTGCGCCGGGCTGATCCCTGCGCGGCGGTCGACCTCCGCGCAGGGACACGAACTGGCCTTCGCCACCCACGTCCTCGGGCCGTTCGCCCTCACGGTCGGCCTGCGCACCCTGCTGGCCGCGGACGGTGACGCGCGGGTGGTCTGGGTGAGTTCCGGCGGCATGTACCCGGTGCCCGCCGTCACCCGCGACCTGGAGTACACCGAGGGGGCGTACCGGGGGGTCACCGCCTACGCCCGAACCAAGCGGATGCAGGTCGCGCTGGCCGAGCTGCTGGCCGCGGAGTTCACCCGCCCGACCGATCCGGTGGTGCACGCCATGCACCCGGGTTGGGCGGCCACCCCGGGGGTGAGCGGGTCAATCCCCGGGTTCGCCTCGGTGACCGCCACCATCCTGCGCACGGCGGAGGAGGGCGCCGACACCATCGTGTGGCTGGCGGCCGCCGCCGAGCCGGGCCGCAGCTCGGGCCTGTTCTGGCACGACCGCCGAACCCGCTCGGCGCAGTTCACGCCCCTCACCCACGACGACCCGGGCGCGCGCACCGAACTGTGGCGCCGGTGTGTGGCCGCGACCGGCGCCAAGGTCTGACTGCACCGGGCGCAGGCAGGCGCCAATCCGGGCGGCGCAGGTGCCCCTGCCCGCCGACTCGAACATTCCACCCGAAGTGACAAGCTGGGGACATGACCGACGACGAGCGCCGAACCGCCACAATCGTCGACGTCCTGACCGACGCCTTCGCCGAGCTCATGGCGGCCGACCCGACCGCATTTCGTCGCAAGTACCACAAGATGGCTGCCGACCCCTTCGCCTTCTATCGAGGCACGGCGTGCCTGTTCTACGCCGACGTGGGAGGCCGGGAGGACCGTTGGGCCGACGAACGCACCAGCCGAGTATGGATTCAGGGCGACCTGCACGCCGAGAACTTCGGCACCTACATGGACGGCACCGGCCAACTGGTGTTCGACGTCAACGACTTCGACGAGGCATACCTCGGCCACTTCACCTGGGACCTGCAGCGCTTGGCCGCCAGCGTCGCGCTGATGGGCTGGACCAAGGCGCTGTCCGACGACGACATCACCCAACTCGTCGCGGTGTACGTCCGCGCCTACCTCGACCAGGTGCGCTACTTCGTGGCCAGCGACCGCGACCACGAGTGGTCGCTGCGCCTGGACACCGCCACCGGGCTCGTCCGCTCGGCGCTGCTCGACGCGCAGCTGTCGACGAGAGTGGAGCTGCTCGACCGGGTCACCGTCGTGGCGGACTACCAGCGCCAGTTCCGGCAATCTCCGACCGTCCGCGTGCTGGAGGCGGCCGAACGTGAGGTCGTCGAGGCCGGCTACCAGCGCTACCTCGACACGATCCCGGACTCCAAGCGTTCGGGCAGCCTGACCTACCAGCTCAAGGACGTGGTGGGCAAGAGCGGGTTCGGCATCGGCAGTGCCGGCCAACCCGCCTACAACCTGCTCGTCGAAGGACCCACCCAGGCATTGGAGAACGATGTGGTGCTCACCATGAAGCAGGGCGGCGTCCCGGCCGCGAGCCGAGTGGTCGACGACCCGCGAACGGGTGCCTACTTCGAGCACCAGGGTCATCGGACCGCCGTCTCGCAACGCGCGCTGCAGGCCCACGCCGATCCCTGGTCGGGCTGGACCCGGATGGACGGCGGACCACACGACGGCGTGGGGTTCGTCGTCGCCGAGTACTCGCCGTACGAGGCCGACCTCGACTGGTCGCAGCTCACCGAGCTCGACGACCTCACCGTGGTGCTCGAGCAGCTCGGGCGCGCGACCGCCAAGGTGCACTGCGTTTCCGACGTGGACGACCTGACCACACCGCTGGTGGACTTCCAGGTGGAGGAGGCGATCGAAGCGGTGGTGTCGGGTCGAGACGAGGAACTCGTGAGCGAGGTGGTGGCGTTCGGGCACGAGTACGGCGCCCGCGCCCGCGCCGACCACACCCTCTTCGTCGACGCGTTCCGCGGTGGTCGGATCCCGGGGCTCGAGCGCCGCCAGCCGGTCGCCGATTCCGGCTGACGTGGCACGCCGCCCTGGCCCGGGTGGCCGTCGGCCGGGCACGCGGAGGAGGGTGGAGCCGCGAAGCCACTCAACCCACAGGAGGTCACATGGAGCACCGCACGCTCGGCACCACCGGAGTACAGGTCAGCCCACTCTGCCTGGGGGCCATGATGTTCGGCGCCTGGGGCAACACCGATCACGACGAGTCGGTGCAGATCATCCACGGCGCGCTCGACGCAGGCATCAACTTCGTCGACACCGCCGACGTCTACGCCCAGGGTGAGTCGGAGGAGATCGTCGGCAAGGCGCTGCTGGGCCGGCGCGACGACGTGGTGTTGGCGACCAAGGCCCACGGCACCATGGGTTCCGACGTCAACCACCGCGGCAACTCCCGGCGCTGGCTGGTGCGCGAGGTGGAGCACAGCCTGCGCCGGCTGCAGACCGACTGGATCGACCTCTACCAGATCCACCGGCCCGACCCGGCCACGGACATCGACGAGACCCTCGGCGCCCTGACCGACCTGGTTCGCACGGGCAAGGTCCGCTATGTAGGCAGCTCCACGTTTCCGCCGAGTGACATCGTCGAGGCGCAGTGGGTCGCCGAGAAGCGCGGCCGCGAGCGATTCGTCACCGAGCAGCCGCCGTACTCGATCCTGGCTCGCGGCATCGAAACCGAGGTGTTGCCCACCACTCAGCGCTACGGCATGGGCGTGCTGCCGTGGAGCCCGCTCGCCGGTGGTTGGTTGTCCGGGCGCTACCGCAAGGGCGTCGACGCACCCACCAGCGGCCGCGCCGCCCGCATGCCCGCGCGTTACGACCTCGACGACCCCGCGAACCAGGCCAAGCTGGATGCGGCCGACGCCCTGGGTGCCCTGGCCGACGAACACGGGATATCGTTGGTGCACATGGCGATCGCGTTCGTCATCGAGCACCCCGGGGTCACCAGCGCGATCATCGGCCCGCGCACCATGGAGCAACTCGAGAGCTAACTGGGTGCGGCCAAATTGCGGCTGAGCACCGAGGTACTGGACGCCATCGACGCGATCGTGCCGCCCGGCACCACGATCAACACCGCCGACGCCGGCTACGCGCCGCCGTCACTGTCGGAGGTGACGCTGCGCCGCCGGCCGAGGTGAGCAAGCGCATCCCGTGGTGGGGCATGCTCTCCGCAGCGTTGGCGCCGGTGTTCCTGATCGGCGGGTGGGAGGTCGCGGCCGCGCTGCAGCCGGGCGGCTTCGACCCGGTGGCCCGCACCATCTCCGAGCTCGCCGCCCGGGACACCCCGCACCGGTGGATCATGACCGTCGGTCTCGCCGGGCTCGGGCTCTGCCACGTCGTCACGGCCACGGCGCTTCCGATCGCGGCCCCCGCCGGTAGGGGAGTGCTTGCGGTGGGTGGGGCGGCCACGGTGGTGGTCGCTGCCGCCCCACTGCCCACGGGTGGAGGTTCTTCGGGCGTGCACTCCGCCGCGGCCACGGTGGGCTTTGTCGCGCTCAGCCTGTGGAGCCTGGCCGCGTTCGGACGCTGGCGCGCCGGCTGGGTGGGGGCGGCGGTGCTCGTGGCCCTGCTGGTCTGGTTCGGCGCCGAACTCGGCGGGCCCCGGTTCGGGTTGTCGGAGCGGGTCCTGGCCGGGTCGCAGTCGGTGTGGCCCTTGGTGGTGGTGCTGGCCGGAAGGCGGGGTGGCGCGGCATCATGAGCGGCATGACCACGCCCGCGCTGCTGCACCCCTTCGCCCGACCGGCCGCCGCCGCTGCGTCGTTCACCAGCTTGGTGCGGGGCGAGGGTGCCCTGGTCTGGGACGCCGAAGGGAAGCGCTACGTCGACGCCATGGCCTCGCTGTGGCACTGCAACGTGGGTCACGGCCGCACCGAGGTGGCCGAGGCCGTCGCCGCCCAGCTCGGCACGCTGGAGACCTACCACTGCTTCGACCGCTTCACCAACGCCCCCGCCGACGCCGTGGCCGAACGGCTGGCCGAACTGGCCCCGGTGCCCGGCAGCCGGGTGTTCCTCACCAGCGGTGGCTCGGAGGCCGTCGACACCGCGATCAAACTCGCCCGCCTGGCGCACGCCTGCGCCGGTGAGCCGCAACGCAGCATCGTCGTCAGCCGCACCCCCAGCTACCACGGCGTCACCTACGGCGGCATGACCCTCACCGGTCTCCCGTTGAACAACGCGGGCTTCGGGCCGGGTATCGGTGACGCGTTGCAGGTGGGCAAGGACGACCTCGACGCCGTCGCTGCCGTGTTCGCCGCCCACCCGGGCCGGGTCGCGGCCGTGTTCGCCGAGCCGGTGATCGGTGCAGGCGGGGTGTACCCAGCCGCACCCGGCTACCTGCAGGGCCTGCGCGCGCTCTGCACCGCGCACGGCGCATTCCTGGTCCTCGACGAGGTGATCTGCGCGTTCGGTCGCCTCGGCAGCATCTTTGCCGGGCCCAACTACGGGGTGCGGGCCGACCTCACCACCTTCGCCAAGGGCGTCACCAGCGGCTACGTTCCCCTGGGCGGGGTGCTGGTCGCGCCATCGGTACACCAGCCGCTCGCGGCCGAGCCCAGCACGATGCTCCGCCACGGCTACACCTATTCCGGGCACGCCGGGGCCTGCGCTGCGGCCCTGGTGTGCCTGGACATCACCGAACGCGAGGGGCTGGCGGAGCGGGCCAAGGTGATCGGCGAACGGCTCTCCGCCGGCCTCGGCACCCTGCTCGCCGACGGCCTGGTGGCGCAGGTGCGCGGCGAGGGCGCGGTATGGGCCGTGGACGTCCCGGCGGGCGTCGACCCGGTGGCCGTGCGCGACGAGGTCCTCGACGCGGGGGTCATCGTCCGGCCGATCGGCGCGTCGACGCTCGCGATGTGCCCGCCGCTGGTGATCACCGACGACGACCTCGACGCCGTGGTGGGAGCGCTGCGCGACGCGTTGACCTGACCCCGGCGCTCAGCCCACCAGCGGCGCAAGAGCACCCAGCGCGGCCACCACGCCGCACCCCCGCTCGCACACCCAGCAGGGCTCAGGCCCCAGCGGTGGCTCGATCTGCAGCGCCTCCGCTGCGTGAGCCGGGCAGCTGGGCCAGCGCCCTTCGGTGTCGATGAGCACGTCCTGCACGTCCTGGGCCAGCTGCCCGGCCACGAGTTCCACGCCCGCCGGCCAGCGCTGCACCCACCACCGGCGCTCCTGCACGGCGGTCTCCACCAGGTCCACCACGTCGGGGGTGTCGGCACCCCGCGCGGCGAGGTCGTGCAGCACGCTGGCCCGCGCACGCAGCAGTTCGAGGTCGGTGGCAGCCAGTGATGCGGTTGCCTCTGGGTCCGGGTCGTCGGTCACCACTCCATCGTGCCTGCCGAGTGGATGCTGGGTGGATGCTGGGTGGATGCTGACCTCAGTCGAGGTAACGCTCGACCTCCTCGGCGGGCCGCACCTCGGCGAGGCCGGGATCCTCACCGGAATCCCGCCGAGCGCGCCGCTGGCGCAACAGGTCCCAACTCTGGTCGAGCTGCTCCTCGAGGTGCCCCAACCGCTGTTGGGCCTCGTCGTCCAGCTGCCCCGACCGTGCACGCAGCTCGTGCTCTTCCGCGACCAGGTCGTCGATGTGCGCCAGGATCGTCTTGTCGTCCATGTCGACCCCAACGCGGTGGGCGGCCCAGCCGTTCCAACGCGGCGGGCGGGGCCATACGGGCTGGCGTCCACGTGGACGCCAGCCCGCGCCCCAACCCACGAAGCCGGGTCGAACGTCCGACCTACCCGCGGGTAACGTGATCCTCGACACGATCTCTGTCGCGGCAAGCGCAGGAGTATCCGGGTCTCCAGAGCGTGCACGAGTTCTGAGATCTGCTCGGTGAACGCGATGGCTTTGGCTCGAAGCCCGGCTGGCGTCGACCGCAAGCTGCGGAAGTGCGCGTCGGCGGCGTCGAGCCGAACTTGGCGTCGCCCGATCGCGAAGAATCCCGGCGGCACCTCCAGGAGATCCGCCAGCCGTCCCACGTGGTCGGGTCTCGGCGCAGCGGCTCCTGAGAGCTTGTGATGAATTAACGTCGTTTTTAGGGTGTGGGGCATTACGGTTGTGCTATGGCGGAGCTGGCGGAGTCGGTGGGGCGGCGATACGCGGTGCTGCGTCCGTGTTTGTCGGAGTTTCAGCGG
>JAABUV010001791.1_pt1 | contig 30519 bp, 28 predicted proteins | sample 5559971 | NCBI WGS metagenome assembly JAABUV01 (sample SAMN10711881, study PRJNA513362) | rock metagenome | isolation source: Antarctica rocks | place: Antarctica: Victoria Land, Knobhead nord | collected 2015-12-19
AATCTGAACTGAGTCTGTTCCATAGGTAGCCGAAAGTACCTTGCCTGTCTAACAACAAATACAATGTCCAAGAATCTATAATTTATCCCGACAACATCCTCGTGTAGATCACCTGATGTATCCGGATTAGGGTCAGAATAAAACCGCTTTTTCTACCTCTTAGCGGCTTTTTTGCTTCGCTTTTTTGGTTTTTTATTATGTAAGCTAGACATGAATTACGATAGGAAGGTTCACCTTGCTGTTGACCTCTCGCTGTCGTCAGTTCTACTAGCTAACCTGCTTGCAGAGTAAACCGAAGTATTACCAAATTAGTAGTTTTCAAACCATACATGGTAAACATCGATAATCGTTTGTTCATGACCAATGATTGGTTTCTTTTAACCCTAAATTAATCGTAAATAATGGTATACGAGGGGCAATCGCAAGCGAGCGAATAGAACAAGCGTTTAATCTGAATTAACGATTAAGCAATGATTTGTGAAACGATTGAAACTTGCCGGCTGAGCATAAGATAGATAAGATAGGTAAGATAAGATAATTCAACTTCATCAATTTATGTGTCTATTGTGAAGCTGCTCACGCTCTCTACGATATTGAATAATGATTTTTGAATAGATACGCTTGAAATTTGATTCTTATTGATTAAATATGCAGATTTGACAAAATAATTGCTTCATTATTCAAATAAATGTCTTTCTGACGTCTAAGATATCTTATTCTTGAAATAAATTCATTCATCATTCACTCAAGAGCTTAAACAGTTGCTTGTCTTAGATAGAAGACAACAAAGCTTGAAGACAGATCATCAATAGTAGTGTAGATGAACTTGCAGTCTCGTTCACAAGAAGATCGATGATAAGTCTTCTTCTTGAAGATTGTGCATTATTAGACAGTGATTTTAGAGAAGCTCTTGTTGTCAAGAAGATGATTGAATTTGCTGAATAGCGAATGATTGATCTTTTTGAAGATTGTAATGTCGCTGCTGTATATTGAGCATTGAAGTCTTCTTGAGAATTTTGTGATTCTACACTGATGTGAGTAGTATTCTCTTCTATTACGACGATCTTATAAGTGAATAAGTCATTAAAAAAGTTAAGAAGATGCTTTAAACTATTCTGCAAGCTCTTTTTGATATCTAGAAACATGCTTAAATGTTCTAATTATGAGATAATGCAAAGTGAATATTCGTATTGCAAAAGCGTCAATCAGCGTCATGCTAAAACAACAACAGATAATCAGAAAAGCAATAGTTTAATTATTGAATGATGTCTGAGCTTTGAGAAGCGAAGAATTCAAGAACTTAAATTTCTTCAGTAATTTCACATTGAGTTTCTTCTTCTTTCAACGCTGATTCTTTGTCTTCTTCTGTATTTTACAAAAGTTCTTCTTATTTATGTTCTTGAAGTTCTCGTGAGTGAGTAGAAGATCATAAAAGACTATGATATCTGATCACTTCTTTTCAGCTTTCAAGTTGTTTTAAATGTTAAGTCACAGCTTGATCTTGATGACTAAGTTGATATAAATGTCTAGATATTATTAAGTCAGCTCAGAATCACAGTCTCAAGACTAAACTATCTACTTTTCATGTAGAATTGACTTAACATAAAGCTTTTCCCGACATCTAAATAGTCTTTCATGTAACTTCATACAAAGAGAAAATTGATAGAATTAAAGATAGAGAAGAAAAATGTTTAAAGAAGTGTCTTAATTTTGTATTGCTCAATAATAAATGATTATATCAAGAGAGTCTGCATATGAATTTATAATGCTATTAATCTTGAAAATCATCAAATCAATAGTCAGACAATGCTGTAAAACTAATCTTCATAGCTTTTAACAAAGCACATTTATAGTTCTTGATGTCGTTGAATATCTTGACTTGATTCACTGTGTAATCATAGAAATTGACTTGTAATGTTTCGTCATAGACGCTGTGAAGTATTTGAAGTCAGCGAAAGTTGCAGAAATATAGAAAACTAGTTCATTTAATCTTTCTATTCAACAGTCAAAGTTTAAGATCATTCTCTTGAATTACTTTGAGATTGATAGTGCTCTTCTTAGCACGCTTGACTTTAGTAGCTGATGTTGTGCAAACTTCTTAAAGTCTCTTTCAAGAAGAAATCTTCTTCGTGATAAAAAGATCAAGAGAATTGAGAAAATTTGAAGAGATTACGCTGAGAAGTCGCAGAGTGTTCTAAACAACTTGAGTATTTAAACAAGCAGCAATAAAATGCTTCAAAGCGAATTTTGAGAACTTTATCGAAGAAGAATCTGTATTAAACAAGATTGAATCAATGTTCTTGAAATCTTCAAGCATTTTGTATGATATTCAGAGACGCTGAAGACGCAAAGACTTTGAATGAACAGATAAATTTAATGCAGATCTTAGACAATGAACGAAGTTGATTGACTGAAATGAAAAGACTTGAAAAAGATGAATTTGTGTCTCAGTTCATAAATAATATACTAGATAAATGAACGAAGATCTTAGAGAAATTGTAAAAGCTGATCAATCACTCAGACATATAAAGAGTAGAAAGTTTTGAAAGAATTGAGAGTGAGAAAGTGAAAATGAAAATTGTAAATGAGGTTTTGCATTGCAGAGATGAGCTTGAAAAATGATGCAAAGAAACAGTGAAAATGATGATGTTTCATCTCGTGTCTCATCTTGTGTTTCATCAAGCACTTCTACAGCTTTTTTCAATTCATCTTTCGTTCATGAAAATTGAAAATAACTTCATCTTTCTGTCTCTTTGTTGTGTGCACTGACTGTATCTACTTCATCATGTCTAAATCACATTCTATTGATCATAAGATTCATTTAGATTTCTCTCAATCTGCTTCAGCATCTTCAGTTACTGCGTCAAGCTTTCGTTCTATCTTCTCATCTTATTTATTTGACGTTGAACACTTAGATTTTGCAGAGAAGAACGTTGATGATGAGACAAAGAATGTTTCATTTGCTATCAATTTTGTAAGCAGATCTGATCTTTTCTGCTTTAGCTGTTTTCAATCTTCAGTCAAAATTCAGATCAGCTTGCTCAAATACTTCAACAGTACACGACTGTCATTGATGATGATTTAAATGAGTCAATCTTGAATGATTTACAAGAACTGCAGCAATTGATCGCGTATCAGAACATTGACGCGTTTGAAAACTTAACTTCACTTGTAAAATTTGATGAAGACGATGATTTCATATCTTCTACTATTTCTCTCAATAACACTGCAACTTCTTTCTTTATGAAGTCTTCTAGTCATTGTTCTTCTATTTTAAATATCTCAGAGCAAATTTCTCATAAACGCTTAAAAGCTGTTTTATTCAAGTTTGTATTAATCATGAGACTTTGATGTGAAGATGTAGATTTATCTCGATCTAAGTATGCATCTTTACAAGAAATACTTCAAATACTAAAGCTCAATTTCAAGCTAGAAAATCTGTCAGACTCTTTATCAACACTCAAAAGATGAATCAAAGAGCAACTATCATTATTAAATATGTGAAAGAAGAAAATTTCTCTCAAAGTAACTAAGCTATTATTTATGAGAGTCATTCAGAAAATACTAGAATCTATTTCTAAATCTTTTACTGAATATCTTTACTTCTTTGATTTCAAGTCTCTATTTACTTAATTTCTCTCATTCAGTGAGATCAGAAATAGTATGCACATTGATCTTGATGAATTTCAAGATTCAGCTGTTGAGATTTGACATTCAAGAGTCTGAAACTTCTCTATTTGTATCACATCTGAACAATATACTCATTATTCAATCTTCTCTGAAATTCATCAAGATCAGTCTATCTTTTCTTTCAACTTTGTTCAATATTCTTGTCTTAAGAAAGAATGTCAATGTCATCAGATATCATCAGAAAAATCTCATATTAAAAGAGTGTTGAAGATCGCTTGTGATTTTCAAAGAGAAACTATCACTTCTGAAAAGATCTTACTCAAAATTCAATGAGTTGTGATTGCAGTGAACGTAGTCAGAATCGCTTTTGATTCACTCATGAATGTAAATGAGTTTTTATCTATCAAGAATAACTTTCATTATCTGTCAAAAGATTCAATATGTATGTCAGAACTTAATGTTTTACTCAATTACTCATATGAAAGTTGAATCAAAACGCAAATGCAAGTTTCTTGATTTGATCAGCTATTCATTTGAAGAGTGTTAAACTTGAAAAAGAAGCTACTTTGATCTTTAAATCAATGTCATTCAATATGAGCAGAATTGAAGCTTGCTACTTACACTAAAAAGCATTTTATGCAAAAGTTTGACAAAGCTTTTTGCATTTTCATTTCTTTATTGACATTTATTGATGAATTTGAATTGTATAATAACATGTATTGAACTTTGATGAAATTGTATCTGATTATCATCTTCTTCATCTTTAGAGAATGTGCAAGAAGAATTAACGTTCTTTCTTTAACTCTCGAGTCACATGACAGCAACTTTTCAAATGTTGTTGATACTCTTTCGTTCATGACAGAGCTTAACGCTGAGTTGATCACTTTTATTGATGACAAAGAATTATTTCTGTGTGTCTTTATTCTAGTTTACATCAAGAACATGTTTCAACAGCAGAAGAACTTCGATTTCATGAATCATGAAGCTTATTATGACTGTCGCTTCTGTTTTATTCATTCAAATGACAGAATAAATCTAGAATTTAATATCATTAAAGAAGATTGATTTCATCATGAAGTCATGTGTATGTGAAAGAACATGAAACAGATGAAAATCTTACAGAAGAATAAATACTGCACTTCTACAGATCTGAATCAGCAAATGTCTCTTGCTTTTATTTCTTTGACTCTCGATATAATATTAATTCAATCTGTTGAGAAATGCAATGATAGACTTGTTTCTAGCAGCTTATTGTGATAGCTCTGAATTCAGTCTGAATTCAGTCAGACTTGTTTCTAGCAGCTCTTTTTAAACTAGCATCAAAAGTAAAGTTACATGTTGCAACTTTGTCATGAGTGACAGTATATAAAAAGAGCAGTCGTGTGACTTCTCTTCATAATTTAGATAAATTTCATCAGATGTGATACTGTTCACTCTATTTTTTCAATAAATTATGAGTTTGATTAGCAAGAAGCTTTCAACGTAATTAGATTGAAACACTTTAAGCATTTGATGCTCGACAACTTGATATGAAATCTATTCAAATGAGCAATCAATGATCACTTACTATGCATCTTACGAGAAAACAAATAAGTACACTGACTTAGAGAAATTCAGTGAAATTTAACAGCTTACTACGCATCTCATGAGAAGATAAATAAGCATTCACATCAAGTTGATAGTTTACTACGAGTTCTCAAGAAAGCGAATAAATAGATACACTTGATTGCATCGAAGAATGCATAAACTTTCATCATCATTGACGAGATTAAATTCTTTTCACTTCACTCATCAATTTATCTAATATCTTTATTTTTTTTCTTCGATTTTAACAACAAGCTGAGTCTACATTGCACATCATGAACTTCGATGACTTTTTCATTAAACGATGATCTGTTCTCATTCTCACTCATGAGAACTGCGATCAATGATTTTCTTTCATGAAAAGATTGATTCATTGAGAAAGACTTGTAATTCATTATTGAAGACAAGTCTGACTTGAACACACTTGACAGCATCATCAGCATCATCAGCGAAATTCAATCTCTTGACTTTGAAAGTCAAAAGATTAACGTGAAAGCTCATTACTGACTGATCATCTGCATCATCATTGATGATTAAGAACACACTGCAGACAAAATGTCAGCAAAAGAGATTTGAGATGCTCTGAGCTATAAATACAAAAAGAAGCTACAAATCACTGAAAGACAATATCTGATGAACTTCATTAATTACAGAATGTCGATGAATATCTTTATTGAAAAGACATGAACACATCTCATCAAGTTGACTCGAAAGATCATTGCAACACAGAAAAACATGAGTGATTTATTCAAGTCAGAACGTTGCTTTTAAGTCTTACTTCAATTGCTGTCAGATGAATATACAGTTATTCAAGATGTTATTAATGCGCAGAATAAATCAAATGTCAAGAAGAAACTTCAAAAGCTACAAGAGAAGAAAGCACAATTGAAGATAACAGAGACTGCGCTATGAGTTAAGCGAGAGAATGAACACAAGCGCACTGATCATGAGCAGAACAAATGCAAAATCAGTCATCATCGCAAAAGTCTTTCAGACTTCAACAGTGATCAATTGCATCATCGTCAATTGCAATGATCTTTAAAATGTTTTCTCTGTGAAGATGAACATCGTTTAGTCGATTGCTCTCATCTGTCTGCAGCTCAAAAGCTTGTGAAGAAATGCAAAGACAAAGACAAAACAAAGCATAAAAGCGCTGATAATCTTCAAATTCTCATTGAGCTTCTGAAGAGTAAGCACAAGAAACACAGAGTTTACAATGCAAAAAGCGATGACTTTGAAATCTCTGATAACAATGAGAAAGATGAGAATGAGAAGAGCGAGAATATTGCAGCTCTGTCAAAGAACATTGTCAGTAAGATTTCTGAATTCAACTGAGTTGCAGATTCTGATGTTTTCTCATACATGATTGATTAACTTCAACTTTTTAATGATTCTTTAGTTTGCATTAAGAAATGCATCATCAAAGTTGAAGAAAGAAAATTGTATGTCAATCACTGTGACACAGCAGTCATGCAAGATCATCACGAAAACTCAGTTAAGCTGTTTTCTGTTCTTCATGTTTTTAAGCTCAAGATGAATCTTCTTTCTGAAAGAAGAATGTGTGAGAAAGATTTACAAGAAAGCTTTAATGATAAAAATCTGTACATGCATGACAAGCAAAAGAAACAGATGATTGAGACTTTAGAATGCAAAGATGTTTACATAGTAAAGAGAATTGCAAACAATCTTGATGAATTTGTATTACTATCAGCTATGCAGTGTGATGTCTCATCAGCATTTTCAGCAATGCACAGTTCAATGAATCTCAATGATTCAATGAATCTAAATCACTTTGCATCTCACATTGATGTGATTCATTATGAGAACGAGATCAAAGTTGATCATGATCAACTTAGTTTTGCAAATGACAAAAGCTTCAAGTTATACAAGCTGTGATATCATCGTTTCACTCATCTTGAATCAGCAAAGCTTCATTAACTTCATAAAATCATCACTTTGAAAAAATCTATTTTTATCAACGACAGTCATGAGAATATGTATGAGATATGTACACTCATCAAGTTCATTAACAAACGAGAACACAATATTAACGATCGAAAGACAAGTATCTTGACTTTCATTTTCATAAACATCTGTGAATCACTATCATTGTCTCTCGATAACGAGTTGTACTTTCTAAAGATAGTTGACAATCACTTCAGAAAGACTTGATGCATTTCTCTGAAGCAATGATTCAATGCATCAAATGCTCTGCGAAAATGAAAACTCAGTGTAAAACTTCACAGCGATGTCAAACTTCTTTCAGTACGCAGTGACAACATCATGAAACTTAAAGTTATTTTGAATGATTGATGCTCATCAGTTGAAATTGCTTCTCAATACATTGTTTCACACATGTTGATTCAAAATGAAGTAGTCGAAAAAGTTATATACATTACAGAAAACTTAATGCAAGTCATGATCAAAAATGCTGAACTTCTCATTGAGTTCTGAGCAGAAGCTGTAAAGACAGATGTTTATTTGCAAAATTGAACTATTATAAGACTCTTGAATGACGAAGTTCTCATGATTTTGAAGAAGACATTCATTGAAATCAAGCTCTTAATTGATTATGTATGAGTATGAAAATACAAATGTTACTCATACATTGATCTTAAGTCATTGTCAGTCAAAGACAGATGAGACAAATTCATGAACAGAAACAGACTTGATGTCTTCATGAAATATGTGAAAAATATCGACAAGCAATATTATTTCTGAGTTTCAGATCTTGATCAAGTCATTAAGAGTCATGCTGTTAAGTTTATTGAAGATAAAAAGAGTGAAGACATGAACTTGCAACTTTGCAAGCAGATATTCAATGTTCTCTCAGAGCAAAGATCTGTGAAAAGATTATTAAAGAATAACATTTCAACTAATGTTTCAAAATTTAATGCTTTCATGATTAATGTTTCATCTGAATCAACTGATGCATTGAAGACTATTGCAATCAACTTGAATGCACTCAATTCTAAAGTCACGTCACATACATCAGATAAGCATGAAGCTCACGTGAATGTTCAAATCACTCAAAAAGTCTTTGCATTAAGCATGTTTAAGTCAGCAGCTCAAACATTTCTGCATGTAGTCATTTCAAAGAGAAAAAGAAACAGCGAAGATCAACAACTGAAAGAATGTGTATTCAAGATCTTGCAAGTTATGATGATTTGATTCATCACAAAGAAAGTTAATGATGATGAGAGTGATTCTGACATAAGCATGTCATAAGTATTATTCAATGTTGATGAATCTGACTCTTCTAAAGCAATAAGAACTTTCACATTGAACATTTACAAAGATGCAATGCAGAACTCAGTTTGAGAGAAACTTTGAAAAGAAGTGATTAATGCAGAACTTGTGATGCTAGTCATTAATGAAATCTGACAAGAAGAAGTGTCGCTCAAAAAGATTAACATCATGACAAGCAAATGAGTCTTTAAGTCAAAGATGCACATCAATAATTTTCTTTATAAACTGAAGACAAGACTGATAATCAAAGATTTCTTTCAAATTCATGAAGTTGACTATGAGAATACTTTCGCGTCAATCATCAAGTTTGACACTCTGCAAGTCTTTCTAGTCATTGCAACAATGAAGAATCTCAAACTTCATCAAGTCAATGTAAACAATGCATTTACTGAATCATTTCTCAAAGAAATCATTTACATGTTTTTTTCATCAGAAGTAAAAGTCAGATTCAACTGTGTTTTGAAAGTTCTTTGAAGTTTTTATGATCTCAAACAAGCTGCATGAGACTGACATGATCACTGTGTAACAGCGCTGTCTGAACTCAACTTCGCTCAATGCGCTGCAAATTCATGTCTTTTGATTCATGAGTTAAAAGAAATCATGTTGCTACTATATGTTGATGACATAATCATCATCTTCAAATCATTGAGCAACGTTAAATGATTTAAGCATGAGTTTCAATGTGTTTTCAAAGTCAAGAATCTGAGAAAAATGAAGAAGATTCTTAACATTTAAATTACTTGCAACAGAAAAACATGAATCTTACAAATGAATTAAACTCACTATCTTCATGATGTTCTTGAAAGACTCAACATGAGACAAAATAAGCACAAGATAACAGATTTTTCAATGAATGAATATGATGTTCTTCGCTCAGCTAAATTTGAAGATGTGAGAATTAATCAGCATGAATATCAACAAGTCATTGAAAGTTTCATGTATGTTGCAATTCACACTCATTTTGACATTGCTTTTGCTCTCAATCAATTAAATCAATATCTCAGCAATTTTGCAGAACATCATGAACATGCTTTGAAGAAGTTGATATGATACATTTGTTGTATTATTGATCTAGACATCATGTACAAAGTCAGTGAAAGCATGAAGTTAGTAGAATACTCTGACTCAGACTATGTTTCAGACAGACTAAATTGCAAGTTAATTCTCATCTACATTTACATGCTTGATGAAGAATCAGTCTTTTAAATGAGTTGAAAGTAAAAGTTTGTTGTCACATCAATCATCAAGACAGAGTACATGACTTTATCAATTTGCATCAAGAAAAATCTATGAATCAATTAAGTGCTTAAGAACATGAATCTGACAAAGTATTTGAGCATTAATTACAGTTACATTGATATTCTTGAGAAGATTACTCATCAATCTGTCTCATTCACACAGCTTAAGAAAGATAATCAAGCATCTTTTATGCTGATTAAGAATGCTCATATTCACGAAAGATTAAAGCACATTGACATCACTTATCATCACATTCGAAATCTGCACAAGAAGAATCAGATTTCAGTGAACTTCATTTCTAGTCAAGATATGATAGCAGATGAATTGATCAAGTCACTATCTTGACAGAACTTTAAGAGATTCATTGAACAACTGAAACTGAAAAGCAGTGAAAGTTGAGAAACTCACAAGCATCAAGTGAAAGTATTGAGAAGTGCAATGACAAACTTGTTTCTAGCAGCTTATTGCAATAACTCTGAATTCAGTCTGAATTCAGTCAGACTTGTTTCTAGCAGCTCTTTCTAAACTAACGTCAGAGATAAAGTTGTATGTCGCGACTTTGTCATGAGTGACAGTATATAGATAGAGCAATCATGTGACTTCTTTTCATAATCTAGATAGATTTCATCAGATGTGATACTGTTCACTTTATTCTTTCAATACAATCTTCTGATTCAGCTCACTCAAAATATGAAAATATTATCAAGCTGTTGCACTCACTTTTAATCAATACAATATTCATCAGCATCATCATGATAAAATATGAAGAGCAGTTGAGATCTTTTTTCTTTTCATCAGAATAATTCAGAATTCAATCTTTAATTCATCATTTGAAAAGTTATAGCTTTCAAAAGCATACTTGTTGATCAATCATAATTTCAAACTTGTTACGTTGCTGACTGAAGAAATTTTACATTCAGAAAAAATATATTCAAGCTATTGAGCAAGTATTTGAAAGTAGCATTAAAGATGAAGTGACAAGTCTTGATTTGATTATTACATTCTTTGCAATCATTGCAAAAATCAATACTCTTCTCATGATCAATATTCTTTCAATCGAAGATTGAGTTGACTTTCAAGATGCAATCAAGCATTCTCGTTGATTATTTCAACAACTTCATGAAGCAGCATCTTAAACAATATCATCAAGTTGAAACATCTTTAAAGATTTTTCTTCATTCTCTCAACGTTCATCAGTAATTGCATCTACTCAATCGTCTGAATCTTTGAAGTCAGCGATCAGAGCAACGCTGTCAAAGAAGAAATTTCTTATGAATGATTTTGAAAACATTAACAAGCGTCTCAACGTTCATATAAACTGTCATCATGAGTTAATCATGAAAGAATATGATATGTGTAGTAACTGTAATGTCTTGATTGAAGAAAATAAACATTGATAAGTTCTTGATTGTTGAGTTCAAAAATCAAATTAATCTTTTTTAGCAAATTCAAGAAGAAGATTTATTACACAAATCATGTTAATGTTGAGCGAGTCTTATTGACTTGTGAGAATCTTCAACAGACTTGTTGACTACTTCTACTTAATGCTTTTAAGTCTTTTAAGCTTGAACTTACTCAGACTATGCAGAGCTTAAATCATGACTGCTCAACGTTGTTTGACTTCTTGTTGTCAAGATCTGAGAAGTAAGACAATGAGAATGAAGCATATCTGTTTATTATAGATAATAAACTTCACAGCAAAGCTTTGATCATTGATCATATTCAAGCTCAACACTGCAGATGAGTTCTTGATCTATCAACTTGAATCTTGAAGCTATCAGAAAAGCACAAAGAAGATCTTCATTTTGCTTATGAGCTTAACTATCAAATGCGTGAAATAGTGCACTTTGATCAGAAATCAATTTCTTAATGCAAAAAGCTCAGTTTCACTGATATGTAAACTTCAAATTCTCAAGCTGAATATCAGATTTAATCAGCTTATTTACTTTAATCATCTTCAACAACGTTGTACATTTGATCTTGAAGATTTTATTCAGTATCGTAATATATTGATTGATTGTTTACAACATATATTCATTCACGAGCTTTTAACTGATAAACGTTGAGTATTTGTCATCATTTAAAAGATGTCAGAACTCAGATTTATGAAAGTCAGAGTTCTTCAAAGAATAGAAAATAGACACAAGAATTATTCTTCAATACTATCATTAAGTTCTTAGACGAGAATCTGAATCTATGAGAATCAAAACACTGAGTCTACGAGAAATTCTACTGTTGATTCTCAGAGACATTGAGTTTACAAGAATCTTTATCGTTGATTCTCAGAAACTTTGAGTCTACAAAAATTCAAGTCACATACAAACTTTGATGTTTCATTGACGATAAGAATTTAAGTCACATACAATCTTCAAGAAATCTTGCATGAGTTGCATGTAATCTCACTGATCTCATTGATAATGCTTGAACTTAGTCTTCTGAGTATATAGAGAAGAGTTCACTTCTGTATTTTGTAGTCTAATGTTAACTTTCTATATGAATAGATATTATTAAGCTACTATCAAATTTGATCGTATTATCTACATGCATATTCTTTAGTGTGACTGCACATTTCTCGAGCTACTCACAATTTTAACACTTTACTCTATTGCAGAGATGATAGTTTGTATGATCAAAAAAAAAATCGTCGACTTAAACAGCAATTCTTCGAATATGACACTCAATCTTCATAACAAATCTCAATTTCTTCTCATTCTCAAGACTTCTGCATTTCTGATTCAAATAATCATCATCATTGACGTCATAAATGTATTCTTCAAGCATTATGATCAAAATATGATCTTTCTTGATGTTGTTATTTCACTTTTTGAAAACAATATTTGCATGTCTTTTAAAAGCATTGTCTTGTTTACTCTTGTCATCTTCACAAAGTTTGCATTCACTCTGCTTGATTAAATTTCTTGCAACAATAAAGAGAAGTTTCAATTGAATTCAACGAAGAATTTTGCACAGCATCAAACAATCATCATCGACATCATGATTTCATTGACTCAATCATTTTCTGATTTTGTAAGCATTAGTTTGAAGAATTTATTAGAGACTCATCATCATGCAGCGTTGAATGAAAACATCAGAAGTGCTTGCGTTGATGTAAAAAGAAAAGAGAGACAGTGCATACTGTTTCAGACAAGAATGAAAGTTGTTGAGCATGAATTTTCGTTTATCATTTTCGATGAAATTCAGAGCATTATCGATGACGTGAAGATCTTGCAGAGAAAACAGAATTATTTGAAGATGTGTGCTTGATACAAGACGTTGTTCATTGAAAACGTCACTTTGCTAAAAGATCTGAATCAAGCGTTTTGCACGTTGAACTCTGATTACTTTTTAACATGACGAAGTCGTGCATCTGACTGTCTTGAATCGAAATTTCGCAAAAGAGTCATTGCTAAAGTCATAAAGAATTCTTTCGTTGATGATGATTTCTCTAAGAAGAGAGTGATCATCTTTAAGATCATCTCTTTGAATAAGTTCTCAGAAGAGAAGAAGTTTAAGTTCATCGTTAACAAGAATCTGAAGTTGTTTTTCAGAAAATTAAAGTTGAACTTCATCAAGATGAACTACATCAAAGATGATGACAAGCTTGATTACATCATGAAATATGTAAAGATCACAACGATGCACTATCTTCAACAGATCGAGAAGACTGTCGAGAAGAAAGATTATAGAATCACATGAGCGAAGTTTCTTGAGACTCTTCAGCAATGCTTGCTCAATGCAAAGTTGCTTCAGAATCAAGTAAACAATTTATGAAATATCACTATAAAAAGAAGCGATCAAACATGCGTGTCATTCTTTCTGAAACTCAACAAGATACATTTTCAAAATCATGTCAAGATCATGAAGTTTAAGAAAGTGCTATTGTTCAGATTTCTGAGTGAACTACTTTTCTTGAACAAGATCAAGCTAATCATACTAACTTTCGCTCAATGAAGCAAGATGTTCTGTTGAGAATTGACGAAGTACATCGACACGCAACATGTTTTGAACTATGCTCAGCAGAATCGACAGTTGAAAATGAACTTACTTCTTGAAAATTGATCACACAAGAAGAATTCGCAGAGTTCTTTGCAGAGAATCAATAGTCGAGAAAAAGAAAAATACTTTGATGATCAACAAGAGCAATGAGAATCAGAACTGAGAAAAACAGTCTTTCGAAAGAAAAAATATCACAGAATCAGTGAGAAGATGTGCGTCAGATGCAAATCTAAAGATCACGCAAAGTTGAATTGTTTAAACTCATGATTCGTCTTTTCAGAAACTTTCTTCTCAGAAGCTTCTTCTGCTTTTAACAACATTCTCATTGTCAACATCTTGAAAAAAGACTCAGCTCAATAGATTTCTTTCATTTATTGATCGCTCAAGAGAAGAAAGCAACTGAAGAGTATGAAACTCAATGAATCAATTCAATCAGTCAACTGTTTGTTGAACTGAACGCGTTGACAATGTTGAAGAACTTGAACTCAGTCACAACATCATTCATTCTCATAGTCAAGATCAAGTCAAAATGTCTTGATCTTCTTGAAACTTAAATCATGATAAACATTGAGTGTATATAAAACGTGATTCATCACAGTCTTGTGAAACGTTTAAATAAGATTGAGAATATTCATTCTTGAAAGTTCATGAAAATTTTCTTTGACAATAAATCAATGACTACACGAAATAATACTGCTTGATTTGAACATTCAGAACTTTGATGAAAGCAATTTATACATCTTGAAGATCTTTATCATTGTTGAATATGTTTCAGAGAATCTCATGTTAAATCTTTCATTCTTTGAGAAGCATAATTTCATTCACGAGTTTGCTCATCAACGCTTACGTTGAAGAATCTTGTGTGCTCAAAATAAAAGAAAGAAATTATCTCATTGAAGAACAGTTTCAGAATCATCTTACATGATGTTCAATGAAGCAAGACTTGCATCAAGTCTTTTTGCATGCAATATTCATCAATCTAGTCTTGCAAGAAAAGTCACTTTTAAGTTTTCTTATCAATGTAATCATCAGAAGAAATGAGAAGTCTCAAGCACTTAATCGACTCAGAATCTCAAGCAACAGAGCATCATAATACATATTCAATCGCTTCTAGATGCTCTGTACAATTTTTGAGTTTCTCAATGACAGAAGAAAACTTTCGACTCACACAGATTGAGAGTACAATAGTCGATCAATTCTTAAATGTTTCAAAAGAATTTGCGAATTTTGCAAATCTTTTTACTCAAAAAGTCAAAATTCTTTCAACTCACGAGTCTCATGATCACACTATTTACATCAAGAAGAGTCATATTGCTTTCTGAAACTCTTTATACAATCTTTTTGCAGTTGAACTCATTGCACAAAAGATGTATATCGAGAAACAGCTTTAAGCAAACATGATATGATACTTCATCTCTTCAGCTGAAGCGCTCATGCTCTTTACATCTAAAAAAGATGAAACGCTGCGATCGTGCGTTGATTATTAAAAGCTCAACGTGATCACTCTTAAAAATAGATGTTCTCTTTTGCTGATCAATGAAGCTCTCGATCATTTTGCAGACATCAAGTGATTTATCAAGCTTGACATCAAGAACGCGTTCAACAAACTTTGCATATGAGAAGAAGATGAATGAAAGATGATATTTCGTACAAGATTTGACTTATACAAGTATCTCATGATGCTTTTTGATCTCATCAATGCATCAACTTTCTTTTAAATCTATATGAATCAGACTCTGTTTGAATTTCTTGACATCATCTGTCTTGTTTATCTGAATGACATTCTGATATTCAACGAAACTTGCAAGAAACATGTTCATCACGTACAATAAATTCTTGACAAACTGCAGATTTTAAAGCTCTACATCAAGCTCTTCAAATGCAAACTCTTCAAGAAAGAGTTATTCTTTCTAAAATATAAAGTAAAAAAAAGAGAAATTTCAATGAAGAAAAATCAAGTGCAAATCATTCAAGATTGATCACAATTGAGAATGATGAAAAAGATTTAAACATTTCTTAACTTTGTCAACTTCTATCATTAATTCATAAAGAACTATTCAAGAATAGCATCATTCTTGATTGATCATCTTAAAATGAGTCTCTTTTCTAATGCAAAGAAGAGATGAATTCTCAAAAAATAAACAAAGCGAATTAAACTCATCAACAATGCTCAAAATGCTTTTCAGAAGCTGAAAGTCATCTTTGCTTAAAAAGTTGTTCTTCAGCACTTTAATTTTGCAAAAGTCATAAGACTGAAGATGAATGTCTCTGAATTTGCAGAGAAAACAGTGATGTTTCAATAAATAAATATTACACTCAAGAATTTACACTGACATTCAGTAATCATCTGATCAAGAAAGTGATAATCGATTGAATGAAACTATGATGCACATGATCAGAAAATGCTGATGATTGTTGAAAGCATGAATTATTGAAAACATTATCTAGAAGAGACTTGACATAAAATAGAAATAATCAATGATCATGCAAATCTTTGATACTTCATGACAACAATCAAGCTTTCTTGCAAATAAATGAAGTGAATCAACAGACTTACTGCATACAACTTCAAGATCTTTTATCAAAAGAAAGTGAGCAATTCTGTCAATGACTCATCAAGAAGACTTGACTATGAGAAAGATATCAATGCAGATGAGAGAGAGTTCATTCGTGATCTAGTATACATGAGAGAACTCTTGAAGAATCTCTTGAGTCAGTCAGCATTAACGCTTGTCATCTTCACTCGACAGTTCAAGACTCTGAGCATCAAGAATCACAAGAAAATAGTCATTAAATCATTCAAAAAGATCATCAACTTATCAGCATTTGCAAGAAGAATCAGAAGAGTTTCTCAGACTTTGAAGAAACTTTCAACTGCTGATGAGAAGTCTTAATGATGATTTCAAAACATCATTATTTCTCGTTAGAAGAACATCTGTTTTCGTGAGAACATTGAGTCAAAATCTATTACTATTGCTGAGACTTGAAAAGACATCAATTCTTGCAAGAACATTGAGTCAAGATTTACTACTGTCGTTGAAACTTGAGAAAACGTTGATTCTTGCAAGAACATTGAGTCAAGATTTACTACTGTCACTGAAACTAGAAAAGACATCTGTTTTCACAAGAACATTGAGTCAACGTTTACTATTATCACTGAAACTAAAGAAGACATCTGCTTTTGCAAGAACATTGAGTTGATGTCTATCACTGTTGCTGAAACTGAGAAAAATATCATTCAGATGAGGTGAAAACGCAGAAGAGCAAATTCTTCTGCTGAAGAAAGCAAATGTTTGATCATGAGTCAGAGTGAGAGTTCAACTATGTGTCATCTTGTTGATGAAAGTGAATGTTTGATCATGAGTTAAAGCAGAGTTTCAACTATGCATCATTCTGTCAAGAAGAGCAAATGTTTGATCATGAATCAGAGCAGAGTTTCAACTATGCATCGTTCTGTCGAGAAGAGCGAATGTTTGATCATGAGTCAGAGCAGAGATTCAACTATGCATAATTCTGTCAAGAAGAATGAATGTTTGATCATGAATCAGAGCAGAGTTTCAACTATGCATCGTTCTGTCGAGAAGAGCGAATGTTTGATCATGAGTCAGAGCAGAGATTCAACTATGCATCATTCTGTTGAGAAGAATGAATGTTTGATCATGAGTCAGAGCAAAGTTTCGATCATGCATTGTTCTGCTGAGAAAAGTGAATGTTTGATCATGAGTCAGAACAGAGATTTGACTATGCGTCATTCTGCTGAAGAAATGAAGAAAGCTTTATTCATGAAAGAGAAAGTGAATGCATCAGAGAGTCACTTCGTTGCAATTCAGAATGATTCAGATGAAGTAAATGACACAGTCTTGAAGTCTATGAAAATTCATAAATGCTTCAATTCATTGATACAAAACGATGTTCTGATCTTAAGCTTTGTTGACTTTGCAAGCTACTTTTCTGAGAGTTTGACTCAACTGATCTGCAAACAGCAGAAAACAAATCATCTCGTCATCACAGTATGAGAATTAATGAAAAAGTGTTACGAAGCGTGTCGATATTGAATAGAGTCTAGTCAATAGACTCTAGAAATTTCGGTATGTGAACAAGAAACAGCAATGTTTCGAATCAAAATATACTGAAACATTTCATCTATTCGAGTTCTAGCAAATCGACTACTTCGTCTCTTTGTTCGATTTACTATAGATACAGCTCGAAACTGTCTTCTTTCTTCTGTATTCTTAGTTTTCTAGTTAGAGCTACCTCTATTGATCAAACATTTTATTCAGCTACGCACTATCTCGCTGCAGTGTGATTAGATTCTAGACATGATCTCGACAAAAAGAAAAACTCAAGCACACGTGATACTGAAATTGACTTTAGCGTCTTCATGATCAACTGATTGAAGAAAATCACAGACAACATCATGATATTTTGAGAATTCATTTATGTTTCTGCATAAAACGAGTTTAGAGCAGAGATTATAAGATGACATCATGACAGCTTTCTTGCAAAACATCTTGATTCTCAACGATGTTTAAAGCTTATTCAATAAATCTTTAACTGATTATTTGCAAATAAAAACATTAAGAAATACTGCAGAATCTGTAGATCATGTCAGCAACATAAGACACTATGTCACAGAATCTGAGAACTTCTGAATAGTTTATTCATTTTTCAAAGAATATAAGAAAGCATCATCATGAACTTCATCATTGATCTTTCTGACAGCACAAGCGTCTCAGACATCTTTACGACAGCATTATGATTTTAGTCAATTGTCTTTTCAAGATGATGCACTACATTTCTATTCAAAAGACAATGATTGCTTTCGATCTGATCAATCTCTTTCTTGACAAAGTAGTTCAATATCACGAGACTTCTGATGATATAATTTCTGACAGAGATTTCATATTTACATCACACTTTTGAATCTCGCTGTGCTATCATCTTCTGATCAAGCAAAAACTTAGCATTGCATTTCATTCTTGCATTGATGATCAAATCAAAAGACAGAATCAAATTCTTGAAACTTATCTTCAAGCATACTGCAATGATGTTCAAAATGATTGAATTCATCTTCTTGTCATGATTGAGTTCTTCTACAATAACAATGTTCATGTTGTAACATTGATAACATCATTCTTTGCAGTCACAGAAAAACATTCAAAAATGAAATTCAGCGTCAAAAGTCATTTAAAGAAATCAGAGTCAATCACGAATTACACAACAAGAATGAAAAGACTGCATGAAAATCTTTGCTACAGACTTGCAGAGATAAACGCTGACTACGCGACTCAGCATGATAAAAAACACTTTTCTAAAATGTATCTTGTCAATCAGTTGATGTGATTGAATGTCAAGAACATTCAAATCAAGAAGTCTTTCAAGAAACTTGAAGTCAGAAAATACAGATTGTATAAAATTCTGAAGCGTCTGAGCAGACAAGTCTATCGTTTAAAACTGTCTTCAAAGACGCGTATACACTCGATATTCAATGTCGGCTTGCTGAAATCTTTCTGCTTGAAAGAGAAGAAATTGAATGAGTCGCTCATGAAAGATCTTGAGCTGAAGAAAGAAATACATGATAGTTGAAAGATTGACAACATACTGAATAGTTGCATACAGAATAATTAGTTGCAATATTTGCTTAGCTGAAAGAACTTTAAAGCTTCAAAAAATATTTGAGAATCATCAGACTGTCTTGACAATTGCAAGACTTTATTGAGATTCTTTCATTGCAGACATCTCATCAAGTTTGAAAGTAAGTCGTTAACGTCATCACGAAAAATCACAAGTATGCATAAAATGAAGTAGAAAGATTGATAGTTATCTAGCTATTATTAGAAAGAAAAAAAGAAAAGAAAAACAAGACTTTCTCGCTCAATCATTCTCATCAATACTCGAATCAACAGTCTAAAAAAGTCGTTAGCAGATGCAGAAATTGATACATGAATAACTCATGAGTTTCATATGATATGTGTATCATTCAGCTTTTACTTTCTTGAAAATTCAAAGATTGATGAAAGTAAACTCTTGCAACTATTAATCAGATAGCACAAAACATGCACAAGCTATCATATTAACAGAATGAATGAAATAAGAAGCTCATATTAAAGCTCACTGCATTTTTCATCTCTTTGATGATAGATTGCGTGATCAACATTAAAGATGAGAGAAGAGAAGAAATCATCAACGAGAATGAATCAGACGAGAGCGAAGCATTCTTCATCTCTTCAATGATAAACTGCGTGATCAACGTTGAAGATGAGACGAGAGAAGAAGTCATCAACAGAAATGAATCAGATGAGAGTGAGAGCAGAGAGACATGAGAGAGCAAAGAAGACAAGAACGAAGATGACATCACAGAAGAGCATGTTTCAATTGCAACAGAAACATTCTGATCTTTCAAATGCATTGCAAGAAGAGTCAAAACACTCTGAGTCTGAGCAATCAAGATGAGTCAAAGATTGTCATAGTTTTCAATCTGCTTTCACAGATCTTCAATGATCTTGCTCTGTCTTGCAATTCAATACAGCAAATCATTGATTCAAGTTTTTTGTATCTTCATTTGCTTTTGCATCTCTTTGCAATTAATAGTCGCGTCTTCAACATTCTTCTTCATTTCGCTGATGTTGTTTCTGTTTATCTCAATATCAAGAACGAGAGAATGCATCTTCTTCTCAATATACTCTTCAAATTCAAGAAACATCTGACTCTGAGCTGAGTTAAAAGAAAGATTGCAAGAAGCGATCATCATCTTCTTGATCACAAACTCAGAATCAGATGCAACAAAGAATGAAGAAAAGCTTGCGTAAGATTGAGAAGAAAGAGAGCTTGAGCAAAGTGATGAAGAGATAGAACTGACGAAATTGAACTCAGATGAAGAAGAGACAAAGCTGACAGAAATGAGCATCAAGTCGCTTTTAAGTGCTTTAAAAAGCATCAATTAATCATTTAATTTTTGCATCTTGAAGTTACTGAAAATTATACTTACAATTCATATTGACAATTTGTCTTGAATACTGCACATAAAGCGCATTTCTTTGAGTTTTTTTCAATAGAAAATTTAATCTTAACACATTTAACATCTCTTTCAACGCATTTCTTGCATCTTTTTACTGAAACATTCTTGCAATATACATTAATAGCAATTTTATGATGCTGAACTGAAGAAGATAAATTCTTCATGTAGACGAGCATAATAAAGATGATGAAAGATGCGCAAGAATAATCATCAGCAACAGACAAAGTAATCAGATCAGAAACAACAGAATCAACAGCAGACAAAGTGTGTAAATGAAAGATGAGTACATTTCTGAATTGAAGAAACAAGAATGACGAAACACTTCAATAATCTTCTTTCTTTCTTATCTTCAGACGTGAAATGATCAGCTTATTGCACATCAAATCAAGAATCTAATTTATATTCACTACTGTCATGATACTCAATGAAATCATACAGAACTACTCTACAGAATGAATAGAAAATTGAGTAAGATAATGAAATGAAGACTGAATGTAAGAACGAAAGTTGAAGAAGAAAGAAAATCAGGCAAAAGATAAAAGAAATGAGTCGACAAAAATTCACTACTTCACAACAAACAAACATGAATATTGATGATCATCATCATCACATTAGTCATAACAAACAACAGAAGCATCACTCTTCTGTTCATTGTTTACTTCTACTATCTGATACTATCTTCTGCTCATTGTTTGCTTCTACTATTGAACATCATCTACAGAAGAAAACTTCAAATTGAGCAAATCTCAATTCTCATCACAATTGTCATCATGAGAATTCAAGTCTAGTCAACGTGCATGCATTAATGAAATGAAGCGTCAAGATCATGATCATACTGTGCATGAAGTGACAGTTAAAATATAATAAGACAACGAAATAATAGTCAGAATTCAGATCTACGAGATTCAGAAAATAGATATGAATGATACTGCTGATCATCTAGAAATTCTACGTGAGTTGCAAAGAATGCTCAGTCTACATCTATGAGAATCAAAAGATAAAGAATATGCTATCAAACTCAATGCTCACACTATCAAAAAAGAATCTTGAAAACATAATGATGCACAGCGAGCTCTGATGTCATGCATTGCATGAAGAAATGAAGCATTTCAACAATGAAAATGTTGTTATTAAGAAGAAAAATAATTGTCAGAACTCAGATCTATAAGAATCAGAGTTCTTCAGAAAATAAAGAATAGACATGAAAACTACTCTTTAACACTATCATCAAGTTCTCAGATGAGAATCTGAGTCTATGAGAATTGAGACACTGAGTTTACGAGAAACTCTACTGTCGATTCTCAGAGACATTGAATCTACGAGAATTTCTATCATTGATTCTCAGAAACTCTGAGTCTACAAGAATTCAAGTCACATACAAACTTCAACATTTCATCAATGATAAAAGTTCAAGTCACATATGATCTTTGAGAAATTTCACATGAGTTGCATGTAATTTCGCTAATCTCATCAATGATGCTTGAACTTAGTCTTCTGAGTATATAAAGAAGAGTTCACTTCTGTATTTTGTAATTTAGTGTTAACTTTTTATATGAATAAATATTACTAAGTTACTATCAAATTTGATCATATTATTTATGCGCATATTCTCTAGTGTGACTGCGCATTTCTTGAGCTACTCACAAAAGATAATATCTCAGAACAGAGTTGACAGATTATTGAAACATCTCATATTACAACAATTGAACAAAATCGAGATAGTTGATCTGTTGATCATTAAAGATAGAAAGCTTTGACTGTTATTTATTCATGATGAACAAGATACGTTGTGACTTGATGAAAAAGATCTTCTATGAGTCAATTGACAGCTTCAATTTCTCTAAGATTTATTCTGCTGATAAGATTTTCTGTATTTATTTACTGTTTGATTATTGACTTGATGTAATAACTAAATTTAAGTTCTCTTCTTCACAGTTTATCTAGGTAAAAACTCAATACTTCAAGACTATATTAAGTTGCTAACGTTTTAAGATGATGTAAACATGAGAATATTCTTGCACATTGTTTACTCTTGATAAGAATTCATCATTTCATCATTAATTCAACTGCTAATGTTTCTAATAACTATTTACAAATATCTTCATTCTGATCATTCTGCACTAGCTGCATATCTTGTCACATCAATAAAACTTCAACTATCTGTATCTGCTTTGAATCTACTGTTCAATTGTTAACTTAATGTTTCTTCAGAAAATCAAGTCAAGATTCAAGCATTATTGAGACATAAACATTGTTGAATGATCTTCTTGACGAAATCTGCAATAAAATCTGTTACAACGCAGCAAAATGAATGTATTAGCTATCTTAAATAGTTAAGTAGCAATGAATTGAAATTAATTGCAGTATTTGCTAGTAGTAACGTGATTTGTCAATCTTCAATTCTCAATTCAAAATATGCAAAAAGTTCTTGCTTAATCATTGTTTTACTGTTGATTCTTGATTTAACGTTTATATCTTATTTAATGACAATTAAACAGCTGTATATATAACTAATGATTGTTTACAGTAGCGTTTATAAGCTTTTAACATTTGATTCAAATAATGATATCACGAATATTTATTTGATTTTTTGAACGTAAAACATCACGTACGATTCACAAAACATTACATTACTTTGTTTTAAACGTTTTTTTTGCATACGTCTTACAAAATATTACGTTTATTGAAAGAGTAAAGCAAACAGTATCACATTTGATAAAATCTATCTAGATTATGAAGAGAAGTCACACGACTGCTTTATTTATATATCGTCATTCATGACAAAGCTGCAACACACGACTTTTGTCAAAGATTAAACTGAATCATAGATTCTATCAATATAGAGAATTGATTATTATATTACTTGAACTAGATACAGAACAATACATCAGATAATGTACAAGATGAAAGACAAGAAATGAAAGAAAAGAATGAAAACTTGACTTTTATATACATGAATTGAGTAATGTCAAAACTGAGCAGCAGTTTTATGACTTAAGATTGCAAAGACATGAAACAGATTTTGATGTGACTAAACTAAAATGACAATGACTAAATTAGTGACTTAGTTCAATGAATCAAGACTTTCTAAAATATTGATGATACTAGATTGAGTTAACAACATATTTTATGCTTTAAGCTAGAATGATGATCTGACATCATGACAACTTTATTTCTGACGTTAGTTTAGAAAAAGCTGCTAGAAACAAGTCTGACTGAATTCAACTGAATTCAAAGCTATCACAATAAGCTGTTAGAAACAAGTCTGTCATTGCACTTCTCAACATTCTCACTTGATGCTTGCAAGTTTCTCAGCTTTCACTGCTTTTCAGTTTCAGTTGTTCAATGAATCTTTTGAAGTTCTGTTGAGATAGTGACTTGATCAATTCATCTGCTATCATATCTTGACTAGAAACAAAGTTCATTGAAATCTGATTCTTCTTGTGCAAATCTTGAATGTGATGATAAGCGATGTCAATGTGCTTTGATCTTTCGTGAATATGAGCATTCTTAATCAGCATAAAAGATGCTTGATTATCTCTTTTAAGCTGTGTAAGTGAGACAAATTGATGAGTAATCTTCTCAAGAATATCAACATGACTGTAACTGATGCTCAGATACTTTGTCAAATTCATGTTCTTGAGCACTTGATTGATTCATAGATTTTTCTTGATGCAAATTGATAAAATCATGTACTCTGTCTTAATGATCAATGTGACAACGAACTTTTGCTTTCAACTCATTCAGAAGACTGATTCTTCATTAAGCATGTAAATGTAAATGAGAATCAACTTATGATTTAGTCTGTCTAAGACGTAGTTTGAGTCAGAGTATTTTACTAACTTCATGCTTTCACTGACTTTGTATGTGATGTTTAAATCAATGATGAAATGAATGTATTGCATCAACTTTTTCAAAGCATGTTCATGATGTTTTGCAGAATTGCTGAGATATTGACTTAGTTGATTAAGAGCAAAAGTGATGTTGAGATGAGTGTAAATTGCAACATACATGAGACTTTCAATAACTTGTTGATATTCATGCTGATTGATTTTCACATCTTCAAATTCAGCTGAGCGAAAAGCATCATATTCATTCATTGAAAAATCTGTTGTTTTATGCTTGTTTTATCTCATGTTGAGTCTTTCAAAAACATCATGAAGATAGTGAGTTTAATTCATTCGTAAGATTCATGTCTTTCTGTTGCAAGTAATTTGAATGTCAAGAATCTTCTTCATTTTCTTCAGATTCTTGACTTTGAAAACATATTAAAACTCATGCTTAAATAATTTAATGTTGTTCAATGATTTGAAGATGATGACTATATTGTCAATGTATAGTAGCAACATGATTTCTTTTGACTCATGAATTAAAAGACATGAATCTACAGTGCATTGAGTGAAGTCAAGTTCAGATAGCATTGTTACACAGTGATCATGTCAATCTCATGCAGCTTGCTTGAGATCATAAAGACTTCAAAGAATTCTCAGAGCATAATTGAATCTGACTTTCACTTCTGACAAAGAAAATATGTAAATGATTTCTTTGAGAAATGATTCAGTAAATGCATTGTTTACATTGACTTGATGAAGTTTAAGATTCTTCATTGTTGCAATAATTAGAAAGATTTGCAGAATTTCAAACTTGATGATTGACGTGAAAGTATTTTCATAGTCAACTTCATAAATTTGAAAGAAATCTCTGACTATCAGTCTTGTCTTCAGTTTGTCAAGAAAATCATTGACATGCATTTTTGACTTAAAGACTCATTTGCTTATCACAATGTTGATCTTTTTGAATGATACTTCTTCTTGTCAAATTTCATTAATGACTAGCATCACAAGTTCTGCATTGATTGCTTCTTTTCAAAGTTTTTCTCAAATTGAGTTCTGCATTGCATCTTTGTAAATGTTTAATGTGAAAATTCTTATTGTTTTAAAAGAATCAAATTCATCAATGTTGAATAATGTTCATGACATACTTATGTCAAAATCACTCTCATCATTGTTAACTTTCTTTGTGATGAATCAAATTATTATAGCTTGCAAGATCTTGAATGCGCATTCTTTCAATTGTTGATCTTCGCTGTCTTTTTTTTTCTTTAAGATGATTACATGCAGAAATGTTTAAGCTGCTGATTTAAACATGCTTGATGTAAAAACTTTTTAAATGATCTGAACATTTACATGAGTTTTGCGCTCATCTGATGTATGTAACGTGATTTTAGAATTGAGTGCATTCAAGTTAATCACGATAGTCTTTAGTGCATCAGTTGATTCAGATAAAACATTAATCATGAAAGTGTCAGATTTTAAAACATTAGTTGAAATATTATTTTTTGATGATCTTTTCACAAATTTTCGCTCTGAAAAAACGTTGAATGTCTGTTTGCAAAGTTGCAAGTTCATGTTTTCATTCTTTTCATTTTCAGCAAACTTGACAGCATGATTCTTGATGACTTGATCAAGATCTGAGACTCAAAGATGATATTGCTTGTTGATATTTTTCACATATTTCATGAAAACATTGAATTTATCTCTGTTCATGAATTTGTTTCATCTGTCTTTAACTGACAATGACTTAAAGTCAACATATGAGTAACATTTGCATTCTCATACTTGTATATGATCAATTGAGAGCTTGATTTCAATGAATGTTTTCTTTGAAATCATGAAAACTTCGTTGATCAAGAGTTTCATGATGATTCAATTTTGCAGATAAACATTTGTTTTTGCAGCTTCTGCTCAGAACTTAATGAAAAGTTCAGCATTCTTGATCATGACTTGCATTGAGTTTTCTGTGATGTATATGATTCTTTCAACTACTTCATTTTGAATCAACATGTATGAGACAATATATTGAAAGACAATGTCAATTGATGAACATCAGTCATTCAAAATGACTTTAAGTTTCATGACGTTGTCACTGTGTACTGAAAGAAGTTTGACATTGCTGTGAAGCTTTATGCTGAGTTTTCATTTTTGTAAAGCATCTGATGCATTGAATCATTGCTTCAGAGAAATGCATCAAGTCTTTCTGAAGTGATTGTCAATTATCTTTAGAAAGTACGACTCACTATTGAAAGACAATGATAATGATTCACAAATGTTTATGAAAATGAAAGTCAAGATACTTGTTTTTCAATCACTGATATTGTGTTCTTGTTTGTTAATGAACTTGATGAGTGCACGTATCTTACACACATTCTTGTGACTGTCGTTAATGAAAATAGATTTTTTCAAAGTGATGATTTTATGAAGTTGATGAAGCTTTGCTGATTCAAGATGAGTGAAACAACAATGTTATAACTTGTACAACTTGAAGCTTTTGTCATTTGCAAAACTAAGTTGATCATGATCAACTTTGATCTCATTCTCATGATAAATCACATCAATGTGAGATATAAAGTGATTTAAATTCATTGAATCATCAAGATTCATTGAACTGTGCATTGCTGAAAATGCTGATGAAACATTATACTGCATAGCTGATAGTAATGCAAATTCATCAAGATTGTTTGCAATTTTCTTTACTATGTAGATGCTTTTGCATTTTAAAGTTTTAATCATCTGCTTTTCTTGCTTGTTGTACATGTACAAATCTTTATCATCAAAGCTTTCTTGTAAATCTTTGTTACAAGCGTATCAAGACTGAATAGAGCTAGTCAATGTCTCTAGCTCAGATTTGACTCAGTCTCTATTTTCTTTCATCAACATCTTTTTGTTCAACATCATCTTTCTTTCTACATCACATTCTACTCATGTCACAAACACATTTTCTTCAAGCTTAACGCAGTCTTTGAATATTACTTAAATAGAAGCTTTTGTACTCATCTTCTTCTGTATTCTTAATATTCAGTTATAGCTATCTTTAAAAATCAAGCACTATTCAACTCTGACTTTCGCTGATTGACTTATTTAGACACGATTCTGACATTATATTAAGAATTCGTTAATCACATGATACTGATCTCATTACTCATTCAACATACTCGTACAGACAGAACAAGTCTAAAGAAATTCGTTTACCTGATGATCAACGCAATTGAAAGACTGAACAACATTAAAGAGTTTGATAGAATCAACGACAAGACTGTTTGAATCGCTAGACAACTTATCACTCACTAAGTACACAAAGTTCATTCGATCAAAAGAATCAACTCATTCTCATGAAACAGACGAGTGAAAATAAGCTGTTCAACTCGATTAAGAGAATCGACGATAAAAAACCTTCGTGAATTGCTTGAGAATCACTCAAAAACTCACAAATCAAAAATACTCTTCTAATCAACCACATTCTTTCCTGAAGATTAAACACTTGATCATACGTCTTCATTAATACTGTCGAGCATCGTCATTCGCTTGATCTCGTTCTTTCTTTAAATTTCATCATGTCAAAACGTTCATCTATCGAAGAACGTTTCAAAGAATTTCGAAGTCACTTTTCTCAAATCTCTAAGATTGATTCATCAAAACTCTCTAGTGCTGAATCATTCATCAATGAAGACGATGAGTCATTCGCTGAAACAGTAATATTCTCTGTTTCTATCGAAAACTGAAAGACTCGATGCATGACTCTCGACAGAGAAACAGATTGACTCAACGAGCTGAGTAAACAACGAGACAACGAAATCAAAGAGTTGAAGACTAGACTTCAAACTAAAGAAATCACTTCTTCTGATTTCATCTACTCTGAGCGTTCTAGATCTCAGAGAATATCTGATTCTTTCTGATTTACTGACGAAAAGAATTCTACTTGGGAAAACTGATACAACAAAATTTAGAATAAACTAGAGATTAACGTCGATCTCTTTTCAAATGAACGAGTCAAACTGAACTATGTACATTTCAGATTATTCAATGACGCAGCTGATGTCGCTCAATCTAGACGCGAACGTGACTATGTCAATTTTTATAAGATCATCAATAATCTTTTGAAAGAACTAGCTGAGTTGTTCAATGATTCAGATAAGAAAGTCAACTTTCATAAAGAATACTACAACTTGATTCAAGAATCAAAGAAGTTCAGCGAGTTCTACACTCAGTTTCAATGATTATTTTTCTATCTGAAGTATCACGAAAAGCAATTGATCGTTGATCTGAAAGATAAAATAAACTCTCATTTTCAATTCATTTGAATAAATCAATTAGTTCAATCTGATTCTCTTAAAGAGATTCATTTCTATCTAATTCATTTGAATAATGATCAACAAGTCATTTGAGAAATCAAGAACAAAGTCAATCTCATTAAACGCGTTGATGATCTGTCAAAGATCATCTTTCATAAAGCTGTTGTTACTCAGTCAGTTGATCATTCAAAATCTGATCATCTAAAGTCGCGTGACGCGATTTTAACTAGCATCAAAGAAGCAGATGTTTTAGTTGAAACCTGTTTCATATGTCATAAATCAGATCATAGCTTTAGAAAGTGTTCTGATTGATCTACTAGAATCAATGCAGTGAACAATGAATACAATCGTTTCGAGTTCAATTTCAATTCAAATTTCGATTTAAAAAACTAGTCATCTCTTCAAAAGTCATTGAAGAGATAAAGATTATATTTTTGTGCAAACTAGACGAAATTCTATCAGAAGAGAATTACTTTAAAAAGTCATTTCTAATTGACATCTCTTTCAACTCTCAGAATCGATCTTTTAGTCTTTGTTCTCTGATAGACAGTGATTCAGTCGCTCATACGCTCATACACGTTAATCTAGTCAATAGAGTATGCAAGAAACTAGAAATTTAATCTATATTACTGACAAAAGAGAAGTTAATAAGAGACTATGATGAAAAGATATTTAAGAAGATCATCATTCATAAAATTCTATTCAATCTCATCATCGAAAGTCATAAGAAATTGACTGTATCAATGCTGATAGTTGATATCAATCATTATGAAGTCATATTGAGTAAGTTCTGAATGAATAAAAACGAAATATTATTGAATATGTGAAACAACGTCATTGTTTTTTCAAATCAATTAAATACTTCTATTTCGATTTTTTTGATCTCTCTCAATTCAAAGCACTCAAGTTGATCGCGATCAACTTCGTTCTCTTCTATCATTCAGACTAAGATCTTTATTATGCTTAAACAATCTGTTTCAACTACGACTAAGAAAGAATCATTCTCGATTCAAAGCATAAATGCAGCTTCGTTCAAAACTCTACTGAATTGATCAAAGAAGAATCAGACTGAAGTCTTTGCTTTATTCATGACTGATATTGATAGAGAAATCGCGTACAATACTCAGTGCAATTTGAACGTTTTAAATGTCTTTTCAATCAATGAAACGACTCAGAATTTGAAAGATATTAAAGTCAAGCTGTCATCAGAATATCATGAGTTTCTAGATGTTTTTAATTGAGCTCAATTAAATAAACTATTCTTTCATCGCTTCTACGATCATAAAATTGAGCTCATCAGTGATTCAACATTCTCTCACTGTTGAGTCTATTGAATGTTCTCTGTCAAACTTCTGAAAGTAAAGAAGTACTTAAACGAGAATCTGTCAAAGAAATTCATCACTTCTAGTCAAACTCTCTATTTCTTTCTCGTTTTATTCGCTCTCAAAGCAAATGAAGATCTTCGATTCTGCGTGAACTATCAAAAGCTAAATGTCATTTTTAAAAGAAATAAATATTCTCTATCGCTGATAGACGAGATCATTGATAAAATAGTGAGTTGCAAGCATCTGACAAGATTGAATATCATATCAGCGTTCAACAAACTTCGAATGCATCTCGATAGCGAGAATTACACCACTTTTATCACTGCTTTAGAAGCATATAAATATAAGAT
>JAABUV010001792.1_pt1 | contig 30509 bp, 33 predicted proteins | sample 5559971 | NCBI WGS metagenome assembly JAABUV01 (sample SAMN10711881, study PRJNA513362) | rock metagenome | isolation source: Antarctica rocks | place: Antarctica: Victoria Land, Knobhead nord | collected 2015-12-19
CCCAACTACACCCTGCATTGTGAAGAGCCGGTTTAGGGCCCCCGACAATCACGTGCCCTTTGCGGAGCTCACTTGTGAACCTGCTCAACTGCGGCGTGCTCAGACCGTCGTCGCATATTCGATCGTTTCTGAGAGGGTGCGCTGGCTGCTAGGAGCGATCGCGTCGCACCAGGTGGCTGTCAATCAGAACTCGTTGTCAGAATCTATGCGTCACATTCGGTCTTGTCGGTGGGTTGTGCGAGGGTTGTGCTCGTGAGCGAGCTGCTGGGGTACGCGAGGGTGTCGACGGCGCAGCAGGACGCTGCGTTGCAGCACGACGAGCTCAGGGCCGCCGGCTGTTGGAAGACGTGGACCGACGTCGCCTCGGGTGCCAGGGCCGATCGTCCGCAGCTTGCCGCGGTGCTCGAGGCGCTGCGTCCGGGGGACACGTTGGTGGTGTGGCGACTGGATCGGCTCGGCCGGTCACTGCCGCATCTCATCGAGACCGTCCACCAGCTCGAGGAGCGCGGTGTCGGGTTTCGGTCACTGCGGGAGTCGATCGACACCACCACCCCCGGTGGACGGCTGGTCTTCCATGTGTTCGGGGCACTCGCCAGTTTCGAAAGAGAGCTCGTCCAGGAGCGGACTCGGGCGGGGCTGGATGCGGCGCGTGCGCGGGGCCGGTTCGGTGGCCGGCCGACCGTCCTCACCCCGGCCAAGGCCCGGCAGGCCCGCAAGATGCGCGATGAGGGCGCCACGATGGACGAGATCGCAAGTGTCGTCGGGGTCAGCGTGGCCACGCTGTACCGCCGGCTCGACATCGGGTAGGGCAGAGACCGTCTGAGTGACGCCCCTATCGGGCGGGTGCGCTCACTGATCTGGGAGGAGAGGGGAAATCTCCTCCCGGATTGTGGTGAGAGCTTGCACTGCCTCGGCCCGGACGTGCTCCCATGCTGCTGGCCGATCGTTGTCCAAGGAGTTCAGCCGCAACGCATTACGTGACCTCTCTGCGTCTACGTCTGCGCCACGGTGCTGCTGGCTTTATCTCAGGACCAAGCCCTGTACGTACTGCCGACCACTCGGGCGGCACTGATCGCCAATGAACTCCGGCGCCGAATCGTCACGGGCGAACTTAAGCCGGGGGACCGTCTTCGCCAGGGTGAGACCGCGGCGCGTTTCGGGGCCAGCACCACCCCCGTCCGTGAGGCGTTCACGGCCCTCGCCCGCGAAGGTCTGGTTCAACAGGACGCGCACCGCGGAGTCGTCGTCTTCACCCCACAGATCGAAGACCTGATCGAGAACTACGAGATCCGCGGAGTGCTCGAGCCCTTGGCAATAGAACTCGCCCTTCACGAGTTGACCGAGGACCAGCTGGACGAACTCGATAGCCTAATCGCGAGCATGGCGCAAGAGCCGGACCGTAGCCGCTACCACGAGCTCAACCGGGAGTTCCACGCCAAGGTGTACCAGGCAGCCAACCGCCCCCGGCTGGCGAAGCTGATCGACTCGCTGCGGGACTCAACCGACGGATACCTGAGGCTCAACGCTGCCCAGCCGGGCAACGACGGCTATCAGCGGCAGGTGCACGTCCAGCACGAGGCCATCGCCAAGGCGCTGCGGGAGCGCGACGTGCATAAGGCACGCAACGCAGTAACAGAACATCTCGCGCACAACCGCAAGCGACTCGAGGACCTCGTGAAGGTACTGGGACGCTGAACTGGCCGAGGCGTCGCATGCCGGGGCGTGCTGACCCGTCGAGTTACCGGTTCCCAGCTCAGGCGAACTCGTCGACCTCGAACTTGCTGAGCGCTATGACGTGTCCTGGCGGCCGCGACGAAGTGGGCAGAGCGCTATCGAGGTGAAGGGCCAGCAGGGATGGTCGACCGATCCTCGCGGCACCGGCAACCGAACCGGACACCGCAGCCGGTGGTGCGCAAGATCGTTGCATCTTCGCTGCAAGCAGCGGCTCGGTCCGATCCAGATCGGTGACCGGCTCGGCATTCCCGCCTCGACCGTGCACGCGGTGCTGGTGCGCTGTCGGCTCAACCGGCTTTCCCACGTCGACCGCGTCACCGCAGAGCCGATCCGCCGCTATGAACACGCACACCCCGCGCCATGCTCCACATGGATGTTAAGAAGCTCGGCCGGGTGCCCGATGACGGCGGTTGGCGCTTCGTCGGGCGCCGACAGGGCGGGCGGAACCGAGCAAAGACCGCCGCCCGCACCGGTGCGCCGAAGAGCAAGTACAGCCAGCCATTGATCGGTACCTGCTACCTATTACCGTCATCGACGACCACTCCCGCGTCGCCTACGTCGAGGCCCGCGACGATGAGACCAAGGAACCGCTGCCGAGGTGCTGCGCAACGCGGTGGCCTGGTTCACCGAACGCGGCATCAACGTCCAGCGCGTCCTCACCGACAACGGCGGCTGCTACCGATCGTTGCTTTGGCGCGACACCTGCACAGAGCTCGGCGTGACACCCAAACGGGCGCTACCGGGAGATCATCGCGAACCCCACGCCGAAGAAGGTACCGCCGACGCCGCCCGGCCGCCGGGGTCACCCGCCCAGCCTGGATCGTCCTCGCGCCGGACGGCCTTGGCGTCACGCTCCCTCTGCAACGGAGGTGGACTAGTCGGCTCAGATGGATAGCCCTGCCATCGCTTATGCGGAAGTTCGGATAAGCGATGTAGTTGGTGAGGTTGCGGAACCCGAGGGCGGACCCGCGGAGGTGCTCGAGAGCGGGCGGCTTCAGACCCCCACTACACCCTGGATTGTGAAGAGCCCATGAAGGTCGACACCACCGACCCCGACGACAGGATGGGGCGACTGTCCGTGCTGCTGGCGCCCAGCTCTGGTGTGGGCGGCTACTAACCGGCGAGAGAGCCCAGGAGCGCCCAAGTGCGCTGTTGGCTGGCAGGTCCGCCGAGGTAGGTCTGGGTAATTAGGAGTTCGGTTGCACCGGCGTCCCGGTAGTGCTGGAGCTCGCGCGTCACGTGGGCTTCGTCGCCAATGACGGCTAGCTCGCCGGCCCGTTGAACACCTTCGTAGTCGAGAGTTCGCCGGTAGGAAGGTATCGACTCATAAAACGACAACTCGTCTATGGCCCGACGTCGCACAGGTTCGGGATCGTCGGTGACCACCGCAACCACGGCGGCAACGACGCGCGGACGAACGGTGCGGCCGGCGTGCTGCGCCGCTTGACTCAATGCAGGAACGATATTGCCGTCCAGCATCCGCGGTCCGGCCAGGAACGGCAGGGTGCCGTCGGCGAGTTCGCCCGTTGCCGCAAGGGCCTGAGGGCCCATTGCGGCCACCAGGATCGAGATGGCGTTTCCGCCGTGCACCGCCGCCGACATCGGTGGGTGCGCGACCAGTGTGTCGCCGTGCACATCTGCGGCTCCTGTCTCGATCAACGAACGCAGGGCAATCAGATATTCGCGCAGTCGCCGGATCGGTCGGCGTTGGTTGATGCCAAAGGCGCCGACTTCGATTTGGGGTGCGCCCAGGCCAATACCGAGGGTAAAGCGGCCGTGCGATGCGGCCTGAGCCGTCTGGGCTTGGCCGGCTACGACGAGCGGATGGCGCGGATTTATCGGGACGATCGAGGTGCCGACGTCAAGTCCGGGCACCAACGCACCGATGATCGCTGCCATGGATAGGGAATCTAGATCGAATCTCTGACCGAACCACACGGCCCGGATACCCATGTCGCGGGCTTGTCGTGCCTGCTCGACAAGGTCGTCGACGTCGTTGGTCGCCCCGTCGCGCACCCACAACGAGACGCCTAGGCGCCACGTGTCTTCAGCGGGCGGTGACACTGGGCTCGTCATCGAATGCAATGTGGGCGCTCATCTTTCGTAGTTGGACCTGAGTCACGTCAGGGTGGGGTTTGTGGGACGTCCGCAGCGAGGCAAGCCAGTCGGTAACGTCGGCTTGGAATCGATCGGGTTGTTCCTGATGCGGCCAGTGGCCGGTGTCCGCATACACCAGCACCCTGTCGTCGACTCCCGCTCGCATGGCTCGTCCGGCTGAGGCGCGTTCGTCATTGCGATAAATCGCCAGTACTGGCACCTGCAGCCGACACAGGAAGGCATCGGTTGCTGACCGGATATGCCAGGAACCTGGACTCAGATTGACCTGGCGAAACATTTGCCGGGCTACCTGCTCATTACAGGCGGCGGCACTGTGTTGATGTCGGGCTGCGACCTCGGGCGGCGTTGTCGGGCCGTCGTAATCACGCGAATGCAGTAGCTCTAGTATTTGTGGCATGTCGACCAACCCGTCTTCGAGAGCGGACCATGCGTACAGCCAACGAGGTTGTGCGGTGGGATCATCCTCGACTCTGCGGGCCGCGGCATTCTTGAGGTGAACGTGGGCCAGGTACGGGCCCAGCAGTTCGAGCGCGCTACGCGCATTTTCGTAGCCTTCGAAGATGAGATTGCCAACATCGTAGATGACACCGATCACGTTCGGATCGAAACGGTCCACCAGCTTCATGGCCAGCGAAGCACTCGGCGCAATCGTGTTCTGATGCATCTCGATGGCTATGCGTACGCCGGCCTCGCGCGCCAGCGGCTCAGCGGCATCGAGGTACGCGAGGTTTCTCTGCAGGCGTGAACTGTAGGCTTCGTTGTCGGCCGTCAGTCGCGCCGCCTGCAGTCGGGTCTGTGGGGCATGAGCTGCCTGGGCCCTGGCCAGCAGCGTGCGCAACATCGACATGTCACCGATCGGCAACGGGCCCAGACCGACGATGGCCAAGCCGGCGTCACGGCATTGCTCGTACACGCGGGCGGCGGCAGCGACCGACACCGCGATCGTGCATCGGTTGTCGACCAGAAAGGCTCTGGGCAGAGCTGCCAACCGCATGTGGTGCGTCGCCGACCTTCCACTCACTCCCTCGTAACCGGCAGCGACAATTTGGGCGATGGTCTGCTCCGGGGTGAGGGTGGGCAGCGCAACACTCGCGTAGGCGTATCTCACGAGCTGCGATCTGTACCCAGAATGACCACGGCCATGGTGACAGGCTGGTCGCCGACATTGCGCCAGCGGTGGCGGGTGCCGTTCTGCACATAGGCGTCCCCGGCATGCAACACCTGCTCGACGCCGTCATCCAGTTCCAGAACCACTGATCCCGACACGATGTAGCCCATGTCGATGGAGTCGGTGCGTTCCATCCCGGCGTCGTCGTAAATGGAGAACAACCCAGGAAAGAGCGCTTCTGCATCGGTCAGCTCCTGTGGTGTAGGAACATGTGCAGGCACGTCCGGGTCAGCGGCCTCGATGGTGAACAGAAAGAAGCGGTAGCCGCCGGGCGGTGGGAAGAACCCAACGTGCGCCGGGCGCGTGCCATCGCTAGGGAGCGTCGGCAGTTGATCGGCTGCGGCCAGTGCCGTGTTCTTGAACAGCGGAAATGCATTGTTGAGAATAAGATCAGCGGTCTGATTACTGGCTACCACGGATTTCCCGTTGGCGTCTTGTCCGGTGACGACGAGTTTCATGACCTGCACTCCCTGATTGGCAATTACGGCGCTGGTTAGCGGCTAGAAATCTTGAAGGCCCGCGATCGGCGCCAACGCCAGCAATGTGACCCGGTCGTCGCGGCTTTCTCACGAGATTAGGTGCCACGAGGCAGGGCGGGCGGGCGGGGCGGTGTAGAGGCACAGAAGCTCCTTGGGCAGTGGGCGCACAGATACCGGAAAGCACGGCGTGCCTTGAGAGCATAAGCCGTCCAGCAGCACCCTTCGTGTTTCATACGTAAACTTGCGGTGACTCATACGTAACAGGTATGAGTGGGCGGTAACAGGTCGGCTTGCCTACAGGGGCCGCGACCTCGACGCATAACAGCAGCCGGGGGCTCAGCTCTCGTCGGAGAGAACGGCCATTGTCAGGAACTGCGCAAGTGCATCGCCCGGGTGGAACTATGGCGCCGTTTGAGCCCTTGATGGAGCTGGCGCAGGCAGCCGGGGTTGACCGCGATGACGTAGTCAAGGTCCGCCGCTTCGATCTCGTCCAGCTTGGGATCGAGAACGGCACGCGAATCGGCTGGCCGGCCGGACCATTGCGTAGGTGCCGGCGGCTCCGCAGCAGCGCGCCGCGTTCGGCAGTTCGACAACGTCGGCGACAGCAGCCAAGCGAAGAGCCTCGTTGAATCCGATGGAGCGCCTCGGTACCCCGCAAGACATCGCCGAAGTCACAGCGTTCCTCGCCGGACCCGGCCGCTGGGTCAACGGGCAGGTTCTGTACGCCAACGGCGGCGCTGCCTAACCCCGGCACACCACGCCCCCGGGGGATCGCTTGCCGCCATGTTTTGGCTCGTAGGGTTGGAATGGGCGGGTGGTGAGGCATGGTGTGGTGTTGTCTGATGCGGCGTGGGCTCGGATCGAGCCGTTGTTGCCGCCGGTGAACAAGGCGATGGGTCGGCCGTCCCGCCCGCACCGCCTGGTGGAGGGCGTCGAGGGCGTGGTTCGTGATGTAAACGGGTGTGCATCGCGGCACCATCGAAACGTGCCATGGAGAACGAGCCCAGGATTCGTTCGATTCGGTCACCCGTCTCGGCGAGAGCGGGGTCGGCAAGTATTAGCGCGCGGCTTCGGCCTAGTCGTTCCATTTCGGCGCGGACTTGCTCCAGGGTACCTGGACCGAAGACGATTCGGGTGGCCGGAGCTGTGTAGGAGAAATCCATCATTGAGTTGACCTCTTCGGTGGGGTGCGCTTTCAGCTGGGTTGGTTCAGGCGGGTATGCCGGCCTCGTCGGAGCCGGCCAACCACCTCTCACCTTCTTCGTACAATTGTTGGACGGCGTCACCGGTAAGCCCGGGAAGGCCAGGTTTAACCGAGAATCCGGCTTTCGCCTGCAGATAACCGAGGTGGCGGTAACCAGCGGGAAAACGCGCCAGTAACTCGGGCTCGAGGCGTAGCGTTGAGGAAGGATCGACCACGTCCAGCCGGTCTTTCTCATAGATCGGTTGACGACGAACGATCTTCCAGTCGTCGTCGTGAGTGCACAGGAAGTCGTAGAATCGGCCGGTGCAGATCACGTCGACCTCAACCTCATCGACCACAGCGCGTTGATTGATGGTCATCTTTGTCTGGGCGATGGCTCGGTCCCCGCGAACCTCAGTCGTGTGTCCCCCGAGGAAGTGCAGGATGCTGACACCCGACTCGAAGCCTTGGCGGCTGACTTCGATAAACTCCGCTGCTGAACCCTGGAACCAGGTGGCGCTCATCCAGCCACGCGTGGGGTGCCAGACCGTCGTAAATCGTGTCCAGTCACCTGCGTCTCGCCAGAGTGCCCAGTTGTCGATGAGTTCGCGGATCGCCTGTCGGTCTCGGTTCTCGTTTGTTGCCATCGTTCCCCCAATGCTGATACCGGTCGTGGGGTGCTCACTACGTTCAACCTCGGACGATGCAAGAGGGAGCGATACGGCTGCCCGGAGCAAGGCTCTAGCCGCGCGTGGGAATGCGTCGCGACTCCCATGGTGGCGCAGACCAGCCCTAGCTGCGGCCATTCCTCGTTTGACAGATTGAGTGTTATTACCCATGGGGCCTGCTTCCTCGGATGCGACGGTCGACCTCGCTGCGACCGTTCCTGTGGCGCATATCGGCGGCGACGATGGCCTCGACCGTGGGCTACTTCCGCTTGGTGCGGGTGGTCAGGGAACTGTCCAGCCAACCTGGCGCCGCGCAGTCAGTGAGCACCTTGGCGTTGTGGCGAAGGGTTGCCAGCGGATCTCGCTCGGTGCTGATGTCCTCTATGCAGACCCATCCGGTGTAGCCGATGGCGTCGAGGTGGTTCAGGGCGCCAACCACATTCACGACACCGACATCGAGAGGGCTCCACCGTGGCACGTGGAGACGGACCGGACCCGTTGAGCCGTCAGGAGACACAACCGCGTTCTTCAGGTGGACATGGTGCAGGTAAGGGCCGAGGAGTTCGGTACCTATGCGATAGTCCTCGTACCCCTCGACGACCATGTTGCCGATGTCGTATATGACGCCAATTCGGCTGGGATCGAAATGAGAGACCAGCCTGTGAACCAGTGAGGCGCTGGAGAAGATCGTGTATTGGTGGATCTCTATGACGATCCGGATGCGGTGGGGCGCAGCCAGGGCCTCGGCGTCGACCATAAAATCGAGCATCCGAGCGAACAGTTGGCGGTAGCCGGGGCCACCGGGCTGAATACGAGGGCCCTGCAGTCGAATCTGCGGCGCGCCAGCGGCCTCAGCGACGTCCAGCACGAGGTCCAGAGTGTCTCTGTCCCCCGGCTTGATGTAAGGGCCCAGCCCGACCACTGTTAGGCCTGCGTCGGCGCAGAGTCGGGCGACGCGCGCACCGTCGGAGGGATCGAGGGCAAGGGTGCAACGGTTACCGACCAGGAAGGTCTCGGCCGTGCTACCCATCGCGTGCGGAGCCTCTCCAACCTTCCACTCCAGTCCGGCGTAACCGGCCGCCGCAGCCTCGGCGACCGCCTGTTCCGGGGTTAAGGTCGGCAGGGCGACCGTGGCGTATCCGTAGCGCATTTACTTCGCTGTCCTAATCAGTAGTAGGGATGGGTTCGACGGCCGTGTTGGCCGGGGTTCGTGTTCCTCGTCTTGGTCTGCTGCCGGGTGATGCCTGTGATGTCCCGGCGTTCGACGTCTGACGAAAGAACGGCGTGTCCGGTGGCAGACCGGCGTGTGTGGTGGTGGTGGTGGGATTCCGTTGCTCGAGTCCGCCGCAGGTTCGACCTCCCCGAGGTTTTCCCGAGCCTTCGAGCTCTTCGATAGAACGAGGTCCTGCGGTGTGCTGGAGTCACGGACGGCTAGTGAGATGACGGACCGTCGAGCCCCGTGATTAGGGCGCCGCGTGACCCCACCGAGGCTCGTGACCAGCAGTGATGTGAATGGAAGGGTGAACGGGTGACCTTGTTCTGTGGAATCGACTGGGCCGAGGCCCACTACGATGTCGCCATCGTCGACGACGGCGGCTCGGTGGTCGCTCGCGCTAGAATCGGCGACGACGCCGCCGGGTTCGCTGCGCTGCTGAACCTGTTGGCCGAGGCTGGCGACACCCCGCAAGATCCGATCGCAGTAGCGATCGAGAAGGATCACGGCCTGCTCGTGGCCGCGTTGCGGGCGACCGGTCGGGCGATCTATCCGATCAACCCTCTGGCTGCCTCCCGCTACCGGTCCCGCCACCAGGTGTCGGGTGCGAAATCCGATGCCGCCGACGCGGCGCTGTTGGCCAACATCCTGCGCACCGATGCCGCTGCACACCGGCTGTTGCCTGCCGATACCGCGCTGGCACAAGCGGTCCGGGTGCTCGCTCGTGCCCAGCAGGACGCGGTGTGGTCGCGCCAGCAAATCGGCAACCAGGTCCGGTCGCTGCTCAAGGAGTTCTACCCGGCCGCGTTGGCCGCGTTCGCCGACCTCGATGGTGGGCTCGCCCGCCGCGACGCACGCACCATCCTGGCTGCCGCGCCGACCCCAACCCGGGCCGCACGGCTGACTCCTGCCCAGCTGCGTCGGTTGTTGGTCAAGGCCGGCCGTCAACGCTTCCTCGACCGTGCCATCGACCGGCTGCGTGAGGTCTTCGGTGACATCTACCTGCACCAACCGCCGCAGGTCGAGGCGGCGATGGGCATCGGGTTGGCGGCGTTGCTGCGTTAGTTCGATGCCGCATGCGTCGCGGCCGACGAGCTCGCGCAGGCGGCGACGACCCATTTTGACGAGCACCCGGACGCGAAGATCGTCACCAGCTTTCCCGGCCTCGGACAGCTGACCGGCGCCCGGGTGCTCGCCGAAATCGGAGACGACCGCAGCCGCTTCACTGATGCGCGCGGGTTGAAGTCCTACGCCGGATCGGCGCCGATCACCCGCGCCAGCGGCAAGAAGACCGTTGTCCTGCACCGGCACATCAAGAACCGGCGACTGGCCGCGGTGGGCCCGATCTGGGCTCTGTCCTCGCTGCGCGCTTCGCCTGGTGCACGCCACCACTTCGACGCCCGCCGCACGGCCGGGGACTGGAACCATCAAGCCCAACGACACCTGTTCAACAAGTTCCTCGGCCAACTGCACCACTGCCTCCAAACCGGGCGGCTCTACGACGAACACCATGCGTTCCCACCTCCTCTCGCACTCGCGGCTTGACTCTTAACTTCGTGAGATGTCTTTCGGGGTAGTCCTTCACGGCGTGGACCCACCCGGGACCAAGACGGAAGCGGTGCGAAGATCGTTGAGCCAACGCTCGGTCTCATCCACGACGAAAGCGGGGTGTTCCTCGTGGATCCAGTGGCCGGCGCCGGGGACCTCGATGGCTTGCGATGCGGGATGGACGGCGTGCAGCCGTTCCCACTCGGCACGCTCGGCCGTCCGGTGAAAGGACAGCGTCGGCTGGGGCCGGTGCGGCAGCAGCGCTTCGGCCTGGGGACGGAAACGGATGGAGACGGCGGTGTCGATATTGGACTGCAGGGTGGCCAAGACGACTCGGGCGGGCGCTGCGAGAACGCCCCGTAAGTGCTTCTCGCGGAGCCGCGCGGAACGCGTGCCTGCGTCAATCTGTTGAACGAACATGTCAACGACATCCGCCTTGACTTGGTCGTCGTCGGGCAGTTGCACCATGGCCTGAAGCGACATCCGTTGAGCCGGGTCGCCTCCGTAGTCGGGATCTACAAGGACGAGCGCGGCGACCAGCTCCGGCCGATCGACGGCAAGCCTGGTGACCACAGAAGTTCCCATCGAATGCGCCAGCACCGTCACCGGCCCGACATCGAGCAGCTCGATGACCTCGGCCAGGTCGGCGGCCATGTCCGGCGCCGCGTAGCCGGTGGTCGGGACGGAGCTGGAGCCGTGCCCACGTAGATCGACTGCGATGGTGCGGTGCCGCATTCGCAGACCGGGCACCAGGTCACTCCATGTTTGTCGATTACCTAGCCATCCGTGGACGAGCAGCAGCGGACCGTCGGCGCCCTCCGGACCGCCCTCCTCGACTCCGATGAAGACGTCCGTGAGCCTGAGCAGGCGCGACATCATCGACCTCGTCCACTTCGAAGAGCCACTGCACATTCCTTGGCAAGCGGACGACCCCGGGCGGGGGTGACTAGTCGGTCCATCAGCCCTCCTCCAGCCCGGTTATCAGAGCGAGCAGCCGCTCCGTTGTCGCATCGCGGCGTTGAACCACGGCCACAAGCTGACCGCGTCGCATAACCGCGATCCGGTCGGCGATCTCAAGGACGTGCGGCAGTTGGTGGCTAACGAGGATCGTTGCGATCCCTGCCGACCGGACGCGATCGATGAGTGCGAGGACTTCTCGCTGTTGTTCCACGCCGAGTGCAGCCGTCGGTTCGTCCAAGAGCAGAGCCGTCTTGCACCACGTCACAGCACGCGCGATGGCGACCGCCTGCCGCTGCCCACCGGACAGTCGACCGACTTCCGTCCTTAGATCCGGAATCCGAATGTGGATCTCTTCGAGAGCAGTACGTGCTTCGACGTGCATGCGTGACCGGTCGAGCCACCCCATCCACCGGCGTGGCCCAGCGCGGAATATCAGTTCACGACCGAGAAAGAGGTTGTCCACTACATCCAAGTCGACAGCCAGTGCGAGATCCTGGTACACCGTCGCTATACCGGCATCAGTGGCGTCGACCGCACCCTTTAGTTCCCGTTCCTCGCCACCAATCAGCAAGCTACCTGAGGTTGGCTTGGTGTTGCCAGAAAGAATGCCAAGGAGCGTGCTCTTCCCGGCACCGTTGTCGCCCACGATGGCGAGCACCTCGCCCGGGTAGACCTCCAGACTGACTCCGTCTAGAGCCGTTAGTCCACCGTAATTCTTGGTAAGTTCGCGCGCGACGAGGACCGGTCCTTCACCGGCGGGGATCGCCTCCATGTCGGGGTCGCCGGCCTCAGACGTAATGCGCTCGATAGCGTTCATCCCACGCGTCCGCATACCATGCTCCGTTCGCTTTCTCCTACATCGACGCGCCTACTGATCTGAGCCTGTCCCCAGGGGGGTGAGCCTACGCTACTTTTACCCCGGAACGCAGACGACGGCAACGGAATAGCCCCCCTCACCGCGGAGAAATTCTGACGCCCCATGCTTAACTGCCGGGTGTGTACAAAATGGCTTGGATATCGGGCTGGTCGACGTTCGCAGTTGTGACAACGACGTTGGGCAGATTCACCTGCGCTTGTATATCGGACTTCTTTCCACGCAAGTAGTCGTTCGCGTACTGGATCGCCAGTCCGCCCATCTTGTCCGCGTCCTGCACGATCAGGGCCCCGAGGTCCCCCGACTTGAGGAGCTTCACTTCGTCTGGCGTGCCGTCGTAGGCAATAATCGAAACCTGCCCTTGACGACCGGCGGCATTGACGGCAGCTGCAGCGCCCTCGGCGTTGACTTCCGTTACGCCGAAGATGCCCTTCAGATCCGGGTATGCAAGCAGCAAAGCCCGAGCGGCCGTCTGGGATGCCGACGCGGTACCTCCTGCATTGTTGACCGGCGCGATGGTGACCTTTGAAGCCGCCTTTGTTAGGGCGGTCTGGAATCCTTGGACTCGCTGGTCGGCAGACAGTGAACCGGCGGTGATATTGATAATGGCGACGGTTCCCGATCCCGCCACCGACTTTGCCATCTGATCGCCGGCTACTTCACCTCCATTGAGATTGTTGGCTACAATCTCACTGATAAGGCCACTTGAGTCCTTCAGGCGACCGTTGACGGTGATGACAGGTATACCCGCGGAAATGAACCGCTGAATTGGCGCCCGAAGTGCAGTCGCGTCGTCCGGTGACACCACCAGAAAGTCGGGGCGCGACGTCAGTACCGAGTTCAGTACGGTGGTCTGGTCGCCGGGGTCGTATTTGGGCGCCCCTTGATAGTTTACCTTGATGTTGTCTTTTACTGCCTCCTTCTTCATGCCATTATATACCGTGTCAAAGAAGGGATTTGGAGTAATTCCGGGGACAAAGGCTACCGTGTACTGCTTCGACGAAGACCCGCCACCGGCGCTGGAGCTGGAGCCAGAGCTGCCGCATGCTGCAACAAGGGACACGAGTGCCACCGTGGCAACAACAGCGGCGGAACGCCTGATGTGCGATGGACGCGCACTTCTCTTCATGATGACCTTCCTTTGTACTTCTCGTCGTGCGGAACGATCGTTGTTCTCATGCGGCGCGGGCCGCCCGGACACGTTGGCGATCGACGACGAGTGCGCCGATGAGGATCAGTCCCACAGCTATGAGCTGCCATGCAGAATTGACCTTGGCGACAATGAGTCCGGTCTCGAGCACCGCTACGATTAGTGCGCCGATGACGGTTCCTGCAATGGAGCCGCGTCCACCGTAGAGGCTAGCGCCACCGATAATCACGGCTACAATGGCATTTAGTTCATCACCCGTCCCTGCGGATACAGTAGCTACGCCTAATTGGGATGTCGCGACGAATCCCGCAAGACCTGCGATGACTCCCGAAAACATGTATATGACGGTCAGGTGGCGGCGAACGTTAATACCGGTCCGCAGTGCGGCCTGCGTATTACTACCGATTGCGTGGGTACGGCGACCGAATCTGGTCTTACTGAGGACTACCCACGCCGCGACGGCAACGACGGCCGTCAGCGCCACCGGTACGGCGATCCAGCCGTCGGCCAGAAGTTTGTTGCCAAGCGTCGACAGTTGAGGCGGAAGAGCTGAAATCTCCTGCCCCTTGTTCAGTAACTGTGTGCTGCCTTCGGCAACGCCGAGAGTCCCCAGCGTTACGATGAGCGGCGTCAATGAAAGGCGTGTAATGGCTATCGCATTGAAAATGCCAAAGATGGCGCCAGCCGCGAGGGCAATGGCCAGGCCGATCACGATCACTAGGGTCGGGCCAAGGCTGGATGCGAGAAGGTGCTCCATGACCCAAGCGGACGACATGCCGGCGAAGCCGAGGACCGCGCCTACCGATAGATCTACGCCTCCTGCGACGATGACGTAGGTTTCACCGATGGCCAGCAGCAAGAGTTCGGTGGTTGCAATGGACGTTACCGTCCAGCCTTGTTTGCTGAAGAAGTTCTGGGTGACGAGAGAAAGCACGAGCACGAGGATCACCAGGACGCCCAGCGTCCACAAGGTGCTGTTTCGGGCACTCAGCTCCCGAATGATCCGCGCACCGCTTTTCCCCCGCTTGCCAGGCCAGGCCCGCAGAGAACGAGAGCCCACGTCAGATGGCGGCCGGTCTCGCGCCTCGGAGTCCGTTTGTGATGCAACCATGCTATCTCCTTGTCTTGCCCTTAACTCCCTAGGACCACTCTCGGCGGTACCCGAATGTCTCGATCGGCGGTGCAACTACAGCTGTTATGGAATCGACGGTGTCCGACGTCGCCGATCAAGGCTCGTGAATGTCCTATCCATCCCCGAGTATGGGATAACTGCCGGACACTGCGGGAGAGCGAAACTGGCGCGATTCCTGACTTCGCCCTTCGATTGTCGGTGATCGAAGTGAGGGGCGCAGTTCTTTCATGGAGGTGGGGCTAGCTGGGCTCCGCCAGCGACGTGGAGGACCTCACCGGTGATGAACGAGGCACGGGGGGACGCAAGGAATGCCACCGCCTCCGCCACGTCTTCAGGCATGGCCAGGCGAGGTAGAAGAGTGAGGCTGCGGTGTCGCGCAAGGTGCGCCGCAAGCTGCTCCGCCGTCCGCTCGCCCTCGACGAACGGGGTTTGTACGGTGCTGGGCGCAACGGCGTTGACGGTGACATTCAGGGGAGCGAGCTGGACTGCCAGCGCGCGTGTGAGGCCGACGAGTCCGGCTTTGGAGGACACGTAGGCGAGGGGACCGCCGGTCAGCCAGGTCCGAGAGCTCACATTGACGATTTGACCTCCGCCAGTCGTCTCCCAGAGAGGAGCCGCTGCCTGACAGAGCGACGCCGGTCCCCATAGGTTGACGGCCATGATCGATTCCCACTCCGGAGGCCCGATATTGCCGAATTTACTCCGCTGACTCAGGGCGGCGTTGTTCACCAGCTGGTCGATGCGCCCATACCGATCGGCCAGCATGGCGACGAGGTTGCGGTTATCTGCGTCCGAAGAGACGTCGGAGGGCCAGCTGACGACCTCCGCACCGGTTTCTCTAGCGATCAGGCGTGCCCGTTCTGCGGCCCTTTCACCAGCGAGGTCGGTGATGACGACCGTCGCACCATCGCGGGCGAGCCTCCCGGCGATCGCTCCTCCGATCACACCGGCGCCGCCCGTAACGACCGCGACGCGTGCCACAGCGCTTCTCGTGACGCCAGGTTCGTCCGCTCCGGTCACGACCGCGCTCCGTGGTCAGTGGGCGACGCAAGTGAAGTGGAGTTCACGGTCTTCCTCTCAGCCAGGGTGGAGTGGCTTGCGCGTTCCCGAGGAGCCGGTGTGTGCTCGGACCTGGCAGAGGTGATGTTGCACCGAGGGCTCGGTCCAGTCCACACCGATATGAAAAGAAACTCTTCGCCATATGCTGGACATATGGAGGCCGACGAGGTCAGATCACTCCGTGGATCTACGACACATGCGCTACTTGCTCGCGGTGGCCGAACACGGACACTTCGGCCGTGCTGCCGAGGCGCTCGGGATCAAGCAGCCGCCCCTTTCACAGCAGATCCAGTCGCTGGAGGCCGAACTCGGTGTACAACTCCTCGTCCGATCGCGACATGGGTCTCAGCTGACGGCCGCGGGAGAGACCTTTGCAGTTCATGCTCGCGCGGCCTTGGAAGCTGCCGACGCCGCTCGAAGAGAGTCCCAGCGAGTTCACCGCGGAGAATCCGGTCGGCTCATTATCGGTTTCCTCCCGTCGGCGTTCGACACGCTGCTTCCAAAGATCTTCACCACATTCGCGCGGCAATGGCCCCAAGTAACCTTGCAGCCGATCGAGTTCCCGCTCACGACTGAAGCCATCGCCGCGCTTCGGCGCGGAGCCATCGACTGGGCAATCGCACGTCCTCCCCTCGCCTCCGCCGGTGTCCAAGATGACCTGCGGGCGCTGCCATTGCTGCAGGACCAGGTGAACGTTGTCTTGCCGCGTAGCCATGCCCTGGCGCGCCGCACGGAATTGGAACCGGGCGCACTGAGGGCGGATTCCTTCCTGATCACGCCGCTCGAGGAACGGTTCCCGGGCTATTTCCAGATGATCTGCCAGGCCGCTGGATTTGAGCCGACCGTGGCGGGCCGGGTCAAGGGCGCACACACCCTCGTCGGCATGGTCGCAGCAAACCTCGGGGTCGGGCTGCTTCCGCAAAGTGCTAGAGCGTTCGCGACCGCCGGGGTGGTCTTCACCCCACTGACGCCTTCGGTAGTGGCGCCCCCATTGACGTTGATTTGGCGGAGTAGCGATAACGGAGCGTTAAGTCGTCGGTTCTTGGTTGTGGTCCGCGAAGTGTTGCAGCTGGACGAGGATGCCGTGGGCGGTCAAGACCTGAACCGCGGCTACCTGAGCCTGCTCCGTCGGCAGGTGAGTCGAATCGAGCGACGCTAGGTTGTAGTAAAGCGAACTGTCGGCACGGTGTTTACGATCTGTTCGACGCGTGGTCACCGGCCTACAACGCCCGAGGCCGGGTCCGTCCCAGGTGCGGGTCTAGTGACTGCGCCGGGCCGAGTGGGGACGGTTGAGTTGGGTCATGAGTTCGCGTTGATGGCTCGTGTCGCGTCGAGTTCGTCGTCGCGGTCTGCGAGCTGCGGCGTTGCTCTGCGATGTCTTGTTCCAACTCGGTGATGCGCCGCTGTAGGTGGTCGATGTCCTCGGGTGCGCCGAGGCCGGACTCTCGCCAGGCTTGCTGGCTCTTCGCGGTTCCGCGTGAATGTGGGTTCGCGGTGATGGGTGTTCATGCTGCGTTTCGGGCGGCACTGGTGAGGAGGATACGTGCTGTGTAGTGGTGTTCGTTGCGGAATCCGCGGGCGGTGCGTTTGATGTTTTTGATGCTGGTGTTCGCGGCTTCGGTTTTGGCGTTGGTGACGCCGGTGATGAGCAGGACTTCGATGGCGGGCCACCAGCGGCACAGGGTGTTCCACAGTCGGTCGGTTTCGGTCATGTCAGCGATCTGCACGTAGTGGCCCAGGCGCATCTTCTCCTCGTGGGCGTCGGTGAGGCTGGTGCAGGCCAGCAGGCGGCGGAGCTGTTCCTTGACGCCCCAGGCGGCGGCGAGCGCCCCGGTGGGGTCGTCGGTGGCGAAGGTTGCTTTCAGGCGGGTCCAGCCGCCGGGTGAGAGGGTGTCCGCTCCGCGCAGCAGCAGCCGCCGGTTCGCCCACGAGGGATCCGCCGACCGGCCGCGTCGCCCGTTGTTCTGCTGAGAAAGGCGTTGGCGCACAGCGGTCAGCGTGTCGTTGGCGAGCTTGACGAGGTGGAAGGCGTCCACGCTGATCGCCGCGGCCGGCAGGTTCGTGCGGATGGCTTTCGCGAACGCCGCGGACGGGTCGATGGCCACGACCTCGACCTGCTCCCGCCACGCAGCGGGACGGGCGGCCAGCCACGCCCCGACCCCGGTGTTGCTGCGGCCATCGACGACGCCGAGGACCCGGCCGGTGTCCAGATCGACGATCGTGGACATCCACGGCTCGTGACGGCGCCACGCCCCCGTGGGCAACCGGAAGTAGCGGACCCGGCGCATGCGGTGCTCATCGATCCCGATGCGGCGCACCAGCATCGTGTCGACGTCGGTGATCAGCGCCGCAGCCGCGGTCAGGGTGGTCTGCACGAGCCACCACGACACCGAGAACGCGGCGGCGACCTCGCTGGCCGCCCGACCCGAGGTGGTGACCGCCGCGACCAGGGCTCCGCGCAGCCGCCCGGTGGAGCGGGCGTAGGCCGGGACCTGCGCGGTGGCCTCGGAGAACGTCTTCTTCGAGCAGGCGGTGTTGTCGCAGAACCAGCGGCGCTTACGCCAGATCGCCGACATCGCACCTCCGACAGGGATGTCCCGGATCCGCTGTGACCTCGATGAATGCACCCGTACCCCGGGCACCCCGCAGCCCGAACAACGCGGTTCACCCTCGATTTCCAGGTCGACCCACCGGCCGGCCGACAGCTCCTCCCCGACGGCGATCACTCGATATCCGGGCAGATTGAACAACGTGCTCGCAGCATCACGCGGCGAGCCGATACGCTCGGCCATGGCTCGTGGATCCTTCACTGTGAGGGTGTCTCGACAACACGAATCACAGCAGATCCACGGGCCCCCAACGTCTTACGACACAGGACCAGATTTCACGCGCAACCACGAAGAGCCGGCTTGCTCGCCGAGGTGCTCGGACAGGCGCTGGCGAAGCTGGGTGTTCTCGCGAGCCAAACGGGTAATGCGGTCGTGGGCGTTAGCGAGGTCGGCAAGAAGGGATGAGCGACTTGCAGCCGGTCCTCCGGTGTGAGCGGTAGGTGGTTCGGCGGCCTTAGCCAGCACCGCCGCATGCAAGTCCCGGTGGCGGTAGAGGAAGCTGCGATCCACCCCGGCATGGCGGGCGACCGAGGAGATGCTGATCTCCGCGCCTCAACAGCTCATGGCCCATCAGCTCGGCGAGCACATCGAGGGCGACGCCGGCGTCGGCGTGCCGTTGCGCGTAGGTGTGCCGATAGGAGTAGGGGGTGATCGTCGTCAGATCGTAGGTGGTGCCGTCAGGGCGCCTGGGTGGGGACGGCAGCGCATCGAGCCAGTCGCGGTGGGTTCGGCCGATGCGGTGTCGGGCCATCGCCTGCGAGCCGTTAGCACCTTGCTCGTCTGAGGGCACCAGGACCAGCTCAGTGGGGTTGCCGTCAGGGAACCGTTCCAGGGAACGTGCCTGCGGCCAGCGAGAGCGTGCCCGTGCGGCAGGACTACGTTGATCCGGTCGTCGTGCAGCGGCAGCGCCTGCAAGGTTCCAGGACCCGGCAGGGCCGACGGGCGGTCGCGCGACGCACAGGTCCGCGCGTCCACTGAGTACGAACGCGACCGCGTCCACGCTCAGACGCACTTCACGGGCTCCAGGGCGACGTGCGGCCACCGGCGGGTCAGGTGGTGAGCACGCGGGGCAGAACCGTGCCGAGTGCCGACGCCACGACCAGGCGTCCGAAGTCGCCACGCTCGACTCGTTGCGCCTCCATAACGGCTGCTTGAGCAGCGGCGACGGCGGATCGGGCGTGTTCGGCGAACACCTGCCCGGCCGGGGTCGTCGTCGCCGCCTGGTGCGAGCGTACGAACAATTTGAGCCCCAGTTCGGCTTCCAGCGCCTGGATTTGCTGGGACAGCGGTGGCTGCTTGATACCCAGAGCTTGAGCCGCTCGGCCGAAGTGCCGGTGCTCCTCCACAGCCAGGAAGTAACGCAGGTGCCGCAGTTCCATGCCCCACACCAGACGCTAAGGCTATCGCAACCTGCCAAACTGTATATGACTGGTGGGAGCCAGGTCACAGCAGTCCATACTGTGCACGACTGGAGCCGGCGCCCGGCCGGCCCAGCCGCAGGAGGTTGCGGTGAAGTTGGTGGTGACCGGACAGACGTCCGACGGAACAGCTGTGTTCGTCCAGGACCGCGAGGTCGAACCTGTGGTCGCCTTGGGCTTTGAGGCCCTGCAGAACTGGCCGCTGTGGGGTGGTGACACGGTGCCCTCGCTCCCGACCTCCGGCTCCCGTCCGGCGTACAAGGACTTCTTCCCGCCCGTCGGCCGGTTTCCGGTTCTTCGTCTTCGGGCTCGAGCCCGAGTCGCCGGAGGCCCGGAGCGTTGCGCCGAGCGAGGACCAGTTGGTGGGTTTCGACACTCTGTTCCCGGGATTGCTGTCGACGTGGGAGCCGGACGCGCCGGGCATGCACACCACCGACACCGTCGACTTCGGGGTCGTCCTGCATGGCACGATGCTGCTGGAGCTCGACGACGGTGCGGTACGGGCCCTGACCGCGGGCGACGCGTTCGTGCAGAACGGCACCCGTCACCGCTGGCACAACCCGGGGCCGGGGCGTGCGGCGCTCGCCGTCGCCATGGTCGGTGCCGGACGACAGCCCTGAACACCGCGCCCGCGCAGGCGCGTGGCTCCCTACCGCGGACCCGCACGCGATGGTGGCCTGTGACCGCGGCGGTCCCTGCCCGGAACCTGCCGCGGCAGGTCGCGGTCGTGACCGGTGGCGCCGGGGCGCTCGGCGGCGCCACCGCCGCCCGACTGGCTCAGGAGGGCGCAACCGTCGTCCTGACTGATCTGGAGGCGGACCGGGTCGCCGACCAGGCCCGGCATCTGACCGCCGCGACCGGGGCCGAAGTGTACGGCTGGCAGCCGGACGTGTCCTCGGACCGGCAGAACCGGGAGCTGGTGGATCGGCTGGGCGCTGAGTTCGGGCGGCTCGACCGGTTGGTGAACAACGCTGCGGTCGGGCAGGAAGCCCGCTTCGGCGAGATCGACCGCGAGGAGTGGCAGGGCGTGCTGGACGTGGACCTCTGGGGTCCGGCGTCGCTGTGCCAGGCCGCAGTGCCGCTGTGGCAGGCAGCCGGTGGCGGGCAGATCGTCAACGTGACGTCCCGGACCTGGTCGGGGTTCGGCCACTTGCGCGCCACCGACGGGGACTTCTCGCTGCCCGCCGTTGCAGGCGACATCGAGCACATGCTGGACCACCTGCACACCGACCGCGCCGTGCTCGTCGGGCACTCCGCCGGCGCAGAGGTGGAGGCGCTGATGGCTGTCCGCCGCCCTGACCTGGTCGAGGCGCTGGTCTGCGTCGACCCGGCGTACGGGCTGGCCGAGCAGGCGCGCGCCCGCGTGCACGACTTCGCCGAGCAGATGCAAGGGGGGAACCCGGACAGGTTCGCCGCCGACGTCCACGCCTGGCTGCGGGACCGCCCGTGACCGCGCCGACGCCCGGCACGGGCCGGCTCGGCCTGACCGCCGACGAGGTGCTCACAACGACCCGGGCGGTGCGCAAAAGGCTGGACCTGACGCGGCCCGTCCCCCGCGCCCTCGTCGAGGAGTGCACGACCATTGCCGTGCAGGCCCCGAGCGGCCGCAACCGGCAGCAGTGGGACTTCGTGTTCGTCGAGGACAGCGACCAGCGGGCAGCGGTCGCCGATGTGTGGCGTCGCGGGCTGGCGAGCGGGCTCGGGGTGCGCTCCGGCCCCGGCCCGACCAGGCTGCCGTTCGACTCGCCGGAGTGGACCCGTATCGCCGGGAGCCTGCAGCACCTGGCCCGGCACCTGCACGAGGTCCCGCTGCTGCTGATCCCGTGCTTGCGCGTCGCCGACCGGGACGAGCTCGGCACCATCCGCGGGCAGGCCGGGCAGTGGGGGTCAGTGCTGCCGGCGTTCTGGAGCTTCATGCTCGCCGCCCGGGAGCGGGGCCTGGGGACGGCCTGGACCACCTCCCACCTGTCGTACGAGCAGGAGATGGCGGACCTGCTGTCCCTGCCGTACGACACGGTGGTCCAGACCGCGTTGACCCCGGTCGCGTTCACCATCGGCACGAACTTCCAGCCAGGACCACGCGCCGACGCCAGCGGCTTCCTGCACTGGAACCGCTGGTGAGTACCGCCCCGGCAAGCTCCCGCCCCGTCCGCCCGCAGCAGCGCCGGTGAGGTTCTCCTACGCCACCGTGTCCCTGCCGACGCTGTCGCCGCAGCAGGTGATCGACGAGTTTAGCGCAGCCGGTTACCGCGGTGTTTGGAATGGAAGGTCGGGCAGGCACCCCACGCGATGCGACGCTCAGCGCAGGAGTTGCTTCTCGACAACCGGTGCACCCTGTGGCCCGGCCAGACCGAACCCGACCAGATCCGCGAAGCCTGCGCCGCCGCCGGCCTGACGATCGTGGGCCTCGCGCCCTACCTGGCCGTGGGTGACCTCGAGGCGCTGCGAGCCGTGCTGGACCTCGCCGGGCCAGGAACGGCACCTTCCCGTCGGCGAGTTCCCCGGTCACTGCGGGCCCATGGCGGCCACGAGCAGCGGTACGCCCGTCCCGCCGTGCACGGTCGCCGGGGTGGGCGGCCTCGCCATGAGCGTCTCACCGGCCAGGTCGGCGCTGCCGGTGTCGATCAGAGCGCGGAGCGCGGTGAGGTACTCGCGCAGCCGCCGGATCGGCCGGACCTCGGTGCTGCCGAACGCCTGCTGTCTCCAAGGCGGCGGCTCCCAGGCACAAGGCCCAGGTCGAACCGTCCCCCGGCGGCGGCCTGCGCGGTCTTGGCTTGACCGGCGACCACCAGCGGGTGGCGGTGCCCGATGGGCACCACGGACGTTCCGACCCGAAGGCCGGGTACCGCGGCTCCGACGACGGCGCTGAGCGAGAGCGAGTCGTAGTCATACCGCTGCCCGAACCAGACCGCCGGCACCCCGAGTGCGTGCGCGACGCGGGCCTGCTCGACCACGTCGTGCACGTCGTTGCCGGCACCCGGCGTTGGGCGCAGCAGCAGCCCGATCCGCCGCGCTGCCGCGCTACCGGCGGCTCCTGCTGCTTGGGCCTGGTGGTCGGTCATCGGGTCCTCTCGAGGCTGTGGTCGCGCGCGGGCCTGTCTGCTGGGTCCTGGCTGGACGGCGAGGCGGCCGCCGCCTGGCGGGGTTGACCTGCGGCCCTGAGCTGATCGGCACAGGTCATGTCGTGGTCCACGCCCGGCCGGTGGGCGGCCAGTGCCCGGGCGCAAGCCCGTTGAGGACCCGTGCGTTGTGCCGCAGCGTCTGCACCGGGTCGCGCGCGGAGGACAGGTCCTCGACGGAGACCCAGCCTGGGTATCCCCGCGTCGCAGCGAGTCGAGGACCTGGGGGACCGGCGCGAGCCCGTCGTCGCGCTGGGCGTGACGGTGCTCTGGTGGGTCTCCACAGCGACGCGGACGCCGGCGGTTCGGCCTGCGGAGGTAGGCCCGGGTTTGGTGCAGCAGGGCCGCGTGCCCGGTCCGCCGCGGGTCGGGCGGGGTATCTGCAGCCGTACCTGGGGTGCCTGCAGCGCGCCGGCCGCCGCGTCCTGGGAGCGGGAGATCGTGCCGGCGCTGAACTCCGTGGCAGCCGCCGCTGGCAGACCGAGCCAGCGGGTGGTCGCCACCGACCTGGCGGTAGTCACCGCTGACACGGACCGGGTCCGCGGCGCCGCCCACGACGCGCTCGTCTTCTACGAGCGCATTCCGTCCTACCGGAGCGTGCTCGACTGCGAGGGCGTCGAGCACGCCGTCGACCTGGCCCTGATCGGCGACGAGGACCACGTGTCCGCCGGGTTGCTGCGCTACCTCGACGCCGGCGCGACCGAGCTGTCGGTCACCCAGACGGCGCTGGGCGGTCCGCAGGACCAGCAGCGGACCTGGGAGCTTGTCGGTGCGATGAACACCTAGCCGCACGTATTGGATCGAACGGTCCAATATCGTGTTAGGGTGGGCGCATGCCCCGCACCCGCACCTTCGACCTCGACACCGCCGTCGACCGCGCCATGGACCTGTTCTGGGAACACGGTTACGAGGCGACGAGCCTGCAGGACCTGAAGAGCGCGCTCGGCCTCGGCGGCGGCTCCTTCTACGCCGCGTTCACCAGCAAGGACGCGCTGTATCAGGCCGCGCTGCAGCGCTACCGCGACACCATGGCCAGCGCCCTGCTGCAGGACCTGCAGGGCGACAGCGACTTCGCAGGCACGGTCCGCCAGGCCTTTCTCGGCCGACTCCGCGCAGCGGCCAGCGACCCGTTGCGCCGTGGTTGCCTGCTCGTGAACGCCGTCGGGGAGCGGCTGCCCCGCGACACCGCGACGTGCGACGTCGTGCGCCAGGTCCAGGACGCGAACCGCCAGGCGCTCGCCGCCCTGATAGCGGCCGCACAGAGCCGCGGCGAGCTGCCCGGCGACCAAGACCCCGACGACTCCGCTCGCTTCCTGCTGGTGTGCCTCAACGGCCTGCTGGCGGCCGCTAAGACCGACCCGGACCTGCCCGCCCTGACGCGGGTGCTCGACATCGCGTTGCACGCCCTCCAGCCCGCCACCGACCAGGAGCCGACCCGTTGACCGTCACCCGCCCCACGACCGCCCCGACCAGCGCACCGCCCCTCGGCGGCGGGCGTTGGAACCCCTACGACCAGGACACCGTCGACGCACGGGCCTTCGTCTCGGCCACCGTCCTGCTGCTGCAGGGCGTGCTTCAGGCCGGCCCCACCATCGAGCCGGCGCTGCTGGTCGAGCAGCTCCGGGCCACGCTCAGCCGCGACACCCGCGAGAGCAGCTTCCCGATCCGCCCCGGCTCCGGCCGCGCCGCCGCCGAGCTCGCGTCGCAGGCCGACCGGATCGGCCCGACGCTGGTGGGCTGGGTCGCCGACGACCTGCGTACGGTCCTGAGCCACCCCCGCGCGCTACCGGCCGGGCCCCTCGTCGTGCGGAGCCACTGCGACGGGCACCTGCTCACCCGCCATGCGGCGCAGACGCTTCTCGGTCCGCCCGGCGGCCCGGTCGCCATGCAGCTGTACAACGAGTTCCTTCACCAACTGGTACTGCTCCGTGACGCGATGCTCCCGTTCACCAACTGGGCCGACGTGCCTTTCCCGGTTGACGCACGCGGTCTGCGGCGCACCGAAGAGTCGAGGATGGCCTTCCTCGCCGAAGCCGCCTACCGGCAGGTCCGGCACAGCAGCATCGTCCGCTACGCCCGGCACCTGCTGACCGGAAGCGACGGGCCCGCCGGATACGCCTTCACCTACCCTTCGGGCAGCGCACTGCCCGCAGCTCTGTCCGGCGCGCTGCTCACGTGCCCCGCGCACCTGCTGTCCTGGAGCAGTCAGCGCTCCACCTCCCACGTCACGACCTGGGCCTGCACCGCCGCCGACTACGACGCAACGCCACGCGCGGATCTCGCTTCCCTCGCCGAGGCATCGGCGACCACCCGCAGAACCGTCGACGTCCATCTGGTGGTGCGCGACCGGGACGCCGGCAGCGCGACCGCGTCCCTGCGGCTGGCGGAAGGCCCCGGCACGGCCGAGGTCGAAGTCGACCTCGGTCAGGCGCTGCGCGGGCACCGGTACGCCGCGCGCACGGACGGGCCGACCGACGCCGGCGTCGGGCAACAGCTCGACACCGCGCCCCCGGGCACCCCGGTGCCACCGTGGCCGCTGCTTGCCATGGACGCGCTTGCACGAGCTGACGCCGGCCTGTGGGTGGTGCCGGTTGCGGGGCTCCCCCACCTCGTGCAGCTCGCCGTGCTGGGGCGGCTCTACCCGCGGCACGTCCTTCTGCAGTCCCCAAGTAACCACCTGGACCGCGGGCACCTCAATCAGGCCACCGTGGTGGTGCAGGTCGCGGAGTGAGGTCGCCCACGACAGGAGCCGCACGTCGCACGGGGACATCAAGAGCCGGCACCGCGCTACCGCTGGCGGTCCTGCTGGCGGCGCCGGCGCTGGCTCAGGCAGACGCCACCATCGTGAACAACCTGGTGCCCGCGCTGTCTCGGGACCTGCAGGCGTCCGTCGCCGAAAGTCAGCTGGCAATCAGTTCCTACCTGTTCAGCTACGCCGTCCTGCTGATCACCTGCGCTCGGCTCGGGCAGACCTACGGCTTCGCGCGGCTGTTCGCCGGCGGCGTCGCCGCCTTCGGCGCCGCTTCCCTGGCATGCGGCCTGGCGCCGAACGCCGGTGTGCTCATCGTCGCCCGGGCAGTGCAAGGCGCGGGCGCGGCCATGATGGCACCCCAAACCCTGACCGGCGTCCAGCTGCTGTTCTCCGGCGCGGCTCGTGCACGTGCGCTGGGTTGGTACACCGTCGCCGTCGCCGGTGGAGCGGTGATCGGCCAGGTGTTCGGTGGCCTACTCGTCGCCGGTGACGTCGCCGGCATCGGGTGGCGGGTGGCGTTCCTGGTGAATGTGCCGCTCTGCGCCGTCCTCGTTCTGGTCGCACGCCGGGTGCTGCCAATCATGATCTCCGAGGTAGTCCCGGTCCGCGCCCTGCTGCGCGTCGTCGACCTCCCCGGTGTCGCAGCTCTCAGCGCCACGCTGCTACTTCTGCTCGTACCGCTGACCCTCGGCCCGGCAGCCGGCTGGCCGGTGTGGGCCCTGCTCAGCCTCACCGCTGTCCCCGCCACCGCGTGGCTGTTCTGGTGCAGCCAGCGCCGCGACAACACCGACCAGCGGGTCCGGTTGGTAGCGCTGGCGCCGTTGGCGCACCGACCGGTTGCAGCCGGACTGCTCGCGCTGCTGCTCGCCGGCAGCGCCTACTACGGCCTGCTGTTCGTGCTGGCCCAGTACGTCCAGGATGGCCTGCATCGCGGCGCCCTGATATCCGCGCTGACGCTCGTCCCCTGGGTGCTGGCCTTCGCCAGCGCGGGCTACGTCAGCCGGCTCCTGCCGCCGTCGTGGGCCCCGCGCCTGCCGCCGCTGGGGTACCTGCTGCTCGCGCTCGCCTTCCTCGCCGTCGCCGTCAACGCGGCCAGCACCCGCGGTCTCGGTTGGGTAGCGCTGCTGCTGTTCGCGGTCGGCGGCTTTGGGACCGGCCTCGGGTTCACCGGACTACTCGCTCACCTCTCCCGCTCGGTGAGCACGCGTTACGCAGCCGACATCAGCGGAGCCACGACCACAACACTGCAGGTGGGAGGTGCTCTGGGCGTGACGTGCTGGGGCAGCGTCTACGCCGCCGGAAGCGCAAGCGCCCCACCGAGCGCCTTCGCGGCCACTGTCACCGGCCTTGCCGCCGCAGCCGCAGCAGCGTCCGCCGCGGCCTACTGGGCGACCCGGCCGGACCAGAAAGACCACTCGGACGCAGAAGCATGCCAATCCTGCCCAGGGTGACTGCAACCAGCACGACCGCCGCGACGCCGCGGTATCAAATGCCCTCTGAACTTGAATGATGTGTCTTGCGACGGACAACATCAACCAGTTCGAGAGGGTATCTGACGGGTGCGAGCATCTCATGACCTCAGCAGTCTCACCACGACCTTCGACGAGACGAACCTGGTGCCGAACGCCGGGCTGCTCCCGGCGGCGGTCCTGGCCCAGCGGATCGACCTGCCCGGCCTGATCGACGAACGGCTGAAGCTGGCCGTGCATGGCGCGAGCAGCGGGCCGAAGGCGCTGACGGTGATCGGGTCGATGCTCGCCGGCGGCGACAGCATCGACGACGTCGCGGTGCTGCGCGCAGGCGCCGCCAGCCCACCAAGTGGTCCAACGTCCGCCAGCTCCTGGCCGGCTATGGGCCGCAGGCGCTGGCCCATCCGACCTCGCAGCGCCACTGACGATCGACGTCGACTCCACCATCGTCGAGGTCCAGGGCCGAAGAAGCAGGGCGCCGCGTTCGGCTACACCAAAGTCCGCGACTACCGCCCGCAGCTCGCGACCTGCGCTAGTACTACAGTCGCGCTTACTTTGATCTTGTCGGCGTGTCTGCGCTGGTAGGTACCGTGGTGGGTTGATTCTGCGGTGATGGGTGATGATCTGTGTGTGGCGGAGGTGCAGGAGTGGGCGGAGGGGTTGCGCAGCCTGATCGGCCGGCGTTTCGCCAGGTCAGAGCCCCGTGAGCATGCGATCGCGTACGTGCGTGGGTTGCTTTCGGCGGAGGAACGGAAGAATTCCTGGACGCTGTCGGAGCGGGCCGGGGATGGCACTCCGGACGGGATGCAGCGGTTGTTGTCGAGCACCGACTGGGACCCGCATCTTGTTCGTGATGACCTGCAGCGTTACGTCGTTGACCATCTCGGTGATCTCGGCGGGGTATTGATCATCGACGAGACCGGGTTCCTGAAGAAGGGCACCCGCTCGGCCGGAGTCGCACGGCAGTACTCCAGGACCGCGGGCCGGATTGAGAACTCTCAGATCGGGGTGTTCCTGACCTATTCCACGGCAGCGGGTCGCACGTTCCTGGACCGAGAGTTGTACCTGCCCAAGGGATGGACCGAGGACCGGGAACGGTGTGCCCACGCCGGGATCGGCGAGGATGTCGGGTTCGCGACCAAGCCGGAGCTGGCCATGATGATGCTGCAACGCGCCCACGACAACGGGGTGCCGGCGCAGTGGGCGACCGCGGACGAGGTCTACGGGCAGCACTCCAGACTCCGCGCCAAATGTGAAGAACTCGGCCTGTCCTACGTTCTCGCCGTGGGGGTGAATCAGCACGTGATCGCCGGGCCGGGCCAGCGCGAAGGGCAGGAGTTCCGCTCCGACGCGTTGGTCGCCGCGCTGCCCGTGAAGGCCTGGCGAACCTACTCGGCCGGCAAGGGAGCCAAGGGTGACCGCCGCTACGACTGGGCCCGAGTCCGCGTCCACGGAATCAATTACCCCGACGCCGCCTACTGGCTCCTGGCCCGCCGCAGCCTTTCCGACCCGACCGATCTGGCCTACTACCTGTGCCACGCGCCCGCCCGGACCTCCCTCGCCGATCTAGCGACCGTGGCCGGAACCCGTTGGGCCATCGAGGAAACCTTCCAAACCTCGAAAGGCCACACCGGCCTGGACCACTACCAGGTCAGGCAATACACCGGCTGGTACCGGCACATCACTCTCTCCATGCTGGCCCACGCGTTCCTGACCGTGACCCGGTCAAAAAGGGGGGCCCAAACAACCCCGCCCGCGGAGACCTCATCGCCCTGACTCTCCCCGAAATCCGGCGACTTCTCAACCACCTGATCTGGAATCAGCCCCCGCACCCCGACCACGCCCTGCGCCGGTCAACATGGCGGCGACATCACCAACACCGCGCCCGCCAATGCCACTACAAAACCCGAGGACACCTACCATAAGTGCAACTGTAGTACTAGGCGCCCCTCTGCAGACGCGCTCTGCGACCGCAACGGTCCTCCATTATCCCGACTACCGCGGACGGAGTCTGGTCAACCTTCATAGGGTGGGCATGCCGCTGCCCGGCCGTGGCCAATCGGCGGCACCGACACCGGGTCGGAGGAAGGTCGGCGTGTAGCGCCCCTGTGGTGCTCGGAAAGCGGATTGCTCCCACATTCAACGCGAACTGGCGCATGCTATCGAGGCCAGAGTGCCGACGATCCTCGACCAGGGAGTTCAGGATGAGCAGCAAGGACGACCGGCACGTGGTGCCGAATCCGGATGGGGGCTGGGACGTGAAGGCGCCGAACGCGGATCGTGCTAGCAAGCACGAAGACACTCAGGCCGCAGCCACCGCCCGCGCCCGAGAGATCACCCGCAACACCGGTGGGGTAACAGTTGTTCACGGCCGTGACGGCACGATCCGGCAGAAGGACAGCACCGGCGGCCGCGATCCTTACCCGGCGAAGGGCTGAGTACGCCGCGACGGTCCCTCGCTTCTGGGTCCGCATACGCCGAGAGCTGCGTGCTTCCCGACCAAGTCAGGTGGCGATGCCCTGGTCGCTTCGGCCGTAGTGGAAGCCTCGCGTTCGGTTCGAGGACATCGAAATAGGTGCATCGGCTGTTCGAGGAGAAGCAATCTGGCACCCAGCGCGTTGGCCGCACCGCGCTGGCCAAGATGATCGCCTACGCCCGTGAGGGCGATACCGTCGCGGTCTCCTCGATGGATCGACTTGCGCGCTCGGTCGTGGACCTCAATCAGATCGTGGGTGAGCTGGTCACCAAGGGCGTGGTGGTGGAGTTCATTCATGAGCGAGTCACCTTCTGCCCCGGCACCACCGATGCCTTCGCGGAGTTCCAGCTCAACATCATGGCCTCATTCGCCCAGTTGGAGCGGGCCATCGCTAAGGAGCGACAGGCCGAAGGCATCCGCGCCGCACAGGCGCGCGGTGTCTACACGGGCAGACCGCGCAAGCTGACCGCCGAAAACCTGGCCACAGCCCGTCAGCTGATCGAGACCGGAGTCCCCAAGGCCCAGGTCGCACGCCGGCTCGGCATCGACCGATCCACCCTGTACCGAGCCTTGCCGCTCACCGCCGTGCAGACGAGTTCGGACACTCGTGCAGCCGACTTCAAACATTGACAAAGGGGGCCAGTCATGAGTGCACCGAACTCGAAGCCGACCGGATCGTCGCGGTGTGTGGGCCGGTCGGGAATAGTGGGGCGGGCAGGCACGTGGGGCAGGCGCGGGCGTGGCTGTGGTGGGCGGGGTCAATCCGATCCGGCCGGTGCCGTTGCCGCGTGCAGGGGAGAGTCGTGGCACGACGCACCGGGGTCGACCCGAACCAGCCCGACCTGTTCGGTGCCTTGGCGGAAGGAGCATTCGATGAGCGCGGAGATACGGCAGATCGTGGCGCGGACGTGGACGGAGTACATCGGGGTTCCCCAGGAGTGGTCGAGCGAGCAGACCGAGGAGTTCTTCACCGAGGAAGCGACGCGGATGGCGGACCGGATCTCCCGGATGCAGGCCGAGGCGCAGCTGGTGGTGATCCGGCAGTGGCGGGAGGCCCACAACGGGAACCAGCCGGACTATTTGACGCAGGTGGGGTTGATCAACGCGGCGCGCGCGCAGTGCCAGGAAATCGTGTTGAGCGAGGAGCTGTACGAGCAGGTCCAGGAGGAGGACGAGGAGACCTACCCGACGGGGGAGTGGGACGAGTCGAACTGGAACCGCCTGCCGGAGGGCAACGAGGCGTGGGCGGTGGTGGCCCGGGAGAACCCGGACCGGTGGACAACGGTGTTCCGCTCGGATCCGACCAAGGAGATCGTGGAGGCAGTGGCGGCCCTGTGGCCGGATCGGAGCCCGACCTTCCATTTTTATATGGAACTGCTG
>JAABUV010001793.1_pt1 | contig 30501 bp, 30 predicted proteins | sample 5559971 | NCBI WGS metagenome assembly JAABUV01 (sample SAMN10711881, study PRJNA513362) | rock metagenome | isolation source: Antarctica rocks | place: Antarctica: Victoria Land, Knobhead nord | collected 2015-12-19
TTGGCGGCTCCAGCACGTGCCAGTAAGGGCGGCAGGATGTCTCTAGCGAGCTTGCTGGAGCGGCCGGCGATGCCGCGTTGCAGAGCCTGCTCTGCACAGACAGAGTGCGCGCGCGCCTCCCGTGCCCGAGCACTCGCCTCAGCTTGGAGAGGTCGGAACGAGCGGGCGCTGGCAGACGCCGACTCATAGGCTGACGACGCGCTTGCCTGTGCAGGCTCGCCCGGCGGCAGCAAGGGCAGGCGCCCTGCCTGCTGCAGAGGTGCGGCTTGATAAGGTGGCGCAAGCCTCCGTGAGCGGGCGAGCGGAGGGGCTGAGCCGTGATCCGCGCCGCAGGCTGCAGCTTGCGCCGCGCCTGCCACAGCAGGAGTCAGCATTGGCCAGGCGAAGGCTACGCGGACGCCAGCACGCGATCACGAGCGCCACGCTCGCGGCCGAGCGCCCGCGGTGAGTCCTGCGGCGGCGCCCTCGGCTGCGCACCCTGCTGAGGACAGGCGAGGGGGTGTGCTGAAGTCGGCAGCGGCTGCAGGGAGACCAGGGAGACGCGGCCGAGCAGCGCCGTTGAGCACGTCGATTGGGACTCCCTGGGCTTTGGCGTCGAGCACATGGCGCCGGTGCGCCTGCGCGGCCTCCGCGGCCCTGCACGCCGGCTGCTGCGCTGCTCGCAGCCGCCTCGCTGCAAGCCGCGGCTGCAAGCGGGGAGGGCTGGCGCTGCAGGTGATGTACAGGGCGACGTACACGCCGGACGGCGGCTGGCAGGGCGGCCTGGAGCCGTACGGGCCGCTGCAGCTGCTGCCCAGCGCACAGGCGCGCAGCGGCCCGCGCCGCTGCCAGATGGCCGCTGAAACAGCCCGTCGTGTTTGCGGGCGGGGCGCCGCCGGGCTTGCCTGGCGGCGCAGGCGCCCGGCGCTGGCGCGGCGCTGACCCTGCCCTCCCCCGGCGCGCCAGGTGCTGAACTACGGCCAGAGCGTGTTCGAGGGCATGAAGGCGCAGCGCAGCGCGCGCGGCCGCATCGTGCTCTTCCGGCCGCAGGAGAATGCGGCGCGCATGCGCGCAGGTGGGGCGCGCCATTTCACGAAGTCCTCAAGGGTGCTCTTCAGACGCGCCGTGCTGTGTTGTGTGGCACTGCCATGCCGTGTGCGGGCGCCAGGAGGGCGCCCGGCAGAGTGCATGCCCAGGAGTCTTGCGCAGGCCGAGTTGCTTTCATGGGGTGCAGAGCCAGGTGAGCCGGCGCCGGTGGGTCGGCGCAATGAGCTGGCCGGCGCGCGCAGGCGCGGTGCGGCTGAGCATGCCGCCGCCGTCGGCTGAGATGTATGTGGAGGCGGTGACGTCGGCGGTGCGCGCCAACGCGGCCTGGGTGCCGCCGCGCGGCAAGGGCGCGCTCTACCTACGCCCGCTGCTGCTGGGCACGGGGCCCATCCTGGGCCTGGGCCCCGCGCCGACCTACACGCTGGTCGTGTATGCGGCCGCGGTCGGCTGCTACTTCAAGGCGCGGCCCTGGGGGGTCAGGGTAGGTCGCTGCCCCAGCGCGCGGGCGCCGCGGCAGTGCGGACCGGCGGCTGTCCGCGTTGCTGGCCAGCTGCTTGCTACGAGGCACGGCGCTTGCGCGCTTGTGCGCCCTGCGGCGTGCTGGTCCATGCACTGATATATGTACCAATGGGGAGACGCCTGTTGATTTAAATGCAACTGCCCGGCCGAGGAGGGGTTGTGCTCTGCCCCCCTTCCCCCGGCGCCTGCGCAGCGCTGCCTCGCGCGGCGCGCGCCGCCGCGTGCAGCGTGCGGCGGCGCGCTGCTGAGCAGCATCATGTGCGCGCGCGCTGCAGTGCGGCCAGCTGACGCCGCTCGACCTGATCGTGGAGGAGCGCTTCCACCGCGCCGCGCCCGGCGGCATGGGCGGCACCAAGGCCGCCGGCAACTACTCGCCGGCGCGCGCCCTGCCGTGCCATTGTGGGGGTTCTCTTTTTCCCATTTGCCCAGTGTGGCTGACGTGTAGCAACGGGCGACATGCCTGTGGTTAAATCAGCGAAGCAGGTGTGAAGGAGCAAGCAGTGCAGCACCATAACTGGGGGCACACGATGGCAGACTGCTGCTGTTGCTGGGATGCGGTTCGCCGTAAGTTTTGCAAGACTTACAGGCCCCTGTGCCAGCACGCGGAGGGTTTGACGCCGCAAGGGTTTGTATGCGCGCAGGTGCTATGACGCAGCTCGCCGCTAAGGACGCCGGCCACAGCAATATACATAGGGCTTCCAGTTCTCTGCGCCATGCACAGGGTTTCACGCGCCGCGAGGGTTTCCATGCGCGCAGGTGCTGATGACGCAGCTCGCCGCCAAGGAGGCCGGCTACAGCGATATACGCAGGCCGTTCAATTCTCTGCGCCAGCATGCGCAGGGTCTGACGCGCCACGAGGGTTTTTGCGCGCAGGTGCTGATGACGCAGCTCGCTGCCAAGGAGGCCGGCTACGCGGACGTGGTGTACCTGGACGCCAAGACTGACACGTGCCTGGAGGAGGTGTCGTCCTGCAATATATTTACTGTGAGCGGGCGCACCATCCGCACGCCGCCCTTGCAGGCGCGCGCCCCGGCCCGGCCGCCCCGGCCCCAGACACGTGCCTGGAGGAGGAGGTTTTTTCCTGCAACATCTTCACCGTGGCCGGGTGCACCATCCGCACGCCGCCCCTGCAGGCGCGCGCCCGGCACGGCCGCCCCGGCTCGCGCGGCGCCCCCGTTAGGTTGTGCGCCGCATGCTTCTATCTGCCCGAGCCGCTCGGGTGCGGATGTCTGGGGTCTGAAAGAGGCTGATGTGTGCGGATCGTGACCTTGCATACAGCACTGCATGAGTGGGCCGTTCGTACGCCAACGCCCCCGGAAACGTATATGCCAAACGGTGTGTGCAGTTGTGCACGCACCGGCAGAACTGCGGCACGCTCGCACTCGCCGCAGCCGCATGCGTCTGCGCCTCCATGTTGCCGGAGCATGACGCTGCCAGACGTGCAAGGATGCCCGCAAGAGCCCGCTCCCAGGCTGACGGACCGGCGCAGGGCACCATCCTGCCGGGCGTGACACGGCGGAGCATCATCGAGCTGGCGCGCGCACGGGGGTATACGGTGGAGGAGGTCGCCATTCCGGTGACGGATGCGATGGAGGCTGACGAGGTGTTTACCACCGGCACTGCGGTCGTGGTCTCCGCCGTGGGCAGCATGACCTACCAGGCGCGCGGCGCACGGTCAGGCTGAGGCAAGGGTGGCGGTGCACCGCTTGTGCGGTGTCGAGGTAGGATCCACCCGAGGGCACTACCGATTTGCGGTCCGCTTACAGCCGAAGCGGGCGGCAAGGGTGCACAACAGGCTCTGTGCGTCATGCCTGGCACTGCCCTTGCTGCAGCCGCGTCACGGTAAACCCTGAAGAGACCGCAAACGCGCGTGAGAGCCTGTGCTCGCCGCGGGCAGGGGCGGCGGCGGCAGTTCTGCAGCGCGGGCGAGCCCGGGCAGGTGGCGCTGGAGATGTACGAGGCGCTGACGTCGCTGCAGCAGGAGCGGGCGGAGGACCTCTACGACTGGGTGCACCCCGTGTGCGAGGGCTGACCGCTCCTCGGGAGGGCTGACCGCTCCTCGGGAGGGCTGTCCGCTCCTTGATAGGGCTGACCGCGCTTCGGGCGGCCTTGGGGTAGCAGCCTGGCGGAGGCGACGCACGCACTGTAGCTAGATGCACTGCGGAGGGGCGGTGCGGTTTGCGGGGTACCTGGGTGCGTCCTGGGGGTGGCGGCACGAGGGGGCAGGTGTGGCGCGCGGACGCGATGGGAGCGCCATGCCGGGGCCTTGCAGGCGGCGGGCTCAGCCCTGCGTCAAGGCATGTCCAGGAAGGCGTCCGGCCGCGTGGCTGATGCCGATGCGCTCATGGGACATGGACCGGGTGTGACAATGTGAGGAACGCGCACCATGCCAGGCCTTGTCTGCACTTTGGTGTTCCATATTGGAACAGCGCAGGGCAGCTTCTCCAGGTTAGGCCCAGGGCTGCTTGCCAAAGGCTGCCTCTCATTGCGCCGGCTCTGCTTCTGCGTGACTCTGCGGGGCACTTTGAGGGCCACACTGCAGAGCACTGTAGTGCCACAGAACTTGTGGCGCAACTTCGGCAGTGCGTGTTGCGCGTTGAAGCTGGGTGAGGGTAGTGCTCAGCAATCTGGCAAGTGCTCATCAATCCTGGCAAGTGCTCAGCATTCCTGACTGAAGGGCGTGCGGAGAGACCGCATGGGTGCATGTAAGTGACAGGATGCAGTTTCTGTAACAAAGTCAGACCATGCACTGCTCGAGAGCAGGCTTTGCACACCCTGCACGCCGGACATGCCTCGCACTTGCGATCAGGCAAGAGCCTGGAGTGGCATGCTCTGGCCTGCGCATCTGTACTACCAAGCACAGCACGAATGGCGTCTCCATGCACGAGCGGTGTGAACTGACACGCTGCCGGGTATGGTCCCAGGGCACGGCCATCGGGTGGCTTCCATTTGCAGCAACTGTCCCACCCGTGCCAGCATCCACTGCGCCTGGCGGCTAGCCCGCCGGGTTGATCACGCCCAGGTAGTCCTCCTTTATGGTCCCGACGCAGAACTGCGACCCCGCACATGCGCTGGTTCACCGCACATGCGGGGCGATACAGGCACACGTATCAGGCAGGTTACCCACAACGCCCTGAAGCAGCGCCTGATCGAGCACGGCGACAACCTCTAAAGGATGGCGACAGATCTTTGCGCGGGGCCAACCAGGAAGCAGCGTGCACGGCGCCCGGCGCGGCGTCCGACGCGGACAGCGCCGCGTCCTGGGGCTAGCGTAAGGCAGTGTAGGGTCCCTAACCCTACCGTCCTCTGGGCGCGGGCGCGCACGATCTCGGTGGCGTCCATGCGCGTGCCGACGATGCGCATGCGCACCTCGGCGCCCGCCTGCACGCGCACCTCCTCGTCCGCGCTCACGAACGCCGGCTCGTCCGTGGACACAAAGTCAAAGTCGTCCGGGATGAGGTGGCTGGACACGAACAGCTGCAGAGGGCCCGCGTCCGCGAAGAAGCCGACCTGCGCGCCCGGGGCCGCGGCTCAGCGGGGCCTCTGCAGGCGCGCTGCTCGCGCGCGCGCCCGGGTGAGGGGGCCACCGTGGCAACCGAGCCTCCCACGCTGTAACAGCCAACCGCTGGCAGACCAGCTCTTTCCGCGGAACAGCGCGTGCTCTGGACGCAAGCACAGAGCAGGGATGTTGAGAGCCAGTGGCCGGCCGGACCGGCGCGCGCGCCTTGTTCACCGAGCTGACCACGCAGTCGATCACCTCGCCGCGGAAGGGTCGGAATACTAGGCACATGTACCTGACGTTGAAGGACGCGCTGCCGGTGCCCTCGCGGATCATGCCCTTGCCCATGCTCAGCACGTTGGTCACCGCAATGATGAAGCCGTACCGCCCGCTGCATGTGCCCTCGATCTGAGGCGCGCACGAGTCCGACACGTGACACCGGCCTGTGCTCGTTGCACAGCATACTTGCACGGCAGAGCTGCAGCGTCCGGCGCTGAACGCGCTGCAGGCCGGCCCACCTCCGACCGCAGCTTCTGCTGGAGCACCTCGGCCAGGCGCGGCCCAAAGAAGCGCGGCTGCAGCTCAATCTCGCGGTCGAGCTCCAGGTGGAAAAACATGCTTCCTTCGCCGCCTCATCGGGGCCGGCAGCGCCCGCACATAGTCGCTTCGCGCGCTTTGCCGCAGGGCACGCACGGCTGGTGTGACCAGCTCCTTGGAGGCCTTTGCACGGTAGAGCCTGGAGTTGCCTCCCCCTTTATTGCAAGTCTTCCTGCGTCGCACCAAGCGCTCGAGTGACGTCTGAAGACCGCACGCCAAGTGTGGTGACTGTCACAGCATGCATCAGCCTCCCAGCGCTGAAGTCCCTTGCAGCCCAGCAGCTGGCTTGAACTGCGGGGGCCCACATTTGGAAGCAGGGCGCACTATTGGGCCCAATGTAGGGGGCCCGCAGCTGGACTGATATGAAAGCGGTGCTGGCTGCAGAGCACAGACGGACTGAGCTGAGAGCCACAGCCCACCTCCACAGAGTCTGCATTCTCACTGCCAGGCTGCGTTAGCCGCTGCATGATATAGGTCAGAGCGCGATGCCCCCTCTGGCGCACGCTTCCTGCCACGGTGCCAGGGCCAGCCAAGTCAGGCCGTTCTGCTGCAACAGGCGACGATGCTGCCCTGCATCCCGTGGTGAGCGGCCGATCCAGCCCTGGCACCAGCGATCTGGCTTGCTTCCGGCCAAGCACTCGCCCGCCAATTGGGTGTGCACCGCGCTCTGACGACTCTGCCCGAGGGGTGCAGGAGCTGTGGCAGGAAAGCCTGCGGTACTGAGATTGTTCACCAGACACAGCTGCAGACAGGTGCGCTTCCTGACGCCGCAGAGCAGCCTAGCTGCCCCGTCCTGGCCCCGTCCTGGCCCGGGCGCTCAGCACCGGACTGCCTCAGGTCCAGAGGAGGCACGCCGCGGCGGCGGCTGCGGCAGCGGCCCCGCAGCACGCGTTTGACATCCCTGCGGCGCCCATCCTCATCCCCGACGGCCCGTGGCGGGAGGTGGACGGCAGCGTGTGCGCCGCCAAGGGCTTCAAGGCCCAAGGTGAGACCCGGGAGCCCGCTGCCCGTCTCGACCAGCCGCGACTCCTGCGGCCCCTTGCAATCTTGGCACTCTCGCTTGGCCGCCAGACTCGTCGCACATTTTCAGCGCTTAATTATGGCAGCAGTGTGGCGGCTCTGCACAGCAGTGTGAAGAAAGGCGGGGCGGGGGCGCGGCAGGCATGGCCGGCGGCCTGCGCGCGAGCGGCCCCAAGGCGGACCTCGCGCTGGTCGTCGCGGACGGCGAGGCGGCCGCCGCGGGCGTGTTCACCACCAACATCGTCTGCGCCGCGCCCGTCACGTACTGCCGCACCGTGCTGGCGAAGCGGGAGACCGTCCGCGCGGTGCGCGGCCCGCGCGCTCCCGCGCCGCTGCCGCAGCCGGCCGCGCGCCGTGGACAGTATACAATGTATAATACTATGTTACTATGATGTATAATACATGTGTGCATACGCAGCGTTCCGCACCGTCTGGGTTCGAAAAGTGCCTCGTGATGCGCACAAGGGGTTTCGCTCGCACGCCCAGGGGCTTTTGCGCGCGCGCAGGTGCTGGTGAACGCCGGGCAGGCGAACGCCGCGACAGGCGATGCGGGGTACCAGGACTGCCTGGCCAGCGCCGACTGCGTGGCCAGCGCCCTGGGCATCAGCGCGGACGAGGCGCGTTAACCAGTGCATGAACTCAAGAGCATCATTACGAGAGCATCATTACCTCGCGCTTCAGGGAGCACGGGAGGCGTCACACCACTGCTACCTGCGCCCGCCTGTTTTTGTTGGGCGGCGCCGCCCTTGCTGTGCCTGCCTCTTTTCAACATAGTCGTCATCTGCAAACCAGCCACTGCTGATCATTGACCTGTACGTACTCGAGCGCGCGGCCATAAAAGGACGTATCAATGCCGCTCTTTTTTATACAGGAGCGTGCCTGGGCGAGCGCGCGCGGCGTCCAGCTTGATGCGCCGCCCGATCACGCCGGTGGAGAGCAGCAGGACCTGCTCCGGCGGCCTCTGGCCGCATCGGCTAACCCTACCCTACCCTATCAGGCGGCCGGCGCGCCACGCAGGCGCGGCCCTGGTGGCGCTCAAGGACGGCGCGGTGGTGGCGACCATTCCCCTGGAGCGGCCCGCGACCGTGCTGGGCAGGCGCGCGCCGGCCCTGCCGCGTGCGGCATGCGCCGCCCGCCTGTCGCGCTTGCAGCGCTGCGCGCGCATGCGCGCGTATGCTCGCCGGCGGAGGCGGGCTGATAGGCGCTTGTATGTGCAGTGGGACAGCGCGCGGGGGCTTTCAGAATGCCGTGGCTTGCTCCAGGGCCAGCACGCCCTTCAGCCGTGCATCAGCACATGCCTGCGGACCGCCCGCGGCACCCCCTCTGCCTGCACGCGGCGGTGAGCTGCCGCCAAAGCCCGGGCCGCTCACGCCGCACTGCGGTCGCGCAGGGCGCCCGTCGCGGACGTGGTGCTGGACCACCCCTCCATCTCGCGCCTGCACGCGGCCGTGTGCTACGAGGGCCGCGCGCTCGCCTGGCGCGTGCTGGACCTGGGCAGCGCGCACGGCACCTTTGTCGACGGCCGGCCCGTGGGCAAGGCGCGTGGCACGCGCCGCGCCCGAGCTGTATGCTGTGAGCTCGGGAGTCTGGTGGCGCCCGGCGAGTGGTGGCCCTTTGCGGCGCGCCTTGGGCGGTCTTTGACGGCGGCCGCCCCGCGGACATGGCGCGTGAGAGACTCGTAGCTGAGGACCGCGGCCGCCCCGCGGACATGGCGCGCAAGAGACTCGTAGCTGAGGCTGCCCGCCCCGTTACCCTCTGAGTACTCGATAGCGCATTATGTACTTGGACTGGCGCGCGGATCTGGTAGTACTGCAAAGCCTGCTCTGCCGCCTGTGCTGCCGCCGTCGCTACCGATCAGGGCCTTGGCACTTTTTGCGTGCGGTCTGCTGTCCGAGCAGCAGCAACACATTACATGTAGCGGCGTAGGACTTGCCCGCGGAGCTGCGCAAGGGCGGCAGCCTGCGCATCGCGGCGTCGTCGCGGCAGTACGCGCTCAGCACGCCAGCGGCGCCGCCGCCTGCGCCGCCCGACCCTCCCGCGCCCGGCCGCGCGTCGGCGCCTGGCGACGCCGGCAGCAGCGACACCCAGGGGCCCATGGTGCGGCCACACCAGTGTGCTGCGCATCCGACCAAGCGTAGCATGCGTGCGCTCTGCTGATGCTGCACACTCCCAAATCAAGCATCTTGCAATCACCAGGACCCTTGGGACAATCCGCATAAAACAAAGTGATCCTTCTTTGACACATGGCGCCTGCGTCATGCAAGGATACAGTGTCGGGCGCGTCTGTTGACCACGCCGGCTACCGCAGGCTGCCGTGCTCAGTGCTGCGCAGCGGCGCAGGGCGACGCGCAGAGCAAGCGCGCGCGGCTGTGGGGGCCCGGCGGCGGCGGCGACGGCAGTGGCGGGCGCGGCGGCGGCAGCGGCGGCGGCGGCGGCGGCGGCGGCGGCGGCGGCCCCGCCCGCGCCAGCGCGCCCGATGTCGGGCCCAGCCAGGCGGGCGCGGGCGACGAGGGCCGCTTTCGTGACCTGGTGCGCCCGACGCTCGTCAAGCCGCGGCCGCCGACCGACAACAAAGAGCGCCAGGGCGGCGGCGGCGGCGTGCGAAACGGCGAACGCGGCGGCGGCGGCAGCGGCGGCGGCGAAGCCGTTGGCACCGGCAGGGACGAAGGCGACTGCACTGGCAGGGAAGAGGGGCACGGGAGCGCGGGCCCGGGCGGGGCGCGGGCGGAGCGCGGCGCGCCGCGGCCGCAGCAGGGCAGCCCCGAGCGCAGCCGGCGCGCGCACCGCGCGGCGCAGCCGCTGGGCGTCACGCCCTACACGCTGCTGCCGCCGCCGCGCGCGCGGCAGGGGCAGCCGTGACGGCGGCGGCCGGCGGCGGCGAGGCAGTACAGGGTGCGCGCAGGACATGTGTGATGGTTGACGTGCCACGGTGGAGCCGGCTGAGCCGCCCCTCTTCTGCTGGGCACTGCTCTGCTTGGTGCAGGGCAGCTGCGGCCGGGGCGAGGCGCTTGCGGGGTGGCCAGATGAACTTTGAGGAGCTTACTGCAGAACGGTCCAGCCAGGGTCTGCTGGCGACGTATGAGCAACCTCTATGAGGAGGTTGCGAGCTATGGTGCAGCTGCTGCTGAGGGGTTCCTGACCACACGTCTTACACACGATGCCAGCAGTACCTGCTCAGGTAGCGCCCTGCAGAAAGCCACAGTGGCCAAGGACCTACAAACTTGCCCACCTGGTCCCACGCTTGCCCACCTGATCCCACGCTTGCGTCATGTCGCCGGGCAGTGCTGCCGCCAGCACAGCGCTGCCACGCTTGTGCTGTCGGAGCCTGCCGCTCCCAAGCTGGCTTGCACGACGCGCCCGCGCTTGCAGAGCAGGAGGGCATGCATGGCAGGCAGCGCGGATAGGCGGCTCCAAAAATGGTGCTCCTCCACATTACCTGCAAGGCTGTGGCGGCTTGACGCAGCATCGCTGAGCGCGCAGCGGTGCGGCGCCGCGGCGCGCGATCTCTGCGCAACACACTTCGTGGGCCGGTGCATGTCGGATGAATGCCAATCCCTGCACAGGGCCTCCACGAAACAGACCACGCACCCTTCAGCATTGGCAAGCCGCAAGGAGCACGTACGGCAGCACCTGTGGCTTGGCAAGTGACCACGTCGACGGTGTGCGCCGCGCGCGCACGGTCGCACACCGTCACCCACACGGCCGGCGCAGATGGCTCTGCCCTTGCCCACAACTAGTCTGCAGCAGGGTCCACAAAGCATCACAGTAACCTGTCGCTCCTGCACAATGCCTCCTGACCCTCGGTGCAACCATGCAGGCTCAGGCACGTGCGATGGGGGCACAGCGCCGGGGCGCCCTACCTCCAGGCGCCTCTGGGAGTTGCCGGCTGCGGCATGCAACGCGGACGGCTGCGAGTCGCTGCAGCCTGCTAGCCAGCTGCGGTGACCACCGCCCTGCTCAAGCACACCTGCGCACACAGGCCTCGCCTCAGCCGGGGCCTGCAGCAGAGCCCCCCGCCGCGCCGGGCCAGCTATCTGGCTTGCCTGTCAGAGCCGCTCTGCTCCCCTGGGTCCCGCGGCGGGCGCGCACCATGCCGTCGAGCATGTGCGCCTTGCAGCGCCGCCTGAGCTCGCCCGGGTAGCCGAAGGAACTGATAGTGTCGCAGCCGGCCACCTCGCACCGCTTGCTCACGAGGTCCACCTGCGGCCGCGCGCGCCCGCCTCGCACGCAGCCTGCGAGTGGGGCGCCCCGCAACCATTGGCAACGGCCGCTCGCGCCGGCTCACATCCCGCCGAGAGCGTGCGCCCGGCACCGCCGCGCGGGCTGCCCCGCGAAGCCGAACCAGCGCTGCGCCGCGCAGCCCGGCGCGTCGCACCGCCGGACGATGAGGTTCTCCTGCGCGCCCCGGCCGCCGGGTCGGCGCGCGCCCGGCGCGGCCGGCTGCGCCCCGCTGCGGCGGCCGGGCGGACCATGTTCTCCAGCCTGTGCGTCGTGCAGCGGCGCGGCCGCCCCCCGCGGAAGCCGAAGCTGCACCGCCCCCGGCAGCCCTCCACCTCGCACCGCGGGTTGGCCACGTCCTCCTGGCGCGCGCGCACGCGCGCGGCCGGACGGTCAGCGCCGGCGCCGCGCGCGCGTCGGGCGCGGCCGCGGGGGAAGATGCGTGGGGGGGCCGGCATACCATTCCGTCAGCCTTGTGCGCGCGGCAGAATTTCGGCCGCTCGCCCGGCAGCGCGCAGGTGGGGCGCTTGCTGCAGCCGGGCGCCGCGCATCTGGGGTTCCGCGTGTCCACCTGCGCGCCCGCTGCGCGCGGCCCTCAGCGCCAGGCGCGTGGCGTGGGACGGCACCGAGCGCGTGGCAGACGCTGGGGCGCCCGGAGGCGGGCACCATTCCATGCGACTTGTGCGCCTTGCAAAATCGCGGCCGCTCGCCCTCGTAGCTGAAGGTCGCCGACTTCGGGCACCCCGCCGCCTTGCAGTCGCTCAGACCGACTGTGACCTAGAGGGCGCGCCCGCGACGAGTGAGTGGGTGTCACTCCCTGTCTCCGTAGCAGGGTAACGTTCGCACAAGGTCTCAGACGCACCAGGAGCCCCGGTCTCGGACGCGGCGGGTTCCAGGAGGCAGGCAGTCTGTGCGCCAACCGCAGCTGAGCACGCTCGCGGAAGCGCAGCCGGCCCTGCGGGACCACCACAGCCACTCACACTCCAGTGCACGAGCTTGAGGCCCAAAGCAAGGACACCGCGGTGTCCGCAAGTGAGTCGCCGCGGCCAAGGCACACCACAGCTACGGGATCCGTGTGCAGCAGTGCAGAGCGTGCTGGGCAGGAAGGCGCTGCCGGGCAGCCGCCAGACGCGCGCGCCCTGCCCGCAGCAAAGCAGAGCATGCTGCCCAAGCACAGGTGGCCGAGCTTCGCAGCAGGCTGCAAGGCAGAGCGGCCGCCTGCTGCCCCAGGCAGTTTCCCAGCAGTGTCCTTGTGTCTGCAGGTGCGCGCGGGGCGTGACAGCAGCTCCGCTTTCACGCTGCGGCCCTTGCCCCTTCCCTGTTTGACAACCAGGACAGGAGGATCCAATAGAGTAAATGACTTGATGGATGAGGCGTGCTTCAGACTGGAGCCAGTTCCAGCCTCGTACTAGCGTGCGGCTTTATTGTTCCCGTAATCCCTGATGGTGGCCTGGCGGAAAAGCACAACCAAAGGAGGAGTGCCAGGCATGAGGCTGAGATGAGGGTCAATGTCACAACAGTTTGCTGGCTATTGCACCATGTCGCACCGACGACACCCTGCAGCAACCCGTGCATCGGTGCACGCCCATTGGCTTCCTTATGCGTGTCACATGTCCGCCAAATCGCACGTCCACCAAAGGCCTACCATCGGCGTCCTCCTCACTCAACAATCCTTCTCTCTCTCGCAAGTGCAGGACGAGGCTGCACCCCCAGCAGACTGGCTAACACTTCCAGCTTAACCACGGACACCCTTTACTACTGCACATCAATAAAAATGCCCAATCATCTGCCTATGGCAGCCAGACACTCCGGCTCTCCAGCTCAATGCTGACCCTGCACCGGCCCGCTAACAGGCGCTCTGGCAGCGCCGCGCCGCCCAGGAGCCGCAGCCGCAGCCCGCCCTCCTCCACATCCACCTGCACCCTCTGCCAGCCCGCCACTTCCTGGGGGGCAGCCGGCAAGCTGCCTGGCGCGGGGTCCTGCGCGGGGCCACCGCGCCCATGCGCTGCCCTGCCGCCGCTTCCGGGATCGCTGGGCGCCCCTGGGCCGGCGCCGGCGCCCTGGTCGGCGCCCGGCCACGCATGAGCGGCGCCGACCTCGCCGCCGCAGCCGGCTGGGGGCGCCTGCAAGGGCGGCGCCGGGGGGGCCTCGGGCGGCGGCGCCGGCGGGTCGGGCAGGCGCTCGAAGAACGCGTCCGCGAGGTACGCGCCCGCCAGCGGCGCCTGGTTCCGGAGCGCGTCCGTGGGCAGCCTGCGCACAGCGTTTCGCCCTTCAGGACGGCGGCGGCTAGCAGCGCGCCGCGCGTCGCGTTCGCCTCGCAGGCAAGCCCACCGGTCGCCGCTCCGACGCTGTACGCCAGCTTGCCTGGCTATCACGAAGCGCACACCGTCAGTGCCTGCCACCTGGGCCTTCTCCATCAGGTCTTCTCCAGTCCGCCACGAGCGGGGGGCGCACCACAGGCTGTCGGGCGGCTGCAGGGCCGCGCCGCCGGGGCCGGCGACCGCGACCAGGCGGTAGTGCCGGCCGAGGTAGCCGGCCACGCGCTGCAGCTGCCCCGCCGCCAGCGCCTCGCGCACCCTGGACGAGGACGCCTGCGCGGGCCTCCAGGGTCAGCGCCGGGAGGGTCGGAGCGTCAGGCATCGGGATCACCGCCGCAAGCTGTGCAGGCAGCAAAACTACAGCCCGCATACAAACACGTTTTGATACTGTAACCAATCCAGCCTGGCGTGCACGGCGGCATGAAGCTTGACAGAACTTCTGCCTGGTGCATGGCAAGCCCTGACGCTGAGCGCCACCGCCGCCGTGAGCAGCTGCGACGGCACGGCTGCGCTCCGGCGCGCCCGCCGGCCAGCCAGGGCGGCCGCAGCGGCGCCGACATGCACCGTCCCCCTTCGCACGCCGCGGCGCCCCGGGCTGCGGCGGGGCGCGCGCCTTGACGGCGAGCCCCGCCTCGCCCGCGTCCACCAGGTCGGCGACCGCCACGCGCAGGCCGGCCGCAGCGCCCAGCGCGCGCAGCGCGTCGCAGTCCCCGGCCGCGCGGTAGCCGAAGCGGAAGCCCTCGCCCACCACCACGCCGGCCACCTGGGCGCGGCGGATACCCTTCAGGGTTTGTGGCAGGGCGGAGGAGCCGAGGACCGGCGGAGTAAGCGGGGCACCCTCCATACTACGTCACACAGGCCGGCTGCACAGGCTCGCCAGCCCTGCAGACGGGTTCAAGCAAGCCAGGTTGAAGGGCTTTGCATGTCTGTGATGACCTGGCGATGTGCGAGCCGCACCTGCCTGCAAGCGACTGCTCGTCCGGCGCAGTGCATGAGGCGCATGGTTGCAAAGGGGGTGACAATGCGCCGGGGCAGGCGCCCGCCGCGCGCGCACGTCCAGACCGTGAGCAAGGAGGCGCGAGCTGGGGCTTGAGGTACAGCGCCTCCAGACGAGCGGCGGCCGCGCGCCTGCAGGTCCTCGGCCAGCGCGCGCACAAAGTCCTCCGGCGCCATGGTCCGCACGGCCGCAAAGGGGATGAGCCGCTGCCGCGGCCGCCGCCCCCCGCACGTGGCCGCCCAGGAGGCCAGCACGCGGCCGCGGTCGCACTCGGCCACCAGCGGCGCGCGCGGCGGCCAGCCCAGCACGCCGGCCATGCCGCTGAACGACAGCAGCCAGGGCGCGCCGCCCAGCGCGGCCGCGCGCGCCGCCAGCGACCTGGGCCCGGCAGGCTGTAAGCATCGTGTGGCGCGCCAGGTCTCGCAGCGGCTGTATCGGCTATATCGTGAGGTGACGTTCAGCAACTATATCAGTGCGTACGCACCCACACATACAACCAGCTCCTTGACAAAGCTGTCCCAGACGCTGGGCTATCCTGTCAGTACAAGTCTGAAACTCACGATACGCCCAAAGCTATGGTGTGACACCATTCAGCTGAACACGGAGCAGCCGTGAGAGCCTGGCTGAGCAAGGACAGTACTCTGCACGGACCAGCGGGTGTGGCCGCACTGGTGGCCCTTATGCAGCGCGTCAAACTTCCCCAGTGCCACCACTGCCCCTGTGCGGCGTCCGCCATACACGTCGCCAGGCAGCGGCGTACGCCAGTTGTCCAAAGTACACTCCTCGACGGCCGGCGCGCTTGCGCCTGTGTGATGCCACAAGGTCGTCTCAGAGGTAAGGCAGTCAATGCCTCGAGTCACGCAAGCCGTAAGTACGTACTGCTCTTGACTGAGCACATGAAAGTAGCCCGACTTCTGGACGTAGCACGCAGTTTAATGTCTACGGCTTTGCAGCGATGCGCTTGAGCACCAGTGTCTCGTGGCGCTCACCGCAATCGCACCGGCGAGTGCACGCTTGCAGGAGACGCTGCGGGGGCAGCGGCATGCTCTGCATGGCACTGCAGGACCTCGCACACGCTGGTGGCGCGGCACCGCGCCGTGCCATGCTGCTCAATCCCGCAGTCATGCAGTTTGCAGGCATATCGCGTGGTACTGCCATGTGCAAGGTATCTATGATGGTGAGCAGCACACACTTGGTGGCCACTGATGTCTCGATTTATTTGGTAGGCCTAGGCACAGGAACGCCGAGGAGCAGCAGGCACAAGAGCCTATCAACCCCACCTATCATTATATTATCGCCAACAGCCTCTGGTAGCTGCTGAACAAACAGAGCTTTGCCTTCATGCCGGCGCTCGTGACGCACGCTGGCCGCCAGTGCCCGGCCGCGGGAGCGGCGGGCTGCCGCCAGGCGCGGCGAGCTCGCGGCGGGTCCATCACGCGAGCGTCAGCATACGGCAGCGACCCTTATGGGGCCCCATCAGACGCCGCAGTCGGCAACGGCGGGGTCCTTGCACGGTGGCTGCAGACGCCGTGGGACGTGCTGGCGTTTGGGCCGCGCGCCACCGCAGGCGTCCTTCTGCACGGCCAGCAGCTGTGCGCCGCCTGCCTGCTGTTCGGCACGTGCTTGCCTGTCTGATGGTGGCTGCTTTCTGCTTGCTGGCAGCTCCGAGTGCTCTCAACGCTATAGTGGGCTGCTTGCTGTTGTGCAGGCAGCGGGAGATCGACCGGGTAGCATACGTGCTGCAGGACCCGCGTCCGCTCGACGCCAAACAGTTCGACCTGCTTGAGGTGCGCCACTGCCCGCCTGTTCCACACCCTTGTCCATGTGGCTCCTGCGCACTAACGCAGGAGGTAATACCTGAGTGGCTTGGAGTTTGCCAAGCACCATGGCGTGCGCTGTTACGCTTGCAAGTGAACAGTGCACTACCAACCCGGCGAACTCTGGAGCAGTGGAGAGCCTTGACGAGCACCGCGCTCCCTTGGAGTACCTCAGCACGAGCACGTCCGCTTCTCGCAGGCGGCAGAGGCCGTCGCGGCGCGCGCGGTCGAGGCCGGCGCGGCCAGCCTGGCGGCGCTGGTGCCGGCCGAGCTGGCGGCGCAGCTGCCGCCGGAGGTGACCGCGCGCGGCGGCCGTGCGGCGCCGCTCGCGGGCGCCGCCGCGGGCGCGGAGGAGGTGCTGGCCGCGTACCCCGCGCCGGCCGCGCCCGCTACGCTGGCCGCCAGCCAGGCCGGTGCGGCGGCCTGGCTGGGGCGTCTGAAGGCCCGGGAGCTGTGCGCCGCAAGAAAGCGTGGGTGTATCCTAGGCTTGCAGCGTCCTGGCCAAGGCGGCAGGGAGCCGCCCTGTTCACGTTCATCAAGTTCACGGCTCTGTGTCGAAGACGCGGCGCATGGGGTGCTCGCGTGTGCGCGACACGCTCTGGTGCATAGGTGCGGGGCGTGCAGTGCGGCTGCTGCTTGCAGGGTGTGCTGGGCATGGGCCTTTGCGTATACCCTTGAGTGTAGGGTTAGGGTACAGCTGCTCGGGCGCGCGCATGGCTGACTCGGCAGAGTGGCCGCGCGCAGCCGCAGAGGTGGACTTGGTGCGCGACGCGATGGCGGCGGTGCGCCGGGCGCTCGAGGCCTGGGCGGGCAATGCAGACGCGACACTGGACGCCGTCCTGCGCCTGAACGCGCGCGACGCGCGCACCGGCCTCGCGCGCCGCCTCGACCAGCTGGCGCCCGCCACCATGGCGTCGGCGGTGCAGCCCTGCTGCTAGGGATGTAACATTTGGCGCGCTGAGTTATGTGCCATCAAGGCACCCCCACCGCCCTGCTCAGGGTGGGGGTGCGTCAGCGACAGACATGCATGTATGCATGCGTGCATAGCCCCGCACGTACAGACTATTTAGTCTGCCAGGACTCTGCCGGCACCCCTGCAGTAGGCCCCATGCAGTGGTCTCCGCCTGGTCGTGCTTTTGCTGGACTGGCCAGTGGCTAGCAACAATCATAAGGTGGTGTAAGGTTGCCTGTACGACCTGGAGTGCTGACTGCAGCCAGGCCGGCAGGACCCCTCGGTCACCGCGGCGCTGGACGAGGCGGCGGTGCTGATGGACGAGCTGGACGCACTGACCATCTAGCAGCCTGCACAGTTGTGGACACCCGCGCACACAAAGAAGCCCCTGATAACAGGGATAGAGCAGGAGTGTGAGCAAGTGAGCGAATGTAGCTTGGCGGCCTCTCCTGCTTACAGAGGGGTGGTGAGCGACTAGTAGCAGGCTGATGCGGACCCATGTCTCGGCTGCAGTGGACCGCACTGTTGGTCGGACCAACTTGGTCCTACAGTCCAACCCCTCCCTCTTAGGAAGTCAAGCGCGTGCTGCGCACCTGTCGGCGAAACGACCTCCATTTATGGACCATCACTCCGCATGCAACATGTTTGCAGAGCATTGCAAGCAGATGAGGCGGAGCCAGACATACATGCATGCTAGTCACCCACTACATTTGAAAGCTTGTTACAATATACTCACAATCAACCTGTGCTCCCAGAAAATTTCCGAGCACAGCTTCTTCAAGCAGCCTGCTTGTGCAAGCAGCTCTTGTCCCCCAGTCGCAGCCTGCCAGCCCCTGTCCTGCAGCCCAACAGCTCAGCTGACAGGCGTGCCACAGCACATCAGCGGGCTGGTTTGCTGGGCAGCAGCATGGCCACGCCAGAGGCTCAAGCGTTTTCACAGGCGCCTGGCAAGCCGTCAGGCCGCGCTGGTGATATGCCTCGCGGCGAACCAAAGAAAAAGAAGCGACGGACTGCAGCGCCTGTGTCAAGCGACGCAGCGGTGGACGCGCAGAGCAGAGCCATGCTGGCTCAAGCCGGCACAGAGCCGCTTAAGGGTGCTGGCGGCGGCCAGCACGCGGACGCCAGCGCAGCATTGGACGCGCACGAGGTCCCGGCACACGAGGCGCCCAGAGCACCACCGGAGGCAAGCCGCTTGCGGCAGCAGGCACGGCTGCAGACTGTTCTGTCTGCTGCTGCCTTGAGCTGGATGCTCGCGTCAGCGCAACCGCTTCTGCGCCGTACCCTGTTGAAACGAGTGGCAGACAAAATCTGCCAGCGCGCTGCTTTCCTTGACGACCATGCCAGGGCAGTGCCGCTCTTGGAGAAGCAGCACGCTGTCCCGCATTCGCACGCACTCGAATAGTGCAGCTCAAGGACGCGCGCGCAACCCACGCAGCTCCTGGCAGGAGCCCGCCGCGGTCCCACCGCGCGGGGCTGGCCGCAGGCGCAGAAGGCGCCGGGCCGGGACAGCAGTCGCAACCACTGCCGCTGGACGGACGACGAGGACGGCCTGCTCGTCCGCCTGGTGCTGGACGACGACCACCGCGTGGCCGTGTGCGGCGCGCGCGCGCTGCGCTGGGACCTGGTCGCCGGCGCGCTCGCGCGATGGAGCCCCGACGGCCACACCGCGCGGCAGCGGTACAGCCAGCTGGAGCACTGGCACGGCGCGCGCCCCCTGCCTGCCCATTTCCCGCCCCTCTACATTCCCAATAGGCGCGGCCTGCTCCTTGCTGAACGCCGTCTGTGTGCTCTGTGTCCAAAAGCTGCGGCGCTCCCTTGCATTCCCCTGTCTTTTTACTGGCGCCTTTGCCCAGTATGCGGCCGCCACCCTCCTATGTTCTGTCAGCCTCAAGATAAGCTGCACGCGCGGCAACACGTGCTACTGCAGAGCTCGCTTGCGACGCGGAGGCGGCATCCGGCGCGCAGACAAGCGCGCTCCCAAGCCCGCCAAGGCGCCGCCCGGCGCCCGCGCGGCTGGCGACGCGAAGCGCGCCGACGGCGACGCCGCCGACCGCCCGGCCAAGCCGCGGGCGCGCGGCGCGAGCGGCCGCGCGCCCCAGGAGCGCGGGGAGGCGGAGGGTGCCGGGCCGGCCGACGCGGCGCGCGCGCGCGGGAAGCGCGGCGGCGTGCCGTACAAGCTCATGGCGGTGGCCACGATGCTCGCGCGCGACGGCTGCGAGGGCTCGGCCGCCCAGGCGCTGACCCCGTCCGCGGCAGCGCCCGGAACCTAACAACAAACCTAACAACGCCCGAAACCCAAGCGACAAAGAGAGTGTGTGCCAGGGGCATGCCATGCGCAGGGCCAGTGAGGCGGCCGGTGTGCTCAGAGCCTGCCCCAGGCGCTCTGTGGCCCTGACACAGGCGGTGGGGGTGATACCTCGCGCTGCCTGTCTGGGTGCGCGTCCTGCTTGGCACTGGGCGGAGGTGGCAGGGTCAGGAAGTGCCGCCCGTCACCAGCGGAGGCGTTCATGCATGCGCGCGGCGCCTGCCACTGCCGCCCGCGCCTGCTCAGGACCGCGGATGTGTGTAATCGCACTCATGCCGTCCGCGCCGGGCACAACATGTCACCAGACTGCATGCATCAAAGTGCCACGTAATGCAAGCCAGGCGGCTTCCCGGCATGACCGCCGCGCCTGTCGCCGCCAGATCGAGGACGCCGTGGAGCGCGACCCGGCGTACGCCGCCCAGCTGGCGGCGGCCGATGCGGCCGGTGCCGCCGGCGGCAAGGCCGGCAAGAGCCGCTGGCGCGCCGGCCTGCGCACCGCGCTCAGCAAGAGCGGCGGCCTGTTCGCGCGCCTGGGCGCCAACGACGCGGCCGGCCACGCGGTGTACCGGCTGGGCGACCGCCAGGGCGCGGCCGACCTCATCGCGGCCTGGAATGCGGGCGCCGCGCGCGTGCCGGGGCGGCAGACGCTGCCCGCCGCGCCGCCTGTGTGACCCAGGCTGGCGCGCCAGGGGGCTGCTGGCGGCGCGGGCCTGCGCACCGCGCTCATTCTGGGCTGGCGGCCTGTGCGCGCGCCCATGCATAGACATGGACCACGGCCTCCTACCCCTGTGCGGCCGAGCATGCCGTGCACTGGCCGAGCGCAGCGGCAAGCGCGGCCGCCGGCGGTCGCATGGAGCGGCGTTGCAGCGGGGGTGCCGCCTCTGTCGGCGGCGCCGCCAGGGCGGTCCATCGGAGAGCCGCCGGGCGCAGCAGGGGCCGCGGCGCCCGCGCGGCATGCGGGGTGCGCTGGTAATAGGCAGGCGTGGCCGCGCATGCCGCCAGGTGCGTCTGTGCTGGGTTTGGACTGCCTTCATCTGCATGCGAGGTGCAGGGCTGGGCTCTGACCTGCGGCCGGCTGGCACGCGCGGCGCCCTGAGCGCGGGCGTGTGTAAAGCAGTGTCGCAGGCAGGCGCGTAAGCAGCTGCTTGGCAGTTACAGGGGAATCATGCAGAGACATGGTAGGCGCAGCGCGGTCTCACTCGCGCACGGCTCCTGATACTACGACTGCCATGGGTGCATTGAACTATACCTGCCCATGCCTTGAGTTCTGGAAGGGTTAGCGGTGCAAACATACTTCCCGTGGTGCCCCTGCCGCGGTGCACAGGGCGCTGGCCAGGCGCCGCGGCTTAAGAAGCACACGCGTACAACCCACATGACCCAGCATTCACTTACCGCCTAGTAGATGGTGCTCTGGGCCAGGGCCGGCAAAAGCTGTGGCAACATCTCGGGGCCGCAACACCGGGCGAGGTCAAAGTGGGGCCGCGCAGCAATCGCGGCGCACCTGCCCGCACAGGAAATATGCCAAAAAAGGGGCCTGGCGTGCTGAACGACGCCAAGTCAAGGGCCCGACCTAAATCCCCTGCATTGCACAGGGACATCCTGCTGCATACTTCGAGGCCAGACCAAAACACCGGGGGGTTGCAGGCGCCCGCGTCTCCCACCCAACGCCCGCTCACATCCAGCACGAGGGCGCCCAGCCTCTCAAAGCTCCAGAACAGAGCTGAGCACGGCAAATACGAGTACAGTCATTCCTGAATCAAAATAATACCCCCGACCCACAGACCCTCCGCCCACCCACCCCCGCCGCACCCTGCCCCGCGGGGCCGCCCATCAGGCGTGCCTCGCGGGTCCGGCTCGCCGCGCGCCGGCGCCGCTTCGCCTTACGACCTCGCGCGCGTGCCGGTGCAGGCCCGACGCGCGCCAGAGCCCGCCCGGGAGGCCGCCATGCTGCTGCGCGGGCGGCAGGTCCTCCGCACTGGGCGTCCTGGCAGCCTCCCAGGCGCCCGGCCCCCGCGACTCCTTGCCCAGCACCGCGCGCGCCACCGGCCGGCTGGTGCTGCCGTCGGCGGCGGCGCCGGCGGGCGCGCGCGCGCCGCCCAACAACCTCCCCGACCCCGGCCCTGACCGCGCCCCGGCCTCCAGCCACTGGTCGACCAGGCGCGCCTCCGCGTCGCCCGCACCCGCCTGGGCGCTGCCGGCCGCCGCGGCAGCGTGCGCGCCGGCGCCCGCGGGCCTGGCGGTCAGCGCGGCCGGCGGCAGGCTGGCGCCGGCGTCGGGCTCGCCCAGCGCGTGCCACACGATCGCGTCCGCCACCACGTCCAGCCAGCAGCCAAACTGGTCGCCCTCGCCGTACAGGATGCGGACCTGCGCGCACGCGGGCGGCTGTCAAAACCGTGCTTGACGTCACCACTTGGTTGCGCAGACGAGCAGGGGGCAGCGGGAGGCGCAGCGTCGCTGCCGCCGGCGATGCGCAAGCGGCGCTGGTGTTGCGAGCACAGCCGGCGTCTACAAGAGTGCAGCGGGCGTCATGGCTTGTTGACACCAACGACCCTGGGACGCCCGCAGGGCGTGGGGCTTTGGTGCTGTGCAACGCCCACCAGGCAGCTGCACAGCTGGCGCGTGCGCGCAGGGCGGCGCTCCGCGCTCGCGGCGCCGCCCATGCACGCTCGCCTCGGCGCGCCAGGCGAGCCGCAATGGGTTTGGTTAGGGTAAGGGCGGCGCACCACGCGCTCCGGACCCTCCTCGTCCAGGCGGTCGACCATGTGGAACGACCCGACAACCAGCGCGGTCTCCAGGAAGCCCTGCGGCGCGGACAACCTCTCTGAGCCTTGCTTGACGAAGCAAGCAGCGCCAAGCCCCGCTGGCGACGCAACGCGCCCGCGCTCGCGCGGCCGGCTGCGCATGTCTGGGGGGCCGCGCGGCTCGCGCCGCAGCCGACACACTGGTGCACACTGGCAGGTCTTACTTTTTCATGTTACAGGCAGCATATTGCAATAATCATCTCCCGTGCCACAGCGCAGTATCATGCGCGCTACCTCGCCATGCCGCAGCGCAGTGTTGTGCCCGCTAGCTCTATGTGCGCAGCCTGCGGCATGCGCGGCCGGCGCACCTCGTTTTTGTAGTCGCGGGCCTTGATGATGGGCCCGGCAGACACGTGCGTCACGCGGCGCGTGGCACGGTTGATGCGCACGGCCCAGTGCGCGTAGTCGCCCTGCTTCACGTGCAGCATGGCGAGCAGCTCGGTGTGCTCGGCGCCGCGCTCGATGTCCCAGGGCACCGGATTGCCGCTGCCGTGGATGGGGTGGCGCAGGATGTCCAGGCCTGCGCGCACGGGTCTAGGTGTAGGTATAGGTGCAGGTATAGGTGTAGGCACACACTTCCTTGGCGGCTGCGCAGCAGCGCAGGCGGTGCCCGTGGCGTGCGGGCCGCCGCCCTTGCAGGGCCAAGCCGTGCGGAAACCAGGGCGGCCGACCCGGGGCGCGGCGCCGCGCATATGCCAGGCGACAGCTGACACGCGCTGCGCATCCGCGCGCGCCGCCGGCGCCGCCTAGTGCCACTTTGATGGGAGTGCCGCTGTCGCTGCCAGGCCCCGCGCCAGCCCGCGCAGCAGCGACGACATCGCCGCCAGCGGAGCCGCGGCAACCCTTCTGCCCACATGGCCCCCGCGCCGCGCACCGGTGGCCGCGAGCGTCGCCTCGGCCGCGTCGGTGTAGCACGCGCGGCTGGCGACCTGGGCGGCGCCGCCGGCGTTCACCGCGCTCGCGTTGCCATCGCCGCTGCCCAGCTCGAACGCCAGCGTGACCGTGCACGGCAGCAGCGCGTGGAACACCAGCAGCGCGCCGCCGTCCTCGGCCAGGCCCCAGTTCTTCTCGCGCGTGAAGCTCGAGCCAGCGACCGCGCTGAGCGACTCGGCCGCGGCCGCGGCCGCGCGCCCGTCCGGCCGCTGCGCAGCCTCCGCCGCCGCCGGCAGCGGGCTGAGCACATGCGCCAGGCGCACGCGGCCGGCGGCCTCGTCGAGCGCGCTGATCGCCATCCGCTCCTCGCCCGGCGCGAAAATGATCCAGTGCGCCAGGTACACGCCGCCGCGCCACGCAAACGGCCTGCGCGGCGGGGCTCCGGTCGGCGCCGCCGCACAGTTCGCCGCATCGCGCATTTGAAGGCATGCACCGACGGCCACAACCGCTGCGCCGGGCGGCGCAGGGGACGCTTGGGAGCCGGCTCGGACGTGCTGCAGTCCGAGTCTGCACTCTGTCGTCGCGGGCGCGGGGGGGGCGCAGCATGTGACACGCGCGCATGCGCGCACCGCCAGTCGCCGGCCTTGAACCAGTCGCCGCCGGCGGCGCGCGCGGCGGCCATGTAGCTCTCGTCGTACTCCAGCATGGCCACCGCCTCAAAGTTGCTGCGCCGCATGCTGGGCGCCGCGCCGCGGCCCAGCTTCACCAGCAGCGGGTGCGTGTTGAGCACCTCCCCCAGGTTGGCGCCCGTCCGCGCAAACTCCGACAGCACGAACGATACCTGCCGGGCCGGGCCACGTCAGCGTTCGCGCTGCCCGGCGGGCCCCCGTGCGCCTGCGGCGGCGCCCGCGGCGCGCGCACGCGAAAGCTCCAACGCGCCCCCCGCCGCCGCTGCGGCCCGCTGCGCCCGCGCCGCGGCGCTGACGGGCCGCCGCGGGCACGCCCGGGCCCGGCCTGCCGAGGGCGGCTGCACGCGTGCGGGCTGCGCGGCGCGGCGCGCATGCATGGCCGAGGGGGCGCACCTGGTCGTATGTGTGCAGCAGGTACCACTCGCTCGTGCCCGGGTGCCGCATCGCGGCTGGATTGTATGGCGCAGTGGTCGCATTGTAGTAGCGCGCGGGCAGGCTGATGCGGCTGCAGCGCACGCCGCTCGCAGGCGAGACACTCGCGGAGATAGGCCTCCTGGCGAGTGTGGTATGACCCGCCAGGCTGCCGGCGCCCCTGTGCTGCACGTCGCGCCACAGACCAAAGGACAACAGGCGACAATGCCGACGGCCAGCAGGCACGAGATGCCTGCCGAGCCCGCCATCCCTCGCCTCGCCGCTCGTATTTTGCACGCCTTCGGGCGGTACGAAAGGAGTGGTTGTGATCACTGATCTGCCCTCCAGGCCATCGCGCGCGGTCTCCGACCGGGACTGACTACCGGGACTGACTACCCACTGTCACAACATTTACAAATGCCCCCCACCACATCATAAGATGCCCCCATGAAAATGGTCCGAAGCGGCCATACCCTTTTGGGGCAAGCACACATGCATGCCACGTCTACGAATCAAACACAGGGTGGCGATGCTTACAGGGCCTCTGCAGTGCGTAAGACTGTGTAGTTAGTCAGCGACTTAGTCGCGGGAGCTGTGCGCACTGCAAAACATCACAGCTCTGTTTGGGCTGGTACCAGTAGACCTGTCCCAGACTTTGCCTTGGCACTGACTCACACTCAAGCAACACGGTCACACAACTGACTTCCCGCCATATTCATGAGCATCCTGCGCTGGAAGGTTGCTAACTTTGCTTTCTGGTGAGCTGCTCTCCACGCTGGCTGAGCGCACGCAGGTGGGCCCAGCGTGACATGGGGCCACATAGCGCGTGACGCAGCGCAACGTTGCACTAGTTGGCAGATGTGGTAGACCATATGAGTATGGATTGTCACCGTTGACGGCAGGTCGCTTTGCAGACCTGCGCGGGGGCCAGGTAGCGTTGTAGAGCGTGCAGAGTGCACTTGCGCTCACCAGGGCGCCCCTGTTTGTGTGTGTCTTCAGAGACAGAGCCAAACAAACAATTGGTCCACCAGACTCCACACAGTCGGCCAGCAAGCCTGCCTGGCAGTTTGCTGGCGTAGATTCCAAACAAAAAATGGCCTTCCCAAAAAAATGGCCAGGGAAGACAAGCGCGCTGCGCCCGCCAGCTGAAGCGCTGTCGCATAAAGTTCAAATTTGTTTCGAGGCCCATTAGGGTGTGCACGTGCGCACCTCTGAGCTGCACATGGAGTGCGGCAAGACTCAAAGCTGCGCTGACGCCCAAAATAGCCTTGGCACCCTTTGCGTGGAGGGGGGTGTTAGAGCAGCCCGGCTTGCTGATCGAGGCTGTTACGTCATCATCACTTGCACGACCACAGCACAGGAGCACAGGAGCACTGCAAATCAAGCTGCCTCAGCGCTGTAAAGCCGTCGGCAGAGTCAAGCACAAGACTGTAACACTGTCGGCATACTCCGCGCTGCGCGCACAGCCGGCTGCGCCCAGAGGCTCTGGTATTTGGATACACGCAGCGGCCCACGCCGTGGCAAGCACCTGCAGGCTCAGAAGACAGCGCCGCGAAAGAACAGCGACAGGTCCGCAGTCGCACAGTCACTGTCGCACACGTGCTGCGGCGCCCCTTGCTGGCCGCCTGCTACCACACCGACCCGGCCAGCTCGCGCGCGCGCGCCAGCGTCGAGGCGATGCGGGTGCTGTGCGCCGTGGACGGGTCTGCGAGCGCGAGGGAGGCAGCGAGCTGGGCTGCGCAAGCTGTCGTCCCGATTGACGCGCTCCACCTGCTGTCGGTGACCGCGCACCGCTGCCTGCAAGCACGCTCTTGATCTGTCGAAGGTCGACAAAGCATGTCTGTCAGAGCAGTGCTTGCACACTTTTGCATGCGCGTTATGTCGTGCTGCGCGGCTGTGCCATGGACAAGCCCAAGCGCCTGTCCTAGACCCTCGCTGCGCCCCGCTCCCAACTGCGCTCCGCTGCCGGACCTCTGCGCGGCCTTGCACAACGCAGGCCGCGCGGCTGCACCGCTGCCGCTGCTGTGTCGCAAGGACTTCACATGCTCTCACAGCATGCACCCAATGATGCCCAGCATGCATCCAAGAATTCCTTCACAGACTGATGCCTGGAGCGCAGGTGCTGCCGCCGCAGCACCTGCCGCCGATGCCGCGCGACGGCGCCGCCCACGCGCCGCCCGGGCTGCTGGAGCAGCGCCGCGCCGACATCGAGCGCGCCGACGCCGCGCTGAGCGCGTGCGCAGTACTGTGCCGCGCGGCGCGTCCACCGAGCCCCGCTCGCTCCTTGGGGGTGCCGCGCATGTCAACGGCGCCGTGTCGTAAACGCGGCGCTGCGCCCCTCCTCGCACCCACCGGCGCACGAAGCTCATGCAGACAGTGGCAGGAAGGTCTGCCTGCAGGGCTGCGCCTGCCCACTCAGAGGCAGAGCCGGGGCCGCCGCAGCGCGCTGGTGCCAGCCCGACGGCGCGTGCCGCCCCGACACCATGGTCCGCTAAGGCCTCAGCTCACGCTCGCAACCGCCTGCTCGCGGGGCCCTCCCTGCGCGCCCCCAAGCAGTGGCAGTGACCGCGCCAGCTCCCGCTTGCAGGCCGTCCCCGAGGACCGCATCGTGTGCAGCAGGACGGCCGCACATGGCGCCGCCTCAGGTGCCCCGAATGTGCCGCCTTCGCCCGTGCCAACATGCAAACTCATAGTGTGAAAACTTGTGTAGAGAATACTGTTGTGTGGCATGGCAGGGCCTACCTGCATAGCAATATCTGCCAGGGTGGCAACGCATATCTATCCACGACCACATGTAGGAAGGCATGATGCGGGTAATGCGGGGGTCAGCCTTCCACCACGCGTGTCGGGTTGCTGTCGCCCAGCAGTGTCGCCTGTGCTCCGTCACAATGCACCAAGCAAGCCGTGCGAGGTCATGCAAAGCTATGCCAGCCGAGGAGCGAGGGGCTGCGCAGCCGTGGCGGACGCCATCCTGGAGGCCGCGGCGGAGCACGGGGCGGGACTGATAGTGCTGGGCCGCCGCGGCATGGGCGCCACCGAGCGGTGCGCTGCCTCGCTAGGGTGCACTGAGAACATCGTGGGTAGAAGGCTAGTCGGGCTGTAAAGCTGTGTGACTTGTAGTGCCACCACACCTCCCTGAGTCGCAGGGCAGAACGCATTGTCCGCTTCCGTCTGCCTGCGCATGTCAGGCCTTGGGCGCGATTGGGCGGACGCTGACCTTGGGCCCTGCCAGCATGAGCCGCCAGACGCTGCTCCTGGGCACAGGCGTCTGTGTCCTGGACGCGCCCGGATAAGCAGCCGAGCAGCGGCTCGCGCGCGCCTGCGCGGGGCGCAGGGGGCTGATGGCGGCGGGCAGCCTGGGCAGCGTGGGCGAGCGCATCGTGCGTGGCGCGGCCTGCCCCGTCGCTATCGGGACTGCGCCGCCGGCCCGCGCCGGCGCGAAGCGGTCCTCGCAGGTACATGAATGATGTGCTGATGATGAGCTCCGAGCTTGAAGCGCATGCGCTTTCACTGTTTGAGCAGTTTCCATGGAACCGCGTGCTGGTCCCCTGTCGAGGACACTTGCATGTGAGCAGTCTGCGCTCAGCGCTTGCGGCGGGCACCCGTCCTGTTTACCTCAAAGCATGCAGGCATCGTGCATGGCCTGTGGCGAGCACCCGGAGCATGCGCTCGGGTCCGGCGCAACGTGCCCACGGGCTGCATGCGAGCAGAACCACGCGCCGTTGCTGCACAAGCTGCACGAAGATGGGCTGGACGAAAATTCAGCAGGCAGGCCAGCGTGCGCTCTGCGCATGGGCGTCTGCCATGCTCATAGCCTTGACAGATGTGCTGCACAAGCAGGCGCGCGAGTGTGCAGGCATCCAGCTGCTAGCTGCGGCGCACTGGGTGCTAGTCCCTCGCCCTGGCCCTGACCCTGGCTCGGGCCCCGGCGAATGTGCCTGGCGGCGGGCGGGCGAGCGGCAGGTCTGCGCGGCGCTCGACGCGTCGCCGGCGTCACAGCAGGCGCTGCAGTGGGCGCTCGCGCACATGCTGGCGCCGGCGGACCCGTCCGCGTGCCTGCACCTGGTGTCGGTTGCGGGGCCCGTGTCCCTCCCGGCGCGCGCCCCTTTACGTACGCAGCTGGCCAGAGCGCAGTGCATGTCTGTTTCTCTGCGCTGCATGCGCCGGCTGGCAGGGGTACCGAGCAGGTCCTCGAGCCCTCGGTCTGCGACGCACGACGGCGAGCTCTTCAGGAACAGCACAGCCCTTTTTGAAACAGCAATTTTCAGAAAGGATGGTGCCGCGGCCGCCCTGCCGGCGCGAGCGTCATGCCCGCACCAACGCCGAGCGGGAGGCGCTATTCATGCGCGGCCGTGTGCCTGTAGCTCCTCAGCTCCCCACGGGCGGCCGCTCCGCCAGGCCGTGCAGGCCCCAGCAGTGTGCAGGCCGGGTTGCCTCACCTGGCGGGGCAGCAGGACGGGGAGCTGGCGGCAATGCTGGCGCACTGGGAGCGGGCCACGGGCCATTCGCGCAACAGCGCGACGCGGACCGTTACCGCTGCCGCAATGGACGTCTTCCTTAACTCGCCGGCTGCCCAGGCGCCCCAGGTCATACCCAGACGCCGCTTTGCTTGGCCCGGTGAATCGCATGATGCCAGTGCGCATGCGGGCCGCGGCGTGATCACGGACCCAGCTCGAGCGGGCAGGCGCGCCAGAGCCAGCCATGCATGAAGCGCTGCAGCACGCGCGCAGCCTGATGAGGGCGCACCAGGCTTGGTGCCGCGACCTGCAGCCCTGCAGCCTGCTGCAGCACAGTGCCTGGAGCTCACGGCCTGGCCGCTTGCAGGCAGGCCCTGCACAGCTGGATGTCCGCGTGGCCAGGCCAGCCCTGCAAAGCATGCCCTGCCAGGGCAGCGCTGGGTGCACAACCAGCCCCGGCTCGTCCAAGGCCTCGCTGCAGCCTGGCATATGCATAGCGGGCTGCAGGCGGAGCATGGCAGACCCGGCCCCATGTAGCTCGCGCTGTGCTCGTCGAGCGTGTCGCCCTTCCCTGCACAGCGGACTGCCTGGCAGCACATCTGTTGAGGTCAGGTGCTGCATGCATGCGCAGGGCGCGCCATCCGCCAGAGTGCTAATCCTGGACTCGGAGGGCGGCATGTGGGGCGCCGGCGAGGCCATCTGCCAGTACGCTCGCCAGGAGAATGTGCGCGCGCTGGCGTCCACTCGCCGCTCGCCCTGCCCTCCCTGCCCCGTCACAGCTGTTCTGAGTCGCCGCGCGCCGGTCCCAGCGGCAGCGCGCGCCGGGCCGCCAGGTGGACTCGCTGGTCCTGGGGCGCAGCGGCCTGGGCGCGCTGCAGCGCGCGCGGCCGCCGCTGGCCGGCCTGGGCAGCGTGTCGGAGTACTGCGGTGCGGCCCGCTGGGGCAGCATGTGTGCGAGCAGGGGCGGTGGTTTGCTGATGTGCGGCAAGCCTCGCGACGTGCTGTCGAGCGGTTTGGATGCATGCCTCTGGCAGCGCGGTGCATACGCCTCCAGCCTGCACAGGGATCCGCACACGCCTGGGCCCATGCACAGGTGTGGCTTTGTTATGCATGCCCTGACGCTGCCAGCGTCTGTGTTCGAACCGCTGCGCACTGCAAACTGCCGAGCGACTAGACCTGCCCAGCAGTTCAGGTATTGTCACACTTTACATGCAAGCGGGTTGCTGCGGCGCGCGGGGCAGTCCATGGCGCCTGCTGCGCGGTTGTTATCGTCAATGACCAGGCCGCGGAGGGCGCGCGCGCGGTGTCATGAGTGCTCCTGCTTCGACTGTCATGCGAGCGTGTGCTGGGCAATCAAGCAACGTCATGGGAGCATCTGCTGGGCCTTAAAAACCATGTCAGATTCCTATAAGTGCAGTGTCAAGCAAGCCAGAAGGGTGTTGAGCTGCAGTGTTTGCACCTTGGTCCCTTGCTGGTGCTGTGCGCGTCATGCATGTTCTAGCTTGTGTTCACAGGGTGTTTCCAGGTCAAGCGAGGCAGATCAATGGCATCTGCATGCTCCGCACTTGGCTTCATAATGCTGAGAGCTTGCGTCAACTGTCAGCAACTGTACAACAGAGACGGCCCAACACCTGTGTGACAGGCGCCATATTTTGAATGGAAACCATTGCTATGTGCTGTGAATGCATTTGGTGATGATGTCGGCAGCCTTCAGAGACATGTGCCTGCTTTGCTGATGTTGGGTATCAGTAACATCTGGGGCAGAGTTTATGGAAGGTCGATCTGCTGTGAGGCTGTATGTGCATGCAAGGAGGCAAGCTGCTAGGCACCATGCGGTCACCCGTGAGCACGGGACACAGACCTGTGCCCCGCCAACGCTCCCCGGCATGCGGCTCACACCTTGTCAGCGCCGCGGCTCGGCCTCCAGGCCCTCGCGCGCCTCCGCTGAGCGGCCGGACACCCCAGCATGCAGCGCACTTCCGCCCTCGAGCGCCAGCCCCGC
>JAABUV010001794.1_pt1 | contig 30499 bp, 29 predicted proteins | sample 5559971 | NCBI WGS metagenome assembly JAABUV01 (sample SAMN10711881, study PRJNA513362) | rock metagenome | isolation source: Antarctica rocks | place: Antarctica: Victoria Land, Knobhead nord | collected 2015-12-19
GGGCATCAGGGAACTCCTTTGGATGGTACGGTCTTAGCACCCGCACTCTACCAAAGGCGTTCCCTTGCTGCCATGCTGTTAGCGAAAACTAGAGTAATATACATCATGACCTACGATGAGGCGTTAGCCTATCTGCACGCGTTCCCCGACTTCGAGCGCGGGACGGCCGGCGAGGAGATCCTGACCCTCGACCGCATGCGCCGGTTGCTGGAGTTGCTGGACCATCCCGACCGCGCCTATGGCATTGTCCATGTCGTGGGGACCAAGGGTAAGGGCTCGACCGCGGCCATGATCGCCTCGTGCCTGCGCGCCGCCGGCTACCGCACGGGGCTGTTCACCTCGCCGCATCTGGTCGACGACCGCGAGCGCATCCGGGTCGACGGCGCGCTCATCCCGCCCGACGCCCTGGCGGCGATCGTGGACGATACGCTGCGACCGGCCGTCGATTGGCTGCGCGCGGCGGGCGAGCGCACGCCGCTGCACTTCGAGTTGCAGTGCGCGCTCGCCTTCGAGCACTTCCGGCGCGCCGGCGTACAGATCGCCGTGGTCGAGGCTGGGCTGGGCGGACGCCTCGACGCGACCAACGCGGTCTCGACCGTCGCGGAAACGGTCATCACGACGATTGGCTACGACCACATGGCCGTACTCGGCGACACGCTCGAGCGGATCGCGGCGGAGAAGGCCGCCGTGGTCAGGCCCAGCGGCCGCGTCGTGTCGGCGCCGCAACCGCCCGACGCGCTGACCGTGGTGGAGCGCGTGTGCTACGAGCGCGAGGCGGCGTTGAGCCTCGTCGGGCGCGACTGGCGCGTCGAGGGCGTGGTCGAGCACGCCGACGACACGGTGTTTGATCTAAGCGGTCCAGGGACGCGCTACGAGGAGTTGAGCGTCCCGCTGGCGGGCGCGCATCAGGCCGTCAACGCGGCCGTGGCCGTGGCCGCGCTGTCCGACCTGCGCCGGGACTACCCGCGCCTGGACGACGCAATGCTGCGGCAGGGGCTCGCCGCGACACGTTGGGCCGGCCGGTTGCAAACGGTCGCCCGTGACCCCCTAATTATCCTCGACGCGGCGCACAACCGCGAGTCGGCGGCGGCGCTGGCCGGCGCGCTGCAGCGCCTGTATCCGGGCCAATCGTTCGTGCTCGTCGTGGCTGTTTTCCGTGATAAGAGCGCGCGCGACGTGCTAACGCCGCTCCTACCGCTGGCCTCACATGTCGTCGTGACCGCGGCCGACCACCCGCGCGCGCTGCCGTCCAACGAACTCGCGGCAACGACGCGCGCGCTCGTGGACGAGGACCGGGAAGCGCGGTTGGGGCGCGGGGTTTTTTTCCCCCGATCGGGGGATACCAAAAAGCCGCGCTTCCGGCATACTGATCGAGGAGGCTCCGTCCGTGGCGGCGGCGCTGGAACGCGCGCGCACGCTGGCCGGCCCCGCCGGCCGCGTGTTGGTCACGGGCTCGTTGCGCACCGTGGGCGAGGCTATGGTACATTTGAAAATTGATGCGACAGATAACTGACACCATTAGCGGGCGCCTGATCGTCGTCTGCGGACCAACCGCGACGGGCAAGACGGACTTGGCGATCCAGCTGGCCGGCGAGCTCGGCGGCGAGATCGTCGGCGCGGACTCGCGCCAGGTCTATCGCTATATGGATATAGGGACGGCCAAGCCTACGCCAGAGCAGCGCGCCCGCGCGCCGCACCACCTCATTGACGTGGCCAACCCCGACGAGCCGTTCAGCCTGGCCGACTACTTAGCGCACGCGCGCGCCGCGGTCGCCGACATCACGACGCGCGGACGCGTCCCGATCGTCGCCGGCGGCACGGGGCTCTACGCGCGCGCGCTCACGCGGGGCTTCGCTGTCCCGCGCGTCGCGCCCGACCCCGCGCTACGCTTGGAGTTGGAACGCCTGGCCGTCATCGAGGGCGTCGCCGCGCTATGGGAACGGCTGCGCACGGCTGACCCGGACGCGGCGTTGGTAGTGGATAGGAACAACCCGCGCCGCTTGATCCGCGCCATCGAGGTGGCCGAGAGCCGTCCCCCAGGGGCGCCGGCGCTCCTAGAGGACGTTCCTACTGAGCCGGCGCAAGACACACCTCCGCGCTACGACGCGCTCCTGCTTGGCTTGACCGCCGAGCGCGCCATACTGCACGCGCGGGCCGACCGGCGCGTCGATGCGATGATGGCGGCGGGCTTCCTCGACGAGGTAAGCGCGCTCTACGCGCGCGGCTACGCGCCCAGCCTGCCCGCGCTCTCCAGCCTAGGCTATCGCGAGTTCGGCGAGAGCCTGCGGGGCGAACGGCCGCTCGACGACGCGGCGCAGGCGACCAAATGGGCCACCCATCGCTTTATCCGCCGCCAGCTGACGTGGTTTCGCGGCGAGCCCGGCATCCAGTGGTTTGATGTGACGCGCGCGAACATAGCCGGCGACGTTTCGCGCCTAGCCGCGCACTGGCTTATGGCATCAGAACCGGCGACGCATGTGGTCCGTAGCGCATGACGCCGGTACTGTCCATGATCGAGGAAGCTCCGCCACGAGAGACGCCGGCTGGGCTGTCGGGGGTATCACGCACGCGTGTTCTGATGGCTGCCGCCCTTCTAGGCTTGGGCACGCTGTTCCTGCTCATCCTGGTCATCCCCGGCACGCTGGACGGGCTCGACGCGCGGAGCATGTACGAGGTCGTGCGGTCGATCGTCGACCATGGCGACGTGACGACCGCGTCGAGGCTCACCGGCGTGCCAGGAGTGTACGGTCATTTCTACTCTAAGTATGGGCCGGCGCAGTCGCTGGCCGCGCTGCCCCTGTTCGTCATCGGCCGCGCGCTGGCGCCACTGGTCCCGCCCTACTTCGCGCCCGAACTGCCGATCATGGCCAGTTCGCTGCTGCCGGCCATCGTCACGGCGCTGACGGTTGAACTGTTCTTCCTGACGGCGCTCGAGCTCGGGGCCACGGCCCGCGGCGCCGTCGTCCTGTCGCTGATCTACCTGTTGGCGACGCCGACGGTCGTCTACGCCGCGCAATGGTTCAGCGAGCCGCTCACGGCCTGCGCGCTGCTGGCAGCGGTCTATGCGCTGCTGCGCGACCGCCGAGCCCCGGCACCGTGGTGGCCGCTACTGGCCGGCGCGGCGATCGCCGCCGCCGTGTGCACGCGGCTCGACGCGCTCCTTTTCGTGCCGCCCCTAGTCGTCTATCTCTTGCTGCCACAAGAAGATCGGCGCGCGCGCGCCTTTTCCTTCGCGCTGCCGCTGGGCATCGCGCTGGTCGGGCTGGCCTCCTACAATGCCGCTCGCTTCGGCTCGCCGTTCGAGAGCGGCTACGGCATCGCGAATAAGGTCGACGCCTTCGCTAACCGCGACGCGCACCCGTCCCACACCCCTTTCTCGCTGGCCCAGGGGCTCTACGGCCTGCTGTTCAGCCCCGGTAAAGGCTTATTGGAGTATGCGCCACCCGTGTTGCTGGCGCCGCTCGGCGTCGCCCTGTTATGGGCGCGCCGCCGCGCCGAGACGGCGCTGCTGCTGGCGTTGTTCCTGATCTGCCTCGTCGCGCACGCCAACGTGCTGATCCGCTGGCTTGGCGGCTGGGCGTGGGGACCACGCTTCCTCGTCCCGGTGCTGCCGATCGCGCTGCTGCTGCTGGCGCCGCTACTTGGGCCGGCCACGATGTGGGCGCGTGGGCAGGCGCGACGGGCGCGACGGGTGTGGGCCGTCCTCGGCGTCCTCACCGCCCTGGGGCTGGCCGTGCAGATCCCGGCGCTCGCCGTGCACGAGCCGCACACCTACATCAACGCGATCAGGATACCCTACTTCCAAACATACTGCCGGCCGTACAGGCCCGCGTCGGTCAATCACTCGTGCGGGCATCCCATCGCCACCTGGACCCATATCGAGGACGCCTATAGCTTCACGCCCGGCGACTCGCCGATCCTCGGCGCCTGGCGTATGCTCGGCCGGCCGGACACCTGGACGCAGCCGCCCGATCTCTCGCCCACGACCGTGGCCGCGAAGAACATCACCACGGCGCCGCGGACCTGGTGGTGGCTGCTCGGCGTCCAGGGCGTCCCAGCCACGGCGTTATGGGCCGCCTGCGCGATCTTGCTCGCCCTCGCCCTAATCTGTATCGGCATGGCGCCTCGTGTGCTCTACAGACAGCCCGAACGCCCCGCTCCATCCTTTGAACGAACCGCCCTCGACGTCAGGGCGTAGGTGAGATATGTGGAACGTATCGTGACGCTACAGCAACAAGAGCGACAGGAAGAGCAGGAGGAGTGGACAGGCGCGCGGGATGTCGCGGCCTCGCCGGCCCACGGCGGCATAAACAGGAGCGGTCCCTGGCGGACCCTGCTACTCGTCGCGCTCCTGACGGGTCTCATCTACGGCGCCGTTGTCGCCATCACCATAAGTCACTATAGCGACAACGTGAGCGCGTTGATCGTGGCGGGAGAGCAGTTCGTCGAGCGCTACCCCGGCTCACCCGGCCACCACACCGTCGTCTACCGTCACGACTCCTACGATGGCCTGGGCTACTACTACATCGCTGGCAACCCCTTCATGCGCGATCCCTACATCCACGACGCGCTGCGCTACCAGCGCATCGGCTACCCATTCCTCGTCTGGGCCGTGTCGTTGGGACAGCGGGCGTGGCAACCCGGCGTTATGATAGGGGTGAATATCGCCGCCGTCATGGCCGTCGCGCTGCTCGCGGGCGCGCTCATCATGTGGTACGCGCCGGGCGCCAGCGTGTGGTGGGCGCTGGCCTGCGCCGTCAACCCCGCCCTCATCATCGGGGTGCGCGACGACCTCATCGAGCCTTTGCTCACCGCGCTGGCGCTGGCCGGGTTGCTGCTGTACCTGCGCGGGCGCGTGGGCTGGGCGGCGCTCGTTTTCGCCGCCGCCCTGCTGACGCGTGAGGTGGGCATCCTGTTCCTCGCGCCGCTGCTGGTGGCCGAACTGACCGCGCGGCGCTGGCCGCGCTTCGTCGTGCTCGCCCTCTCCGTCGTGCCCTATCTCATCTGGCAACAGATTGTCACGCGGGCCATCGGGTACTCGTCGACCGACACCGTCGAGCACAACTTCCAACCGCTCCTCGTAGGCATGCGCCTCGTGGTAGCTGGCCTCCCATATGTATCGGCATGGGAACGCATGTACGTTCCCGGCATCGTGGCCGCGATGGTCATCGTCGTCGCCGCGCTGGCCGTCGCCGCCTGGCAAGCGTGGCGGCGCTACGACATCGTGCTCGGAGGGATTATCGTCCACTGCATCGCCGCGCTGTTCGGCGGTTGGGTCATCTGGCAGGGCTACCGCTCGGCGCCGCGCGTCTTCGGCGGGCTTTACCCACTGCTGATCTTCGCCTACCTGTTGTATCGCCGGCGCAACCCCGGCTTCGCGCCGGTCGTCGGGCTGATCCTACTGCTGACCATCTTCGTGTTCGTCACGCAGGTCGTCGTGGCCCCGACGCAGGCGTATTCCGTCACGCCATAGTCGAGGGGCCACGGGCCACGGGCGTGGGGCGAGGGGCGAGGGGCGACGGGCCACGGGCGAGGGGCGAGGGGCGACGGGCGACGGGCCACGGGCGAGGGGCGACAGGCGGGAGTCCTACGGCGTTGATGGCGTGGAGAAACGCGCGAACAATTGATCGCTAGGGCAACGTACTTACCGTCGCCCCTCGCCCCTCGCCCGTCGCCCCTCGCCCCTCGCCTATGGCCCGCACGACCCGACACGCACACCGAACAGCATGCGGCAACGCGTCTGGTGGGCGGCGACGCGGTACACGTCGTAGATGCTGATCCCGTCGGGACCGCGACTGTCGGCGACGACGGTGAGGACGCGGCGGTCGGAGAGCAGATAGCCGTTTTGTGGCTGCAGCCGCCGGTCGGGCCGCGGGTCGGAGGGATGGTGACTGACGACGTAGACGTTGGATGCGCCTGCGGCGCGCACCGCGCGCCCCAGGATGTTCCGCAGCCCCTGCGGATGGTCGAAGTTGGCCTCACGCCAGGCGATATTTTTGTCCCCTGACATCGACACCTCCAGCATGTATAGCGGGATATCCTCGGCGATGACCGTGATGGGACGCCGCGACGCTTGCCGGCGCAGATAGGCGATGGCCGGCGCCAGCGTGCCGCCGGCAGGCCACCCTGTCACATATTGCCAGCGATCTAAGGGGACCAGCGCCGTCCGTGCGGGCGCGTCGATCATCGTCGCGTCGGCCGTGACGGCGGGGATGGAAACGAGCGTCACGGCCCCGACCAAAACAAGCCACCGTGGAACTCTTCGATGCAGGCGCGCGCGCAGTGTCTCAGCGAACGTGAGCAAGCCGCGCGCGCCGAGCAGCACGACGGGCACGGCGATGTAGAGCTCGTAGCGCGACGCGAAGATCCTATTGGGAACTACGACGATGTCCAGTGTGCCCAGGAGCGCCCAGGCGCCGACTAGCAGGCCGAGGCGATCGCGCGGCGCCACCCACAACCCGACAAGGGCGGCCAGTAAGACCGGCGGGGTTAAATAGAGCCACAGGCTACCGGCCCAGAGCCCAACCTGTCCCCACACGACGGACACCGCTTGCGCCAGGTCGCGCGTGGTGAGGTGGCCGTGCAGACCGCCCCCGCTCTGATACACGTAGGGTAACGGCGCCAGGCCGACCACGACGGCGAGCGCGGCGCCGCGCAGCACAGCGCCCCGTTGGCCGCGCCGCGCGAGGACCACCGCCAGCAACGGCAGGAGCAGTAGGTTGACCGCGAAGAGCTTGGTGAGCATGGCCGCGGCCATGCACAGGCCCAGGCCCAGCGCATCACATGTGCGGCCGCTCCGCGTCAAGCGCAGTGCGAAGAATAGCGCGCCGGCCCCACAGGCCGCCAACAGCCCATCGAGCATAGCTAGGCGGTTGTAGAAGACGACGAACGGCGAGAGCGCGTAGAGCGCGCCCGCGAGCAGCGCGGCCAGCGGTCCCCACAGCAGACGACCGGTCGCCCATGTCGCCACCATCCCCACCATGCCGATGCAGGCCGAGGCCAACCGCGCCGCCAGCAGAGGATCGGGCAGGAGGCGCGTGAACGGCGCCGCGAGCCACGAGAACAGCGGCGGATTGAAGCCGAAGTTGGGCGTCGACTGGATGAAGAACGTGGCGGGGCCGGGATGGGCGCCTATGATGCGCGCCGCCTGCGCATAGGTCCCTTCGTCGATGAACACCGGCAGCGCGCCAAGGTTGACGATACGCAACGCCGCGCACACGACGAGCAGCAGGAGCAACGCGAACGTTTCCACGGGGAGAGATCGCAAGGAGCGCGGGGCCGTTATCAGCGGGTCTGGAGCCGTGGCCGCGTCATTCCGTAGCGTCGTCGTGGACATAGAACCTCTCATCTATTCGCCGGGCGCATTATTCAGCGAGCGCCACAGGTACCAGGTGGCGGCGGTGCGGTAGGGCGCCCAGCGCGCGCCGAGGATGTGCAAGTCGTCGCGCCGCGGCAGTTCCGCCAATTCGTAGTGGCGCTTGACGGCGGTGCGGAAACCCAGGTCGTCGACGGGCAGCACGTTTGGCCGGCCCAGGCTGAAGATGAGGAACATTTCCGCCGTCCAGCGGCCGATCCCCTTGACCTGTGTCAACGCCACGATGATCTCCTCGTCGTCCAGCGTGGCCAGCCGCTCCAGGTCGAGCGACGCGCCGGCCACGCGGTCGGCGAGGTCGAGCACATAGCGCGCCTTCTGCCCCGAGAGGCCGGCCGCGCGCAACGGCTCCATCCCCAGCGCCACGACCGCGCGCGCCGTCAGGCCCTCGTCGGGTGGGAAGAGGGTTTCCACGCGGCGCATCACGGCGGCGGCGGCGCGCACCGAGATCTGCTGCGACACAATCGAGGAAAACAGGGCGTAGAAGTGGCCGGGGTCGCGCCGCAACTGATACGGCCCCACCGCGTCGATGATGCGCGCCAACACGGGGTCGGCCGCGCGCAGGTGCGCGATAGCGTCGCTATGCGCGTCGTGCGAGATATCCAAATCTTCTATCGTCACGCTAACAGTGTAACCAATCGAACCTATCGAAGGCGATGGTTCTATTGAGAGTATCGACCATCGACCGTCATCAGGATAGGCGGTGGCTCGTGAGGTCGAGCGCGAACGAGTCGTGGTAGTCCACCGGGCCGCCCCAGGTTTCCTGCGGGCGCGGCACGGTGTAAAAGTCGCCTTTGATCGTCCCCGCCGAGACCTCCAGCATCATGTAACTAACCGTGACGAGGGCTACGACAAGCCCCCGGCGTCAGCCATGGGGTTCATGACCTATACTTTGACGAGTTGGCGGTACTTGCGCGCGGTGTCGGGGTCTTCTTTGAGGCCGAGCAGTTCGAGCAACTCGGCGTCGTGACGCAGGGTGAGGAGTTGCATCTGCTCGCCGTTCCAGCCGCGCGCCTGGCAGCGCCACTCCTCCTGCACGCGCGCGCGCATTTGGGCCACCGCGAACGTCTCGCGCAGCACTTGCGGGGTGAGGCGCGGCTTGCTGGTGACGATGCCGGCGCGTTTGCCGCACTCTTCCACGATGAAGTTGATCCCGCGCACGCTGATGTCGAAGACGCGGCTGTCGCCCGCGCGCTGCTCCTGGGGGGCCGACGAGTCCTGAACATGATGGGGAGCTTTATAATAGGCGCGCAGGGCGTCGCGTAACCGCGCCGAGACCGGCAGCTTCCGCGTGCGCAGGCGCTTGGCCGCGTCGGTCTCGCGCACGACGAGGTAGCTGCCGCCCGCGTTATCGTCGTCGAGGTGAATGTCAGCCACACGCAGGGCCAATACTTCGTCGCGTTTGAGCCCCGTGTCGAGCATGAGCACAAGGAGCGCGCGCCAGAAGGGATTATCTTCGGCGACGTCGACGAGGCGCAGCGCGTCGTCTTCTTCCAGGAACTCCGGCAGCGCCACGTACGCCTCGGGGTAGGGCACGGGGTCGGCGGGACTCGTCGCGAGATAGCCTTCGTCGCGCAGATAGCTGAAGAAGTTTTTGAGCGTGGCCACCTTGCGGCGCAGCGAGTTGGGCGAGTTCGCGCGCGACACGCGCACCCAGGCGATGAACTGGCGCAGCTGGCCCGTGTCGATGGCGCCGACGGCGCGGTCACCGAGCTGGCCGCGCAGCAGGCGCAGGTCGAGCTCGAAGCTCTTGATGGTGTGCTGCGAGCGGCCCAGCGCGGCCAGGTAGGTGATGTAGTCGGGGATAGCCTGGTCGAGCGTCACATGCGGCGACGGCGGGACGCGCGGCGTCGACTGCTGCCGTGACATGGACGCGCGCTGTCTCCGCGCCTGCCCCTCCACGGGCGCCACGGCCGGCGTCTCATCCACGACGACCGGAGCCGACCTCGTGTCGTCCGGGGCGACGGCGACGGAGGAGTCCCGCCCCTCCGCTGCCGGCTCCTCGAACAGGGCCATCTGACCTGGCCTTGCGCCATCGCCTTTTCTCACACGTCCTCCCTTCTGTCGCACACACTAGCACGTTTGTTCGCCCTTGTCAAATGTTATGTGCATAAGTAGGCGTGCTCCACGATGTTGCTCCTCTCGCGGTATACTAAAGATGTAGTAACGTACATCAGCCGCAACGGCGCTCGGAAGAGATGCCTCTGGCGTGGGGCGTTCCCCACCGTGACGTGAACCACGCGTCGGGGAGCATGCGGGGAGCGATCCCCGGTAGCGCGGAACGTCCGTGAGAAACGATCTGCTGTCCTGCCCGATGACCCGTCGGACCTGATCGTGGTCAGCGTCAACCGGCGGCCTGCTGAGAGCGCAGGTGGGGACGTGTGGCGCATAACACCTCCTGAAAGCACCGCCCCGACGCCGGGCAGGTGCAAGCCGTCTGCTTCAGTTGACGGTTGTTGACAGAGGGAGATGAGGCTCCCAGCCTACATACCGATCACCTACCAGATCACCCACTAGGAGAGTCACCATGGTCTACGTCCCGACGGTTGTCGAGAGCACCCCGCGCGGCGAGCGCAGCTACGACATCTTCTCGCGCCTGCTCAACGAGCGCATCATTTTCCTGAACACACCCATCGTCACCGAGGTCGCCGCCCTCGTCACGGCGCAGTTACTCTTCCTGCAGAGCGAGGACGCCGACCGCGACATCATGATGTACATCAATAGCCCCGGCGGCGATGTGATGGCCGGCCTGACCATCTACGACACGATGCAGCATATCAAGCCGCAGATCAGCACCATCGGCGTCGGCTTCGTCGCCAGCATGGCCTCAATCCTGCTCGCCGGCGGGGCACAGGGCAAGCGCTACGCCCTCCCCAACACGGATATCATGATCCACCAGGGCTCGGCCGGCTTCTCGGGCACGACGCCCGACTTGGAGGTGCGCTCACGTTGGATTCTGCGCATGGTGCGCCGCACCAACAGCATCCTGGCCAAGCACTGCAACCAATCCTATGAGAAGGTCGAGAGCGATACCCAGCGCGACTACTTCATGACCTCCGACGAGGCCGTTGAGTACGGCCTCATCGACTCCGTGCTCAATGTCGAGGACATGCCGATGGGCGTGGCGGCGGATTTGCCCTTCCAGCCGTAGTCGATAGTCGATGGTCGATGGTCGATGGTCGATAGTAGGACGACTCCCCTCTCCCGCGCACAGGGAGAGGGGTTGGGGGTGAGGGGCCTTGTGATCGCTGCCGAGAACTACATGGGCCTGCTACGCCGCCCCATACGACTATCGACCATCGACTATCGACTCTCGACTATCGACTCTCGACTATCGACCATCGACTCGTTCTGACGCCCCCGCAGCTCTGCGAGTAGTTGGCGCGCCGCGGCCTGCTCGGCGCCCTGGCGGTTGAGGCCGTCACCACGCGCGCTGCCTTGCCCCTCGACCACGACCTCGGCCACGAAGCGGCTATCGTGCGCCGGTCCGGTACGCTCCAGGATGCTGTAGCGCGGCGTGACGCGGTACAACCCCTGGCTGTACTCCTGCAACTCCGACTTGGCGTTGCGGTGCAGGTCCGCCGCCAGGATGAGCGGCAGGCGGCGGTGGAAGAAAGGCGCCAGGAAGCCGGCGGCGCTATCGAACCCTTGGTCGAGGAACAAGGCGCCCACGACGGCCTCGAACGCCTCGGCCAGCACCGAGGAGGTCCCGCGCCCCTGTGGTCCTTCTTCAGCCCGGCTCACGGGGACGAATAGCCCCAACTCGATCTCGGCGGCGTACTCCGCAGCGGTCGAGCGCCGGACGAGGGCCGAGCGCAGCGTCGTGAGCGGCCCTTCGGCCAACTCGGGATGGGCGCGGTAGAGGAACGCCGCGGCCGCCGCCCCCAGGACGGCGTCGCCCAGGAACTCCAGCCGCTCGTTCGACGGGCGCTGCTCCTCCGCCGCTTCGGCTTCCGCCGCCTCGGCGCTCGACACATGCGAGAGCGCCAACTCCAGCAACTCTTTGTGACGGAACATCACACCAAGGCGCCGCTCCAACTCGGGCAGCGGCGGACGTTCAGCCTCCAACGCTCATCCTGAACGGGGCGACAGGCGACGGGCGACAGGCGAAAGTTGTCGTGGGATATAACATTGATGCGTCCATCTGTTTCACTGGGTTCGTAGCTGAGTAGAGCGGTATAATGACGGTGTCAAGCGTTTTATTGTCTGACTACTAACCACTAATCACTAGCTACTTAGGAGAATACACCATGCCTTTGTATGAGTATAAGTGCGCCGATTGCGACAAGCCGTTCGAGATGCTCGTCGCCTCGCCCGCGCTCGCCGACAGCGTCGTGTGCCGTTACTGCGGAAGCGAGAGCGTGCGGCGCCTCGTGTCGTCGTTCGCCTCGCGCTCCAGCGGCCCAAGCGCGCTGGAGAGCATGGCCGGCGCGGCGCCGCGCTCCGGTGGCGGATGCTGCGGCGGTGGATGCGGCTGCGGGCACTAGTAGCTGTCAGCTGTCAGCAATCAGCAAAAAGCTGATAGCTGATTGCTGACGGCTGATTGCTGACGGCTGATTGCTGATTGCTGATTGCTGACGGCTGATTGCTGACGGCTGATTGCTGATTGCTGATTGCTATAAAAGCGGCGTGATGATCCGGCGCGCGTCCGCCACGTCGGCGGCCATTTGGGTCAGCAACGGCGCGAGTCCGTCGTAGCGTTCCTGTTCGCGCAAGCGCTCCACGAACAGCAGCCGCAGCGTCTGTCCATAAATGTCGCGGTCGAAATCGAGCAGATAGGCCTCGACCGTTGTTTCGACGCCATTAAAGTGGGGATTCGTGCCCACGCTCACGGCGGCGGCGAAACGTTCGCCCGGCAGTTCCGCGATGGCGGCGTAGACACCCGACGCGGGCACGATCTGCTCGCTCCCTAACGCCAGGTTGGCCGTCGGGTACCCCAGGTCGCGTCCGCGCTTCTGCCCGTGCGTCACCTCACCTTCGAGTTCGAACGGATAGCCCAACAGTATCCGCGCGGCGGCCATATCCCCCCTGTGGATGGCGTCGCGCACGGCCGAACTACTCACACCCGACGCGCCGGCCTCGGGACCTTGCCGCGGCACGATGTGCACGGCGAAGCCCGACGATTTGGCGCGCTCCAGCAAATAGGGGATGCCGCCTTCGCGGTCGTGCCCGAAGCGGAAATCGTCACCCATCCAAAACTCAGCGATCACCAGGCCCGCCTCCAGGCGGTCGATAAACTCGCGCGCCGACAGCAATGCGAACGCGCGCGTGAAGGGCAGCAGCGCCAGCAGGTCGGGCTCCAGCGCGGCCAGCAGACGCTGTTTGACGTCACGCCCCGTTATTTGGTAATCGGTCAGGCCGGGCCGCAGCACGAGCGCGGGGGCGGGATCGAAGCTAATGACGCCGAAAGCGAAACCGTGTTCACGCGCCCGGTCGTGAGCCTGGCCCAGCATGTAGCGATGGCCGCGGTGTACGCCGTCGAAGGCGCCGATGGCGAGCACGAGCGGCCGGTCGTAACGCAGGGTATCCAGGCTGTCTACAAGCTTCACAAACGTTACCCTATCTCCACGCTAGGTGTGACGGCTCGCGACACACTGGGCGCCCCGAACACTTTGCCCGGCTGCCACATGTCTCGACGCGCGTCGTAGCGCGCCAGGGCCAGCATCCGCCCGTCGCGCGCGTAGAGACGCGCCTCCTCGGGGCGAGGGGCGAGGGGCGAGGGGCGACGGACCGCGCTCTCAGCCGCGATGGCGTTGCCGTGCAAGACGGCGGCCGTCGCGTGATCGTCCAAGATGACGGCCGGCCAGGACGCGACCGCCTCGTCGGCCGGCCTCAAGCGCGTGTGCAGTAGCCCGTCCGCCGCGAGGGCACGCATTACTTGCACGCCCAGCGCCGTGTCCACGCCGAAGTCTCCGCTGCTGAGGCGGCGCAGCGCGGCGAGATGCGCCCCGCAGCCCAGGCGCTCGCCCACGTCGCGCGCCAGCGCACGAATGTACGTGCCGGAGCCGCACCAGATGAGCAGGTCGAGCAAGCCATCCTCCAACCTGGTTAGCGCCAGCCCGTCGATACGCACCGTACGCGCCGCCATCTCTGGCGCCTTGCCCTGGCGGGCCAGCTTGTACGCGGGCACGCCGTCCTTCTTGATAGCGGCGTAGGCGGGCGGTATCTGTTCAATCGTGCCAAGGAAAGGCGTCAGGGCTGCTTGGACGCGCGCCGCCGTCACCTCATCGGTCGGACGATCCTCGACGACGGGGCCCTCAGCGTCGTCGGTCGTCGTGCGCTGCCCCAGGCGCACACGCGCCAGGTAGCATTTGCGGCCGTGCATGAGATAGTCGGAGAGGCGCGTCGCGCCGCCCACGGTGACGAGCAGCACACCCGTAGCCAGCGGGTCGAGCGTCCCCGCGTGACCCACCTGCCGCTGCCCCGTCAGCCGCCGCACCAGCCCCACGACATCGTGCGACGTCCAGCCCAACGGTTTATCGACGTTCAGGATGCCGTCCATACGCCCCCAGAGTCGTGAGTCGTGAGTCGTGAGTCGTGGGTCTTGAGCAGCTATGAAGCGCATATGTATCGCCATTGTCGCCACACTGACGACTCACGACTCACGACTCACGACTAATTCGTGGTAGCGCGCGAGCAGCGCCGCGCGGGCCGCGTCGGCGGGACCGGGCAGGTCGCAGCCGGCGGCGCGGCGGTGACCTCCGCCGCCGAACGCCGCGGTCAGGTCGACCGCGTCGACGCGCGTGGTCGTGCGCACGCTGGCCTTGAAGTGCCCATCGGGCATCCCTTTCAGCAAAAAGGCCAGGTCGACCCCGTCGATACTGCGCAGGAACTCCACGACGCCGTCGAGGTCGGATGTCTCGGCCCCGCAGTCCTCGATCAATTCGCGCGTGGCCACGGCCGAAGCCGCGCGCCCCTCGTCGTCCAGCCGCATCGTCGCCAGGGTGCGGCCCCACAGTAGGGCGGCCGGCGGACGACGACGCAGCAACAGATTGTACGAGATAGACGCCGCGTCAGCGCCCGCGGCGACGAGGGCGGCCGCCGTGGCGAGGGCGCGCGGCGTGCTGTTGGCGTTCTGAAATGAGTGCGTATCGTTGATGATGCCGGTTAAGAGCGCCATCGCCATGTCCCGGTCCAGCGGGGCTGGGAGCACGGCCACGAGGTCGTACACGATCTCGGCCGTCGAAGCGGCCGTCGTATCGACCAGGTTGACGTCGCCGTACTCCGTGTCGCTGGCGTGATGGTCGATGTTGAGCAACGTGCGCCCCGGCCGCAGCCGCTCCAACTCAGCGCGCATGCCGCCTAACATACCGAGGTCCGACGCGTCGACCGTAACCAGGAGATCGGGGTCGGCGGGCACGACCGTGGAGATCGTGGCGCTCTCGGGCACGAAGAGGAGCGAGGGCGGCAGAGGGTCCGCGCAGACGACGACCGGTGTCTGCCCCAGGTGGCGTAGCGCGCGCGCCAGGGCCAACGCCGCCCCAATGGTATCGCCGTCCGGCGAGCGGTGGCAAAACAGCACGGGGCGCGCCGCCGCGCGGAGCGCGCGGGCCGCCGCCTCGAGACGCGCCGCGTCGCCGTCCACGGCGCTACCCATCGACCTGAGACTCCCGTTCGCGCTCATGCTCTTCAACCTCGCGTATGACGCGCAGCACACGGTCGCCCTCCTCGATGGAGTGGTCGAGCACGAATTGCAACTCCGGTATGTGGCGCAGCCGCAGGTCGGAGCCGAGTTCGTGGCGCAGATAGCCCGCGGCATGCCGCAAGGCCGTGATCGTGTCCTTTTGCTCGGCCGGCGTGCCCATGACGGATATGTACAGTTTAGCGTAACGCAGGTCGGGTGACATCTCGACGCGCGTGATCGAGCTCATGAACGACACGCGCGGGTCCGCCAACTCGGTCTGGATCAACTCGGTTACACGACGCAGAATTTCATCGCCGACGCGCTCGGCGCGATGTGGTGCGGGCATTGGGCGCCTCCGGTGCAGTCGATAGTCGATGGTCGATAGTCGATAGTGATACGTGGGCGCGTACCGCTCTCAGCTACAAACCATCGACTATCGACCATCGACTAACTAACGAGCTCACGGGTATACTGCTCGACAATATCGCCCTCGGCGAAGTCGTCGAAGCCATCGACCGTCATGCCGCACTCGGTGCCGGCGTTGACCTCGCGGACGTCGTCGCGCACGCGGCGTAACGACGTGATACGGCCCTCACCGACGGACGCGCCGTGGCGCATGACGCGCACGTTGCCCCCCCGCGTGAAGGAACCGTCCGCGATGATACAGCCGGCCGCTTTGTGCCGGCCGGCCGGGAAAACGGCGCGCACCTCGGCGTGGCCATGCACGACATCTTGGTAGACCGGCTCCAGCAGGCCCTTGAGCGCGGCCTGGACCTCCTCAGTCAGCTTGTAGATGATCGTGTAGAAGCGCACGTCGACGCCGGTCGCCTCGGCCGCGCGGCGCGCCGCCGGGTCGTCGCCGACGTTGAAGCCGACCACGATGGCCTGCGACGCCGCCGCGAGGGTCACATCCGACTCCGTGACGTCGCCGACGGCGCTGCGGATCAGGCGCACCTTCACGTTCTCGTCGCCCAACTCCTCGAGGCTGTGCTGGATCGCGCCGATCGAGCCTTGCACGTCGGCTTTGAGCACCATGTTGAGCTCTTTGACCTCGCCGGCCTGCACCTTACTGAAGAAGTCGGATAGGGCCACGCTCTTGGTTGGCAAGAGCGACTGGGCGCGCCGTTCGCGCGCCACGCCGGACGCCAGTTCGCGCCCCTTGCGCTCGTCCTCTATCGCGCGCATGGTATCGCCGACCTCGGGCACATCGGGCAGCTGCAGGATCTCGACCGGGAACGACGGCGGCGCCGCCTTGACGGACTGGCCGCGGCTGTCGAACATGGCGCGGGCGCGGCCGGCCACTCCGCCGACGACCACGAAATCACCGCGGCGCAGCGTCCCGTTGCGCACCAGGACGGTGCACATCGTGCCGCGGCGCACGTCCGTGCGCGCCTCCACGACGGTCGCCACCGCCATACGATTGGGGTTAGCCTTGGGCTCGACCTGTAGGTCGGAGACGAGCAGGATGGTATCGAGCAGGTCGTCCAGCCCCTGCTGCGTCTTGGCCGACACTTCGACGGCGGGCACATCGCCGCCGTACTCTTCGACGATGACGTTGTGCTCGGTCAATTCCTGCTTGACGCGGTCGGGGTTAGCGCCCTCTTTGTCGATCTTGTTGATGGCGATGATGATCGGCACGTCGGCGGCGCGCGCATGATCGATGGCCTCGACCGTCTGCGGCATCACGCCGTCGTCGGCGGCGACGACGATAATGACGATATCCGTCACCTGGGCGCCGCGGGCGCGCATGGCCGTGAAGGCGGCGTGGCCGGGTGTATCCAGGAACGTGATCTTGCGCGGCGCGCCCTCACGCTCTTTCTCGATCTGATAGGCGCCGATGTGCTGCGTGATGCCGCCGGCCTCGCCCGCCGCGACCCGCGCGCTGCGGATAGCGTCGAGCAGCGAGGTCTTGCCGTGGTCGACGTGCCCCATGATGGTCACGACGGGGGGGCGCGGCTGCAAGAGCGCCGTGTCTTCGGCTTCAAGGCCATTGGTCGACGCCGAGGTCTCCGACACGGCATCATCCGCCGCCCCGGCCTGAGTCGCGGTGGCTCCGAGTTCTTCGGCCACGATCGCCGCCGTGTCGAAGTCGATCTCCTGGTTGATCGTCGCCATCATGCCGCTGGCGAACAGCACCTTGATGACAGCCGCCGGCTGCTGCTCGAGGATATCGGCGAGTTCCTTGACGGTCATGACCGGCGGCAACTCGACAGTGGTAGGCCGCTCGATGGTCGCGGTCGCGCGCCCCGCGGCATTGAAGGTATTGGAGCGATGACCGCCCCGGCCACGGCCACCGCCGCCGGGCCGTCCACCCGGTCTGGCCCCACCGGGCCTGGCCCCACCGCGGCCTCGTCCGCCGCCTCCTGGTCGTCCTGACATATCTTTCTCCTTTAGTGCTGCGTGTTTAGTGTTTAGTGATATGTTGCCGTCAATGTAACTCGTCACTCGTCATTAGACACTAATCACTCGTCTCTTTTGTGAACGGGCAGCCCCTCCGCGTACGCGTTGAGGGCGTGCCAGTGTTCGGGGGTCATGACAATGCCCAGGGCATGATCAAGGCTCTTACGCTTGGCCGCCGACTGCCAGCACTCCTGTGCGGGGCACAGGTAGGCGCCGCGTCCCGGCTTGCGCCATGACGTGTCGACCTCAATCGCCCCATCGGGCGTACGCACCAGCCGCACGAGATGCCGTTTGGGGCGCTGTGTCCGGCAGGCCACGCACGAGCGCTCGGGAATGTGTTTCGGCACTGTCCTGGAACCCCCGTCTACTCGCTAGCGGACACGGCCGCCCGATTGTCGGCCTCAAGCGTGGATTCCCTGACCACGTCGGACGCCTTCTTGATGTCGATATGCCAGCCGGTCAAGCGCGCGGCCAAGCGGGCGTTCTGTCCCTCCTTGCCAATCGCGAGCGAGAGTTCGCGATCAGGGACGATGACCGTGGCCTTCTTCTCGGCCTCCCTGATATCCACATGCGCCACGCTGGCCGGGCGCAACGCCCCCATGATCAGCGTCTTCGGATCAGTGCTCCAAGGCATCACGTCGATCTTCTCACCGTTGAGTTCGTTGATAACGTTCTGAATGCGCACGCCGCGCTGACCAACGCAGGAACCGACCGGGTCGACGTTGTCCTGCCGTGCGCTGACGGCCAGCTTGGTGCGCACGCCGGGCTCACGCGCGAAAGCTTTGATCTCAACCGCGCCGGAGCGTATCTCCGGCACCTCCAACTCGAACAGCCGCTTCACTAGATTGCGATGGCTGCGCGAGACCGTTATCTGCATGCCGCGCACGGTCTTATGCGCCTCGGACACATAAACCTTCAGACGTTGACCGGTGCGATAGTGTTCACCGGGGACCTGCTCGGCGGGCGGCATGAGCGTTTCGGCCTCCCCAAAATCGGCCACGGTGAGGACCACACCTTTCGCATCGCTGCGCTGGACGACGGCCGACACAATGTCGTCCTGGCGCTTACTGACCGCGTCGAAGACGCGATCGCGCTCGGCCTCGCCGATGCGCTGCATGATCACCTGCTTCGCGGTCTGCGCGGCGATGCGGCCAAACTCTTTGGGCGCGTCCACCACTTCGACCTCGACGGTATCGCCGATACCGGGGTGTAACGGGTAGTCCTCGACATCCTTCAAGGAAATCTGAGTTCGCGCATCCTCGACGTTGATGGCGACCTGTTTCTCGGCGTAGACCTTGAACTCGCCCGTCTGCTCGTTGAGGCGGACATGCACGTCGGGCGTCTGCCCGAACGTGCGCTTGTAGGTCGAGGTCAGGGCCGACTCGATCGCCCCGATCACCGCTTCCTTGCCCAGACCCTTCTCGGAGGTAATCTGGAGTATGGCGGTCCCGAAATCGTTACGCACCGCTTTACCCCTCCACTATTTATCTATCTGTCTATAAATGGAGAAGCGGGCTCTCGCGCCCACTTCTCCGTGACTCTATTTCATTCATATCGACGCGGCGAAACGGTTATATCGTTGCGTCGAAACGGCTTCTACAAGAGGTGCGGCGTCAATCGCTCCATCAATTGCCCCTTGGGCAGGAGGCCGACCAACCGCTCCGCCGGCTTGCCATTCTTGAACAAGATCAATGTTGGAATGCTCTGCACACCGAACGACGCCGCGCTCGCTGGATTGGCGTCGACATCAACCTTGACAAACTTTATCTGGCCCGCCAGTTCGCCAGCCAATTCCTCCAGGATAGGCGTGAGGGCTTTGCAGGGGCCGCACCACTGGGCCCAGAAGTCGACCAAGACCGGTTTGTCCGCCTCGTAGACCTCGGCCTTGAATGTGGCGTCAGTGATGGTGATAGAACGCGCCACTAGATCTTATCCCTCCTCATCCTCATCCTCATCGTCGCGCGGCCAGTAGGCAGGCGCGCTATCTCGGCGCCCGCCGACATCCGACATCCGTTGGACAACCGCGGCAGCGGGTTGGGAGGCCACCTGACGGGGGGGCGGGGAGCACTAAGAAAAAGTGTACGGGCTGGCCCCCTACGTGTCAACGCACACTCGCCACTTATGTAAAGTATAACAGGTTGCGCCCGCGCCCGCGACTCGGTATACTGGTGGGGTTGGCCGAGGTGGCGGAATTGGCAGACGCGCTAGCTTGAGGTGCTAGTGGGCGCAAGCTCGTAAGGGTTCGAGTCCCTTCCCCGGCACTCCAATTAAGTGGCGAGTGACGAGTGATTAGTTCTAGTCACCCATCACTCGCCACTTAATCTTCGTCCCCGTCTCCGTCGGTACGCTGCTGGCGCAGGTATTCTTCTAGCGCGCGCACGACCTCGGGGCCAGTCGGCAACGAGGAGCGCTCTTCACCAGGGAACTCGTCATCTCCCTCGCGCCCCTCCAACTCGCGCACGTAATTGGCCGCCTCGGGGCTCTGCGCGATGGCCTCGTCGACCCGTGCGCGGAAACGGCGGGCCTGCCCCTCCAGAGTACGTAGATTTATAGGTACGTCAAGCAACGTCGTGAGGTGGCGCAATAAGCCCAGCGAGACCTGCGGGTTTGGGCTGGCCGTGATGTAGTGTGACACGTTGCCCCACAGGCTCACCGTCGACACACCCGCGCGGCCACAGGCGTCCTGCAGCGCGCCCAAGATACCCGTCGGCCCTTCGTAGCGTGACATCGCGATGTCGAGGCCGCGCAAACGTTCGCGCAACTCCTCGTTGCTGGCCGAGCCAACCAAGCGCTGGGGGCGCGTGTGCGGCACATCGGCTAGCAACGCGCCGAGCAGCACCACCTCGGAGATACCCAGGCGTTCCAACAGGCCCAGCATCTCGCGCGTGAAGGTCGGCCAGCGCAGTTGCGGCTCGTGGCCGACCATCAACACCGCGTCACGCGGCTGCGTGTTATCGGTGTAGGTATAGACCTTCAGAGAGGGCCACTCGACCTCGCGGCTGAAGCCGTCGCGCAGGCGCACGCGCGGCCGCGTTTCAGTGTAGACGTAGAAATCCTCGGTATCCATGGTGGTCAACGTCGACGCCGACCATTCCCTGACCAAATAACGGACCGCGGAGGACGCGGACTCCGCGGCGTCATTCCAACCCTTGAACGCGGCAATGAGCACGGGGTTGCGGAGCGGCGGCACATCGAATAGCGAAAAGTGATCGGGCATACGCAACCTCATTTACTAGTCGAAAGTCGATACTCGATAGAGATGCTTTCTAACGACTATCGACTATCGACTCAGTGCAGTGGCACAATACGATCGGCGACCATCGCAAAGAAAAGCAGCGCCAGATAGATATTGGAGTACATGAACGTGCGGCGGGCACGGCGCACACCCTGCTCACGCAGCAGCATCACGGCCATGTAGATGAAGCCGGCGCCGAGCGCACACGCCGCCACGAGATAGAGCGGCCCCATCGCGTGGATGGCATAAAGAAGCAGCGTCACGGCGACGACGGTCAGGGTGTAGCCCAGGATGCGCCACTTCGTGTACTGCTCACCGGCCACGGCCGGCAGCATCGGCACCTTGACCGCCACGTAGTCTTTGCGATTGATGAGCGCCAGCGCCCAGGCGTGCGCCGGCGTCCACAGGAAGATAATGGCAAACAGTAACAGCGCCGGCAGACCCAGGCTCCCCGTCACCGCCGCCCAACCGACCAACGGCGGGATAGCGCCAGCCGCCCCACCGATCACGATATTCCGCGAGGTCGAGCGCTTGAGCCACATAGTGTAGATCACCACATAGTAGAAATTGCCAAACAGTGAGAGCGCCGCCGCGAGCGGGTTGACCCACAAGACCAGCACGACGACGGCCAGCGCCGAGAGTCCAAGCCCATAGAGGAGGACCTGGCGCGGCCGCAGCACGCCGGCGGGCAGGGCACGGCGCTTCGTACGGTTCATCACCGCGTCGATGTCACGGTCGATGTAGCAGTTGAGGGCGGCGGCGCCTCCGGACGCGAACGCCCCGCCAAGCAGCGTGACGAGCAGCACGCGCACGAAGTCGTCCAGCGGGAGCGGGTGCTGCCGCGCGGCGATCAAGAGCGCTGCAAGCGTCGTGATGAGCAGCAGCAGCATGATGCCCGGCTTGGTCAGGTTATAGTAGGCGCCGGCGAGGTCGCGCCACGACACCCGGTCGCGCTCCGCCGCTGGCGCGGCAGGATGGGACGATAGAACTGGGACGGACATGCGCCTTGTCGCCTCCTCAATGGGGCTGGATACATAAGCCCCGCCCATAGGGCGGAGTCATCTGGAAAGGTTGACTGCTGGTCCACGCGTGGGCAACGCATAGTCGGCAAGCCGGAACCGGGGCGCGGCATCCTACCACTAGTAGGGTAGCAGAACAGGGGCTTTGTCGTTATATGAGCCTCTTCCTGCCATAGTACCCGCAACGGGATTCGAACCCGTGGTCTCCACCTTGAAAGGGTGATGTCCTAGGCCACTAGACGATGCGGGCGAGAGAACGTCTACTTCATAGTGTACGAAGCATTGCTATATGACGTCAAACTCGGTGGTAAACCTATATACACCGCTTCGTATACCCGTCGATGCGCTACTGTTAGATAGTCCAGCCGCGCGCCCACTCGGGCGGATAACGGCCGTCGAGGATAGCCTCGTGGCGCGTCCCGAGCGGACCGCCCAGCCCTCCATGATTCAAACCGAGCGCCTGCTCCGTCGCCAATCCGACGGGCGTAACGCCCGCGATGAATAGGTAGTGGCTCACAAAGACGAAGTGGTCCGGCCAGTAGTCGTGTCGGGGACGGAATGATGTGGTCGATGTGGAATGGGTTTTGTGTGCGACGGAAGCAATACTCGCATGTGTCATGCGCGCGTAGACGCACGCCTCGTCGGACGAGGTCATTGTCCGGATCGTTGCGCTCTCGGCTCGCTAGCTGCGATAGTAGACCTTCAAGCCCTAATCGGTCGCTCACCCGCTCTGTCTCGTTTGTCGCTCGGTTTGTCCTGCTCGTCGCTGTTTTACCCGCTCCGCCAATGCTTCTCGATTACGGGGATCAGCGTTAAAGGTGTGCCACCAGTCGAGCGCCTCCGCGACGGCAGCCTCAGACTCGCGTTGCGCCTGCTCCAGCGGTACTCCCCGCTTCTCCGCGATCTCCATAGTTTGTCGTTCGTGCAAGAGCCGTCCGTACTTCGCCACCAGCTCATCGAGCTCCACACTCTCGGCCTCCGACAAGGCCGCGCAATCCTGACGGGCAAATAACTCTGCCATGCGGCGGCTATCCTCCGGCCCAAGCACGGGATTCTCCGCGCTGCTATCACCGTCGGACGACGTTTCAACGACGAAAAGATCACTCAAGGGTACCTGTAGGATAGCGGCTACGGCCGCGACACTATCGAGATCCACGCGCTTAACCGGTTCGTCACCCATCAGCATCGTATGAAGCGTCGCTTGATCGACCGCTACACCGAAACGACCCTCTATCTGGCTTTCGAGCTCGGCAATAGTCACGTTGCTAGATTCAAGCAACTCATCCAATCGGGGGTAGACCGTAATACTCATACAGGCGCCTCGCCATCTTCACCAACTCTTTAGTAGTAAGAATAGCGGATTAGTCTCTCGGCCAGTAGGGCGCGTCAATAATCACGCCTCATTTAGCCGGAGTCGGGCACGTTGGCGCGCAGGTCGTCGAGCCAGGGCGTGGCCTCGGAGTCGCTGGGCGCGCGCCAGTCGCCGCGCGGCGAGAGTGAGCCGCCCGAGCCGACTTTGGGGCCGTTGGGGATGGCCGAGCGCTTGAATTGGCTCAGCTTGAAGAAGCGATACAGGAACACCTCCAGCCACGTCTTGATCGTGGCGAGGTCGTACGCGTGGCGCTCGTCCTCAGGGAAGCCCTCCGGCCAGGGGCCACGGGCCGCGTCGCGCCAGGCGTGGTAGCTCAGGAACGCCACCTTGCTGGGCCGGAAGCCGTAGCGCGTGATGTAGTAGAGGGTGAAATCCTGCAACTCGTAGGGGCCGATCGTGGCCTGCGTGCTCTGCGCCGGCGCGTCGCTCGCGTTGTCCGCGTGCGGCACCAACTCCGGTGAGATCTCGGTGGCGTCGCTCGCGTTGTCCGCGTGCGGCACCAACTCCGGTGAAATTTCAGTGGCGAGGATCGAGCGCAGGATGCGGCCCGTCTCCTCGTCGAACTGCCCCGAGGCCACGACCCAGCGAATCAAGTACTGGATCAGCGTCTTGGGGACCGATACGTTGACGTTGTAGTGCGACATCTGATCGCCGACGCCGTAGGTCGCCCAGCCCAGCGCCAGTTCGGAGAGGTCGCCCGTCCCCACCACGAGGGCGTTGTGCATGTTGGCCAACCGGAACAGGTGCGAGGTGCGCTCACCCGCCTGCACGTTCTCGAAGGTGATGTCGTAGACAGGCTCGCCCGCGGCGTAGGGGTGGCCCAGGTCGCGCAGCATCTGCAGCGCCGAGGGCCGGATGTCGATCTCCGCGGCGGTCACCTCCAGCGCGCGCATCAAAGCGTGGGCGTTGGCGCGCGTCGTCGTGCTGGTAGCGAAGCCGGGCATGGTATAGGCCAGGATATTGGCGCGCGGCAGCCCCAGCCGGTCCATCGCCCGCGCGGCCACGATCAGCGCCTGCGTCGAGTCGAGCCCGCCCGACACGCCGATGACGACGCGCGCGATGCCCGTACTGGTCAGCCGCTTGGTCAGCCCCTGCACCTGGATGTTGTACGCCTCGTAGCAGCGCGCGTCGCGCTCCGCCGCGCCCGCCGGCACGTAGGGGAAGCGCTCCACCACCCGCTCCAGCGGGATCTCCCCCTGGGGAACCTGAAAGTCGAACGCGACGCGCCGCAGCGCCCGCAGCCGCTCGCGGTACTCGCCCACGCTGTCATTGAAGCTGGTCAGGCGCATACGCTCCTGCGCCAGGCGCTCCAGGTCGATATCGGCGGTGATGAGTTGCGCGGACGCGAAACGCTCCGCCTCGGCCAGTAGCTCGGTGTTCTCGTAGATCAGGGCGTAGCCGTCCCACGCCAGGTCGGTCGTCGACTCGCCGGGGCCGGCGGCGGAGTAGAGGTAGGCCGCGACGCAGCGGCCCGACTGGCCGGCGCAGAGGGTGCGGCGGTAGTCGGCTTTGCCGATGGTGATGTTGCTCGCCGAGAGATTGGCGAGCACCGTCGCGCCGGCCAGCGCGGCGTAGGCGCTGGGCGGGATGGGCGTCCACACGTCCTCGCAGATCTCGGCGTGCAGGGTGAAAAGGGGCAAGCTCGTGGCCTCGAACACGACATCGGCGCCGAAGGGGACACGTTGGCCGAGCAGCGTGACCTCGCGGGCAAGCGCGTCACGGCCCGACGTGAACTGCCGCTTCTCGTAGAACTCGCGGTAGTTGGGCAGGTAGGTCTTGGGGATGACGCCCAGCACACGCCCCTGGTAGATGGCCACGGCGCAGTTGAACAGCTTATGCTCGAAGCGCAGCGGCGCGCCGACGAGCAGGACCGGCGTCAACTCCCGGCTCGCGTCCACGAGGCGCGCCAGCGCCGCCTCGGTGGCGTCAAGCAGCGCGTCCTGCTGGAACAGGTCGTCGTCGGAGTAGGCGGAGAGGCCCAGCTCGGGGAACAAGGCGACGGCGGCGTGGGCGTCCGAGGCGCGGCGGGCCAGGTCCAGCGTGCGCGCGGCGTTGTAGGCGGGGTCGGCCACGCGCACGGCGGGGACGCCGACGGCCACGCGGACGAACCCGTGTGCATAGAGTGAGTTGAATGGTAACGCCATAGCCCTATTATCGCACGTCTGTCTACAGTGCGGACAATGGAGTTAGGGCGGGATTTCCACAGTACAAATCTGGCTCAACGTCAGGCGTACACCGGGTGCTTTCTTATCACCAAATACGTCTACATGAGCACGATTGTGATGTGCATAGTCCGGTGAATGTTCCACACGTAGCCCGCGGATGGCGCGAACCCTTTGGACAACCAGAGAGATTATCGCATTGTCTAAAGGATCCTTGGAAGGGTCGACACGGTTCCGCGTCTCTTCGGCGGTAGAGTACTTTTCCCAATCGGTGGACATAGATCCACCGTGATCTCGAAAAGCGTTGGTAGTGGTCGACCATCCGCGAAGTCGTAAAAGTTCCTATATATCCTCATGAACAGCCTGTCGCCATCAGGGATGTCTTCGACCGGCCAACGTCCGTCTACTGCATCAACCACACTAAGAGCCAATCATTCTTAGCAGAAATAGCAGCAATGCCCTCGACCGATTTGTGAATAGGGCCATCTGGTTGCGTACGGTCATTGCCATAGTAACTTACAGAATCTGTGTCATTAGCAGATACGTTTACCAACAACTCACGCTTCCCGGTCTTCCACAGCAGATCAACACTCCCATCTGGCCCCGGCGAAATGATGGGCGCCTTGACTCGTATATCATAACGATGCCACGCTTCAATCACCATGCGACGCAGTAACTCATTAGCTCGCGTAAGCGTTGTTTCCGCTATTTGCTCACCTTCGTCCTCATCATCCGCGACGTCAAGAATCCATTGGGATTGGCGAATTGTTGTTTCAACGTCGTGAAGCACAGGCGGAATACGTAGAGGTTGGGTAGATGCCACGGCTCCCTCCAAAATCACATCCTCTAATGTGTCTATTTCTCTCCTCCCACTATACTCCCTCCCACGGTCTTCCGAATAGCTACCGGCCAAGCTATGACGGGCAAAGTACACTGCTAGTAGATGCTTGCAGAGAATGGAAAGAGAGGGGCGAACATGGAGCGTCAGGATAAATATATTGGGCTTATCGTATCAGACCCCAACGTGATGCTGGGCAAACCAACCATCGCGGGGACGCGCATTACAGTCAAGTTGATTCTAGAGTTGCTTTCCGGCGGCGCGACAGTTGAAGAGATTCTGATTGACTATCCCCATCTCACGCGTGAAGGTATTACTGGCGCATTGGCTTTTGCCGCCGATGCATTGCGATCAGATCGTGTTTATCCACTTGTCAAAGCGTCGTGATCCTCGTCGCTGATCGAGAACGTACAACTCGCTGCCGTCGTGGCCTTGCGTCAGAAAGGCTACGACGTACATTCCATTCGGGAAATGGCACGGGGTATCCCCGACGAGAGTGTGCTGGATGTTGCCAACCAAAATGCACGGGGCGCAAAGTCGAGCGTGCCTCATGGTAGAGGGAAAGGTATTGGATATGCTTCACCCGGCGACGGGGATTCCGCTGCCCGACGAGGGCGGCGACGCGGCGCCGCGTTGGCGTCCGCAGGCGACCGATAAGCCTGGCGTCGCGTCCTACGTCCTCTCCGACCCCTCGGGCCGCCGCCTCGCCGAGGTCGCGCCGGCGGGCGACGCGGCGGGCTGGATCGCTTATCTCCCCGGCGTATCCCCGACCGCGCCAGCGCGGAGCCTACACGAGGGCAGCCTGGAGTCGGCGATGCGTTGGGCCGAGCGGGAAACGAGAGTCACGACCGGGCAATGCTAATCGCTGGCTTTACTCGCCCGTAAAGACGGGCGGACGCTTCTCGAGCGCCGCTTGCATGGCTTCCTGGTGGTCGGCGGTGTGGTGGGCGAGCGCTTGCAGGGCGGCGGAGAGTTCGAGCAGGGTGTCGAACCGCGTGTGCTGGCCCTCGCGGATGAGGCGCTTGGTCAGGCGCAACGCCCGCGGCGGGTTGGCGGCGATGCGGCTAGCCAGCGCGCGCGCCGCATTCATAAGTTCGCCGTCGGGGACAACGCGCGACACCAATCCGCAGGCCAGCGCCTCCCGCGCGTCGATGCTGTCGCCGGTGAAGGCCAACTCGCACGCCTTGGACAACCCGACCGCGCGCGGCAGTAGCCACGCCCCGCCGTCGCCGGGGATGATGCCGAGCTTGACGAAGCTCTCGGCGAAGCGGGCGCTCTCCCCCGCGATGCGGATGTCGCACAGGAGGGCTAGGTCGCAGCCGGCGCCGATGGCGGGCCCGTTGACCGCGGCGATCAGCGGGACCTCGAGGTTGTAGAGCGCCAGCGGGATGCGCTGGATGCCCGCGCGGTATTTGTCGCGGATGGTGGCCGGCGCGCCCGTACCCAACCCGCCGGGCGCGCCCATCGTCTTGAGGTTGCCGCCGGACGAGAAGGCCGTCCCCGCGCCGGTCAGGATGGCGACGCGCACGCCGCTGTCCGCCTCGATGCGGGCCGCGGCGGCGACAAGCGCGTCGACCATATCCATATCCGAGATGGCGTTGCGCGCCTCCGGCTTGTTCAAAGTCAGCGTGACGATGGGGCCGACTTGGTCGTAGAGGACGGGATCACTCATGGGAGCCTCCTTCTTCCGACTTGTGTTCTCACGGCGTGTCGATACATACTAAGCGCATAGTATCATGGAAAACGGCAGGAGGACCGCGTATGGCGATTCCCGAGGTCAAGGCGCTCACGTTCGATGTGTTTGGCACGGTGGTGGACTGGCGATCCACCATCGTCGAGGAGGGCGCGCGGTTCAGCGCCGGGACGGGCCTCGCCGTCGATTGGGGGCGCTTCGCCGACGCCTGGCGCGGCCGCTACCGCCCGTCGATGGACCGCGTGATGCGTGGGGAGTTGCCCTGGATGACCATCGACGCCCTCAATCGGCTGGCGCTGGACGATCTGCTGCGCGAGTTCGGCCTCGACACCCTCACGGAGGAGCAGCGCGCGGGGCTCAACCGGGTATGGCATCGCCTGCGTCCGTGGCCCGACAGCATCTCCGGCCTGACGCGGCTGCGCGCGCGCTACACGCTGGCTACCCTGTCCAACGGCAACATGTCCCTGCTGGTCGACCTGTCCAAACACAGCCGTTTGCCCTGGGACTGCGTCCTCTCGGCCGAGTTGGCGCGCGCCTACAAGCCCGCCCCGGCGGCGTACCACCTGGCATATACGCTGCTCGACCTCGCGCCGGAGCAGGTCATGATGGTCGCCGCGCACCAGGAGGACCTGCGGGCGGCGCGGGCCGAAGGGCTGCGCACGGCGTTCATCCCGCGCCCGCTGGAGCACGGCCCCGGCGCCGCGCCCGACCTCACGCCCGACCCCTCCTTCGATGTCGTCGCCGCCGACCTGGTCGACCTGGCGCGGCAAATGGGCACGTAGGGGCAAACCCCCTCAGATGCATAAGACGCGGAACGTGAGCGCGCCGCGTCGCCGACAGTAGATGGCCAGCGGGGGGATGAGCGCGGAGGTCACCGCCATCTCGGTGACGTGGCGGGGGGCATGGGAGGTCCCGCGCAGGCGCCGCGCACAAAAGCGCGCCGTCACGATGAGCTAGAAGAAAAGATCGCTGTCCGCGCGCCAGGCCGCCGTGAATCGCTCGTCGAAACCGCCTGCGGAGGCGAGGGATAGGGCGCTTCCCGTGCTTGACGTGCGTGAACCTTTCCTCCTCCGCCGCCGCGCGCACGCGGCCGTCGCGCACGAGACAAGCGGCCGAGTCGTGATAGACGGCGTTGACGCCGAGCGTGTACATGTATTCTCCTGGGGAAGCAACGGTGATGAGCGAGCCGCCACGCGCCGCCTGCCTCAGGCACGGCCGACGGCCTCTGAGGGCGCCTCCGGCGCCTCCGGCGCCCCCGGCTGTTGCGTGGAGTTCCCCGACCCGCCGCGCAAAGCGGCGCGGAACTCGCCGTGGAAGATGGCCATCACAATCAGCGCGATGGCGATGGAGGAGCCGATACTGAGCACGCGGTTGATCAACATGACGCCTACCGCCGGCGTCTTGCCGCCCTGGATGCCGACGGCCAGGAAAGCGCCGACCCCGCTGAACTCCAGCACGCCGATGTCGACCGGGATGGGTATGATCAGCGAGAAAGCCAGGCTGAAGAAATAGACGGCCAGCGTTTCGGGGAGCGAGGCGCCGCCGATGTTCAGGCCGCGCACTACCAGGTAGAGCGCCGCCCCCGCGGTGATCAAGTAGCCGGCGCTCAGGAGAGCCGCGATGAGGAGCACGCGGGGATGGAACAGCCGGGAGGCGCCCTGCTGGAACTGCTTGAACTCCTCCAGGGCCTTGCGCAGGGTCTTGTGCTCCCTGATCCACTTCGGCGTGCGCGAGTGCTGGTGAAACCTGTGGTAGGCCCAGGCGGCGAGGATAAAGAGGGCCGTGCCAATGATGATCACCGGACGCACGATCCCCGTCCACTGCCCTAGCCCCAGGATGACGACGCCGATCAGCGACACGGCGACCTCAAGGATGATGATAATCGTGGTCGCGGCCGAGGTCAGCCCGAAGTCGGCGCCCTTGGACTGCTGGAGCAGGTAGTTCTGGAAATAGTTGCCGATGGGCATGCTCTTGGTCATCTCGCCGGCGGCGAAGGCGAAGATCTGCGTGGGCACCGGCACATGGATGTCCATGGACTCCAACAAGAAGTGCCACTGCACGCCCCGGATGATTTCATACACCACCATGAGCAGCAGGAACCAGAGCAGGTAGATCTTCTGGAATCTCTCCATTAGGGCAACGACCTTGCCCACGTCGGCGAAGGCGAGCAGCGCGACGATCAGGGCCACGCTCAGGATCACGGGAATGAGTATTTTCGGTTGCAGCAGCTTTTTCACTATCTATACCTGTTATACAAGGGTACGGACACTCATGCGTCGCGCATAACCGCACTATACCAGTCTACGGCCGCTCCCTGAGAAGAGTCTGAGAACCCGGTCGAGCCGCGCACGACAGCGGCGGGCGCGCGAAAGCCTCCACGCCCACCTGACAATTGCTCATGACGTTTTCGTAGCCCCTTTTGGCCGTTTTCTCGTGATCTACCGTCCCGTCACGCGCGTATTAATGAGCATCCGGCGACAGAACGCGGTCGCCCCCCTGCCCCGCCATCCTCCCGGCGGGGTAGGGGACAGCGGCCGCCACACGCGCCGGATGAAAGAGAGACTTGTTCATGGCAGCTCAATCTACCGACAGAGACACGGAAACGGCGACAAGCGACACGGCGGCCATCCTCAGTTCGCGCCGGTCAATCCTCAAGAACGCGGCCATCGCGGGCTTGGCCGTCACCGGCGCCGGCTTGCTCACGGGCAAAGCGGCGCACGCCGCCGCGACGGCCGACGACCAGCCGCGCTTCAACCCGGCGCCCGATCATGCGATCTTCACCGA
>JAABUV010001795.1_pt1 | contig 30498 bp, 28 predicted proteins | sample 5559971 | NCBI WGS metagenome assembly JAABUV01 (sample SAMN10711881, study PRJNA513362) | rock metagenome | isolation source: Antarctica rocks | place: Antarctica: Victoria Land, Knobhead nord | collected 2015-12-19
AACTTCTAATATATAACAGAATATCTTTTTTTCAAAGCTCCAACCCGATTGGTCCAGAAATTCCACGGTAACGTGACCTGCTGTCCCGTGACTTCCCGTCTATCTAATATCTAATATCTAATATATATCTATTATATACACCCCGAACTTAGGATTTGGAATTACCGTTTTCGATGAGGAAAGGGAGCAGGGCCGCTTTAGAGGGAGCAGCGAGGGAGCAAGGGGGAGCAACGAGGGAGCAAGGGGGAGCAACGAGGGAGCAGGGGGGAGCAGCGAAGGAGCACTATGGGGCAGTGCAGGGGCGCAGCAGGTGGGAGCCTGAATTGGCTGCCCTGTACCCGGCTACAGCTGCTCGCGTTATTTATGACGTTCGTCAGCACTGCTGCCTGGCTCAGGCTCCTGCTGCCTAGAAGTCTCCAAGTTCCAGCTCTTGCGATAGAGTCAATGACGGGGGCTATCTGCAGCAGTGGCGCCCGCATTAGGGATCGCTCGACTACTGAGGAACAGGGTGAGGAGAAGTACTCACCCATCATCGAACCCCCTTCTGTGGTGAGCTCCCTAATTCGACGATTTCGATCTCAATCGGTCCAGGCTGTGGTGAGTTCGAAAAGCACCGATAATCAATCAATGGGCGAAGCAAGGAGATCCTAGCCATTGTTCCTGGCAAGGTTTCCACCGAAGTCGACGCACAGTTCTCCTTCGACATTCAGGGCTCTGTCAAGAAAGCCCTCCACATTATTGATGTAAATATGCTTCTTTCTCGGTTCCACTATCCTTGCTGATTTCACTGCAGCTCTACAAATCCATTGCCATCGACAAATCGCGTGTTCTCATCAAGCTCGCTTCCACGTGGGAAGATATCAAAGCTGCTCACATCGTCCAGGGCGAGCACGGCGTCAACTGCAACTTGACGCTCATGTTCTCCCTGCCTCAAGCCATTGCCGGTGCCGAGGCTGGTGCTTTCCTCGTCTCGCCCTTCGTTGGACGTATCTTAGATTGGTACAAGGCTGCCAACAAGAAGGACTACGCTGCTCACGAGGACCCCGGTGTCAAGAGCGTGCAGCAAATTTTCAAATACTACAAGAAATACGGCTACAAGACCATTGTCATGGGCGCGTCTTTCAGGAACATCGGTGAGATCACGGAGCTGGCTGGCTGCGACTACCTGACAATTTCCGTAAGTATAATTGAACCCCGAAAATCTGGAGAAACCTTGCTCACATGTCAATACAGCCCAATCTCCTCGAGACATTGTACGATTCCAAGGATGCAGTCCCTCAGAAGCTCAACGCGAAGGATGCTACATCCCTCGAAGAAGACGTACATCAACGATGAGGCTACTTTCCGATTCGACTTCAACGAGGAGGTCATGGCTGTGGAGAAATTGCGTGAGGGTATTTCCGAGTTCGCCGCGGATGCTATCACTCTGAAGCAGATCCTCCAGAAGAAGATTGAGAGCGCCTAGATTGATGATTGATCGAAACGAAGGATGTACTTAGTATGCTTTGACGTCGAGAAGCCAATAATTACAGAGATCTGACTGACCCAACTTACATTCTGCAAGCAGATTTTTCCGGCTTGTCGTTGGCGATGGTGTCCTCCGAGCCTGTACAGCCACTGACACACAGCATCGTTCAGTGATTTATCTCAACTTCGGCATGTTTCCCCAAAGCATACTGAAATCCGTTTCCGCGTATCGAGAATGCGACCGGGCGACCCCTCGGACGACAAGAACACTTCGGCAGACCTTCCGTCGCAATGGCCCATCCTTGCAGATCGGCCATTCGCAGGCTTATGTTTACAACGCATCTCCTCGGACGGTCAAAGCCCAATCAGTACACCTCCAAGCATGTAGTACAAGTACCCTTTCGTCTGGTATCTCACCCCTTCCACCCCACATGCCGCAAAGAATCGCCATTAAGAAAGTAGTACAGGAAGCAATCTCGCCTTCGCGCGCTCCCTCCTCAACTGAAAATGCAACGTCCTTTTTCCTGACCTCGCCCTGCGGGCCGAAGCAAAAGGACTCGTCTCCAATCACAGCTCCGACTCTCGAGGCCACGCGAGCTGAAGCCGAACTCATGCCAAAATCGGGGGGTCTGATTTGTCGAAATCGATTGGTAATGGAACAAGAGGCAGGTGCCTGCACATAGGCGGTGGAAGTAATCATCAATGGAAGGTGAGACAATTCGATGTAAAAGGCATTCCTGAAATGCGAATTAAAATACGGTAAGGTAGTTTGATACCCTATGATGTCAGTCGGACCCATCTCCGTCATATTTTATCATTCCATGGGGGGTTAAAGAAGGTGGCTTGGACCGTATACACCTTTGATATACAATTGGGTAAGACGACGATTCGATAACGGCCTTGCCGCGCCAACTACAATGCCCCGCTGGCTGCCCTGCAGAGAAAGCATCGAATGTCATCTCGGGGCTACCAACTCCGTCTCCGTCGTATGACCGTCCACCCCCTCTAGTAACACCGATACTGAATGCGCGAACTTCCCGCAGACAAAAAGCTGTCATATTCAGTGGTGAACCAGGCCCTTCACTATCAGTCCATATGCTTCTTCACAGCCTCAACCGCCTCCCCAAGCCCCTTCACAATCGCCGTAGGCCTTCCTGATTCCCCTTCGACCATCGCATCAGTCCATCCAGCACCACCCCTATCCACCCACGCGGCAAGCATACCGACCGCTCTAGCTCCGACAACATCGAATGGATTCCCACTAACCAACCACATCCTTCCCATGTCTTCTTCACTGTGGCCCACCCCCACCGTCTCCGCCAGATGGTGATACATCGCCGGATGAGGCTTGAAGCAAGCGACCTCTTCGACCGTGACAATGTGCTTGAACAGAGCAGAATGAGGGCTCAAATCTGGCGATTTGTGTACAGAGGTGCTGGCCATGTTATGCGTGCCATTGGAGAAGACGACCGCTTTAATGGAAGGATCTTCCGCAAGGGCGGATAGGGCAGGGCCAACATCTGGAAAGGTGGATAGAGAATTGTAGGATTGCATAAGATTCTCGATGGATGCTTCATCTAGGGTAAGGCTAGAGTCGGCGAGCGCCTGCGTTAGGGCTGAGCGGTTGATGGTCGAGAAAGGTTGATATTGCTCTGTGGAAACAGGCGTGATGAGCAAAGGATGCGAAGACGGCTAGGAAAGAACAGGGGCAAAGGTAGTTTGAAAGGGTTCAATACTCATGCTGTTGAGACGCCATGTGTATTCCAATTGGTAACGGCGCCATAGTGCCGCAAGACTGGCTGCTTTGTCAGATCCAAAGTGTTTTGCAAGTTCGTTCGCAATAGAATCCGTGGAGAGCAGGGTGCCATAAAGATCGAAGGCTATGACTGTTGGGTTGGAGGAGGCCATAACAAGGAGAGCTAGATGACGGTGAGGTGATGGGCAGTAGACAACAAAAAACCCAAATCAATGGGATTTGATGTGAAGTTGGATTTGGTGATGACGCAATGCGGATGTGACTCCGCTTCTCCGTAATGTTCGGACCTTGAGTGATATCCAATGCCGAACTTGAGAAGTGCATACATCGTTGGTTCGGAGGCTACGTCTACAGCTATGCTGTAAGCTCGAATTGCTATTAAGCATTGTATACTGCTTGTACCCCGCGAGATTTCTAAGATGGTGTCTTGAATCCTTTGGCGACCCTCTAAGCTCGAAGTCCGAAACCGAAACCCGACGATGACTTGCATATCTATCCATATGGCCTATAGAAACTTGGTCGACAAGTCGCTCCTCATTACTCATACCCAAAGAGGTCCGATTCAAGGCCCTCTCTGCCCGCCCTTAATGTGAAGCAATAGACGCACTCCAATCCATCAGGATCCATTCTCAAATCTAAAAGGAACTGTTCGTCCCCGTGTCGGCTTTGGAGGTGACGTGTAATGACGTGGCCCCAGCCACAGTAATTCAGTTCCAAAGCGACAGACTTTCCAATTAGGATTTTACATGCATTTGCTCAAGCTTCTATATTTCATTTATCCAATTCTCTTACCCGTGTTTTCTCGTGTCGTTCCCTCCTTGTGTCTCTCCCACTCAGCGAAGCAGAACCTGTCTCGACGCAGACAGGGATCAACATCCACATTGGAAAAATGTAACCCCGGCATCACCCTTATACTCCAGCTCCAGTGAGCTAACTCTCCCGAAAATCATTGGAGGCAAACACTGCGGCTTCGATTAGGCCTAGACTGCCTAGACTAGTCGATCTTCCGAGGAGATCTGTAGCTCTTACCAATATCTTCAGGAATGTCTTACAAAGGGGCGTAAGCTACAGAAGGGTATGACCATCAGAGGTGGATGCCATAAGGAGGTACGCCCAAAGGCCCAAAGGAGCAGAGGCCAAAGGAGGGTACGATGATGATGATGATGTCCTCAACTTTGTGTCCGACCCGACCGCTTCTGGCAGCTATGCAGACGGTATAGTATCTAAAATCATGTACAGCGGGTGTTTAGGCGTTATTGGTAGCCAGACTCCTTAAGGGGGTCGCCTGGTCCCTATTTGTATCTTTATACCCAAAGAACTTAGTGCTTGCCTTGTTTGATTTCGTGCTCTCATATTGGTCCTTGTTGCCCAAGGATTCTCGTTAGGATCGTGAAACGAGCTGCTTTCTTGGCTGGTTTTGGCGTATTCAAAATCTCCCTCAAGGCTCCTCCTCTTCGTTCGTCCCCTCTTTTCCAGATCTCCGCCCTGAAGCCATTGACTCGAGAAATCTTGTTTGATCGGTGGTTACCAGGAAGATTATGAAACAGAAAGCAACGGGTATCCTGTCTAATGCTTCCCTTATGCTGAAACAACAGCGAATCACACTTGCGCTTTGGAAGGAATCTCCAATTTGCTTCTATCGTTGAGGGGTGTTTCCTTCTGCCGATCAGTGAGACCAGAATCTCCGACCCCACCAGTAACGCCTGCCACTCCATCATTCCCGTTCCCCACTTCGCCTTTCTGTCCGATAAGCAGCCCAACGCTTCCCGTCTATTCTTCCTCCTTATTCAGCTGCGTCTGCGTCTCTTTCTCCTTATCCACCCCCGCACCCGCCCCACTCACCCCCGGCCGTCTCGGCGGATACTCAACCAGCACCTCCCTCCTCAAATTCCCATTCACCGACCCCACCGCCATCAGCACGTCCCCCTCATCCCTACTGATATACCGTATTGGTCCATCAATCCACCCCTCCGCCAACCTCCCCACCATCCCCTTCGCCTCCTCATCCAGCACCGGATGGTCGCCCATGTTCCACTTCAGCTGGCCCCCAAACCTCTCCGGCAGATCCTTGATGTCGATATACTTCAGCAGCGTCTCTCTCTGCTGCGCCGCCCCCAGCACGAGAATCTTCTTCGTGGTATTCGGATCAAACCACCTCGTCACCAGCCCCCAAACCGTGGGGAAAAAATACGGCGCCCCAACCACAAAAATCCGCTCCACCGTTTCGGGATAATGCGCAGTTGCCATACTCGACGCGTTCTGCAGCAGCCGGCGCAAATTCCAGAACTTGCGCAAACCGACGTTGGACAGATCGATGATATTGATGGATTTGTCGATGGTGTCGCCGCCGCCGGCTTCGATCCCCGCGGCGTGCGGGAGGCGCGTGCATAGCCGCTGCGTGAAGCGCGTAACGTATTCAGCTGCGAGGAAGATTTCCGAGAGCTGCGGGTCTTCTTTGCCGATTTGGCTGAGGTCTGAGGGACGGACTGCCGAGAGGACGTAGATCATGACGGGGACGCCGTGGTGGTCGCGGCGGCCGGTCCACTGTGGTTGCTGGCAGGGGCAGACGAATTAGTCACGCCGAGGGATGGGGATGGGGGCAGGGTAGGTTGGACTTACGACGCGGTTCATACGGCCGAACTTTTGCATGTCGACATTGTCGTAGGTTTCGTCTAGCTTTGTCTTCCGGCGCCATGCGGCTGATGTGCTGTACTGCTTGTATGCGGCTTGTGCATCGTAATTGCGAGCATGTAGAAATCGTCTGTACTCTCCTCAATTAGCTATTGGCTCCTCAGACCCCAGAAATATTGAAAGCGGGAAAGCATACAGTAAATCAATATCCCCATTTGCGCCCTCTGCGGGCTTCCCCTCTAGCTTGCTTACCGGCCAATACAGCTTATTTCTTTCGCATAGTGCTTTCAGCTCTTCGAACGCTTTGGCTTGGGGTCCTGTCAGACTAGTTGCGGCGACCGGAGAGAGTTCTGGTAGCGAGAGAGCAGAGGGCGGTGTTTCGTATGCTGTTGCCATACCTGCGCGGTGCAAAATGGACGTTGATTCTGACTAGTCGGGCTTGGCAAATAGAGAGGGATAATTCTGGATACTAGAACTCGAAAGCACTACCTGACAACTCTGCTACGCCCTTGGTTTTGATACCTCTCGGTATGTCGTTGTGTCTGATAACGACGGCTTACACTCCCTTTCTCATGGAAGTAAACTTGCTCACCCTCTACCAAACCCAGGTGCGAGTGGCAGCTGATGCCTTCGTTTACTGATTTACCCTCGCAAAACGCTGCTCCTTGTTGTTGACAGTAATCGAGCGAAATGAAGCCGATGAAATGGTGATGTGGAATGTTGCAAAGCTTAAAGTTGCATTCTAGCCCCAAGCCACTCCCGCTCTCGGCCGAGATTGTTCGGGGCTTCATGGGAGATGAATGATGGTGGCGTGATCTTGTCGCAAAGCTGGCGACGACCTAAAGCACTAATTTTGGCGTTCAGCGATTCGATTACGTAGTGTCTCGGTCGCTGCGATCGGCAGTCTTGCCGATAGAAGGGTCCACCCCTCAACTGGCTAAGCGAAAATGGCCAGTTGAGGGGTTTGGCCAGTTGAAAAGCTGGACCCTTTTATGTCATTGCCAGTGGTGATCGGCGACTCAAGGCTTACTGTATCGTCTAACCTGATCGAAGCCCCGCCCAGTAAAATGCGCCACTCGTGCGACACCATTAAGGTCAACTGGTTATAATTAACTGTGGTTTCCCTTATCAATAAGCAAACCTTTTTGTCGACCCTCCTGACTTCACTAATCAAATTCGACTCCGTGCTCCCGAACATGAAATTCTCCGCTCTCATAAACGCATCCTATGCATATGGCGGCCCCTACAAAATCCTCCTCCTAAACCTCCGCGGCGGCCAATTCATAGGCGCAATCCTCGCTCTCTCCTCCTACGCCTGGCTTATTTCCGTGCTTTCGTCGCACCACCTCGTCATCGCCTCCAGAAACGAAGCCATCACTGGCATCGGAACCTACCTCTCCATCTATATACTAGTGTCCATGCCGGCAATCTGGCTGTACTTTGAGAAAGCCTGGTTCGCATGGGCGAGCATGAGTGCGGATATGCTTGGTGTGGCGGGGAGCATTGCGATTGCGGTTCTCACGAGGGGATCAACGAGTGTTTGCAGCGGGCTGTTTATAGCGGGAGAGGAAGCGCAGGTGGGAGTGCATATTGTGCAGCAGGCGTGCAAGTTACAGAAGGTTGTGTTCGCGACGGGGATCTGTAACTCGTGAGTCTTCCGTCAACTTTCGGATTCTTTGACTCCAATTCTCTTAAGTGATTTCAAGGGACAGATCTTGAAAGCTGATCGTTGAATATAGTTTGATGTTCTTTATTACCTTCCTGCTCTCTGCCGCTTTGAGGTACGGAGTGATCAATAATACGGCTGGAAAGGGGACAAAAGAAGCTGATAGCAATTACGAGGTTGAGAGATTATCAGAATTATAAGCTGTAGATAGAGTTTAATATAACACGAAGGTAGACATGCTATTTGGTTTGTTTGGACGAGACATACGTACCCGAGAAACCCAAACCCGAGGGTTGAGGCTGAAGCAGTTCCGGCAAGGTGTCGAAGTTGTAAGATTTCGGTTCATCGAGCAGCCTATATTCGCCACCAACTGCCATCTCCATATCGATACCCTGAACCAGCGCTTCATGTTTCACATTCGAGTCTTCCGAGTAGCAAGTCCGTAGCCACACGGCAGGCTCCATTGAGTCCGAATTCGCTAGCTCGCGCTGGGCTGAGGTGCGCCATGGTTGGAGTCTGGTTGCGATTTGAGCTGCTGCTGGGAAAGCCCCTTGGACCGAGGGAAACCGATAGTGCAACAGAGTCAAAAGGGCCGCTTGCCAGTCTCCCAGGTCCCGCGTGTATAAAATCTTTCACCAATTGCTTTCGCTGCTGATCTCGTCCGTCAGCACTGAGCACTGCTGCCTGGCTCAGCCTCTGTCTGCCTAGACTCATCCCCTCGCTTGGCCACGCTATAAGTGGAGACCGTGAAGCGTTGCTGCCTGCCTGTATGACTCACTTCGGATCTTACATAGCAAATTTGACGAAATGGATCTCTCACATGGCTGAATTCTAGCGCATATCTCTTTGTGTAGGAGCTCTACTACGTACAGCCTCTGACGCGCTGGTCTAAAGCCGGCTACTCAGTCGAAAATTTCCTATCTGCCAGATTGCTTCCCCAGAGTTGCGTCTCCAGATAGGATGAATCAACCTTTGACCTTTTTCTTAAGCTCCTCAAAACCCTTTTTAGCATTCTCCGCTGTCGCTGCTTGATCGGTGTCCACATCCACAGTCGCATACACTTCGTGAGAATCTTTCGCTGCCATACCTTTCAAAGTGGTATTCTCCGCATTTTTATTGACTTGGAACTTCAACCGTCTCTTCTTGCCGCCGTCCGTTTGATCCCCTAGATCTAGCCTGCCGCCTATCTTTGGATCATGGGTGGGAGGTGGAAATCATCGAGTGCCTACATCCCCGATAGGCTAACATATTTTCTTGATGCCAGATTTGGTCTTTGTGGCCGCCTCCATCATCCTATCGAGACATTTGACCAAGGAGTTTGCCATTGTTATCTTGCTTTTACATGAGTTCCAATGTCGTACAGGATATGACAACTTTACTTACCGCGAGTTTTGAGAGAACCCTTGGCAATGCAATAGGTAATTTTATAATATGTCTGAGATCTTAATTGAGTAAACGTGAATAAATCTCCTAAGAGTGTAGGCAGGTTTTGTAGGAAGGTTTCTACAAAGAAAAAAAGGTAGGCTTGCCTGCCTGATATTATAGTTTTGTTGCACTTCGTAGAGTCCCCGCTTTGGGATATGCGCACAAATATGCAGGGCAGTGGTTGGTAGTGGTCGCCCCTCTTCGGGCAGGTACACAAGCGTAGGCCTTCGCAAGCCAGAAGGTTGGCGAGTCGATCTTGCCAGTAATTGGTCAGACTTTTGGTTTTTGGAGCTAGAGTGCGGAAGATCTTCCGCGGTATTACTGTTTGACGCTCAGAACGATTCAAGGGCCATCCCCATAGAAATCCATACCATGGTGAAGCCGACCAGCTTTCGCTTCATTTGTTGTTTGTTGTTAAGGTGCTCGATGGCATACTTTGGTTGGCGGCATCTTTCATGGTGATGACTTTCTCTCCTAAAAGCACCAAGTCTGACAAGCGTGCGTTGAGATGTTCGAGGACAGATGAGCTTTCATTGATCTGCGACCGTGAGTACTCTGTCACTTTCAATATGACGAAGAGACTTTGGGAATTCAATACCGACGCGACTTTCGGTATGAGCTGCTCAGGTGAGTTGATGCGTGCAAGCAACGCGCTGCTATACGGAGTGCGGATTAAAGAGCAAATCACAGCAAGTTCCAGCGCCACCCCGGGTAGTTTTTAATAAGGTGGTATATTGGTCGTAAGAGCCGACAGCAGGCACGAAGACCCAGAGGTATGTACAAGATTGTCAGACGAACTGCTACGCCAGAGCCAGCTTCGCACGATTTGAGTGTGCTCCTCCTCTCCGAGAAGATCCTCACCAAACTCCAGAATGCGCATTGTACAGGGCGACCATTGCATACTGTCCTTTCCTTCCCCCGTCACTCACGCATCCTCCACCACTCGATCCACCATGCCTTAAAACGCAAAGGCGACAACGGCGGCACCAGCAGCTGCGGCAGCAGCGACAGAACCAGCAATGTGTTGAGCTCCACCGGTGAAAGCAGTGGTGTTGGGCTGGCCTGGTGCTGTCGGTTTAGTGCCGTTCCCGGAGATGCTGCTGACGATGAGCGATGGGCATGGGGTACCCTCAGAGACGGCGGGAGCAGAGTGAGTGATCATCTTGTCGGGAGCCGCCGATGGGCAGCTAGTACCGCAAGGAGCAAGGACGGTGGTAGTGGACTGCATTTTCAGTCAGTACATATGAATTGTGTTTGTTCACTCTTTGCAGAAACGCTCAGCAGGGCTATTAACCTGGGCAGTTGCGCCGACAGCCGCAAGGGCAAGAGCTACGAGGTAGAATTGCATGGTGAGGAGATTTGTGTTTGACGAAAACATGCTTCTGTGGACGTAGGTGTATGAGAAGTAATGAGTGACTGTACGTTGAGTGAGAGAGATTCTTAAAGATATACAGGCAGCTGGGAGGATGAGAAGAATGAAAGAGGGAGACGAGAGTCATGCAGGAACGTTGACAACTGCGGCCGCGCGGGCAGAGCTCATTGACCAATGGTACGCCGCACCGCACCTGCACCTCCGGAATGGAGACGCCAAAGCAGCTCCTGCTTGCAAGCGTGACACAGATCAACAGAGCCCTGCCCATCTTGCTTCCGCGAAGGTACCGCCTTATTTGATGGTTCGAACCCTAGGGCCAAGCGTCGCAGGCCCAGGCCGCGATCTGCCGCAAAGAACTAGGAAAAATGAGGTAAACTGTGTTGGAATAAAGAACCTAATAGAAAGAGAGAATTCGTGGTGCCACACTTTTTCCAAATTCAACAAAATGGTGGATCCGTGGTCTGATTGATGCCGTCATTATTCGTGTGCATACCTTCTTCCGACGGCAAAAAGCGCCATATTACCTCTGTCGGCTGAGACCCCTGGATCACGCCGCATCTAGCGGAATCAGGGTCTTCCGTAAGCCAATCTTTCCCACTTCGAAACCTGGGGAAAGCTAAACCACGTCTCAAAAGAGGTTTAGCCTAACGGCGGCCCGATGCAAAACGGTTAGTCCACAGCGCAAGCGCTATCATTCTCTCCTCATTCCTCGCAGACTATCATATCCGCTCTGTTATGGACCCCTGCGAACATCAACAATCGAGACAATCACGTGCTCATCTCACGCTGCTAGTGGTGAACGGGCGCGTTGTCTTGGCAGCGATGTGCGTTGCTGTTTGCCAATTTCACATCCGGGCCCGAGGACGCCATCGACACGCCTCGACCCTTTTATTGCTTCGCCGTCCACATTTCTCCTTCCCCTCTTCACCTTGACTCTCGACTCGCAACCAGCTTCTTACTATCTCACTCTCTTATAGCATCTTTCTATAACTTGCCTCACTTATTACGTAATACTTCCAACCGAAGCTATGAAGGCCTCATTCTCTGTTGCAGCGTTCGCTGCCGTCGCAGCTGCTGTCCCAACCACTAACAAGTGAGTGGCTATCCACAAAAAACCGATTGCTTTGAGGATGTCTACTGACAATCTGAAACAGCCTTAAGCAAATCCGTCAGGCTGCTCCTGCTATCACGGACTCTGACATCCTCAACTATGCTCTGACCCTGGAGCATCTTGAGGACAAATTCTACCGTGAGGGCCTCGCCAACTTCACTGAGGGCGACTTCGCCTCAGCCGGCTTCGACTCCACCTTCTACTCCAATTTGAAGGTGGTTTCATCCGATGAAACCACCCATGTTGCTTTCTTGACTGCCGCTCTCGCCAAGGCTGGTGCCCAGCCCGTCGCTGAGTGCGTGTACTCTTTCGGTGTCACCGATGTCAAGAGCTTCGTTGTTACCGCCTCCATCCTCGAGGGAGTTGGTATCAGCGCCTACCTCGGTGCCGCAGCCGACATCATGTCCGCCGCCTACTTGACCGCCGCTGGCTCCATCTTGACTGTAGAGGCCCGTCACTCCTCATACCTCCGCGCCGCTCTCGGCGAGAGCCCCTTCCCCACTCCCTTCGACACCCCTCTGTCGCTCAACGAGGTCTACACCCTAGCTTCGCCCTTCATCGTGTCTTGCCCCACCAGCAACGTTAAGCTCCCAGTCAAGGCCTTCCCCAAGCTTGTCTCCGACCCCAAGAACGGCAACATCACCGCCGGCTCCACCATCACCCTGTTAACTCCCAACTCCATTGTCAAGGCTGCCGATAGCTCCAGCCAGATCTATGCTGCTTTCATCACTGTTACGGGCCCAATCTTCGCCCCGTAGGTTAAATCCTATTTCAGGATAGTCATAGTTAATTGCTAACAGACTTCGTAGAGCTACCGCTGTTGCCGGAGGTCTCACGGTCACTGTCCCAACTGCGCCCACGGGTGATGCCCCCATCTCCGGCCAGACTTACGTTGTTCTGACCGGCTGCAACACCACCGTCACTGACGACACCGTCGCAGCTGGCCCAGCTGTCTTCGAGGTTGGTCCCTTGTAAGCGTTGAGTCGTGTGAGTGTGTACGTGCATTTGTATGTGGGTACGTGAGGAAGGAGAGAGAAAGCCTGACTGGAGAGTGGGACGGCATGTTTGGAAGTGATTCGTAAATATGCGATTGAATCTTTGGCCGACTTGTCGCCACTGAGCATCTAATATGGTGCATCCTCATACTTCATATAATTTTAATCACTCTCTCTCTTTACCTTATCAATGCATTCGTGAGCCATCTGTTACCGCTACTTACGAAACTCGCCCAGCAAGCAGTGAAGTTCCAGTCGACATGCTGACTCCGCCAACGATTACAGCCTAATTCGGTGAGGATGGCGTTCTGGAGGCTTTGCAGGCGGTGTTGGGCGGTACAGGAAGAGAAGTCGTGTCCGAGAGGGCCGTGGTGGGAGTATGGATGCTTCCTTCTAATTTTCTGCGAGAGCCGGTCTTCATCTGTGCTACTAAGGTCATAGATTCGATTCCAAGTGGCATCGTCCGGGTGATACCCTCCTCTTTTGATGTGGTGGAGCAAGGATATTTTCTGATAGTCGAATCGGGGGTCGTTGGGTTCATTTCGCAATCTGAATCCGGCTGTCGCTTTGGCAGTGTGAGCTGGGATTGCCATCGAATGACAGCCAGACTTGTGATCTGATGTATGAGAGTTGAACCGCAATCTGCCGCCTATGGACCTGACGTAGCAAGCTTTGAAATTTCGGTATGGAGGCCCGCCGGGATATACGATGTCACTGAATGTGTTACAGAGATTCTCGAGAAGTGGGATCGATTGAAGGTCAGTGAACTGTCGGAGAACGTTGTATGCGTGTAGAATAGAGCCGACATAAGTTCGATAGCTGAACAATCGCAGACCGTAGTAGAGAAGCGCCTCGAGCATTTCGAGGAGGTGAGACCCGGAAACCCAAGGCGATTGAAAGTAGAAGTCGAAGACTTTTGTTTTGAGAAATGCCTTGAAGTCGAGATGTAGATTCTCTAGGTGGTATGCCAAGGTGCTACGACACCTGCATGGCTTGGTCGAGTCATCGAGCACAGCGCATATACTTGGTATGGCCTCTTGTGCGAATTGGAGGGCCTGTAAACGGCAGTTGGAAGGCGCGGCCGTAGGTTGCAAGTTAAACAGATAGCTTTTGCATGATTCTAGAAGCAATCGAAGCCCGTACGAACACCGCAGGCCATTGCTATCGGTTTCGCCATGGGTAAAGAAATACCCTACTTCGGGGTATACCGGTGTCCCTACGCGAATAACGCTGATATGCAGATAGGTTGCATTGCATCGACCACGATAATGTCTTTTGAAAACGTTGGAGGGTGTCATATGCAGAGCTGACGGGGAAGGCCATGTGTGCCTCTCTGATTCGTGTGATAAGTGTCTCGTCAGATAGGAGCGGTGATCTTATCCTCCAAAAGCAGAAAAGCTGTGCCGCTGTAAGGACCATCGAATCCAGTTCTCCAGTAGCTTATGCCTTGCCCCTGCGTAATACCGCACGTGAAATCATTCCAAATCTGTGGGCGGCTGCTGGGAGCCGAGGGCTCCTGGGAGAATAATTGCTCCCAGGAAGCCCCCTGCTCACCGGCCCGAAAAGCTCCACGAAGCAGAATACTAGGAGCACCAGGAGCAGGAGGCTCCTCGGAGCACTTGGTAAGTAGACCCTCTCCCAGGCGTTTACGGTGGAGCTCATTGTAGATTTGGCAGACTAGTGTCTTGGGACAAACGAAGTAATCAGTCGATTGTTCTCAGCGAGCAGGACGACTCATACATTGATTATTGCTAATTGACGACTGTGACAGGCAATTTAGCAAATCGAAGGAAACACATAAGGAAACGTCAGCTAGTCCAATTCACTCAGGAGACACCTCGTGGGTGTTGCGAGTGCGGTCTCGCAGGCTGGCAGTGGTGGTGAGCTCAAAAGCCTGACTGTGACGAGCCTCTCCCAAGTTCCACACCATGTGAAACGGATGTGAAACGAGTAACCAACTGGAGATGGCCGTTCAGGTATTACGGTAGCTAGTGGTGGTTTTAGATGCGAGGCCTCGTAAGGCTGTCAGACGAACGTTCGATTTCCCAACCTCAAGGTTCGCAAATCGATTCCTACCAATCTGGCTTACCCCGAACTCGAGGCACCGTGTTGACATGGCGCTCGAAGTGCCACGACGGATACATGAGCGACTTATTGCGGTCATTCATGACTTGAGGAATGCTGTTGGGCAAGAAGCCGCAAGAGCCCCACAAGGTGGCGCCCCAGGCCTCAGCCACGCTAAGCCCAATCTATATTTATCATAATGGGATTTGCATGGCTCAGCACCTTCTCACATTCGCCCGACTAAACCGCCTCAGCCTTCTTACCACCAAGACTTACTCGCACCTCCAACGGCCTCTGAAGGGTTTCATTCCATGTGCTCCTAAAGCCAGCATTGTGGTAGTCGCGAACGGTACTACAGAATCCGTACCGAACTGTGGGTCTAACACTGCTCATCATGGCTTTCAACCGCCTCTCAAACGAAATTGTCTTTCACATTACTGATGACCTTGGGCCGAAGGACATTAGCTTACTTTCACGAACGGCTCACCACTTTGAAATGGTCTTATCAGCCAAGTTCTACGACATGGCCCTTACATATACCCGTACGACTGGAGAAACTGTCTTGTTATGGGCAGCGTTGCACAACCGCGAAGCCACCTTCAAAGCATTATTGGAAAGAGGAGCAGATGGATCAATCCAGGATAAGGACTGAGACACGGTACTACATCATCTAGCGAAAGGAAATCTACATCTTTTAACTATGCTGCTCCGACACCCTCATGATGTCGACATTCGGAACAACAGGGGCGAGACACCGCTGCTATGCGCCGTCCAGGCAGGAAATGAAGAGGCTGTGGACCAGCTTCTACAAGCCGGTGCAGACCCTTCCGCTTCGACTACTGCTGGACCTGAAGGTGAGGCCCGTCGACAACTCGAGCTGGAAATCTATGAAAACAACAGAATACCACTGCAAAGCCGAGGAAGAATTGCAGCCCAGAAAGGGCAAATAAACCTCGTCAAACTCCTTCACAACGCAGACCCGATCCAGTACTAAAGTCGGCTACTTGTGGAGGCCCACTATGGAATGGACCGACGTTGATTTCAATCGAGGGCTTATGTCACGTTTATTTCATGACTCGTCTCGTCTCTAGTTCATAGCTAAAGGCACACTGAAAAATAGCATTCCTAAATACCATTACAATCTGCATTTTTCGTACTAAGGCTCATCGTCCACCGTATTAATCTCTCTTCGGGCATTGGAAACAATGACTGACTGCTGCAGTAGAATACATACGTGGAATGGAATAGCATGCACGGGGACGGTGACTGACCATCACTCCGTAGAGATGCTCCGGTATCCTCAGGGAGAATGCGGTGCGCTTGTCGGCGATGACAAGGACGTGGAACAGTAACAATGCGAACGACATCACACCTACCGAACGGTGAATGCGACGATACGTGTCCAATCGAAAGCCGAGCACGTCGGCCAGGAAGCCGAGGTGAGGACCGGCGAAGAGGGGGATCATGTTGGCCAGCGACAGATTCCCCGCTCGGTGACCAGCTTTCGACGGTGCGGAATCTCGAAAGCCGAGACAAAAAGCATTGATGGCGACGTAGATCAAATGGACAAGGAGACCGCTTCGAGTCCATGGACCCAGAAGGCGGTAACGGTGAAAGAAGTACGGGTAAGTGAGGTGTTTGGACGTGAAAAGAGAGATCCTGTCTCGTATTGTTCGGGAGAGGAAGTTGACGAGGATGAAGACAAGAAAAAAGCCGCCTGCAGCTGTCGCATAGATGTGGGGGATATCCATGGGAAGAGTTGGACTCGGCAGACGAGTGATGATATGGGTTAAAAATAAAACGAAGGGAGAGGGGGGAAGGAGGAAGTAGAAGGAGAGAAGTAGGAAGTAGTAGAGAAAGAAGTAGAAAGAAGTAGAGAAGTAGGAAAAAGGCAAGAGAATTTAAAGCAAACGGAACTAGGCAGAAAACATGGGGCTAGAAGTGGATATCGAAAACAGACCCGTTTTGACTGTCCGCTGAATCTAGAATCAGTGGGATAGGTGAAGACAAAACCATGCTTCGACCATCCTAAGGAACCGTCGACTATGCTGGCTTGTGAAGCCGGTAGGCGGAGACATTGGCCGAATCGACCAGCCATTCCAGCCAATCTTTCCGCCAGTCACACTGAAGTAAGCGGTGCTGTAAACGTTAGATTATGACCCAGGGACCATTCGCGGCTCACCTTCATTAACACTTCCACCGACGCGGCAGATGTCGTCGCGGAAAGGAATCCCACCGCGGCGGAGTCGGATGGCCATCGGTCCAGGTTCTCGATCCCGACGGCTCCATCTTCTTGACGTATTTTTGTAATAGCTCCATCATGATCACGCCCAGTGCTCTCACGTCTCGGACCCCGGCATTGCCTGATGGAGCGACCTGGCGACAGCATTCCTGATCCGCTGCCATATTAAGTCAAGAAAGTCCTTTGATTCGAGAGGCAGAACAGAAAAAGAGACGTATGACCTGTGGTGGATACGTACCGATTTTCACGTCTCCTTCAGCGCTCAGAAGAATGTTCGAGCAGCGAAGAGATCCATGCTCCAAACCTCGTGAGGCAAGGTAGGCCAGAGCCTCAAGTATCTACCACAGTCAGCACATACTCGTGTCTCATGTCCGCCTCATTCACCAGTCCCAGTATGGCGGCCAGCTCCTGCTCCCCGGGATAGGCAGGAGATGCGATGATCTGCACAAGGGGAATAGGTATACGCTCGAGGACGACGTGAAAGGAGCCCTCGAAACGAAAGGTCTCCAGGACGGTCACGATGTTGTCGTGTCGGATACCATGTATCATCTCTAGCTCCTGCTGGGAATCTGCCCCTGCTGAAAAGCTTTTCACGATAACACACTTGCGGCGACCTCCTTTCCGTACAGCGACGGTCACGAAGTCAGTGTACTTGACCTGGAAGCTCTTCCAATAGCTGTCCCAAGGTGACCCGTCTCTCATCCCTTGTATTCCATTTGGACCCCGGGTCTGTTGCCTACCCTTCTCGGCGTCGAAAGCGTTCTCTTTCTTTTGGGCGCATTTTTCTTCAGGACTGATCGATCTAGCAGGCTCTTTTGTGACGTGGTCATCGGGCTCTGTAGGCGAAGTCGACCGCTCGGCCCCAGTCAGGCCTTCCATGTGAAATAGGGTGTCACGGTTGGTTTTTTTGGAAGCTCATCTTCGACTTCCTGGTAAATGATCAGAATCTGGAATTAAAGGTTACATCAGCATTGTCCATTTGGCTTTACCCAGCAGCCTCCGAGACCACTGGAAAGTGAACAATGTCCACTCTCACACCTTGACCGTGACCAAAAGTCCGAATTGAGCAGCAAGCAAACGTCCCCTTCGAGAGCGGTGTCCCATGGATGTTGCGTTCAGTTACGGAAAACGCGACGAGGGAGCAACGGCGTTGTCGATTTGGCAGCTTTCACAAAGCATACACGAGTTTTCCTTTTCTACTACACGCCGTGATTCGCATATTTGGAGCTCTGATTCACGACCCTGGGCACCGAATGCAGGAGTAGCGAACACAGACTTGCTCGGCTGACTGACAAGAAAACTCTTCTTGGAACAACCCACATCGCAAAATCTTGGTATATTAGGGCTGCGAACACCCGATCCTACACATCCAGTATTAATCATCTTTTGTAGTATCTTTCCCTTAATTGTCAAGATCAGAAGCTATGAAGGCCTCACTCTCTGCTGTTGCAGCTTTCGCTGCCGTTGCTGCTGCAGCACCCAAGATGAGCAAGTAAGCAAAAATACTCGTGAAGTACAACTTCCTAACTTCTTCTGACAACTCAAATAGCTATGAGATGCTCAAGCGTCAGGCTCCGGTCATCACCGATGCCGACATCCTCAACTATGCTCTTACGCTCGAGCACCTCGAGGACAAATTCTACCGTGAAGGTCTCGCCAACTATTCACAGGCGGACTTTGCATCAGCTGGTTTCGACGCAACCTTTTATGGCAACCTCAAGGAGATCTCTTCCGATGAGACAACCCACGTCTCGTTCTTGACCGCTGCCCTCACGAAGGCAGGCGCAACCCCAGTCAAGGAGTGCACCTACGCATTCGGCGTCTCTGACCCCAAGTCATTTGTCATGCTTTCCTCAATTCTCGAGGGCGTCGGAGTCAGCGCCTATGTGGGCGCCGCAGCCGACATCATGAGCGCCGCCTATCTCACCGCAGCAGGCTCAATCTCCACAGTCGAGTCACGCCACTCCGCGTACATCCGCGCTTCCCTAAGCGAGAGCCCCTTCCCATCACCATTCGACGTGCCCCTATCCCTTAATGAGGTTTACACCCTGGCTGCGCCATTCATCGTGTCTTGCCCGTCAGATAACCCAACTCTGCCCGTCAAGGCTTTCCCTATGCTTATGTCATCCCCTGACAACGGAAACATAACTGCTGGCTCCACGATCACGCTTTTGACATCTGGCTCAATCGTTAAACCCGCGGATGGAAGCTCGCAGATCTATGGTGCCTTCATTACTGTCACTGGCCCAGTCTTTGTTCCGTAAGCTTTTGTCAATTCAATCTATGAAGTTAAAGCTAACAAGCACAACAGCGCAACCCCAGTTGATGGTGGCTTCTCGCTCACCGTGCCCACTGCACCAAATGGCACTGCACCTATCTCAGGCCAGACTTATGTCGTCCTTACCGGCTGCAACACGACCGTGACGGACGACACCGTCGCTGCTGGCCCAGCTGTCTTCGAGGTCGGTCCTATGTAAAGGAAGCTGTATTGACTTCATTGTGCATAATCTGTTTGTGTCGGAAGCATGAGTACGAAAAGGTCCAGATGAGGAAGGGGGCGTTCAGAGCAGGAGAAACCTTGTACATATCCAATCATTCACAGTAATCGTAATATTGACATACGTCTTTCCCGCGTCGACGATATCATGTTGTTGTGCGCTTCTGTACTGTATATGCTGATCATTTCCTGGTGTTGCTCCTCCTACGCGTCATGTTTCTTGCCGGCTTGCTGTTCGCCTTGTCCTTTCATTGTGAACGTGTCAGTAAATTTCGCACCTGGAAGGTATGGTTCAACTCTCCTAATTAGAAAAGCTCATCCTCGCCAAGGCCTGAACAATTGCAGACTCCTAATATTATGAAGCGAACATTCCGACTTGGCAAAGGCCTCGCCCTTGACCGTTCTTTCATCAGCTCATTGTTGCAAAAGAGAAATTGATGGCTACAGCTATCGCTCTTATCGGGCAAATGAAACGTGGGACTGGATCATCGGGCTATACCGCTGCTATTGTATGCGCCCGTTAGCTTCCACCATGAAGTCAGTATGCTAAAGACCTGCACCGTTCTGGGAAGTCGGTGACGCTATGGACCATAATGGTCCAGTGCAGATGATCCTGAAGTCAGCATGTCGTTCTTCTGGGGACATCGACCCGTGGGTGTGTATGGAATTTTGTGACATCCTTGACCTAGTGTATGGTGAAACACTGAAGGAATGCGAAGAAACATCATTAATCGAGGATTCGATGTGTAACCATGGAGGTCATGGGGCATCAACAAGTCTAAGCCGTTGTTACTGATAGTTGAATAGGACGAAATCCAAGGTCGATGGCTACAATGATCCACGAACAGCATCTATTAAGTTTGCCAAAACACTGATAGGTCAAGCGGTGCGCCTTGCTCGTCTCAACTCAATGCCAATATTATTATTATCTTTCAAGGTATCGTCCGTCTGTCTATCGACCACCCACGCTAATTAGGGAGTGTATATCGATGCCATGACCGCCCATTCGAGACTCATTCTTCGTTGCAGCCTCAACCACAGCCCCACAAAACCGCCGTCATAGGTTTCAAGCCGCTCCCAATCCCCACTCAAGCAGCTCCTGTATATTTCTCTTCGCTAACACAGACTTGGCATCCCTTTTGTAAGCCCAATAGCCACCTTCGGGCGCTGGGTAGGATCCATAGTCGCCGTATCCTCCGCTTGATACAGGACGCAATAAGTGAATGTCGTTATTGGGTCTAGAGGTGGGGGGAATATATTGTTGAGAAGGGGAATTGGGGGGTAGGATGGAAGAATATCAGGCTTGGCTCACCTAGTTGGTGGTGCGGGCGTAGCACTGGTACCTTCGGAAGCGCCAGCACCAGCATAGGAGCCATAATCCCCGTAGCCTCCACTAGATGCGGGACACAATTAGTGAGTGTCATTGCTAATTGTTGGGTTTTCATATAGAGAGGCAATTACGATTTTTGGCAAATTTGGAAGGGAAATAGGGGAGATTGGATGAGAACATATTAGTTCAGCTCACCTTGGAGGAGCAGGCTCAGCGGCTGCACCTTCAGCAGATCCCAAACCGCCTTAAGAGCCATATCCGCCTTCAGGGGCAGGGTAACTGCCGTAGTCTGCTGGGGCCGGGATGGGCGAGGCGGCCGAAGGATTGGGATGATGGCGAGGGAGAGGAGGGAGAGGAAGGTGGTGAGCTTCATGTTGTGGTATGAATGGATGAAGCTGAGCTGGTGGGGGAATGGGGATGACTGTGAGGCTGAGGTGATTGAGCGAGTCAATATCAGGATGGGTGAGTGCTGGGTCTTGTGGTGAAGGTATTGGGGATGCAATAGCCTGGATGGGGGGAAAGATGGACGGGCGAAGCAGATATTTGAACAGAGGGACCGTGTGCTGGCGTGACAGGATCTCGATTCCCTGTCCGGTTGCATGGAAGAATCCTTCATGGACCCGTGTATACCTCGAAAGGCAAACTGCATTCGTTCGATGCTCCCGCCAAAGAAGTTAGTACACTTGGTCTGACCGTAGCAGGGCCCTGTGAAGGAGAGGACGGATAAGCCAATGGATTTGCTACCACAATGGAGGCCCACTCCGTGTAGGCGACATTCCTCGATCATGAATGGTGGAGTGGCAGTAAACTTGGAGATGGTGCTGCCACGATGTTGAATAATTGAACACTATATCTTGGCAGGGCACATCGTTCTGTTTGGCGCCAAGAGTCAACGCGAGCGCCCAAGACTCCAAGACATGGGATACAGCTCATTCATGGCTTGCGCGTTCTGACGCATGACCTATCCCTTTCCAAGTGTGCAGCCAGCCTTACCTAGCCTTTCAGATCCCCAAGAGTACCCAAAATCATAGGGCTTGCTAAGGATCTTCAAGCGGGGAATAACCGATTGGTGTAAATATCCTGCTTAGAGGTGAATGCTCCCTGAGATACACCAATAGCAGCTACCATCACAATCAGTGCAGTAGCATAAGATACTAGGGAAGCAGCCATTTCAGTTGCGACCTGCAAGTCAACTTTTGATCCGATTGACGAAGCTTACATGATCTCGAATCCCGGCGACCACGACGAGCCGGGGCCCTCCCACATCGGCGAAGCCGTCACGGACGAAGAGGGTACGCTTGAGGCAGGGCTCACGCGGCGGACAAACCCGGAGGGTGACATGAACGAAACCGGGAAGGAGGACCCTGCAGGGGTTTCTGTCCCGCGAACAATCATAGCGGATACCAACCGCAGCCAGGAGACGAACTTACAAGATAAGAGAGCGAAAGATCGGGACACTGACAGTTTTGATAATGAAGGGTAAGCTGCATTTTTGAGAAAATTCGGCACATTATCACAAAAGTGGGGCTGGATTCGAGCCTCTAGGTCAGTCTCCAATCTCATTTTCCGGGGCCGGGCAGGACTAATTCGGAGAAATCGATTTCGCATATATGCCGATGCCTCAAGAGGTTACAGGGGCAAGGGTCTGGCGAAGCTGAGGTACACTACGGATGGACCCTGCCTCGATCGTACTTTGCATCTGATTTCCGATCGTTAGCTCTTTTACTACACTAGAGCGGACTAGCTTGGGGGGATGAATGTCTCGTCCATAATTCTTGGCGAACTGATGTCAACTGGGCGCGGGGTAATCTTGGCATTGCTGCACAAAAGGTTTACAAAGCATATCCCGTGAGACTCCGAGGAATTAGAATGCCTACTTGCGGCATAGTGCGGAAAATTGAGAACGGACTGACGGGAAAAGTAAATCTTGAAACAGGTAAACTTTTCTCCTTTTCTTTTGGCATACGCGGAAGTTATTCGATTGGTATACTCGTGCAGCATTTCTGGAACGCATTTCAAATCGATGCCAGTAATGCGGCTAGCGCCGAAATCCCTACGGCCGCCCACCCGCCACCCTGGACAATTCCAGCTTCGCCAATGAAAGCCTGGGGGCTTGTGGACGGAGACGTGGAACTCGGGGTGGCGGAGCTGCTGCTGTTGTTGTCGCTGCTGCTGGTGCTCCTCATGTTTGAGCTGCTCTCATCGTTCAGCATGGCTCCAAGCATTCCGATCTCAACGGTCCCGCCGCATGGAGCAGCAGGAGGCATCACGCAGCCATTGAGATAGTCGCCCAGCGGTCCGACACCCATCCCTTTCATGCTGACCATCTCGGGCGTGAAGGCCGGCGTTAAAGAGGTGCTGTTGGCGGGGAACACAACGGGCTTCATGTGGGAGCCGATGTAGGAGGCATGGATACCTGAAGACGAATCCCTTTAACATGGCTTTCAGGTAGAGGCGGAAGGTTGCGCACTACTCACCGTGCTCGGCTGCAAGCCTTGCCATGAGGAACGCTGCCTGCGGAGACTGCACGTAGTCCGCTAGACCGATGAACGCGCCGCACATTGTCGCCTCGAAGATATACGCATTCATGAGATGCGATGTGGCGTTAGTGACAGGCGGGTACGAGAAGTTGCAATTCGGTTTCATTCCCCCAGCTGCCATGCCGGCCTGTAAAAGGGCCTCCTCGCCGAGTTTGGCCTGCACGGCTAGGCCCATGGTGTTGGCCAGGAAGTCGGTCATTGGCTTTGTCGGCGAGGGAAGAGAAGAGTAGAAAGATTCATTGATAGGCACCGAGTCGTAGTAGCTCGAGAGGAGATTTTGGAGAACGTAGCCGTACGCGATAGCGGGAAGGTCGCTGGAGCCCGGGCTGACCGGGCACATATAAGTGGCCGACGTAATGGCAGCCGTCGAGAGGAGCTGGAGAAGATTGGAAGCCTTCATTTGGTTTACTTAATTGATCGAACACGATTGTGGATTTTTGGATTTCAGGTGGACAAGATTTTAATGTTCTAACCATGCGCGTTGGAGGGAAGGGAGGGAAGGCAACTCGATAGTCTTATAGTTCAGTAGCCCCAGCGAGAGACCGCACGATATGCAGAGAGCATTGGAAGGACTACTTACCCTGGAAGCTGAACCGGACATGCGGATGCCAAGACACTTGAGCTTAGAGGGGGCAAACAGGGAATTCTTTCAATCAGTGGACACGTGTTGGGACGGAAACGGTAATTGATTGTCGCAGGGAGCGAAAGAAGTCAGTCATCCGGCCCTGCCAAGAAACTATAAAACGGCCCTTACTACGTACACTGCAGAGCCATGACCCCATACTACGGTTTCAGGCGAAAATACTGTTAGTATACGCTGATCAGCTTGGCATAGTCTAAACGCTTTCCGGTATAGTAGCTCCACAGCATATTCGGCTATGCCGCGGTCCCATGATCTACGGTCGCCTTCTTGCTCGAAAAAATTTATGTTCTACAGAGAGCTTGGACCGGATTAATCTACCTCCCTAGATCGTACAAACAATATTTTCGCCTGATACTCGTAGTAGCCATGCGAGGCCCCGCAACTATAGCCCATTTCGACAGTATCCGAGATGTAAACCACGGTGATCGGATCAGATGGCAAAGTGAGATGGGCTCCAGGACGGTGGACCGATGTGAGACATAACCCGTAGGAGCGTAGGCGGCGAGGGAGCTTGACTGAGCGAATGGTTAGTGTCGGTTGCTCAGGTTGATGACTGAGAGACATTGGAGGGCATCACGCTTAGTCCACGACGCTGTGGGAAGGCAGTGCGTGCCATAAGTGGTCTCTGGCTAGCGAGCGAGTTCAGAGATCACTCCTCCATCAGTGAAATGTTATTGGCGACATAAGGAGAAGACGGGGAAGTGTTTCTAGGCGCGAGGTTGAAGGTGGTGACCTAAGAATAGCTTAGCGCAGGATCGGGATATCGGCGATCGGTAGTTGGAAGATCCGTGCTCAACGTCATTGGCCAGCTCTAAGTCAATGCGCAAAGTGTTGGCGTCCCTCAACGGAAAGACGAGTCTCGGGGAAAGGAGATCTGTAGCGCCATGGCCGAACCTGATACTGCGCATCAATGATGTTGACGAGTAAGTCAACGTTCTGGTTTGTGTCAGCCATTCCGGCAGCTGTTTGGGAATGGTCACGGAAAGATCCTTGATAGCGCCATCAAATGACGGAAAAACGCGTTGCCGTAAACTCGTTCAGGCCAACAGGGTCTTTAGCCCATGGACGCATTTGGCTACTGGCCATTGACAACCCCGTGGATGGGAAAAGCTTGAGTACGATGTAAGATGACACCAGGTGAGCACGACAAGGATGGTCTGGTATCAGAAGTCTAATGACTCGGATGTGTCTTGCTCCTGTTGCGCGGGTTGTTTTGATTTCCTTAGTCTTTGACATTGCATTGTGATATCTTCGGTTCAAGACCTGGACTTGTATCTCTCAGTATGGCAGACACAACGGAGGCTTCGAGGGCAGTGTTGCCAATCATCAAGAAACACGCATCCCGAATCACACCTCGGACTTGCCTTTGGCCTCTCGCCGGAAGCCTGGTCATCACCTTCAGCCTCTCCATAGGCTTAACATTTCGATCGGACAATTGGTGCTATGCAGCCACATGCGGCGAATCGCTCTTCCCTCTTCAAACCAGATTGCATGTTGTCATATGGTATTTCTGGCTCTCAATATCAGTCACGGTGCTTGCGGCACGAGCGTTCCACCCAAAGATGCAGAAGCGGCTTGCGCGGCCACTCACAGAATGGAAATTGCCAGTACTCGGCAGGCACATCAGTATTAGTAGTCTCACGATGGCGCTCTAGATCGTCTCGTTATACGGGATCGTCGTTGGTGTTTGGTGGATTCGACTACGCGACTATTTCAATGAACGGAATCGTACGGCCGGGATCTATCATGGGAGTGACAGGCTGGCAGCCATCGCTCTGACGGGACACATGTGTGATATCACGATGGGGATGGTCTTATTGCCCATATCTCGACACAGCGCACTGGCATCATTTTTCATGATCTCGGTGTCGACCACACTCACAAATCACATATTGACGGCTTACACATTATTCATCTTGGTGATCATACATGGGTTCCTGTACGTCTCCTGGGTACCAGCCTTCAACAGCCTCTCAACCCAGCTTCGAATGGTCATTCCCGTTCTCAACCCAACCTACCTTCACACCGAGACCTGGCCTGGCGACACCTCACCTCTTGGCGTATGGCGTGCCTCTCTGATATTTACCGGGTCGCTCGCTACCCTGATCATGTGTGCAATCGCGATCACTACACTGCCGAAAGTGCGCAAAGCACACTTCAACCTCTTCTATTTCACTCACCTGCTGGCTATAGTCATGGTTATCGTGATCTGCCTCCATGCAAGCACTGTGTTCTATTGCACCGCTCCAGGATTGGCTATGTGGTTTTTAGACTGGATGATGCGCCTTTGGGAATTAAGAAGAACCCTGGATGGAAGTATTTCAACCCTGGGCAAAGGCTGGTACTGGTGAGTCAAATCAGGCCCCTGACTTCTATGATGTCAGTGCTGACCATTTATCTCAGTGTCACACTGCCGTTGCCTCGCCAGAGATTGCAAGGCTGCTCGTGTCGTTCACCACTTGCCCATTTCTATATTCATCATGCCGGGTCTTCTATACGCGAGCTGCACCCGTTCACCACAATCACGCATCTAGCCTCTAAGAACAGCGAAACTCACTCAACTGAGAACGACTTTCCAGTCCAATTTCTCTTCCGCAAACAGGGAACAGCATTACCTCCAGGCGAAGCCGCTGTCGCACCACTACCACTCCGCCAGCGTATATTTAGAGGCAAGAAACAGCGAGTGCAAAGCACACAGTGGACTGCGCGGCTCGCAGCCCAAGCAGATCAGCTGCAACCTAGTCCATCGGTAATACGAAGTAGCGACGGCATTGACGCGGAAAAGGCGTCGGAAACCTCTACGCCCGAGGCAGTCGGCATCGATGTCACTCTTCGACTCGAGGGACCCTACTTCTCGCCTGCCGATCCCTCACATTACGACACTGTTGTCTGCTTAGTAGCAGGCACAGGCGTCAGTGGAGCCTTAGCCATCGCTGCGGCTTTTAACGCGGCTGCTACGCAAGATTTCATAATGAAAGAGACGCATATACGCAAATGGCGCAGATGCATTATCGTATGGAGCGTCAAAGATTCGGATGATATCGAGTTGCCTTTCATCGAGCCAAAGGCCGAGGGACTAGAGCTGAGGAAGTATCTCACTGGTTCTGGGAGAGCTCGAGTAGACCTGCGTCAAGAGTTATCGGAGATCTGCGTGAAGGCAAGACAATACAATGGCAGGTCTTGGGTATACATATCAGGACCGAACAAGTACATCGAGTCTGGCAAAGAGGCTTGTAAGGAGGTCGAGCAACAGACTGAGCTGGACTTTTACGCCGCGAGCTGGGATATATGATATGGCATCACGGATACTTTGAGTAAATTTGATGAATAGACTATGCAAAGTTGCACAAGATTGAACGAGTCCGAAAGGGACGACCCAAGAATGTTGGGGTGTGCTCTCCGACAACTTCTTTGATATTGCTTAGGCTAGTTCTTTGTAAGGGCGTTCGGATACGAGTATCAATCAGCCTTCAAGCCGGATCAACATTAGATCTAGAACACATACGATATATATTTAGCTCATAAAGATTCAGAACAGCTTCTTCTCTACGAATTTACCATAGACCTTGTGTTCTCAAAATCACTGCTTGCAGAGATGTATCAAATATCCTCAAGCGACCAAGCTTTCGTGAGGGCCCTTGAGAAAAACTAGCCCAGGTGCGGAATTTAGAATGCGTAAACTCCGTCCCGATGTGTCGCGTTGAAAATCACTTTACTTCTTCTTCCACCCACAGCCACTCACTTCCAATTTTTACTTGACATCAAAATCAATTACACACAGCAGCGATGGAGACCACCAAAAAAGAGCTCAATGATCTCTTTGCGATCCCTCCAGTGACGGACCTCACCCCTAACGTCCTTGGCGAGTTGCAATCGATCCTCCGCATCCACTCAATTTCCCCGCAAGAATTATCGTACAAATGGGAATCATACACAATGAAGATGGGGACGGAACAGACGAAACTAGACCTCACCACGGCTAGAGCGTTCAAAAAGACCTGCAAGAGAAGCTAGAAAGAGAATCACGGGGAAAGGCGCATGTTCGTAGTGCGGACAAGAGAGGTGCGCACGCAACACCGAAGAGCGCTACGAAGGGCGGTGATGATGTATTGGGGATGTATGTTGGAACTTCGGACAGTTTAATATGGAACTGGTTGAAACATAGGCTCGAGGGAGTGTACCAAACAATCCATCAAAGTCCACTGCTTCCACCTGAGACAAGAAAAGTGGTCGAACAGTGTGACGAAAGACGAAAGCGGCCTTTACAGGGAAGGCTCAAAAGCACGCTAAACCAGCAGGTAGGGCTGAGCGGGTAGAGAAGAAGTGTAAAGAACCCCTTCGAAAGAACGGCCTCCATCTTCCGGATACGAGTAAGGAATGGCAGCCCTCAGCGTGACAGGTGAGCATTCTCATTCGGCCGCTGTCGGTTTACGTCATATCCAGATCCCTTCTCCAGCTGCACGAAGAACGTTTCTTCATTCGGATCCCAGACCTTCCGGTCATGCCGGGTTTGCATTGATCGTCAGATCTCGGTACTGAAAAGATCAATGCGTCAGCATGCTCTTCCCCATGCGGTTAGTTGCGAACGGCGTTCCTGAAGAAGTACCGCGGACTGGCCGGGCGTCGAGCGGGCACGGCCAATCGCGTAGCCAGCTTGGATCATGCTATCCCCATTAGGACGAAGGCGCATTGCGGAAAGTGACGTCGAGGCCAGAACAAACCCTAAGTTGATCGAGGTAACTCCGCTACAGGCAGTTTCACAACATATATGGGGGTTGTTTCGCCCAATCTAAATCTTGAATCTCTGCTGCATACCTTGTCTCTCGTCTTCCCCGCAACTCGAAACAGACACTCGACCTATTCAAAATGCGTTTCTCCTCCATTGCCTCCCTCTCCACACTTGCTGGCTATGCCGCCGCGGCTCCAGCCAGCCCTTTCCCCTTGCCAGATGGCTTCCCAATGCCCAACCAAGCCCAGCTCGCGGAGATCGGGTCGGTGGCCGGCGGCAGTCTTCCCAACAGCCCGCTCCCTACCAAGCTCACCCCAACGGGAACCGTGACTCTGCAGCTCATCGCGTTGAACGAGCTCTTCGAAGTTGCATATTTCACCGAGCTGTTGCACAACATCACAACGAATGTGCCCGGCTATGATGTATCCAAGTACAATACGACATATGTTACCGAAACGATCAAAGCCATCATGAAGGTAAGAATCTCAGGCCCTCTTTAATTCACTCAATACGTCAGCACCGTTTTAACAACACTTTAGCAAGAGGAAATGCACGCCCTCGGCGTCAATGGCATTCTCAAGAGCGCAAACCAGACCCCGTTCACTCCCTGCCATTATAAAGCCCCAGTCAGTGACTTCCTAAGCGCCATTACCTTGGCGCAAACATTCACCGACGTCGTCCTCGGAGTTCTACCCATGGCACAAACCGTTTTTGCAATGGATGCAGGCGATGAGACGCCCCTGGTCAATCTGTTCGGATCGGTCCTCGCCCAAGAGGCCGAGCAAGTCGGCTGGTTCCGTTCGGTCCAGAAGAAGATCCCCTCCGCTGCGCCGTTCCTGACGACTGAGGGTCCAGCATTCGCTGTATGTATTCTCTCATCAGATCTCCTTAGCCAATTTCCTCAACGATTGAGAATCCTTCGCTGACGCAAATGCCAACGCAGTACACCTTCCTCCAAACCGTCATCGTCCCCGGTTCCTGTCCCGCAGAACTCGCCACCGTCAGCAAAGCCGTCCCGACATTCAAGCCTCTGATTGTCGTCAGCAAAGACCTGGCCGCCAAGAACGAGACCGTCTCCTATAGCGTGCCCGGCACTGTCTCTGCGTCAGCAAACTCCGTCGTCTATCTCTCGGGCCAGAATCTCCCTGTCACGGTGCCCATCTCGGACGTGAGCTCTAGGGACGGCATGTCGTATTTCAGCGCTTCGCTCCCGTTCCAGAGCGCTTCGCAATTTGCGAGGGGTTTGACGATCGCGGCGGTTGTGGAGGGGTGTAGAAAGCAGTTTACCAATTCGAGTGAGGTTGCTAGTGCGACTGTTTATGGACCGGGGATTATTGAGATCGATTAGGTGGTTTCAGAAGGGTCAGTGAGGTGGTAGGTGTATATATGAAGATGATATTGTCACCCTCATTACTGTTTATGATCAAAATCAACGAAAGGATAATCCTCAACAACCTGCTTGTCAAATTCCTTATTTTCTTGTGCAAACCAATTATTGAAATAGCCCACAATCCTTTAGCAACGCTGTGAACTCGTCTGTGTTGTGATGATTGATGGACGATACCAAGGCGCGAATGGCTCCAGCTCTGTTACACCAAGGGTGACATCGTCTAAGGCTGTTATATTACACACGCAATCTCCTCGACAGGAAAGCACCAGAATCTCTTTTCACGCTCCGATAGGACTCCCATTCCGCCAAATCCGCCAGGTTGAAGTATTGATCAGGTGTTACCGTTCCGCCACGATAACCGGCGATGATGAGATCACCTCGTCTTCTCCTGCCACCAGCAGGATCGGCCCAAGCCTATATCATCGCTGGCGACTCTCGAAGGAGAAACGACAATTTTTAGCTTGAGCATACGTTTTCGAAAAATCGGATCGATCGGTGCTGTCATGCGAGGAGCTTGTCGCAGTATCATCCTCCCACGATTGACGAGGTTTCCACGACGCCGTTCTTGGCGAGTGCATAGCGAGACCAAATCGTCGACGATGGAGATTTGCCGGTCAAGGTTCCCATCACATTTGGCGGA
>JAABUV010001796.1_pt1 | contig 30495 bp, 25 predicted proteins | sample 5559971 | NCBI WGS metagenome assembly JAABUV01 (sample SAMN10711881, study PRJNA513362) | rock metagenome | isolation source: Antarctica rocks | place: Antarctica: Victoria Land, Knobhead nord | collected 2015-12-19
GCTCGTGCCGCACAGCGGCGCCGTGCTGGCCGCCGGCAACGGCACCGTGGCCACGAGCGCGCCGGACGCGACGTCAACGCCAGCGCCGTCGACGTCGCCGGCGCGCACGAGCCCGCCGGCCTCGGCAGCGCCGGCAATCGTGCCGGGCGTCGGGACGACGGCCGACACGCGCACGGTGTCGGCGTCCAACGCGTTCGCAAGCCCGGCCGCCGCAGCGCCGCCGGCGTCGAGCAACCTGCTGGCGTCGCTGCTGGGCGGCGCGACGGCCCGGCAGGCGCCGCCGACGCCGGAGCAAGTGGCGGCCGGCGCGGCGCTGGGCGCGGACCTCGCGCGCGCGTCGCCCGCGCAGGCTGGCAACATCCCGGTCAGCGACAACGCCATCCGCTTCAACCTGCCGCAGGCGCGCCGCCTGATTTCTTTTCTAGTTTGGAATGAACACCAAGTGCCGTTGTGGCAGTGCATAGCTAGCGGGTCACCTGCCGGAGCCCCGAGCAGGCCCTTGCATGCCTCAACCACACGCCCCGCCGCGCTCAAGTGCGTGAGCTCACGCGCACGCATACATGGTAGCTGCTGCTCAGGCAGGCAGGCGACAACCTTGATTGCGGCCGCACGGATCCGCTGAGTGCCACGCAAACTCAAATGCAGACTCCAACGCATGCGGCCCAGGACGTTGGGACCCTGCCTGAGGCGTCTCTGCGGTGTGCGCGCGCAGCCCAGCTTCTCCATCACTGGGCGGCGCATGCTGCGGGCGGCCTGAGGCGGGGCGGCTGCTTTGGTGCTATGCTGCGCGGCGCTTCCCTGGCGACGTGCAGACCGCTCCTGTGCGCGCTGCTGCACGGGTGGGCCGTATCGGCGCTGGCTGCTGCTGTGCCTGCCTGCTCCTGCACCTGGAGCATGCAGGCACCGCTGCACCGCGCCGTGCGCTCATACCTGCTGATGCAGAGGCTCGGCGGGCTGGCCGAGGCAGCGCCGGGCGCAGCTCTCCAGGGCCCAACACGCGACGCGCCTGCTGTGCGTGGACGGATGCCTTGCTGCATGGCAAGGTAGCATGACCGGGGTGTTTGTCCCGTTTGCGTTTGACCGGCCAAGCAGTGCCTAGTGTGAGAACCGAATGCTAGTAGCTAGCTCTCCTGCACGCTGCAAGCCACAGGGTGCTATTTATTTTTTGACATGCCGGTGTAGTTATCCCGCTTCGAGCCATGGACCTTTTTGCTGCCCTGTGCGCGCCTGCCCTGCAGCGGTCCATGCCGTAGCATGCACGACCGGCGTGCGCGGGTGCAAGTCTCCATGCTCTGAACTCAACCTGGCAACCAGTGTCGCCGCTGTCTGTGCGGCATGTCTGCAGTGTCGTGCTGGCACCGTGCGTCACAACCTGTTTGTAGTAAGTGAGCAGCGGTTGTCGAAGCTTTGTGAGGGACACTGCTTTACAGTCTGCGTCGCTCCCCACATGATCCCAATACATGCTGCGCCGCGCGCACAGCGTGCCCTGTGCTTACAGTGTAAGACTCTTGCTGCAACATGCAGCGCTTCCCATCGCCATGCCGAGGCCGCGCATTGGAGAGGCCCGACTGCACCAGCCACAGACGGCGCTGCAGCAAGCTGCAGTCGTGCCTCCCCAAAGGTCTAGCTCCTGCTCTGTTGCGCCATAGACTGAAGCACGAGCGCGCCCACTGTGCGTGGCAGGTACCCCATGCTGTAATTGCAGAGGCCAAAGCACGGGTAGCAAAGCGGGTTGCAGGATGGAGCCCCAGCTGCAGCGCATGCGCATGTTGCTCAATGCCCTCGCATCATGCAGGTGCAGGAAGCAGTGAGGGGCGGCAGCGCTGGTCCAAAGCTTGGCAATCCTCTTCAGCGTGGCCTGCTGCGCTGAGCTGCACTGCTGCGGCCGTGGACCCACGAGTGCACCAAACATTACAGTTCGGCCTCTATAACAGATCACGCTTCCCAGCCTCAGCGAGGACCAGGCTCAGCAACGCGAGCGCAAGCCGCACCATGGGCACAAGGCGCAGTGACCATGGCCGCAGCACTGGAACACCACAGCCGCCAGACAGTCTACCGCAGCATGCTGGGGCCAGCTCACCTGCTGCCGCCAACACCCCACTGAGCAAAGCAGCATAGAGAGTGCTCTTTCTGCGCATGCCGCTCTGCCCACGCGCGCGCACATGTCCAGCACTGCCGCACCGAGCTAGGCTTCTGCTCACAGCCCGCACGCGCTGGAGGGCCTGCCAGCTGAACCCCTGCAGGCGCCCTGTTTAGAAGTGCGGCAATGCCCAGCCCCGCAGGCGCCCTGCTCAGAATGTACGGTAATGACGACCCAACGAATGGCTCGCGCGCCGGCATCTGGACGCCTGGAACGGCGCTTAGGCTACTGCACTAGCTGGCGCAATGTTGGCTGCATGCGGCGCGCGCCAGGCGCTAGCACCAGTAGGAAAAGATACAGCTGGCCACGCACGACCGCATGCTTCCCCACCTACGCCTCTTGCTCCGGGGGTGCTTTGCGCATGGGGCCGCCCGGCGCGCTTGTCCACGCACAGGCGGCCGGCCCAGGCTCGCAGCGCGCGCAGGGCCGCCTGTGATCCCTGCCGGCCTAGGGCAGCACGACCCATGCATAGGTCACCGCCAGCCCCGGCAGCAGCGACAGGAAGGCCTTCGCCGCCAGCAGCAGGGTGCCCAGGCCGTAGGGCTGGCCCACCACGAATACGAGGCCGAGCGTATCAAACTCCTGCGCCTCCATGAGCCCGGAGATGCCGCCGACCAGGCCCGCGATGTATGCCGCGAGGCCCAGGTAGCGGTGGTAGGCATAGAAGTCTGCCTTGCGGGCAGGGCTCCAGGAGGACAGCACGTATACGTGCAGCCCTGCGCGCCCGCGAGCAATTGAGCGCACTGCAAGGCTGTTGCAGGCTGCAAGGGTGCCCAGACGCTCGCCGCTCGCGCGCGGACGCGCCCGCCTGCAGCTCCCAGCTGCCAGCCTCTCTGCGCCAGCGCGTCGTGCAGCGCCGGCATCACGGGCATATGGCACAGGAGACGCGCATGGCAGCGTTGTAAGAGCACGGGCGCAGGGGCGGGTGTGTTAAGGGTGCCCGCCGCCACGGGCCTGTGCCTGCAAATAATATGCAGGCGGTTCGGTGGCTGTTGCTGGAAAGGCGTCCTCGGGCAGCACGGCAGGCACTGCTCAGGGGCATGCGCAGCAGTAAGGCCGAGCTTGCGAGTGGCAGGGCGTTAGGGACGGAGCCGGCGCGGCATGGGCGAACCGAGCGGGTATTGCAGGGCGTAGAGGGTGATGGCGCCGGCGCCCACCCAGGCGTGCACGCTCCAAAAATGTGCGCCGCTGCTGGACGCCTTGTACGCCGCCGCGAAAGCCAGGGCGAGCGCAATGAAGGCGCCCGTCAGCGTCTGAAGGACGCCGTGCACCGCTTTGAGCACCCTGCGGCCGGCAGCTAGTATTTCATGGTTGGCAGGGCTAAGGTAGCTGCTCTCCTAGCGCGGTTTCTTGGCACCGGCCATGGCAGAGGGGGCCGCCCGCGCCTGGTGTCAGCTGTGTGAGAACAGTGGCGCCCGGTAGGTGAGCAGGGCCTCCGTCATGACAATCTGCGCCGGCGGGCTGGTGTCGGAGAGGGTGCAGGTGCTACATAGCAGAGTTTTGCAGCCGACGGCGGTCGGGCTGTGCTGGCCACGCGATGGACATGCAGATGTAGTGCATGGAGAGCACTTTCTCCGACGCTGTCGTGAATGCGAAGCCGCCCTGACATAGGTAGATACAGGACAGCATGAGCACCAGGCTCGTGACCCATATCAGGCGCAGTGCGGCCGCCACCAGCGCATAGTGGTGTGTGGTGCGGGCGGCCGATGGCGCCTGCTGGAGAGCAACGGCGGCAGCTTCTTTCCCCTGGTGCCTGGCTCCAGGGCAGTGTGCCTTCCTGGAGCTCACCAGGCAGTGCTTGGCTCGACATTACAGGCTCACTTCTGACAGTCTAGGCAGTGCCACTGCCCACGGTGGGCGAAGAACTTACGGCTGCAGGAATTATGGCTGGCCTGACCAGGCTCCATTTATGTGGAAGGTAGCTGCTGGTAGGTCTTATTGCTGCCACAATATTTGGCCACATGCAGGCCTGCGTCCTGAATGAAATGTCGGTGGCCTGGCAGATATCCATTTTTGTTGCTTGGCTGTTGGTTGCTCTTGGCAGAGTGAGACTGCTGCCTCTTGGGGTTTCCCAGGTCCTGAGCAGACGCAGCGGGGTCCGTGCAGCCAGATTTGCCGCCACAGGCGCGCAGCGGTGCACGCGTGACATATCTTCTGCTTGGCAGCAGTCCCGCATCTGCTCGCCCAGCTGCTCAAGCGCATGCCCAGAGGCCGCACAGCTTAAGAGCCGGGCAGCTCCCAGAGCCACTTCTGTTGCACGAGAGCGCAGCCTGTGACTGTTGTGGCTGTGGGCGTCTTAAGACCATGTTGCAGCACATAGTTTACCAGGCCGCCACCACCCGGTTGCGCAAGGTCCATTAGGCAGTTCCATATATGACATACACACCTCTAAAGTTTTGCGCTTGTGTGGGCACAAGCTTTCTCCGGAGTAGCAAGCCTTGAAGGAAGTCGAGGAGAATCTGCAGCAAAGCTGTCTCGGAATGAATCGTATTTGAACGCGCCCAGCGCAAGGAACTTCAATTTATCGACACTCGAGCACTACCGAGCAGGGCAACAGGTAGTGCAACCGCCGGTGCAGGGCCGCTCTGGTGCGCTTTAGGTTGTGAAGGTGCAGTGACAAATGATGCACGGGCCTGAGCAGCAGGGAACTCTGACAGCGACGCCTCCCTGCATGTCGCGAGCTCGAGCGAGCACGTAGGATGGCCAGCCAGGGCCGCAGGCGCGCGGGGCCGCGCGCGTGCCCGCTGCTGGCATTGGCCGCGCTCGGGTCGCTGTACGCACGCGCGCGCGGGTGCACCGTGCTGCGGCTGCAGGGGTCTGGCTTTGCGTCCAACGCGATACACGTGCTGCACGCGGTGCCCGTTTACGACGGCACAAACGGCACGCTGTTCCTGGACTCCTCGCGCTTCCGGTACGCCTGCGAGGAGGGCGGCGGGTGGCACGACTTCTTTGCCACGCAGGCGCGCGCCCCCACGGCTTGCTTCCTTTGCGTCTGCAGCTTGCGTGGTGCATTTCCACAAAGAACACAGGAAGTACACAGAGCAAGCCCTTGCGCTTCTGCCAATGCTTGCGCAAATGCGTATATGCGTCGCGGTCGGGAGCTGCGCGGCTGCCGGTGGTCAGCACCTGGCCTGGACTGAACTGGCCTGGACAGAAGCAGGCGGCAGCGCGCAGGACCTGCTGGTGCCCTGGTCGCCCGCCAAGGAGGAGGCGGCCGGGGAGGCGTGCGAGCACGTGACGTTCTCGGACGTGGACTACGTGCTGCACACCCGGCTCAAGGTCGGCTGGGACAGCGTCAACGCCGAGGGCGCCGCGCGGGTGCGCGTGGCGCCGTGTAGCTGACATCATCGTCACGCGGCAGCCGCTTGCCCACTGCTGGCGTCTGACTGTTCCAGCAGCGCGCGGGCGGCCAGACACGGAGCCGGGCCGGCCCTGAAGGGCGGGCCTGCATTGCTTGTGGCAAGACGCCTGCCAGAACAGCAGACAACCTTGGCGCGCCATGGGCTGCTCGCGCCCGCGGCCGCCGCCCGCGCGCGGTCGAGCGGGCCGGCGGCGCGTGCGCAGGCGTGGCGGCTGCAGCAGTGGGTGCAGGACCGCGTGGACGAGCAGCTCAAGGGCCTGGCGCTGCTGGCGCGGCCGGTCATCGGCTTCCACGTGCGCCACGGCGACAAGGTGGCCGAGGACCAGGCGCTGGTGCGCGCGCACATCTGGCCTTCACAGACGAGCAACAAACAAATTTCGCTCTGGTATACACTGTTGCTACCTAAGTAGCAAGAGAAGAGCGCACGCCGGGCCTGCGGGGCCTGTGTCGCCCTAGGCGCAGGACGCCAGCTCCGCATGCCGGCAGGGCAGCCGCGGGGCTCTGGGCTCGCTTGCACGCTGCTCCGCTTCACGCGACTCACTGCATCAGCATATGTTTCAACCGAGCCTAAGCTGCACGGGCGGGCCAGCGACATTGCTGTCAGCAGCATCCGTGGAGCCGAGCGCCCGGCCCGCGTCCGGGCTTTGCCAGCGTGGCCGTGCGCCTGCAGTGTTTCCCGGCGTCTCCCTGAGCCTGTAGTGCAGCATTGAGCACCCTGCGCGCACGCGCGTGCAGAAGCGCAAGACCACCGAGCCGGAGGACTATGTGGCGACCGTCGCGGACGCCTGGCCAGACGTCCAGGTGCCAGAGAGCTTTGGCTACTTGCGCCCTCCTGCCTGCTCACCAGCCTTCATTCCTGCGCATGCAGCTGCCTCGCGCTTTGTTCAGCGCGTTCCTGTGAGCTCCCCTTCCTGACAGCTTTGCGTCGGTGGCCGCTGTGGAGCGGTCTGCCACATGGCTCACACCAGGGCGCTCCCGCATGCGCCTGCGCAAAGCCGTGCCCTTGCTGCCAGCGCTCGCCGGTCGCCAGCGCACCCGCTCGCCTGCGCCGACCGCCCCGCCCGGCCAGGGCGGGACCTGCATCGTGCTCGGCGACGAGCTGAGCAAGCTGGAGGAGGCGGGCCGGCTGGCGGCGGAGGCGCTGGGCTGCCGCCTGCACCGCACGGAGCCCTACTACAACGAGACGGGGCACAGCCAGGCGCGCGCGCTGGCGCCCCGTGCCGCCTTGCCGCCCGGCGCTGGGAGGGCGCCGGCGCTGGCGCCGACACCCTGCGCCGTGATGCTCCGTGATGGCGCGGCTGCTGCGCGAACGGCGTGCGGTAGGACGCATAGAGGGCGCCGGCGCTGGCCCGTCACCCCATCTCACGTGCTGCGAGGTATTGCAGCTGATGCGCGGGCGGCGCGCGGCAGGACGCGTTCAACGCGCTGCCGCTGGGCGAGCGGTGCATGGCCACGCTGCAGCTGCTGGTGGACATCGAGGTCCTGGCGCACACCGACTACCTCGTCGGCTCGCTCAACTCCGGCCTGCCGCACCTGATCGAGGCGCGCGAGCCTCCCGGCCGCCGCCGGGGCCGGCCCGGCCGCTCGCGCATGCGCCGGCGGCGCAGGGCGTGCGGCGAAGCGTGGCTCAGGAGCCGGCTGCACCGCATGGGCATGTTGCCGCCCTTATGGGCCATGCCGGCCTGTTCTCAGGCCCGTGCTGTGTAGCATGGTGGCAGGCCACCGGCGTGCACGCTGCAGCGCAGGGCCGCTAGCCCTGCAGCCGTGTCGGGCTGACGGGATCACTCACTTGCAGGTGCTCCGGTACGCGCTGTACGGCAAGGCACGCAACACGTTTGCGGACGCGAGCGCGGCGCACTACGACTGGGCGTCCAAGATCCGCGCCCTGTTCCCGCGGAACCGGCGGCCCGCGGGCGGCCGCGAGAGGAGGTACTGGGGCGACGCGGCGCCGCGGCTGCGCAGCCTTGCCGAGCTGCTCTGGGGCGCCGCGACCTGATGGGGTGTACGTGGGTCTGAGGTGCAGCACATGTGCAGGGCATGTGACCCAGCAGGATGACATTTGATCTTTCCGCGCTCTGATGTGTGGGCCCGCATTGGGTCGCGGCCCTCTGTGGCAGAGCAGACATGGCTGGTGGTAGCAGTAGGCACGGGTCAACTTGAGTATGGGTCAACTTGAGTAGGTTTCATGTTTATTCTTGTGCCACTTCTTGGGAGCCGTCAGCCCATTGTGCTCCGTTTCAGGGGTCTGTGCTGGAGCTGCCATGTACGGTCCTGATTCTTTGTGTGCGACACGCGACGCCGTGAGGCGTAATGTATCATGTGCCACCAACCGCAGCGTCACTAGGATAGCTCGAGTTCTTACGCGCACACCTCTGCTTTGGTGCTTTGCATGCAGAGCAGCGCTAGCTATCTGTGCTGTTGTGTCCAGCTCCCTTTGTTGCGTGGGGCGTTTGCAAAAGACTGAGATCGCCTCCCACAAGAGTGCCACTTTGCCAGCTTGCCGCCCTTGGAAGATCTGAAGGTCAGCGCACTTGCAAAGAGGTCACATAGCACTCTGGTATAGGCCAACCTGACACATGGCACGCTCCGCAAGTGGCCCTCAAACTCCTTTGTTACACCGCTTCAACAGAGAGTTGAGAGACAAGCTGAGCAGGCCACCGCATTTCCGCTGATGATCAGAGTGCAGCAGATGCGGCACCAGCCGGGACGGGTGGCCTGATCCCTGCCCCAGCTCACCCAAGGAGGTCCATGATAAACACACTGCTTGTGAAAAAACAATGCATGCAACCACTCTTTTACACCTGTTTCCTGGCCAACAAGGCAACGGGTCAGCCTGCTGACACACCGTAATGACATTTCTCCTCTCAGGCAGACAGAGCAGGTTGGTACCAGCAGATCGGACCCCCTTGGACATTCAGAGCTGTTGATTGCTGGATCACGGCAAGCAAAGATCAGGACTGAAATTATGCTCTACCTCGCTACCACTACACACGCATGACAGAGCCGGCCCTCGCCACCTGCTCAAAGCTGGCAGCAGCACACTGGTCTGATAGCAATTTTGTCACTCAGCCCAAGCGACTCGGCCTTGGCGCAAGAGTTTGCAGTAGGGCACCCTGTAGCGTGCTGTGCTTTCAGAAAAAGCGGCCCTGCCGGCCTGGAGCATCACTTGGGAACGCCGACGATGGGGGCGGTGACGCGCTGGATCGCCGCCAGGAGCTTCTTGCGCTCTCCGGCGGTGATGCCGCGCTTCTTGATGCCTGCGCAAGTGCGAAATGGGGGACCACTTAGCACAGCAGTGGCACAAACCTAGCGCTTCACACACAGGGAATGCGGCCGACCTTCCATGCCGTACGCAGCGCCGGACGCGTACGAGGACCCGCCCCGGTTGCCGGCCGTGCTCTCCTGCGAGGGGATGGAGACCTTGGCGCTCGCCCTGTCCGCCACCGCGAGGCCTGCGGTCGCGGGTCAACTCAGCGCCTCGCGAGCTCTTGGCAGCAGGGACCTCGCGCAGCGCTGTCAGATCGCTGCAGACGGGCGCACCGGAGAAGAGGGCAGCGGCCAGCGCCGTGCGCCGGGTCACCACCGCCGCATGGGGAGGCAGCGCCTTGGCGGCGGCATGGGCAGCCACAGCCTGCGCCCGCAACGACGTGAGGGGCTGCCCTGCAGCAGGACACCGCTGCATGCGGCTTGTGCGTCACAGCATTGGGCAGTGACGCGAGCGGGGCTCAGCGCACCGGGGTCTGAGGCAACGTTGTGATTGCCATGGTCGCAGCTAGCAAAGGCACGTCTTATTGTCTCAGGAGCGGCGATTGCCTTTATCTGTTGGGATCATTTCCAGAAACCTACCGTATACCTGCCCGAATTCGAACGTTATAGTTCTCCAGTTCCCGCCTCTTACGTGCTGAACAGGCGGTGACGGCCGGGCGCTGTCGGCAAGGCGCCGTGCCCCACCAGGTCCCGGAGCATGCAGGCGGCATGACCAGGCCGAGCGCGGTCACGCTCGCCGCGGCGTGCTGCGCGCTTCTCTGCTGCGCGGCGCAGGCGCAGGCAGGCCGCCGCCTGCACGAGGAGGAGCCGTACAGGGACCTGGAGCCTGAGTTTGACACATGCAATGGTGCGCTGCGCGCCCGCGCGAGCGCTGGTGCCTCCCCGGCGCGCGCGGGGCGCCCAGCCCGCCCGGCCGCGCCCGCAGGCGTCAAGTACGAGGAGCAGGGCTGGTACCAGCTGGAGGTGCCGACGCACAAGCGCGCGCCGGTCGCGGCGCTGCAGGAGGTAGCCGCGCTTGCGCCGCTCCTGAACGCTTCCGCGCCGGAGGTGGGCCGCCTCCCGCACCGCGCCCCAGCACCCTCCAGACGCCTGCACAGACGGCCGGCCGGCCCCCTTTGCAGCCGCGGCTGAGCGGCGGCGGGCGGCGGGCGCGTCCAGGGCGCGCCGGTGGACACCACGGCGCTGCTGGAGCGCCTGTTTGAGCAGCCGCTGCGCCTGGACGCAGGCGACCTCGCCCGCTCGGTCAGCCACGCGGGCGACGGCAGCCGCCTGCGCCGCGCGCTGGGCAAGCTCCTGCGCGGTGCGGCCCCGCCCCGGCGGCATCCACTTGCCGCTTGACACGCCGCGACCCGGCCTGGCCTACTCCAGCTCTTGACCGTGTGCTGCGCAGATGCACGTGAGCTTCGCCCTGCATCGCCCCCACCGTGCAGCAGGCCAGGAGATTCCATAGGCATGGGGCGCGCGCAGGCGAGGCTATATCAGCGGTCATCCTCGGCGGCTCGATCGACATCGGGGCGGACCTTGATACGACGCACGACGCCTACTTTGTGCGCCCCCGGCGGGCAGACCAGAATACAGTAGGGCGCGGGGCGTCAGCGACCGGCGGCGCCGGCTGCGCGAGTCGGCGCGCTGACGCGCGCGCGCGCGCAGGCGCACGTCAGCGACTGGATTGCGCAGACCTTCCCGCCCGCCGATGGCGCGCAGCACAAGTTCTTCAACGGCGCGCGCGCCTCGACCGGCTCGCCCTACTTTGCCAGGCGCGCCCGCCTTTCCTACCCTAACCCAAATTCGCCTCGACCGGCTCGCCCTACTTCGCCAGGCGCGCCCGCCGTCCGGGCTGCCGGCGCCGGGCAGGCATGCAGCTTGCCAGGCCTCCGTGCTGAGGGCCCGCTCGGAGCGACGAGGCGCGCGGGCGCCGCCGTGTCTGTGCGCCTTACGCACGTTCAAAGTGAGCCTGTTTGACGCCTGTGGCCTCCCACACCTGGCCTGTTTGGCAGTCTGTTTGAGCTGACTGCAGCGATGTGCGGGCCGCGCAGCTGCTTACATGACCAGGTGCCCAACGTTGACGTCGACCTGGTGCGGCGCCCTGGGGCTGGCTCTCTGCGCTCCTGAAGGCGGCCATGCTCGCGGCTGCCTGCTCTGTCCTGCCTTGTCAGCGCTGCAACGAGATCGGCTGAGCCAGCACGCCCGCGCCTCATCCGTGGCTGCTGCCGATCAATTCGTGTCTCCGAGCGGCCCCGCTGAGCAGCACATGCGCGCGGGCTGCTGACGGGGTCTGCTGACAGTGCGACGCTCGTCCAAACCGCAGGTGCTCCTGGAGTTCGACGTCAACGACGGCGTGCAGACGCCGTGGATGAACAACGGGCACAGGCGCGCCGCAGCCTCTCCGTACCACGGACCATGCAAGTGACCAGGCCTCACCTTGTGTAGGGCGGACGAGGAAACGCGTGGGGCGCCTGGCGGACGCAGGCGCTCGCTGGAAGTGCTGATGCGCAAGCTGCTGCAGTACCCCAACCGGCCCGCCGTCATCTACATGCACTTCTGGAGCCCCAGCATGAACCAGGGCCAGCGCTCCTTCTGGCGCGCGCAATGGCCCCGCCGCCCGGCCCCACAGGCCCAGACAGGCCGCCCCTCATCGGCGCCCACTCCTTGTGCACACACGCAGGGTCTCAGTGGCAGGCCGCCCTTTATGCTCAGATCACGCAAAGGCCTCCTGCGCGCGCAGCATACCAGCATACCAGCAAGCTCTGCCCGGCCTCCACCCAACAGATCCGGCCGAAAGCGCCGGCCGGGGCTGAGCGGCGCGCGCGCCGCAGGAACCACACGGTGCAGCCGAAGTCGGGGCTGCTGGCGGCGTACTACGGCCTGCCGGCGCTGTCGGTGCGCGACGCGCTCTTCCACCGCTGGGCGCGCAACGAGCCGGGCTTCCGCAGCCGCGACCTCATGTGCAACATGAACCACCCCAACTACCTGGGCCACCAGTGCGCGCCCTCCCTGACCCTGACCCTGACCCTAACTTGAACCTCTCCAGCTACCTGGGCCACCAGTGCGCCCGCCGCCCGCGCCTGCTGCGGCTCGGGCGGCGGCAGTCGCTTTGGGCGCGCGGTGTGGGCAGACCGCGCCGCGCTCGCGCCGGCCTCCTCCATGCAGCAGCAACTCAGCTTGCGTAAAGACTGACGCTCTCCTGTGCGGCCCAACCAAGGGGTGCAGGGCTAGCAAATCCTACGCGACTGCAAGCCTTGCACTGTGACCACCCGGACTGCCTTATACTGGAACACCCCAAAGGCTTGCACTCACCCCAATCATACACCCTGCGTGCTCACCCTCTTCCTAACCTGAGCCGCGCGCCGCGGCGCGGCAGGTATATGGCGGACATGGTGATCGGGTACCTGCAGAACATGCTGGCGGTCGCGGCGCTCTTCCCGCCGGGCGCCGCGGACGAGGCGGCGGCCGCGGCGGCGCTGCCGGAGCCCATGCTGCCGGGCAACCACGAGAGCCTCGGCGTGGCCTGCCTGCACGACGCCGCGCTGCGCGACGCGGCGACCAAGGGCGAGGCCGGGGTGTGGCCGCCCGCCTGCGGCCGGATCCTCCGGGCGGCTCGCCTGCGGCTGAGCGCTGCGCTGCAGTGCTCAGACATGCCCGGCAGCGCAGCGCCTGCAGCTACATGCTTGCATTGTTAAATCGCCCCTCCTTAGCCACCCGCGCTGCCGCGAGCGCGTGCGTCTCGCCAGACGAAGTGCCCGCACACGGCTACGAGCGCCGAGCGAGGCCCGCACCCGCCGCCATGCCGACCCGCCCCGAAACCCCCGCCCGCGCGCACAGGGCTTCGAGTGGGTGGACGACCTCACGCACTACGGCGCGCACCGCTGGGGCTGGTCCAGCTCCAAGCCGGGCGACGTGCTCGAGATTAAGGTGCCCCGCCCTGCGCCCGCTCAGGGCGCCCCGCTCGTTGCTCGCTCACAGAGCGCAATTATGCCCCATCTGCACTTGTGCGCGGCGCGCGCGCATCGGCGGCTCGGCGTGCGTGCGCGGCCGCCAGAGCACACCCAGCTGGCGCTGCCATGCAGCGCAGCTTCCCGCCGTGCTGCGCACCGCACACCACATGTCCAGGAGGCGGCCCACGGCCATGGGTTGGTAGGGTCAGGGTGACCTTCCCAACCCTATACTTCCTGGCCGCGCAGATGGACACGCGCAACCCGATGCTGGCCAGCCCCAGCATGCGCGTGGTGCTCGGCCTGGGCGTGCTGATGAGCTACGAGGGCATGGGCACGGGCACGCTGGAGTGCACGCGCGGCTGCCACTGCGCGGCCACGCCGCTCGACTGCCACTGGCAGAACCCCACGTCGATCAAGGCGCGCCGCCAGCGCTCGCGGGGGCTGCGCGCGCGCCGCGTCCCTGTGCGGCCCGTGAAGCAGACTGTCACGCCGGTCTGCGCAGCGCAGCGCAGCGCCGGGCAGCAGCTGCGCACCAGGGTTTGCTCTAGCTGCTCGACCGCGCCGCTCCAGGGAGCATGCTGAGATGTGGAGGCACTGTGTCCAGCCGTTGCCGCGGCGCGCGCAGGAGTGGTGGCACGTGCGGGTCAGCCAGTCATCGGAGTGCGTGCTGCGCCTGACCAACGAGCCGGCGACCAGCTCCGGCGGTGCGCGCCCCAGCCGCGCCCGCGCCCTTGCGCCGGTCGGCGGTGCGCAGGCGGCGCCGCTGCAGAATCGCGCCCGGCGGCGCGCTCGTCTCCGGCGGGCCCGCGGCATCCGCGCCCGCTCGCCCGCCGCCGCCGCACGCCTGCGCATGCTGCCCCGCAGGAGCTGCTGGCCTCGCAGCCATCTAGGGTTAGGTCAAGCCCCTACCCAAAGCTGTCATGGCCCTACCCAATCATGGTTGCGTGCGGCTTGCGCACGCGGGCATCGCACCCCCTGCGGCTCGCGCCCGCGCATGCCCAGGCGGTCTGGGTTATAGTAGGGCGCGGCCGCGCAGGGCACCGCCTGAAGCTGGAGGCGCTGACGGTGCGGCCGCTGGGCGTGGACGCGCTGGGCCTGGATACCGGCGACGGCAGCGAGTACGCGACGCACACGCACTACCGCAACCGCACCTCCCTGTACGGCGCGGGCGTGGCCGGCTGGCGCAACGGGCAGCCGCGCGCGCGCGCCGGCAGCTGAGCCCTGGCGCCGCTGCGCCGGCCGCGGCCGCGTCGCGCCGGCCGCCTCGCCATGCCGCGGCACTTCTGTAGCACGCTCGCGTGAAGCGCGCGCGCCCGCGTCACGTGCCGCAGCATGGGCCGGAGCGTCTCGCAGTCCTCTCACAATGGCCAATTATGGGCCGGGCACTGTACCTGTGCCTCCTTTTACTACACGCTGTGTCTCCCTTTTGCTTTGCCGCTCTAGGTTTCCCTGTACGTGCTGCTCGGGGCCAGAGAAGCAGGCCTGCTTGTAGGCGCGCCAATTCTTCGCCCCAATCCTTGCTCGCTTCTCGGTCCTGCTGGCTGCCCTTTGATGGCAGCAGGAGTTGCTAGTCCCTCTGGCGTGTGCGCATGCATGCGCGCGGGTCGGCCATGCTGGCGCGCGCAGCCCCTGCATGCGCTGCCGCATGCGTAGGTCTATCTGCTCGCTGGGCATGCTGTTGGGCGCATAGCGAGACATGGCCGGCGCCTGCCTCCGGGGTTGCTTGGGGGCCGACTGTAGGATACCCCGCGCGAGTTGAAAGGAGCATGTACCGGTTTGGGTGACGGGACCCGCGCGCACAAGCGCGCTGGCGGCTGTGTGTGCACCAGGGCGCGTGGCGTTTGGTGCGGCGCTGCCGCAGCGGACCCCATTTCATTGAGCAGGTGGCGCTCTCCCGGCGGGCTGGCAGGTTTGCTGCGCTGGTTGAGGGTAGAGTTTGCCGAGGGCGGTGTGCTATCCTCTCATTTGATGCGAGCCAAGGGTCTGCAGGCTCCACGCGTTACGCGTGGCTCTGGCTTTCTCTCTTTGTTGTGACATGCACGTATCTACCCCAAGTATTCTTTTTGGCGGCGTCGCATACACCCCGTGGGGTGCTTGCAGTTTGACTGCGAGGGGTAGGGGCAGTGGCACCGTCACACTGCATGTTCCTCGCGGCTGGTGTAAGGAATGCCTTAGCCTGCGAGCCGCCTGCGACCAGCTCAAGTGCGACACCGCTGCTCAGCAGGGCACAGTCTGGCAACCCGCCCAACATGCATGGCCTGCAGCGCAAGGCGCCCAAACGGGGCCAGGCCCCAATACAACCCTAGGCTAGCCAATGTGCGCGGACGGCGCCGGCGTTAGGCCCGGCAGCCTTAGCACGTCCAGGCAGCGGCGCAGCTCGGTCGCAAGCGGAGCGTGCGGCCCCAATCCCCGAGAACACCCTGAGCTGAGCCCGCTGCATGCGCGGGCCGCGCCGGAACCAGCAGGCCCAGCGGCGCAGCTCGGCCGTGAGCGGGCCCCACGGCGCAAAGCCCTGAAACTGCCCTAGACCTAGCCCGCCCCGTGCGCGGGCCGCGCCGGCGTCAGCAGGCCCAGCGGCCCCAGCGCGTCCAGGCGGCGGCGCAGCTCGGCCGCGAGCCCGGCGCGCGGCACCTCTGCCTCGCGCGTCTCCTTGGGCTCGCGCATCGCGATCAGATTGACCACCGGCGGCTCCTGCGCGCGCGGCCATAGGTCATGGCCCTACCCTACCCTATCGCGATCAGGTTGACCACCGGCGGCTCCTGCACGCGCAGCGCTGGCCTTCTCGGCCCGCTTGGCCCTCTTAGGGGTAGCGGCGCCCGCCGCTCCTCCTCAGCGCCCGTGGTCGCGACGCGCGCGCTCAGCATACACGCTTGCAGGTGCTGTCATGGTGCCGACGGTGCGATGCACTGCAGAGAATTGATTTATACACCTTTATGTCAACCGCAGTGTCGCTGGACGCAGCAGACGCGCCGCGGGCGCGCGTGCCCGCGACAGAGCGCTTTTGGTCGCAGTCCAGCAACGAGCCGAGAGCTGAGGCTCCGCCGCGCCTCTTCACCATAGCACTCACATGTGCGCGGTCCGCGCTGGGCGCGCCCTTGGCGGCCGGGCGCCACGCCTTAGCAAGGTTTAGGGTTACAGTTAGGGTAGGGTTGGGTCACGCCTTGGCGAGCTCTTGGTCGCCGAAGAAGGCGAGGAAGGGGATGCCGCGCTCCTCGGCGTCCGCCAGCCGCTCGCGCAGGTTGTCCTTCTCCTTCAGCCTGCGCGCGCGGCGCGCCCGCGGCTCGTGCCCCCAATGCCCTCTGCGCATGGCGTCACGGGTGCTTGCCGCGATGAGTCGGCGTGAGAGTGGGTGTGCCCGGGCGCCACGGGGCGCGGCCGCTCGGACAGCGCGGCAAGCGGCAGTGGGCGCCCTCCTCCCGCTCCCGTCACGCACGCCCACCCGCATCCACGCAAGCGAGCACATCACCTGTGACATGCCGGCGCGCGCCTGCGCGCCCGCGCTGCGGGCGGGGCCGCGCACCCGTACTCGACCGCGAGCCCCGCGGCGGTCAGCTCGGCGGCCAGCTCCATGCGGTCCTCCTGCAGCTCGCGCCGGCCCGCCGACACTACGAGCACCTGCTTGCAGCGCACGCACAACTTAGGATGTTTCCAGGGCTCGGCGCCGACACCATGAGCACCTGCTCGCCGCACGCGCATCATCTAGGGTGTTTCAAGGCCATGGCGCCAAACCACAAGCACTGCTTGCCGCGCGCGCATCATCTAGGGTGTTTCCATAGCTTGCCCCGACACCACGAGCACCTGCTCGCTCCGCGCGCATCATTAAGGTGTTTCCAGGGCTTGGCGCGGACACCGCAAGCACCTGCTCGCCGCGCGCGCAGGGCGAGCACATGCAGCGCGCGCCCCGGGTGCCTGCCCTGCACACTCCGCGTCATGCCAAATATGGCGTTGTCAGGGCGGCCCGCGCCTGCGTGTGCGACTCCCGGATGCGGCAGCCGCGCTCGGCGGCGCGCGCCAGCAGCTGCGCCTCCAGGATGGCAAACACGCGCTCCACGCCAATGCTGACGCCCACCGCCGGCACCGGCGTGCTGCCGAACATGCCCACCAGGCCGTCGTACCTGCGCCGCGCGTTGGGGTTAGGGCTAGGGTTAGGGCAATGCTGACGCCAGCCGCCGGCACCGGTGTGCTGCCGAACCTGCCAGCCATGCCGTTGTGCCTGCGCGGCGTGGGCGCCCTGGGCGCCCCGGATGCGGGGCGCTGTGAACGCCGGCGCGTCGATGCGCGAGCGCCCCCGCTGCGGCGCACGACTCCGGTAGACGGCGCAAGCGTGCTGGCTCCCGTGCGAGCGGCCGCGGCAGGACATCAAACTGCTCCCGGGCAATACAAAGCCATGCGACCACGCGCCAACATGAACAGGCGCAGGACGTCCGGCCGCGCCGGGCAGCGCCGCACACCCCAGCCGCCGCACTGCGGCATGCACCCCTGCGGCCGAGGCCCAGCGCGGGCGGCCGGGCGCGCGCCGGCCGCCGGCCGCGACGGAGCCGACGTGCGCGCCCTCCAGCACCGCCTCGTAGATCACGCCGGTGTAGTAGTCCAGCCCGCGCGCCAGGCTGAGGTCGAACGCGACCGCGCCCAGCGCGCCCTTGCGGCGCAGCTTGCGGAACAGCGCGCGCAGGTCGCCCAGCGCGGCCGCCGCGTCCGCGTCGCCCGCCAGCGCGTGGTCTGCACGCCGCGCGCGCCCGCGGTCAGGGCTGCGTTCTTTTCTGCCTCGCGGCTATGGAGCGCGGCGCGCGGGCCAGCGCGCGCGCAGGTCGGCGCGGAGCGGCAGGCGCGGGCGCTGGCGCCCGGCGCGCGCGCCTCCTGGCCCGCGCTGGCGGCGGCTGCGCGGCGGCGCACCAGGCTGGAGCGGCCCCGGTTGCGCAGCCGCGCTGCGGGGCGTGCTGCTGCCGCGAACTGGGCCGCATCATGAAACCCAGCTGGAGCCTGGGCCGGGGCGAGGGGCGCGCGCCGGGCGAGCTGAGGCGCTCGAGCAGCGCGTCGGGCTCGCCGGGCGCGCAGGCGTGGTCCGCGCCCGTAACGTACGGCGCGATGCGGTCCGCCACCTGCGCGGCGGCGCAGGGTTTACGGGCGCCGCGCGCCGCGCCGGCGCGCGAGCCGGCGGGGCCCCGCTCGCGGCCCTGCCGAGGTTGAGTGGACGCCGGACGGCGCTCTGCTGGGCGCATTGCAGCGCTAGTAAAAATGTAGCCCAGGCGCAAGAGCGGACAGTGCGACAGCCCGGCCCCTGAGGCACCCGTCGTCCAGCTCAGTCTGAGCGGCACAGGTTCCCTCAGGTGGGTCGGGGCCACAGCGGCGGCGCCCGACATGCGCGCGCGAGGCGGCCAGGAGCGCGCGGAAGCTCGGCCGCACACCGGCGGAGCGGCGCTACCTAAACCCTACCCTACCCCTGATCACAGCGGCGCGCGGGCGCGCCTCGGGCGCCAGCCCCTTCTGGTCGACCATCTCGGCGCGCACGGCCGCCCACGGCTCCTTGTCCAGCTTGTCAGCGCAACCCTAACCCTAACCCCTCTAGGCTGCGGCGGCGCGCGGGTGCGGCGCTGCCTAAACCCTACCCTACGCCTGATCACAGCGGCGCGCGGGCGCGCCTCCGGCGCCAGCCCCTTCTGGTCGACCATCTCGGCGCGCACGGCCGCCCAGGGCTCCTTGTCCAGCTTGTCGATGGCGGAGCAGATGGGCCGGAACTTGGCCGCCGGCACGCCGCACGTGCGCATCATCGCGTCCAGCAGCCGCCGGTGGTTGAGCTTGATGCGGAAGCGCCCGATGTCCAGCGCCGCCAGCGCCTCGGCCAGCACCTGCGCGCGCGCGCACGCTTCACCGCTTTACCGCGTCCCGCACATCACCATTGCACCTGTGCGCGCGCGGCGCAGCGACCCATTGCAGCGCCGCCGCCAGCGCGCGCGCGCGTGCGCGCGGCGCCACGCTCCAGATCTAACTGAACCGGCGCGGCTTCCTGCTTGCCGGGCGCGCCGTCGGGCTCATGTCGCCGGCGGCTCCGGCCCGACCGAGGGCTGGGCCGAGGGCCGCCGCCGTGCGTGCACTTGTCGTCTCGCAGGAAGACACTCCACGTTTAAGAGACTCCACGGGCGGTGGGAGGAGTGCAGCGCAGCGGCCAGAGGAATGCAGCGCAGCGTCATGATGGGGCGGCGTGGGGCCGCGCACGCTGACGACCTCCGCGTCGGCGGCCATGCCCGGGTATGCGCCCGCGATGTCCAGGTCGCACTGGAAGAACTCGCGCATGCGCCCGCGCGCCACCTGCGCGCGGCCCCAGACGCGGCCTAGGGTCAGGGTAGGGTATGGCCGCCCGCGCGCGGCCCCAGCCGCGGCGTCGGTAAAGCGGCTTTAGCTCAGTGTAGGGTACAGCCGGCTGCCCTATCCTGGCGGTCTGGGCGCCTGGGCACCACGCAGGCGCGCAGCGCCCGCAGCTCCCAGCAGCGCGCGGTCGCGCCAGCCCCGAGCGCCCGGGGCGCGCCGGGGGCGCGCCTGCGGCTGGTCGCGGCGCCAGACGGGGCCGATCTGGTAGCGCATGATGTTGCCGGCAGAGTGCAGCGCCATGAAGCGCGCGAACGGCACCGTTAGGTCGTAGCGCAGGCTCAGCGCCTCCCCGCCTGGCGCCCAGGCGCCGCCTCGGCTCCACCATGCCAAGCACGACAGGGGCGCAGTAGCGCCCGCCGCGACGGCGTGCGCCGCCCTTGCTCGCGCTCGCCGTCCGCGGCAACGTGCTCGCGCCACGCTTCGCACGGCTGTCAAGCTGTGGGAAGCTCCGCGGGGTATACGCGCGACACGCTGGTGACCGCGCGTGCTCAGGTGAACTACCCCGCTCGCGCAGGTTAATCTCAATTTTTTAATCTGATTTGCTTGGCGTACGCGACCTTGCATGACGCTTACACTCGCCGCTGTGGCCCCCGGCGCGTGACTAGCGGGGGTCGGTGCGAGCACACGCTGCCGCAGGGGCAGGGCGCCCGAGGCGCGGCGCCGGCGCGGCGCACGCACCCTGGTCCGCCAGGTCGTAGATCAGCTTGCTGTCCTCGCCGTACTTGCCGGTCAGCGTCTCGCGCAGCTCGAATGCGGGCGTCGCGATCGTCTTGGCGCCGCGCCGCTTGAACACGCCCTCGATCAGGCCGAAGATGTGCTGCCGCACGAACATCTGCGCCGGCGTGAAGTCGCGCGTGCCCTTGGCGATCTTGGGCAGGCGCTGCGGCGCGTTGGCCTCCAGCGCGCCGCGCAGCGCGCCGACCGCGCCGGCCAGGCCGGGCGCGTCCGGGTCCAGCGCGGCGCGTGCCGCCTGGCGCGCCGGGCGCGCGGTCAGGGCTTGCGTAAGGGTTATTGATCTCACGATGTGATTCAGGGTCCCACAACCCCCCAAAACAAACCACGAGGCAGGCGCGCGCAGGGTTCTCGCGCCTCCTGGCAGCTGCGCGCGCCGGCACGCAGTGCGCCGTGGCGGCTGCGCAGCGCACGGGGCGGGCGTGCGCGCGCTGGGGCCGCGCGACACCGGCCGAGTCCGTGCACGCACCTCGAGCGCGGGCAGGGCCGCGGCGCCCGCCTCCTCCAGGTACGCGCGCAGCAGCGCCGTCCCGCGGCCCAGCTGCGGGCGCGCTGCGCGCGCGCACCAGGCGGCGCCCCTCACGCGCCGCGCGTGCAGGCGGCGCGGCCGCGCGCTGCATGCAGGCACGGCCCAGCGGGTCGCGTACAGGCAGCCGAGTCGGGGCGACCCTGGCTCACGGGGGGCCCACGCCACCGTGACTGAGCCTCGCGGGAGCGCGCACGGGCGCAGCAGTAACCCTAACTCTGCACCCGAGCGGCAGCCCCGCGCGCCCGCACCGGCGCCCTTCTTCTTCTTCTCCGCCTTCCGCGCACCCGCGCCGTCCTCCGGCGCGCCGCCGCCGTCGGCCGCGCCCGCGGGCGCCGGCTCCGCTGCCGGCGCGCCGGCCTCGCCGGCGCGCAGCAGCTCCAGCGCGGCCGCGGCCTCGGCCGCCGCGGCCTCCCGGGCGGCCGCCAGCGCGGCGGCCGCCGCCAGCGCGGCGCCCAGCAGCAGCGGCGCAGCGCCCAGGTCGGCGTCTAGCGCGGCGCCGGCGCCGGCCGCCGCGGCACGGCCGGCCGCCAGCGTATCAACCGCGCGCGCGCGCAGCTCCTGCCGCGCCGCGCCGCATTTCAGCCGGCTGGGCGGCGCCTGGGCGCGCGGCGGAGTGGCCGATCTGCCGTGAGGCGCCACACGGACAACCCCGCGCATAGTGGCCGGCGGGTCCATCTGTTGCAGGCGCCCACGTCGGAGCACGCCGCCGCAGGTGTCGAGCCACGCGTCAGGGCCGGGGCGCGGGGCGCGCGGCGCCGGGCGGGCGCGCACCGGCGCACCCGGCAGCTGCGCGGCGGCCGCGCCGCTGCGCTCCAGGCTGAGCGCGGCGACGCGCAGCAGCGCGCGCGCGGCCGCCTGCAGCGCCGCCGCCGCCTCGGCCGCCGGCGCCTCCGACGGCCGGCCCGGCGGCGGCGCGGGCGCCGCCAGCACCGCCCTGACCGCCGCCGCGGCCGCCGCAAGCGCCGCATCCAGCGCGCCGTGCTCCTGGGCGGCGGCGCGCGCCCCACTGCTGTCAGCCCGGCAAGCTCTTGTGCGCAGCTGCATGGGGTCCGAGAGCCGGACCCAAGGCGTCGCCGGACGGCGCCGTCCTGGCGCAGGCAAGCCAGCACGGCGCCCCTTGGCACACGGGGCGTCCGAGCGCGCCCGCAACGCGCCCGGCGGGCGCTGGTGCCACAACCCTGCCCCAGCCCAGACACGGTGCGCGTCAGGGCGCGCCTGCGGCACCCGCAGCACGCATGGCAGGACGCCGGCGCCGCCGCGGCGCGCGTTGATGCGCGTGGAGCCCTCCAGCAGGCCGCGCACGTCAGTCGCCGCGTCCGCCGCCGCCGCCGAGCGGCCGCCGCCCTCCGCCTCGCCGAGCGCCCTCACCTGTGCGCGCGCAGCCGGGGTGGGCGCCAGCGCGCGCGGGCACGAGCGTGCCGCGCAGCAGGCGGCGCTCCAGTCTGACCCTCGGCACCCCCATGGGCGACCCCTACGTATGCGGCCGCGCACGAGGCCGCCGGCAGCGTGGCGCCGTGCGCGCGCACACTGCCAGCATGCACGTGGCAGCATGCTCAAGCAAGGCCCGCGCCGGCCCCCGCGCAGGCCAGGCGCGAGCGCCGAGGCCGCGCCGGCCCTGCCGCAGCGCCAGGCCGTGCCCACGCGCGCCCCACACATGCGCCAGGCAGCACCGCAGCGGGGAGCACGGGCGGCGCCGGCGCCGCGCACGTCGGCCTGCAGCGCGTCGGCGCTCAGCGCGGCGACGGCGGTCAGCGCGAGCGCCAGCCGCCGCGCGCCGCCCACCGCCAGCGCGGCCACGCCCGCGCCGGCCGCCACGCCGGCCGCCAGCGCGCCGCGCTCCGCCGCCGTCACGCCCGGCGCCGCCACGCCCGCGCGCGCCAGCTCGGGCGCGAGCGGCGCGCCGCCGCCGCCGCGCGCGTCCGCCGGCGGCAGCGCGTGGCCCCCGCCCGCCGCCGCGTCGGCCAGCGCGTCCATGCAGGCCGCGTCGGCGCCCGCCGCCGGCAGCGCCGGCGCGGCGCCCGCGTTCAGCAGCGCAGCCAGGAACTCGAGCAGCGCGGGCCGCGCGCCGCTGCCGCCGGCGGCCAGCGCGGCGGCGGCGGCGGCGACCGCCGCTCGCGCCTGCGGCCGGCTGAGCGCCGGCGCCGGCGCTGGCGCCGCGGCCGGCGCCGGCTCCAGCACCACCGCGTCCGGCTTGGGCGATGCCATCTTCATGCTCTGCAGCGCGGCGCCGTCCAGCTCCACGCGAGCGCCTGCGCATCCATCAGCGCACGCTCTGCCCACTGGCACACGTGATGCCCAGCTGGAAAGCTGCAGACAGCATAGCGGCCACACTAGACGACACATCTGCGGCAGGCACAACGCTTTTGCGCACCGGCGGCAATGCTGCAGAGCCCATCGAGGCTGATGGCCCCACCGACGCCGCCAATTCGCACTGCTTGCGCCATTTGGGCTGCCGGGCACTGCGCCCGGGACTGCTCCGCGAAGAGCCTCGACTGACTCACATTCGCTTGCTGCTTTGGACCAGGCCAGCGCATGCGGGCCAGATCCGGGGGCCTTGAGAGGCCATGCATGCTGGGGGACATGTGTCATGCATGCATATGTCAACAGAAGTCATGTCCAAAGACGGTTGTTGGCTGCTAGTTGCCCCTCAGCCGGTTGAAACACGATGAACCTTGTCGCTGAAATGACTCATGAGGCTGTGCCTATGGTCACCATTTTTTTCAGGACAGAGCGGGGAGGGGTGCTTACAGGCAGGTCTGCACGACTTGTGGAAGTGCACAGGGCCCTCACGATGTCACAGACCACTCACCGTTGACCCAGCAGAGAGGTACGGAAACACTCAAAGCCTTGAGGGCCGTGTTGCGGGCGGCCCATGGTGCGGAATGCATGCAGAGCCGGTAGGAGCCTTGGCATGTTAGGGTCTGCAGCACGCAGGCAAAACAACTCGAGAGCCCCGCACCACACTCAGCCCCTGTCCGCCGCTTGCATGCGCTCGCTGCTTGGCGCCCCGCCGCCGCGCGCATCCCTGGACGCGCGCGGGGCACCGGCCGCCGCCTGCGGAAGCGGCCCCACCTCCGCGCCGCCCTCTGCCGCCGCCTGTGCAGCGCCAACCAGGACCCCCCCTGCGCCCCGGCCGGCGCGCTGCTGCAGCGGCCGCGAGCCCGGCCGGCCGCCAGGCTCCGCGGGACGGCTGTGCTCCGCCGCGGACGCTGCCGGCGGCGCCGCCACGGAGTCCGGGCCCGCCCCTGCCGCAGCACCTCTGGAGCCCTCCCGAGCCGGCGGCGCCGGCTGCCGCGGCTCCGCAGCGCGCCTGGGCACGCCGCGGCTGCGCCGCCAGGCCTGCTGCGGTAATGCGGGGGCCGAGGCGGGCCGGCCGCCCGCGTCCCCGCTCCGCACCTGCGCTCCCTGGGAGGCGCCGCCGCCCGTAGCGCCGCCCGGCATCACAGGGGCGGCCACGGGCGGGGAGAAAGTGCCGCCCAGGGTCGTCCCGCCACATGGGGCGGCATGGGGCGGCGCGCGCGCAGACGCCGCGCCATGACAGCTCCCGCCAGAGCGGACGTTTGCGGCGGCGCCGGCCGCCGCCCGCGCGGCCAAGGGTGGGACCCCCGGCAGGGCGGGCACGTCCGAGCGTAGCACAGCGGCGCCGTCTGCAGCAGCCGCGGCGCCAGGCGCCCGGCGAGCGGCGGCGTCGCGGAGCGCCGCCTCGGCGCTCTCGGCGTCGGCCAGCATTCCAGCGACCTCTGCAATGGCGACAGCGTCGCCGGCGGCAGCAGCGGCGGCGGTGGCGCCCACGGTCGTCCGGAACCATGAAAGGGCCGCGGCCGCGGCCGCCGCCAGGTCCGCATCGGGGTGCTGCGCTGACGGCGGATATGTCAGGAGCGGGGCGGAGCTGCAGCCAGACAGGCCCGGGCAACAGGGGGTGCTGCTGCCCAGGTGGGGTTAGTGTATACCTATCCTTGGGTGTTTGCATGTGTGCGCGCTCGTTAGCAGACAGTTGCCCGCCGATGGCGCGCCGCTACGCGCTCTGCTGGCAGCATCTGGTCAAGGCGCATGCGGCTGCGGCCAGCAGCCGCGGCCAGGGAACCGACCCTGTCGGCCACCCTGCATCGCCGGGGCGCGCCTGCTGCAGCGGCGCCACGGCGGCGCCCAGCTGCGAGCGCGCCAGCAGCGCGGCAGTGAGCGGCAGGGCGGCCGCGCGCCGCAGCGCGGCCGCGGCCGCGGCCGCCCAGGCGCCACCCGCGCCGGACATGCCCAGCCAGCGCGCGGCCGCCGCCAGGGCCTCCAGCTCGGACAGCAAGGAGTCCCGCGCTCTGCCGGTCGGACAGAGCGGGTTCGACGTGTGGTCATGGACGTGCGGGGGTGGCGGGGTACGCTCGGGTTTGCTGCTGCGGGGCACCTCTGTGCTACACCCCATAAACAGGTGTGGCCCAGTCTGATTTTGGCCGTAGTAGCATACATCGGGTTGCAAACTTTTTGCATACACAGGTCTGCGAAACATACGCAGCGACAGCCTTCCCAGCAAGTGCAGGCGAGCACTCGGCCGGCCCGGGCGCTGCCAGGGTGGCTCCCCCGCGCGGGCCGCCGCACCTCTTGCCCGATCGCGCTCGGCCAGTCCTGGCCGCAGCGCCCGCGCGCCCTAGCGCGCCGACCGCCCGCCCCTCTGCGCGCACCCAGCGGCTCACGTGAACGGCGGCTTGCGCTGTTCCCAGTGACAGCGCCGCGCGCGGAATTCTGACAGCTTGACGCAGCGCCTACGGCCGCGCAATCCTGAGCACGCGCTCCGGCGAAGCCATGCGCCGCTCGGGACCGCAGCGCACGGCTGTCGGCAGCACGGCGCGCCCCATTCAGCCGCCAGCACGACAGCCTCGCGTGCGGCGTGCGCTGCGTGAGAGCGGTGCGTACCCGCAGAAGGCCCAGCGGCGGGGCTCGGAGCGCGCTGCGGCGGCGACGGCGCCGCCTGCGGCTGCGGCGCCTCCGCGGCGGCCTCCGCGGCCGCTGGCCGCGGCGCGGGCGGCGCGCGCGCGTCGGGAGCGCCCGCCGGGCCGAGCACGGCGAGCGAGGGCGCGCCCACGACGCGCGCCGGCACGCCGCCTGGGGCGCCCGTGCGCGCGTGAGCGCGTAGCGCTTGCGGGCGCGGCCGCGCGCGACGCGGAGCCTGCCGCGCGGCCACCGTGCACAGCCCGCCAGCAGCCCTCACCCGGCCCCTGCTCAGGGTTCACGCTGGCGCATCCAGCACTCCCTGTAGCCGCTCCCCTCCGGGAAGAGCGGCAGGGCGAGCGGGCGCGCACCGTCTGGTGCAGCCTCGCCTCCCGTCGCGCCGCCCGCGGGCGCCGGCGGCCACAGCAGCAGCAGGCGCGCGGCCGGCGGCGGCGGCCACAGCGCCGCGCCCGCCGCGCCGGCGGGCGCAAACAGGCGCCAGTCCGGCCCGCCGGGGCCCTCGAAGGCCACCGCAGGGCCGCCCGACCTGGCGGCAGCGGCCAGCGCGCGCAGGCACCCCGGCAGCGGCGGCGCGACGAGCAGCGGCGCGCCGGCGGGACCTGCGTGCGGCTAGGTTTACGGCGCGCTATCAGCGCCGCGGGTGCGCAGCAGGGGCTCCGGCAGAGCCGGCAAGGGCCGCGCAGCGCCGAGAGCGCGGCATGAGGAGCGGCGCAGGCTGGGACCCCGATCCAGCAGGCAGGCGCCTGACTCACTAGCGCAACAGCAGCACCAGGCGCGCCGTAGACAGGCCATGCGAGGCAGGACATGCGCGGCTGTATCAGCACCAGCGTCTGTTCTCAGCGCAGCCTGCCCCACTGCTCGCCCGCTCACTGCCTCCCCTGGGCTTCTGGCATGCCGGCGCGCACCCGAATCGAGCTGCGCCTGCAGGTGCGCGTTGTGCGCGACATGCAGCAGCACCGGCACGTCGACTCCGCCGCTGCCGCCGTCGGTCCGCGCTTCCCGCTCCGCCGGCGCTGTCCCTGCCTCCTCGCTGCTCGGCAGCTGCCTGCGCTTGGCTGGCCGCGCGCCAGGCGGCCGCCCGCGCCGCTTGGTGGCGCGGCGGGCGCCCGGTTCGTCGCCCGCCGGCGGGGGCTCGCGCGCCGGCGGGGCAGGTACGGGCGCGTGCTCAGACCCCGCTGCCGCTGCCTGGCGCTGCTCCTGCACAGGGCCGCTGCTGCCGGACGCCCCGACTGGCTCGCCCGGCCCCCCGCGCAGCCCCGTCGGCAGCTGCGGGCGCTGGCCTGCTTCGCGCCCCGGGCTGGCATCGCCTGCTGCCTGCGCCGCGCCATTGAGGCAGCCGCGGCTCGGCTGGTCAGCCGTGGTCCGGGCCGGAGGGGCGTCGCGCCCTGACGGAGACCCTGGCAGGCCAGAGTCAGGCGGCGTGGGACGCGCGCGCTGGCAGAGCGTGCCCACGCGCAGCCGCGCTGCGACCGGCTGTCGCACTTGGGTGGCGTCCTCCACCACGCGCGCGGGCGGCCCTCCGCCGTCCAGCCCCAGGCCTACGAGCTCGCGCAGGCCGGCCGCGGCCCTGCCGGGGCTCTGAGAGGAGCCCTGGCGCGGCAGGCACCGCGCGCGGCCCCGGCCCCGACCCCGCCCCCGCCCCCGGCACCGACCGGGCGCCCTGTGGAACCTGCCGGCCGCGTCGGCACGGCCGCCGTCGCTGCCGCCAGCGGCGGCGCCGCACGCGCCGGCAAGCGCGGCAGGCGGTGCGGGCGCGGCGGCGGCGCTACGCTCAGTGCCCGAGCAAGGGAGCGGCGCGACGGCCGGCGCCTGGCGCCCACGCTGCTCAGGCTCCACTGGCTGCCGGGCATGGTTGCGCGCAGCACCCCACTCGCTCGCACTCTGTCCAGGAGGGGGCCGGTCGGCCTGCGCGGGCCCTGGCGCTGCAGCTTGCTGGAGCGCCGCAGCAGGGCTGTGCGCTGCTGCTGGCGCGCCGTCCCCGGGCACAGCGTGAAGCCTGGCAGGCGCGCTCATGATGTTCGCTTGCGCGCCCTCAGCTGGCTGCTGCGGCCCTGCGTCCATCGCATGCAGGCCAGCTCGCTCTGCGCTGGCGGCCAGCGCAGAGCGTCGGCCGGAAGCCTGACTGTAGAATAGCACGCAGGCCGAAAGCAGCACTCAGGGCTGCGCCACAGCACGGCGTGGGGCCGATTGCTTGTGCACCGGTTGGCGCGCCAGGCCGTGGCCTGCGTTGCGAGCAGGAAACAGTCAGCGAGCCTGCTGGGCCACATTGCGAATACACGAGCTTGCCATGTGTGTGCGCGGCCTGCAAAACAAGGCAAAGTCCGCCGCGTATGCGCGGACTAAATAGTGAGAGCGCTCGGGCATCGCAACAGCAAACTCTGCAAACCTCAGTGTGGAGCTCCGAACTGAGTGAGCGGCGTGCCGCATTCAGCCTGCACTGCCCAGGGCGCACGGGCTACGACGCAGCGCAACTCGCTCGCCATGATGAACTTCGGTGCTCAGGTGCTCAGGCAGCGCTGGCAGGCCTCTGGCTGACAGGCGGAGTTGCTCTCTTTGGCTTCTCAGAGCCTCGGCCTAGACGGGGCACTGGCACTGCGCAGTACAGTGCTGTAGTGACCTCGGATGCAATATGTTTAAATTTATAAAAGTTTTTTTTGGAGTAGTGACGGGGCTGAAGCATCGCAAGTCGCATGCATTGATGCGCATGACGCCTGCGTGTAATACCTGCCCGAGGTCCATGCAGCCTCCCTCAACATATATGTCTAGTTGCAAGTCTGGCTGTGACATCACAGCCGCTCCACCCTCACCGCCGGTGACCGCAAGCGCGCGTCTCACCATGTCCTACCCCAGCAAGACCCCTGCAGCTGCAGTGGCATGGCGGCTGCACGGCGATGCATGCGGACCAGCCGCCCGCTTCACAGAGAGCCGCTGTGGTCACTCGCTCGATCGGCTTGCCCCCGCAGCGCACCCCACCATGCCAGCAGCACACGCGCGCGCGCGCGCGCGCCGCCAAAGGCCACGCCCCGCCCCTGCACAGGCAGCCGCAGGGGCCGCGGCCGGCAGGCTGCAGCGCGTCAGGGGCAGGGCAGGCCTGACCCTAATGCTACCCTATGCGCTCACAACTCGTCGCGGCCGGCGGCCTCGCGCGCTTCGGCCTCTGCCTTCTGGCGCTGCGCCTCGGCCGCCAGCGCGTTCAGGTCCGCGAACGAGCGCTCCACGCCGTCCTTGCCGACCAGCTTCATGCCACCGTTGGCAAAGATATCCCGCAGGCCCTCCGGCAGCTCGCCCGGCTCAACGCCCGCGCCCGCGCCCGCGCCCGCGCCCGCGCCCGCGCCCGCGCCCGCGCCCGCGCCCGCGCCCGCGCCCGCGCCCGCGCTACTGCCTGCGCCCGCGCCGCCGGCCTCGCCGCCGCCGCTGCCGCCGGTGCCCGCGCCTGCGCGCGCAGCGCCCTGTCAGCCCAGCCTCATGCAGGCGCAGGGGAACGACAGCCAGCAATCGGACCCTCCCTGGACCTCGCAAACGCCGCGCGCGCTGCATCAGCTTCCGTCGATCGGCCCTGCCACAGCCGGCGCCGCGACCACCGCCGCTCACGTTTGCCTCGGCGTGCCGCGCTGCCTTGCGAGGGGTTGCGTTTGCTTTGGCTCACCACGCTGCCTTGCGAGGGGGGCGCAGCATAAAAAAACAGGGGGGCTACAGCACAGAGTGCAACGTGTCTTTGCTCACACAGAGATATGCCAGAGCATAAGTCCACAACGCGATGCCATCGCCCTGGCCTCGCAAGCTGCAGCCCTTTTGCTGCATGCATTCCGACGTGCGGCGCGCGACTTGCAAACCCAGACTCAGCACTTGCTTATTCAGTGCATCAGCCTAGCGCGGACAGCGAATGCGATGCGGGTCCGCTGCCGTGCATGCTCGCGCGGCTGCACGCGCGGGCGGCGCACCAGCGGGCGCGCCGGCGGGCGCGCCGGCCGCGCCGTCGGCGGTGCCATCGGCGGTGCCGTTGGCGGTGGCCGGCGCGGGCGGCGGCTTGGGTTTCTTGGTCGCCTTGAGCCGCGCATACGCGCGGCGCGGCTCCGCCAGGCGCTTGGCCACGTCCGCGCTCAACAGGCTGGGCGCCGCGGTCGGCGCCAGGCGAGCCTGCTTTGACGGGAAAATCAATCGATGAGGGAGTCGCCAGACACCGCACAATAATAATGAATGCCGCAGCCGGAGTGCTTATCAGTGACAACTATCGAGACCTATCAGTTTGGTCGGCGCCAGGCGCGCCTGCTTCGCCGCCTCGGCGTCCAGCCAGGCGGCGGCCTCGCCCAGCTGCGTGACCAGCGCAGCGGTCTCTGTGCCGTTGATCCAGGGCTTCTGCGCGGGCCAGGCCGCCGCCGCGCGCCGCGCCTGCGCCCGGCGCGGGCAGGCCACAGTGAGCTAACCTCGACAACTTGAAAAAGCGATGTTGGAGGTGCGATACAGCGCCGCACGAGTAACCTATGCCGCAAGCCGCAGCCCTTCATATGGAGGCCCGTCCCAGCACCCGCGCGCCGCCCGCAGCTCCCGGCGGGCGCCGGCTGCGCAGAATATGAGCAAGAACGTTGGGGGATGAGTGGCATATGGCGGCCCGGCGGCGCGCGCCTGGGCCAGGAACGCGCGCGCGTCGGCCACGGCCTTCGGCAGCGCGGCCAGCTCGGCGGCGCGCAGCGCCATGGGGTCGCCGACCGCACGCAGCGCCGCCAGGCGCTTGCGGAACGCTGGCGCGGCCGCGTCCTCGCCCTCGTCGGAGTACAGCCAGTCCTCGTCGGCCGCCAGCGCCGCCAGGAAGCCGGCGCGCTGCTGCTCGGTGGTCACCTGCGCGCGCGCGCAGAGCCTCGCCAGCAGGATGGGGTAGGGTACCGCAACCCTACCCTATGAGGCGCGAAGGGTGTAGGGTTGGGGTGGCGCGACCTAAGGCCGCAGGCGGGCGCCCACTGGTGACGCAAGTCTGGCGCGCGGGCCGCCAGAAATCATCGACCGCAGGCCTGCATAGCGCACTCAAGGCACCAGGACAAATGGTCGCCGGCGCGGCAGGCGGACGGGCGGGAGTTTAGAGTAGGTAGGGTAGGGTAGGTTTACGGCTCGCGCGCCTTGGCAAGCGCGTCGTCCGCCTCGACCGCGCCGCGCGTCGCGATGATGTACGCCTCCAGGCCGTTCTTGGCGGCGGCGGCCGCGCGCTTGTCCGCGTCGCGCGCCTCCAGCGCCT
>JAABUV010001797.1_pt1 | contig 30490 bp, 36 predicted proteins | sample 5559971 | NCBI WGS metagenome assembly JAABUV01 (sample SAMN10711881, study PRJNA513362) | rock metagenome | isolation source: Antarctica rocks | place: Antarctica: Victoria Land, Knobhead nord | collected 2015-12-19
GCGACAGGGAGCCTACCTCGTTGCCACCGATATGAAAGGGAGTGTTGGAATTCAGACCGGGTCAACCTCGGTAGTCACTAATCAGGACTAGTCAGGGGGCCTTGGCAGACTAATAGAGATTTCTCGTAATGGTTATTCCATTCTATATAGCTACATCCATCCATTAGTTATCATAATACTATTACACTACACCCAAATCACGTGCAGATGACTTATTAACATCATACATTTCAACATAATATAGGTATAGGAAACGGGGCTAGGCTAGGGGGGAGTACTTTACGCGTATATAAATTACGTGAATCGACTGTATTTAAAACCTATATTACGCTAGCGTTAATAACGTAGCCGCTATAACTCTAGCGAGCTTCCCGTTTCTTCCCGGCGCTAGAGGAAAATCACGGATTTAAGGCCTTAAATCCGGATTTTCTATATTTAGGACTTTTAGGCTAGAATAAAAAAACCCTAAAATTTTCCTATTTTCAACTAGTATTTTGCCTGGAAAATGCGCTTTCAGCGGATTTTCCATTTTTAGATTTTCTATTCTACTTCCTAGTTTACTAATATAGTTATTTAGGAGTTTATAATAAAAAGGTTAGATATTAAAGAATTAATTCTCTATTAATCTATTTATATAAAAGACCTAATAAAAATAAGATATAATAAAGAGGTAACTCCTATTAAGTTATTATAATATAACTAATAGATTATAAAAAATAATACTTAAATTAATAAATTAAAATTATCCTTAAGGTAGATAGGGCTACTTATAATAGTAGGTTATATTAGTAAATAGGGAACTTTATATAAATTAATTTTAAAGAATAGGAAGGTTATAACTTATATATATTATAATAATTATTTAAAGCTTTATAAGCCGCGTTAAGGATAATTAAAATAGCTAGGAAAAAAGCCCCTAATTATTCCCTTTATAATTTAACCTTTAAATATAAGAAGGTAGAGAAAGATATATATTTAATAATTATAATTAAACTTATTAATAAAGGGTTAGATAATCCCTTATTTATAAATATAAGGTAGAGTATATAAGTAAGCCTATTATATTAGGGCTATTTAATATATAATAGATATATAAGTAATTAAGGACCTAGTTATTAAAAATTTATAAAACTTCCCTTATAAGTAAAATTATTAGGAAATTAAAGTAGGAAGATCTTTAGAAGGAAATAATTAATTTTATTAACTTATAAATATAATAAAAGAAAATAAAAGAAATATATAAAGCTTTTAAAGGAGTAAAATAGCTATTAATATTAGCCTTAAAGCCCCTAATCTATCTCTAATCTAGTAAGCTTAAAAATAATTAATTAAAATTTTATAAAAGGTAACTAAGGTACTTATTAAATATTAAGAGTAAGAGAAGAGGGGGAGTATAGGCTAATTAATATATATACTAGTAAGTTAACGGCCGCTTATATAAGAGGAAAAAAAAGAGGTAATAATAGTAGTAGAGAGGGTAGAGGAGGTAGAGAAGAAGGGGGAGGAGGGATATCCCCCCCTTCCTAGTCTTTTACCTAGGAAGGGAAGGACTCTAAGGGGTCCTCTACCTTAGATAAAGAAGGAGGAGGCGAAGATATAAGAGGGGGGCCTAATATAAGAGGTAGAGAATTTATAGTTAGAGATCTAACCCTACTAAAGGAGTTATAAGGAGTTATAAGGAGGAGAAGGAGGAGGAGTAGGATAATAAAAGTAAAGAGCCCTACTTATAAAGTAGGAATATATAATATTATTTAGAAGAGTTACCCCCCTCTAATAGGTATAAGTATAAGTACCCTCCCTTCTATTAAAGGGGGGATTTAAGATATTATAAGGGGGGGGAGGGGTTATAAATTAAGCTAAGGGGTTAAATAAGTAATTTATAAGCTTATACTATTATAAGTAATTCTTATAACTATTATTATAGGAATTAATTATATAATTAATATAAGCCTTAATATAAACTCCTATTACTACCTCTAAGTACCTAGAATATAAAGGAACCTTCCTCTTACTAGATAGTTAATAGAAGAATTTAGTAGAAATAATAGAAATAATATAAAATTATATACCTAGGTAACTTAGCTTAACTCCTCCTAAAAATATAACTTATTTATAAGCCTTAGAGGGAGGTAATAATTTATATTTAATTAAATATATATACTTAAATAGTTAATAAAGTAGTTAAGGCGCTTATAAATTATATAATTAAAGAACTACTTATTATTAGCTATTATTAATTAATAATAAAGAAAATTCCTTAAAGTTAAGTAAAGGGAAGAGAAACTTCTTTAAAGGATATAAAAAGGATTATTTATAAAATTAATATTAATATAAATTATATAATTTATTATATTAATTATAAGAGTATTAATAGTATATAAATATATATAAGATAAGGAGATACCTACTATCTCTAAATAATATAATAGTAGTTAAGGAAAGAAGAAAGAAAAGAGGAAAGAAAGTAGGAATCTCTAGGATTATATTTATTAAGTAGAGTTTAACTCCTAGTATTACTACTAGAGTAATAAATATAAATATAAAAATAATAGTAAATTAATTAATAATATTCTAATAAAAGGCCTTAAAGCTTATAAGGTTATACTAGTTATAAGGAATATATAGAGTTATAATAACTATAATCTCTATTATAATTATAGAATATAGTATCTTAATAATATTCTAGTAATATAATAGAAAGACTTTATAAGTATATCCCTTTAATAATAAGATAAAAGTCTTAATCTTTAAAAAATATAAAAGTAAATTAATTTTAATAATATATTTATCCTAGGATTTTATTAGCTACTTTAAAGACCTTATATAAGGTAAATTAAAGTAAGACTTAATAAGAATATAAAATAAAGAGGACTTTAAAGGAGTCTAATAAAAAGGGTATAAAGGCCTTTATAAAGTATAGAAAGTTATATTAAAATAGTTAAGATAATATTAATAAGTATTCTTAATAAATAGTAGAGAAGATCTATTAAGGATATAAAGAAAAAGGTAGAGAAAGCTTAAATAAGTTAAAGTTATAAAAGGCTAAGAAGGTTAAAGCGTAGTTATACTACCTAGCTTACTATCCTAGTATATAATTAGACTAGTATAGCTAGTATATAAAATATACCTAATAGCTTAAGTAGGCTAAGATAAGAATATAATTAAATAGTAAAGTCCTTTAAGTAATCTTAGATAAATAATATTAAGAATCTTAAAGTATAAATAGCTAAGGGAGATATATTAAAGAAGGGATATTAATCTAAAAGTTAATAAATAGTATAAGATAATTAAATATTTAATAAAGTAGATATATATCTACTAGGAGTATTTTAAGAGGATAGCTAAGTTATTACTTCCTATTTATTATAATTATAAAGGGTCTAATTAGTAAGAATTAATATATATTAGCTTAATATTTAATAGAGTAGATATATATCTATAATAGATTAGCTAAAAGTAAGCTATTAAACTAGGAGCTTAAAAAAAGGATTAAATATATAAATTAGTATAACTAGAATAATATCTAAAAGGGTACTTTTCTTACTAGGTCTTATCTAAGGGTTTTTTTAAGTAGATAGATATCTTAATATATTATTAAGTTAATAAACTTTATTAGGGGTTAATTTTATTATAATATATTACTAAGATATCCCTATTATATAACCTCTATAAGAGATTATTAATAATAGGATATTTAATCCTACTATTTAGGGTAGTAATTAAGAGATCCTTCTTAATATATAATTATAGATAGTAAGATAGGGATAGTAGACTACTTTATAAGGGCGTTATATATATATTCTCTAGAATTAATAAAGAGGAAATTACTTAATATCCCTATTATAATTATATAATAAGGCCTTAACTAGTAGTATTACCTATTATATTTATTTAGATTATTTATAATAGTATATATATATAGATTTAGAGTCTAATTATTATTAATTATTATTATTTCTAGGTATACGAGTTTACTTTTAGAACGGTATATTTAGTATTAGTTAACTGATCCCCTTTTCTGTAGTCTACTAAGATTGTTCTCTCTGCTCTTCCTCACTGCAGACGGAGAGATGAGCGCAACAGAAACCTCCTCCGGTTTTGATAGGCAGATTGCGAAAATTAAACCCCGACCACGGTTCCACATATTCTAGCTAGTTCTTTTACGATCGCATACACAACCCAGCACCATCACAACACCGAACCGCCGACTGCAACCTCCCTTACAGCCGCTGCTAAATATACGTTATCGCATACCTGGCCATAACACCCAGACCAACTAGAACCGGCACCGCCACGACCGTCGTCCCTGTCAGCAACGCCTGGAAGAAGAAGTTGACGTCCTGGCCCTTCTTCCTATCCATCGGCGGCAGAGGCACCTCAAGAGACTTCTTGAGATCTGCGAGGCGCGTGTCCGAGGGTTCGTACTGGACTTTCTCGACAAGGCTCGTCAAGACGGTCTTGTTGAGGAGCTGTGGCCGAGACTCTTGAAACATGGGGAGTGTGTAGCGGGGGGTAAGAGAAGGGACGTGCTGCAGGGGAGCGATCGGTCCGACTTTTTGATGGTGGTACGTTAGCCGTTGCTTCATTCTCAGTATTGACATGGGCTGGGTTGGGATTGGGGGCTTGGGTGTGGTACATACCTAGTAGTTCTGCCGGGATATGGTTCACGCAAGACACATGTGCGTCGATGAAGTTGGCAAGGTATTGGGCTTCTGGCAGAGTGGCGAAGAGGAACGAAGCCGCCAGGGTGCTGCTCTCGGCAGATTTGTTGGCAAAGTCGATCCCGTCGTCGAGACTGCTGATGGCGTGGACGAGTAGTATCGATCCGCTGACCTTCTGGCTTAAGAGTGCGGCGTCGCTGTTGCTGGTCAGTAGATGCTCATTCTGGCTCCACGATGAAAGGCAAGGGCGTGGTGTCTACTCACCGATTATGCACGCTGATAATATTACCGTTGGATCCGCGAATTACGACCCTCATGTCCTCGGATTTCTCGGCAACGTCGAGGATTCGCTGACATTCCGCAAACGGCCTGTGCTCCTTCTCCTTCGACGAGTTCCCACTGGAGCCGTTCCCATGCGCCAAGTAGGGCGACATATGCTGCAACAGACACGCCAGAAATTCCTCGAGCACGAACTCGTTGACTAGTACGACATCAGGAGCGTAGGGTGAGGTGCCGCGGCGGGAGAAGCGTGCTCGTACGACGGCCTGGGCCGCCTTATCGACGTGTGCTGTGCGGTCCACCACGGCCAGGGCGCGAAGGGATGATGGGGAGAGGCATGTCCGCCGAGCTTTGGGCTGGTCATCTGGCTGCGACTGAAGGACCAGCGTGCACTGCTGTAAGAAGTCGGATGCCGGTCTGCTGTCGCTGATTGCAAACGTGTCTGCATCGAGACCGCTGCAGAGTACCCTTCGGAGCGTCGATGTCAGGCCCCTGAGAGTTTGCGGAAGCTGTTCTCTGTCAATAAATAATTGCTCTCGCCTGTGAGACTCGGCCGATTGAAACAGTGGACTGACTCACCTCGACAATGACACAGCTCCCAGCCGCAATGGCGGCGCAGACTGGCGAAAGCACCGAGTACAGCAGGACATGCGTGCTTGGTACGATGTAAGCAATGCTTGTGCTCTTGCTTCTGCCAAAGTTGTCGTGTCCTAGTTCGATCTGCCGCGTGGCAGCGAGTTCATCCTTGGGGTTCAGGCCCTCGAAGTGCTGGCGTAGTTCTGACAGGACGAGAGTGTACTCAAAGTCGACCTCGTGCGATGTGTGGCCGACATCGGCTTTGATGGTCGCTTTGATCTCATCCTTCGACCCAATTAGCTCTGTCTGCAAGCGGTGAAGCTGTGTTTGGCGGTAATGGATAGATTGAGCTCGACCTTCGAGGTGGGAGATGGCGATGCGTGGAAAGGGAGGCGGAGAGGCGGATGAGGAAGAAGAAGAAGATATCGTCATCTTGGCGGTGCTCGACTTGACCTTGGACTTATTGGAAAGCTCAACGTTACTCCTCAATTCAAGTAGAGCCTTCGTCGGCACAATCGGAAGGCCGGAGATCTACAGAACTTGGCTATGTTCTCCAACATGATCAATTCTCCAGTCAATCGTCATCCAGGCGCTCGAGATGAGCTCCAGCCTCATACGAGACGAGATGGTCGTGACCCCACTTCCCTCCGGATTACCCCAGACACCGCCCGCTTGAACCCTGTAGGACAAACACCAGTCCAGCTCTCCGACAAGCTACGACGCTTGCTATCTGGAAGATCCGAAGGACTGTAACAGGACTTGATATCGATCGCCTTGTGTATCCTCAGCCTGCGAAAGAGCAGCAGCATTATCCACACCTCTCGTCGCCCGCCATGTCCGTCTCAACCACCGAAGTCGTCCCTGCTACCGTCACCGACCTCCTAAAAGCCTACGACCTCCACCACACTGGCACCGAGAGCTCGCAGTCACGACGGACTGAGCCGGCACCTCAAGCCTTCAGACAGTCAGAGAACCCTCCTTCATGGCCCTCAAATCGACGCCGCATGCCAGCCTATCGCGAACCGAGTCGAGGCCATCGTCTGGCGGATCGGCCGGCGGGCCAGGATATCGCTGAAGGTGTCGTGGTCACGGTCATGTTTATCGGCGTTTATGTGAACTCGGTGAGTCTACTCTTCAGATGGTCTGGGCGTGCTGAGTGAAGAGTTCGGTGGTGACTGGCTGCGGAGGGATTGGGCTAACCGAAGAGTTTGAATAGGCTGCGTCGAAGCTCTGGCGCCAGACGGGTGGCCGATTCAATGACAGGATGTTCAGATACGAGGTTGGGGGAGATCGGTGAGAAAGTCCCGAAATTCGTTGCAGCGCACTGGAAAGAAAGGTGGAATCCACGCGTACAGCCGCGGCCTTTTGCAGATGTACAGGAACGGGGATCTAACATTGTTGATACCGAATTTATGAATATCGACTCTTTTGGTTACTATATCTCGGTACTCTTCTCTTAATGTCTCTAATACTTTAGTATCCTTTGAAGATCCTCAAGCATGTTCCCCCCATCATCTCCTCGTCAACCCCATCATCAAGCTCCCTCGGCCCGAAATATCAATATCCATATCATTATCAATACCCATAGGCTAGGATTGGTGGGGTTTTGTAGTAGTCTGCTCTTATCGATCGCAAACGATAAACTCCAAAACATTTTGAACAAACAAAAAATTCCACATCAGACCGGCCTCGAAATCCCCCCCAAATCCTCCTCCAACCGCTTCCGATCCCCCAACTCAATCGGCTCCGCATCCTGCAACACATAAAACATCCTAGCCCACCCGCCCCCCTCAGGCGTAACATTCCTCCACGCATGGCTCGTCCCCCTCTGCACCGCCACATCCCCCCTCCCCAACACCCTCCTCTCCCCCCCATCCAAAATCAACTCCACCTCCCCCTCAACCACAATCCCCAGATCCAGCGACAGCGTCCGATGCATCGGCGAGGTGTATCCGGGCGGGAAATCGACGATGCGCCCGACGCTGCCGTGGGGGATGGTGAGGCTGGGCGGGGTGGCGAGGTGGGAGGCGTAGGCGGCGATGTCGGCGTCGGCGGACATGCGGGCGGGCTGCGTGGTGGTGGTGTAGATGAGGGAGAAGTGCATGGTGTTGTTTAGGACGGGTTTGGCGGGGACGGGGGCGGGGATGGTGGTGGAGAAGATGGCGGTGCCGGTGGGGGAGTGGGTGGTTATGTAGCGGGATAGGGGGCGGAGGTCTTTGGGGGGGTGGTCTTTAGGGGGGTGGTCGGAGGACATTGTACTTGTGTCGTTGCTTGTATGCTTGCTCTCGAGGTAGAATAGTGTTTCTGGGCAGAATTGCCTGTGTCGACTTTTGGAAACGAGATCCTCTGTGGGGACTAAGTAGTGTAGAATGCGGGAAAGCTTCGGAAGACAGATGGGGTGATAGATGGAGTAGTAGATGGGTAGTCGATGGGGTAGCAGATGTGGAAGCCACTGTTTGCCATGTGTAAATTAGGGGTCGCTCCTACATGCGGCACCGGACCAAAAGATCACAGTGATTACCTGATAGGGGAAATTGACCCCTAATACCGTTTATAACTATGACACTCATTGATCCAGAGTGGTGGTCTCGCTGTCATTAATGTCTAGGTGTTGCTACCAATTGCCACGAGAATTTTATGCAGGCCCAAAGGGGGCATTTAGGAACACAATCCCTTTCGATACACTACCTAGTAGGAATGACAGGCATGAGGGCCCAATTCTCATGCTCGGCACCAAAACGGATGTGGTTCATCCCTTCCAGCGTCTCTGGCGACCGGTCTTCCGCCGAGTTGTGCTCGAACAGTCCAGCACCTTGCGTATCTCCAGACGAGACCTCCAGCACCAGCTGACCACCCTTTCCCACCACCACGCTCGTTGGCCAAACTTCAACGTCGACGGGGTACACCTCTCCCGGTACAACAGGCTCTGCGTCCGAGGAGAGGTATTCGCGGTGTGGGTGCCAGAAGGTGTTCCGAGGACTCTTCTCGTTGACCTTTCGAAGACTGACTCTTAACCAGCCTTTGGCGATTGGGACTGGGTCGCCGACGGTACCGGTGTAGAGGATCTCTTTGCCATCAGCAGCGAGATGTCGAAGCGTGATGAAGAGGTCGATATCGCTAGGTCCTGATGTGCTATGTCCTTGGCTTTTCGTGGCCAGCACATTGAGATGCACGACTACGTGGCCGGTGATCTCGGTCTCCTTTTCGAAAGGTTCTGTCGTGAAATGCACCGCCTGCGGGTTTTTGAGATCTCCCAATGCGTGATAGGATACCTGGCTATCGCTTTGGTGTTGAGAAGGATTCGTTGTCAATTTCATTCCGGAGGTAAGGTAGAACTTGGTGTATTCCGTGTCCGGCAATGGCCACTCTTTCTCGAATCGATATGGGTAAGCTTTTTCAGCCTCCGGGTTGTTGAATCCAACGTCGCCTTTTCGTATAACGAAACCCACTTTGGGAGCCTCTCCGGTTGACCACCCCATGCTATCCTGACTCTTCAGGAAGGCATCAAGAAAGCTCTTCTGGATTTCGACGTTCTCGGCAGAGTAGAAGGGCAGATCGTGCCTCCCAGTCACGAAACGGAGATACCTCCGCTCCGAGCCAGCATTCATGTAACCTTCGACGTTGCCCCGAAGATGAAGTAGGATCCCACCCCAGTTCCCCACCGAAAGAAGCGGCACTTTGATATCGTCTATATTGTAGTCCCTGGATAAGTAGTACTCGTCATCGAGGAAACGATTCTTAGCATTGTCGACTGTCTGATCGCGACGATTCTGCTTCAACTCCTCCTCCGAGAGATCTCCTTCAATAGTGTCAGGTCCCCATTTCCGAGCAGCTCTTCCTGGACGTCCATACTGATTGGTGATGACCTAAGACACACAGAGTCAGCCTCGAGAATGGCCAAGTGGGATTTTCTTCTCGACCTGAGAATAAAAGATATACCTGGCGGTCCCACCAGAACTTAATAAAGGTGTTAGAGTAGATCCCACCGTGCCTACAGCGGTCCCGATAATAGTCTGACATCCCTTCCCAGGGAATGATACATGTCAGCCCGTTCGGCCGTCGTGCAGCGACACGCCACTGGCTCCCTGCGTAGTAACTAATGCCTACTAGGCCAACCTTTCCGGACGACCAAGACCGGCTGGCAGCCCACTCGATGACGTCGAAAAAGGCCTCGCTGGTCCCACGAGACATGGTGTCCAAGACACCGGGTGATTGACCAAGTCCCAGCTCATCCGCCCGAACTAGAGCGTACCCAAGACGGGTCCAGAAGCCTGGATCGGGCGTCTCCCATGCTGAGTGCGGCGAGCGGTGGTCGAGTGGGACCTGGTTGAATGAGGCAGCGTTGAAGCTGAAAGTGTTCAGCTCTGGCATGGCAAGAGCTGTGGACTTGGACCATACTCACGCGCTGTAATGGATGTCCTTACCATACGGCGAGTAGGTGGCTAGCACTGGATATTCCGAGCCAGGGGGACCTTTGGGCCGGTAGACATTACATCTCACCAGACCTCTGGCGTTCTTCAGCTCGATTGTTGCGTTCTCTTCATAGACATAGTCGAAAGAAGTCTCATCGATCTTGTGCAGATCATCCCTTAGGGTGTTCGGCATACTGAAAGATCCTGAACAGGCTGTCGTAGACTTGTGTCGTTGATACAAGTCAATCAAAGAGGGGGAGGTCGATCTAGTTCGGTTGATCTAGTTCGATTCATACTTGACTTCTTCCTACAGCAGTCCTACGCGTGATGGTCATGACTGTCGCATCACTGCTGCCGTTCCTTGACCCCATCCCTTGTCGAATCTGCCAAGCCGGCGACGATCAGGATGGTGAGTTATTACCCCACCACTTCCGATTGAATTACCCCCATCACTTCCGATTAATAGTTCCCCTTCTCGGAGTCTGAAGTGAGGTGGTTGGGGCCAGATGTCAGCCTTCCTACACAGTCGACTACCCCATTCCACTTCTCTGCCGCTTCCACAGTAGCTAGAACACCTCGGAATGGTCAGGAGGATTTCGTGGTCCCTTGCTGTTCGGCAGTGGCGGACCATAGAATAGCAGCTGGGAAGGCCTCCACAGTATTCGTCTCATGTCGGACTCTGCGCCTAGTGTGACGGGATGTATGCAACTGGCGGTAACTTATTGTCAATGGTCTTCCTTTGTCAATGGTCTTCCCAGCGTAAACTGGCAGAAGTCTTCCTCAGCCTCCTACATTATTTTCTTCCTTAGCTACACACGATTACCAGGCGATGGCGGCGCTCGCGGAAATGAACGGCGGTTACACCAACGGTGACCGCCACTCAGCCTCTACGCCTGTTTGGTTGAAAGTCATCATTGTAGGTGGTGGAATTGGTGGGTTCACCGCGGCCATAGCTTTGCGACAACAAGGCCACGATGTTGAGGTCAGTTCGCCCCATCAATCTCCAGCACAAGCACATAGTAGCGGGCATGGCACCAACCTCTCTTTATTCTCTGCAGCTGTACGAACAATCGGGATTCACCAACGAGGCCGGTGCTGCAATCCATGTGGTCCCCAATGCAGTTGGCCTTCTTCAACGCCTGGGAGTCCACGTTGAGGAGAAAGGGGCGGTCTTACTGGAGCAGATCAGAGCTCTCAAGCAATCGGGCGAGCTACTCTCCACTACCGATAACGTGAAAGCTGCGGGGAGGTGGCAGAACAAGTGGTTTCTCACACACCGAGCTCACCTTCATAAACATCTCAAGGAAGTGGCTACATCGGCTGATGGCAAAGGCCGACCAGTCCAGGTTCATACCTCCAGTAAAATCGTCAACACGGATCCACACACAGGAACGGTAGTGCTTCAAGACGGCACCCAAGTGCACGGCGATCTGATCGTGGGCGCAGATGGAGTTCGCTCGGCGACTAGAGCCGCAGTGACCGAAAAGGAGTTTCTTCCATTCAAGTCAAATCACAGCGCCATGCGTTTTTTAATCACCAAAGATTCAGCACTGGCAGACCCTGTGACCCGCGATTGGGCAACACCCAATGGCTCCATGGACATGTGGTATGGTCCCAATGATCTCAAGATTGTCCTCTATCCCTGTGTGAACAACACCCTCTTCAACTTCGTTTGCATCCACCCCGCCGCTCTGTCGGGTACGTCGGACGACTACAACGAGAGTGGGTCGAAGGACAAGCTGCTCGAAATCTACCGCGATTTCGAACCGAGGGTGCTGCATCTGCTTGACAAAGCCGACGCCAACACACTCAAGGTCTACCCATTGTTCGATATGAACACCCTGCCAATCTTTGTCAACGACCGACTTGCCCTCATCGGTGACGCCGCACATCCCTTCACACCCCATCTCGCACAGGGAGGTGCCATGGCCATCGAAGACGCCGTCTCACTCGCCATCACGCTGCCGCTAGGCACCACGCCCGACGAGGTCCCAGAACGCTTGGAGCTTTACAACCAGGCCAGATACGGGCGAGCAACGACCGTTCAAAACAACTCTAGACTAGTCGGGACCGGAGAGCTGAAGTGTACGTTCCCTCCATTCCTCGAACATAGCATGTCTGGAGCTAACCACAGGCTCTAATCAGTGCACGACTGCATGGACCACGGACTCAGCCACGACGAATACCACGCCTCGACTCAAATCCTACGCGAACACCAATGGCAGCAAAACCGCAACCTTTACTGGCGCCAGCCGACCGTGTTCGGGCCCATGCCCGGCCCACGACAGGACTTCCACGGCAACTCACACCTCTCCTCCTTGTCCTCCTCCAGTGGCTCCATCATTGCAACCATCAAGTTCAAAACAAGCGCAACCTTGCTGCGTACCCTCTTCCCCAACACCTCCTACAGATTCAACAAAGCCGACACCGTCACCCATGCCAGCTTCTCCGTGCAAACCCTGCAAAACATGGCCTGGCTTGGCGGCGGCTCCTACGACCTGCTTGGCTTCTACATCCACGATGTCCAGTACACGACGCGCAGCGGCGAGACACTGCATGGCTCCTACTGTCCCGTCATGTTTGAGAACCTGACCGATCCCATCCTGTCCGGCCGGGAAGAACTCGGCTATCCGAAATTGTACTCCGACATCGGCATCACGCCGCGCAACGACGGCGACGCGAGTGACGTTGAAGCACGCATCGGCTGGCGCGGCGCCGAGTGGGCTACTTTCCGCTGGCGGGGCCTAAGAGATCAAGCACAGCAACAAGCCGGCAGTGCTGGCGTCAGCCAAAATGGCGCCCATCAGGAGGGCGACGACGGCAAAGACAACAACAATGACGAAAAAGGTATGTTCGTGCACAAATGCATCCCGGCCTCGGACGGTGCGGAGAGGGGGAAACACAGAGCAGACGCAGAGTACGACGTCTTCATCCCTGCTTCCAAGACCGGAGTGACGCGGACGAAGAGGGTGCGGAAAGCGGAACACGCCGAGTTCAAGTTTGAAGACCTTGGATTCAAGAGGCTGCCCACGCTGCACCATATCGTGAGCCGGCTGGCGGAGGTTCCGGTCTTTGAGGTTGTGGAGGCCAGCATTGTCGAGGCGGATGGGGTGGATGACCTGTCTGGTGCGAGGAGGATCGAAGCGATGGGGTGATTGATGAAGAGGGGAAGCTTTGAGCTAGCTGGCGGGAATGGATGGGAGTGGGTGTGAGCCAGTGAATTTCGTCGGTTGGCGGTGGTGGGTGTCTGCCTGGTAGCTACTGTTACTTCGTTCTGTGCGAGTAGAATGAGGTAGTCTTGGGTTGAGTGATTGAATTAGGTCAAAACAAGATCACCATAGTAGGAAATCCGCAGAATCCCTCAGCGTGGACCGTAAAGCTTGATTTGAATGGCATTTGTGACCTGATGGAGCCCTTTATCGTGGGGCTTTGCGTGCCTTCGTCCAATCAGACAACCTTCCAGATCAAAACAGTGTCAGCCTCAGGCTCGCATGAGCTCGTCCAAGTTCTTCACCATCACTGTACAGCAAGGCCATGGCATCTGCTGCAGCTCCACTTTGAACATTCCCAATACTTTGAGTGTACCGTAGGTGCTTCTTGACATTGAGGAGGATTTCAGGTTTGCCCACACAACCAAAGCTGTAATATAAGTCACGACCGGTAGCCAGACGGGACAAGCCGCACGATCTGGCAGTCTTCGAACGTTGACGTGATCAACAACCAGCCATGCGGATCTCATTGTGGCCTCGGATATCACCATGCTAGCAAGGTCAACTTCAGAACGCGAGCCACTCGAGCTAATAACAGCTGGTTCGTACTCCGCTAGCTGAGGTAGTAGTAAGGCTTGTGGAAACGAGAGGCACATGTCGCAGAAGTAGAACAGGGACAAAACATCTTCTGACATGATTGGCCTGAACCTTTTCCCCCAGAGATCCAGGCTTTTGAGGATCTGGGAAAGCATTCTTTGGTTTTCGGCATAAGGAGATAAAGGCACGAATGGATTCAGTACTGAAAGAGTGTTGCTGCTCGTGGACGGCTGGGAAGATAATAGTTCGGCTGACTGCAGATCAAACCCTGAGAAGACTTTGTGGATTGTGATGATGTCTGAGAGCAGCGCCGAGAGAATGAGGACCGCATCTTCTTCTTCGGTCATGTCGAGGGGTAGTGGGTGCTCTTCGAGAACTAGCTTCGTATAAATATCGTGGAAGTTATGGTTGGAGGCTGGCATCGTGATAAACAGCTCACTGCTGTTGTACTGAGTGCTCGTATTGTAGTGCACGGCATGGACCACATCAATAAGGAATTGATAGCTCATCAGCAGACTATGAATGTACGGTCAGCAAGGATAACGGGATGTTGGGTGCTTCGTTGTGTGATCTGACCTGCGAGTCCGCGTGCTGGTATGGCTTTTGGATCGCCAATTCGCTTCGTCAAACTGCGCACAAAAGTCATGCATGTGAAGTCTTCGAACAATCTAAGAGTAGACAGATATGTGTAAGCGTTGGCCACTCCAACTGTATCAATTTCTCGAGGGGGTTTGGGTGCGAATCTTCTTACGGGTCCAGTATATCCCACAAGTACAGATGTCTCCGGCCACACTTTTGCATCAGTACTCAGTGATCCATACGTCGCAAGTAGTACGCTCTGTTGAAAATATATTAGTATAATGGTGGAATCCCCATAAGCATAGCAAGCTGAAGGCATTGACGAACAATTCCGCTCCCTGAACCTAGAAATTGAAACGGTGATCGGGTCAGGAATCGAACCTAGGACTAAAGAAGTTGTCTATGAGAGGATCCTCCAACCCTCCAACCCTCCAACGCCCACACCGAATGTCCTATCGAAGTGTTTGATGAGGATGTGTGAAAGTGAAGAAACTCAGAGGCACTGCCCCGGGGTCCTCTGTTCAGTTGCCCGAACAGAGGACTCCGATGGAGTAGCCTCGGAGCAGGACGCATACTTGAGTTCTTGTTCAAGGTAGCGTCCTGCAACTTGACCACTTTCGCATTGTAAACGTAGAGTGTTGGCAGTGAAATGTAACATCAACGCAAAACAACAACGCATGTCACCTACCGCCATAACAGATTCGACCTTTCTGGCTTCCCTGTTGTCAACTTCCAACATCACTCCCCACACCTTCACACCTGCAGAAAATAACGCTTTTCCTGCATCGGAATGAACTGCAGGGATTCTTACTGAGACTGTGGCAACTGACTCTGGAGACGGAGAGAGGCAACTTGCGAAGCACGCCAGGGACAAGCGCAAGTAGGGGGGCAAGAGCTCTCTGGAGCTGCCTGGCATAGAAATTGCCCGGAGAAAGATAAACTTCTTGGAAAGTGCCTGAAAGGATGACTCGAGCCTTCCCAGCTCTTCCGACTCTGGAATGTCTGGAAAATTGGAAAGAAGGGACAGAGGATATGTGAATTGCCGGGATTCATACTTCAGGTCTTAGGTCAGTCATGTTGACCCTCGACGTGCAGGTTCAAGCCATACTCCATCATTAAGATGCCCACTGGTGGCAATGGGAGACCCGGAGGGTTGTCCAGCTGGGGCTGAAGACGATGCATGTTGATAGTCTCGTGCAATGTCCCTGGCGAACAATGCTTCTTTGAAGTCGCGGAGGAATGTTGGCTCGGGGACTTTGTGCGCATCTTCCACGTCCAAACGAGTCGGATCTCTCTCGCCGGGCCAGCTGAGATTTGTCTCCGCCATGTCACTCTGTTCGATTGCTCATAACGGCTCAGGGCTAGGAGGAGATTTGATGAAGTACAGCGATATTTGAGGTATATCAGTATGTGATTGAATGATTGATTAATGAAACTATGTGGGAGCATTCATGCTATGTGAAGGACCTTAGGTAGGTGCAGCCGACTTAGCGTCTTGGCAATAAGGCTGAAATCTAACATGATTACCTAAGCCTTATCAGTCATCACGTTCGTACTATGTAGTTGCCTCAGGACGTGACCCGCCAAGCCTGCTGACTACCTTACGCAGCTGAGGGTCTCCACGTCTGAGCGTAAACCTTGTTTTTTTGGTGAGGAATTAGCTATTTGATAGCCTCCCTACGGATTTTCTATCACGTAGGTACGCGTATATCTACCAGTATTCTAATAAACTAAGGATGCTTTAATGTGATAGAATACCAGTACCTCGCGATTAACATTTAACGGCCTTTAGAATAGATGTTGCACCGAACGTCGCGCATACTCTCTAAATCGCGAGGTGGTAATAATTCTACTTTTCTAAAATTCGCCCCTAATAGAAGTGAAAAGCTGGCAAAATTACAGATCGTGCGCTCAGACGTGAAGACCCCCAACTGCGTAGTCAGCAGGCTTGGCGGGTCACGTCTGAGGTACTGAGGCAACTACGTAGGTACTTTAGTAAGCCGCTTCCCCTCTTTCACTCTCCACCGGGCCTGTAGCAGTAGAGTTACTTTAGCAATACTTCTTTCTACACCACCACTAAACCACGAGCAAACTACGCCCGCGTTATGGTCCGACCACAAAGGAGACTCACGGTGAGACCAAGAGATTCGCCTAGGAAGGTACGCAAGTCTCTCTCTGCCCCCCTTACAGAAAGCAGGACGTCCTTCGCCGCCCCCCCCAAGCCCATCGACTCCCAGCCCAGCGAAGTCCTGCACTGCTGATTGTTGCTTGTAGTGTGACTTTTGTGATCGGACGTTCTCCCGGACCGAGCATCTGGTGAGACATCGTCGCACTCGTACAGTAACAACCCAGCCCAGACTCCTCGATGTATTGTCTGACGAAACATGGGCAGATACGAATGAGAAGCCCTTTAGTTGCTCTCTGTGTCATGCCACGTTCCCGCGAGCCGACGTCCAGCAAAAGCATATGCGAAGACTCCATCGCGAGCAAAGCTACAGCGAGGACTGGGACGAAGCAACCGCGTTAGCGGCTGCAAAGACACCGCGCTCGAAGGTTGCTTGTGACACATGTCGAAGGCGCAAACTGCGATGCGTTGGAGAATCGCCCTGTAGCCAATGCCAGGCATCGAACCAAGCTTGCACATTCTCTCGCGCCAATAGGACCACATCAATCAGCTCTCGACAAGATGATACCTCTCAAAGATCCGGGCAGCTTGTTCCAGAAATTTCAATTTGTGAGATGGAAATGGCTATCAACGACCCGATGGCATCTAGTGCGGTAGTAACTTCCCAGAGAGCGTCTTTGAGCGATGAGAACCAGTGGCCGACGACGGATACGCAACTATTGACACAAGGCCTCACCCAGATCAGCCACCCGGGCAACCTCAGGCCTTGGACCCAAGCTCAAGGAATAGTGACTCCAGAGTCCCCGCCAGCAGATTGGCTAAATGGCCCAGAAGACCTCAGGTTGGGCGTGACAGAGACTTTCCAAGGTGTAGGTTATGGCCTGGCAAACACTGGACAAGTTGATAGCTTGTGGGACCTGGAAGATTTCGTGAGTCGAACACAGCAAATCTCTTGGGTTTCATTGACATGGTTACTCACAACCACCCCAAGGATACCAGTTTCTGGCCGGATGGTATGGACTTCAGCTTTGCAGACGATCTCTATGGCGTTGGTAGCTCAATCGGATCGGTTCCAGGGTACTTTGCGGACGAAGCACGACTAGAGCTTCAACCAGCCTTGGTCGGCCACCAATCTACTCAAAGTGCCATGGAGATGATGCAGAATTACTTTGAGCAAATCTCTAGGCCATCCTCTCCTCGCCACGAAAAGCCGAAGCATCGATGGTTTTCTGCTCCACCTCGCTTTCAGATCTATGATGAAGATGTCATGAATGTGTTTGTTAACATCACCAAGCATCATCTCATCAAGACATTTCCAATACTCAATAACTTCACGGCGGCTGAGAATCCCAGAAAGGCGCTACATCTGGCTTATGCTGCTGTTGGTGGTTTGTTCTGCAATATCCCTGGCAGGTTCAAAGTCGTCAACTCGATGTACAATGATGCTCGTCGAATGCTGTTAGATCCGGTCAGTATTCTCAATCTTGTAAGCTCTTATTACCGGCTCACACCAAGAAGCCATATCAAGAGGGGATCATGTCCCTGGAAGACAAACTTAGTGCCGTCAAGACAGTAAGTTCACTTGTTAAACAATCTGTTGAGAGACAATGCACGGGCTCTGGACGCATTGATCTTGTGCTTACTGCACGCAGTTCATTCTTCTCGAAGTTTATGGCTTGTGCAGTGGTGACAAGAGGAGCTATGAATTTGTTGAGGCATTTCACATAAAGATGCTTTCGGTAAGCTCAGGAAGGTCTATGCCCATTCAGAGACATATTCTGACTCTCCAACCCCAACAAGGCAGTAGAAGAATACAAACAAGCACTGGCAATGCAGGAGATGCCATTGGAGGAGCCAGACAACGAGAGCAGGTTTGCAGTTTCCCTCCCATCTACTAGCCCAGGAGGTCCATCTGACCTTGTGGCTGTCTGTGAAGGGCACTGACAGAGAGTCTGTACATGCTTGAATGTTACCGCGTGATTCTTCTTCTGCGACCACCAGATTCGTCTTTCCGATCCGATTTTGATTTTCGAGGTCACGGTGGCACTGCCTCTTCAGCGTCAGACGCGGCCATACTTGTTACGACCCTCTTCACACCCGGGAGCTCCGTCGCATCCTCCTATGAACAGCAAGACAATGTTATCGCACTAGCTTCAATCGCTCTAATCTCATGGCCAGTCCTTTCGAGGGGCATCACTCAGCCACAGAAGCGTACTCTTTGGAATGCAGAATATCTAGAACTTGCTCTGAATAGTTGGGCAAAGATCCAGGGTAACAGTGTGAGCTACTCGACGTTGCTGCTGTATCACCTGAGTCACGTCAGCATTCATACAAACATGGGCCTGGTCCAGCGTTTTGCACATAGTCCAACCGAGTCTCCTTTTCGCATAAGGTCGGGCAGAGCCTTTGCTTGCATTGAGCAGTGGCAGAAGAGCAGGCATTATCCAATTGCGAAATGGCACGCCCAAAGTATCTTGTGGCGTGTCAAGGATGCCATGGGGGCGAGTCAAAAGCGGTCTTTCGACTCCTTGGGCGATGTTCCCTCTGGGACTGGACGTCCTCTCATCTTACCAGAGTCGCCACACCTCCCTTATTGTGTCTACTTCTCAGCACTTATCCTTTGGTGTGGATCCATAATTTCGAATGACGAAAGGATATCGAACCTTTCTTCGCTCGAGACCTGCTCGCAGCTACTTTCTGGGATGAAGGTTCGAGTAGCAGAGCTCTTGGAGGGTATTTTGCGTGGGCTGAAGACATAATACGTAAGGGGTTCCTTTTAGCTCGATTACCGAGCCTTCACCAACTGGCGATAGTGTGACAACAATTCCAGGACGGAACGGTACTAGCTTTGTCCACAAAAAACCCGAAAGTGCCATTTTCAACAGCGAAGGACCTTGGAGCATTCCAGTGAAACGACTGTGGTGGAATCACCTAGCGATTAGCTCATCAGGGGCTATAGATAGAAGCCTTCTTGCAGACAGGAAGAAGAGCTCGATCATTGATTAACTAAAGAATCGGGGCCCCCTGAGTCGCCAGATACTGATGTGCTCTCTTAATATATTTTGGCCCTTGAAATGAATTTCAGAGAATCCGATAATTATGCCGTTTGCTACCTATTCTTGAAAGGTCAATATTCACGCACATGGAGGGGTGTCATCACCCAAGATCATCCAGGATCACGGCGCGACAGTAGGGCGGCGCTGTTAGGGTGAGTAAGCGGTTAGTAAGCAGCAACCCAACTAGAATAGATAGCCTACGTGCCTACTAATAATTCCTGCCCGAAAGAATCCAAGCATCATGCATCCTCAAAACAATGGCTCATTTGGCTCATTCTGCTTGGTGCATCAGATATAGCTACAGCGCTCATCTGACACCCGATCGGGGGTGAGGTCGACGCAGATTTCTGATATCTTGGCATTGGCATTTGTTGGCACGAGCAGCACGCAGGATCAGGTTTCCATCTCAGCCAACCCTCCCTCCTCCATCCACCTCCTCGGTTTCGGAACCTGGAACCTCGATATCAGCAGTCGCAACACCTCAGCCGCTGTCTCGACTGCTCTCAAGGCTGGACATAGACATCTGGATTGCGCGTATATCTATGGCAACGAGAATGATGTCGGTCAGGCCATCGAGGATGGTCTCGAGGCTGCAGAGCTTAAGAGGGCGGATGTCTGGATAATATCCAAGCTCTGGGACGATCAGTGAGCCGTTTGCGTCTACAAGGTTGGTATCCAAGAGGAAAGCTAACTGGACATCATTGTAGCTATGCCCTGGATCTGGTAGAGAAGGGACTGGATCAGACGCTGACCGATTGGGTCTGGAGTATCTGGACCTTTACCTCATGCAATAACCCGTGGCATCATTGTCGTGGAAGAACGTTATAGATTACCTTGACGTAAGTCTTCATGCTCGTATCGACTTGCCTGATCTTTACGAACCTGACTCTCCAGACATGGCGCGCGATGGAAGAGCTCCTTATCACAGCCAAAGTCCGCAACATCGGCGTCTCCAACCTCTCCCCAAAACAACTACAGGACCTTATCGCACGATCTACTACCAAGCCCTATGCACATCAATTCGAGTTTCATCCCTACTTGCAGCAAGTCCATTGGGTGCAGTGGCACAGGGATAACGACATCTCTGTCACCGCCTATTCTCCGCTCGCGAACCTCGATCCTATCTATAAATCGCCGGGTAAGAGCAAGAATACGCCACCGTCGCTGCTGGAGAACGAGGATATCACAAGAATTGTAAAGGAGAGGGGGTGCACGAATGCGCAGGTGGCACTGAAGTAGGGTATGGACGCGAGACGAGCGTAAGAGTTCGCATCCGGACAGGATACGGGAGAATTTCGCGTCGCTAGATTGTGTATTGGAAGAAGAGGATTACGCTGTGATCAAGGAGATAGGACAGAAATATGTGAAGAGGTTCAATAATCCTAGTATAGGATGGGAAGTACCGCTGTACGAGGGCCTTGATGGGGTATAAAGGTACTAGGAACACTCTGTGACCTCAGCCGACAAACGATGACAGTCGAGATATCACAAACAGGCATCTCATCCGGACTATACCAACAGCGCAAGCTGATTGGGACAATCAAAGTCAATGTCCTTTCCTTCGGTCACCTCAATCACTTATGGTTCTTCGAGACCGCTCCAACCTATTATCAGTCTCAGCGACCGTTGCCAGTGTCCGTTGGAACTAGTCAAGCTTCAATGCTCTTTCAGGCCTCATACTCCCTGTCATCCCCATTTGAGTGCCTTACGCCCTCGCAACCTATCGTCATGCGCGATAATCCAACCCCCACATATCAAAGGTCATGTATCACTGTTAATTCCAGGGTCTTACTGAAATCGCTTATTCGGGTGTGGATTCTTCATACAGATTTTCCAAGCAGGTCGAAAACCTCGCAAGCCAACCATTCCTGAAACGAATCAGCACGTGAATTACGGACCAAATAGCGATACCAGAGATGGAGGGACCTGATGCAGGGACAGACGACCCTGAATCCATCAGCGCATATGCGTGGAGCGCCTGAGACCTGCGGGAGTACCCCAGATACCCCAAACTGCGGCTTCTCGGCTGCGTGGGGCGAGATCCATCCGTTGAAGATAGCTTCGTTGTAAATGCCGCCCCAAGAGCCTATGTCAAAGGTCTGAAGGCGCATCTCGAGAATTTGCACAGAAACATCTAAAGAAGGCATCCGTTCATACAAATCTGTCGAGTGGCCTCTAAGCGTACATCTTGGGTGACGCTGACAAGTGCTTTGGGGTCAGTCATAGCTGCTTTGTTCCTCAACCATACCAGCGTCCTCGCATTATACACAGACCTCACGGCCCTGCATGAGGTGGGTGGAATTACAAAAGCCTAGAGTCGATGCGACTCTTCCACCCTTTTGGACGCGCAGCGACTCTCGTCTATCTCCTCGCTACCGTCATACGCCCTGTCCTCAGTGTTCCTACCAAAATTTCCACTGCCAACGATCTCACACTACTTGATAAACGCGTCAACGTCCTGTGCCCCTTCTATATCAACGGCTTCCTCCTCAAAGCCTATCAAGAATTCGCCATCGTCCTTCCCATTCAATTGACCGCCGCGCATCTCAAGGCAAGTACCTGTCTTCAAAGAGCACTTATTCTTCCTGATACATTTTCAATCTGCGACCCTATATATCATGGCTGTTGAAAGTAGACCTTCGATCAATACTCTTCATGAGCTGTTTGCCACTCGCATGTGGATTCATGATAGAAAGCACAATACTAACCCCAGACTTCCAATCAGCTCTTCTACTCCGCCACCGCTCACAAAGCCAGCACCGAATGGATACATGACCTTGCAAACCCAATCACCCATTTTTCAGTCAAATGGAACGAAATAGAATTACATTTCGTGACGAACGAGGACGCGCCGCCGGGTATGGGTATTCCATGGGAATTTGTATACGACTTTTCGAAAATGATGTATGAGGTTAGTCCCTATCTCTTGTCTCCAATGTTTCTCCGCACAAGCCTCTGCGGCTTTTCATCTTGCTCTGCCAACCTGCGCCGAGTCCAAAAACATGATCATCGTCGGAAAGCGATGTATCATTCTTGCTGATAGCGGGCACAAAACAGGCCACAACGAAAGGGTTCACGGGATGCTATGATCAGGGCTTCTGGAATACGGCAGGGACGTTAGGCATCTTTGTCGGTTTGCGATTTGTCAACCGTTAGCTGGGGTAGGTTCCGCAGTGAGAGGGTATCGTCACGTGTGCTAGGGTGCGAAAGGCGGTCTCGAAACTCGACCCGTGTACTTTATACGCTATTGCAGACTACGCTTTGCCTTGATAAGAACGTTGATTGTTCTAAGATCAATTTGACGAAGTCGATTTCCATCGCTCCAGATGGCTGTCACAAAGGTAGGGTGGGTAGAAAAGTCCCAGCTCCAGATTCTCCATTTGACGAATACAAGAGTGTTAAATGAAAGGGGGAGAGAGTTCGGTGACAAGTCAGGCTTGCCGTTTAGCTCTAGAACGATGAGCGACGGGGCTCAAGTCGGCGGCGTCACAGCACTCTCAGCGTTGACAGAAACGAAATCTCCATTCCCTATCCTTGTGTATATGGCTTTCCGCAGGATCCAGGAGAAGGATGGACTGTTGATTTTGAGATTTCACCTCTCTCGTCGCATGCTTCGCTATCCAACGCTCTTTGTATCTCTATGTTGTATGTGAAGGCTCACAAGGCGATAGGGCGCTTGCGTATCAGTACGATATTTCGAAACTCCTCTCTCGAATTCCAAATCCCCAGACTCCCATCGCACTCATTGCCTCCACACCAGCGACCGTAATGATCACAACCAATGAGGTCCCTGATCTCGGGTTGCTCAGAATCCCGAAGAATTGGGTTCACCAGTACCAGATCTATTTCTAGAACAAAGAACTTTCAAACGTGTAACACTTCAACTGTACCACATCAAAATCACAATCAAATCTTCAACACCAAATCGCTTCAGCATCAAGGTTTCAACTCAACATCACAATACTCCCGGCATATCTATTTCGAATTCCTTCAGAAACTACCACATCCACTAATAAGAACAACAACAACCATTCTCGATATCACTGCACCTACCAACTCAGCTCACCATCAGCACCAACGCCCCCCACGAACATCCTCTCCACCTACTCTCCCTCCCACCCCCTCTTACCCCCTCCCTCCCTCACACACCAACCCCCCCACCCCAAACCCCCAAAACAACACCAACAATGCACCCCTCCACCATCGCAGGCATAACCATCGGCACCATCGCAGCCCTAATCCTCCTCTACTACATCTTATACTGCACCCGCATCTGCATTGGCGTCTGCTGGTACTTCGGAGGCGAGACGTGGTGGCATGAGAGGTTCGGCAGGAAACGGCGCGACGGCGGAGGCGGTGGCGGTGGGGCATATATTCCTCCGGGTCAAGATTCGGCAGTAGCGGCATCGTGTGGTAGGTGTGGGCGCTGTGGTTGTGTGGGGACAGATGTGGAGGCGGATGGTAGGAGGTTATCTGGGGAGACGGTTTGTTGAGGGGAGTGGTGTAGTAGGGGGGTGGCGGTAATGGTGGAGGTGTGAGCGTGGGATTTGTAGGCGAATAATAGGCTTCGGAAGAGATCTTCTGCGTTACGTCTTGTGAAGATGGCATCAAGCAAGCATTGTCCTTTTCGCACGTGTTAAATACAGTTTGTTTTGGATTCATTCGATCGTCCTAAATCAGTGAGTGATATGGATGAATCCCACATCCTTCTACATATGCAAAGAAGCATACTTAGCAGCGATACTAAAACCTATGGCAACGACCTAATCCTTGTACCATCCTGCAGACGCGATCGTCCACGCTAGTATCGAAATCACCAACGCTGCCAAAGCCTCCAAATCCACATCCACATCCACCTCAACCTCCAAACCCCCACATCCACATCCACATCCACATCCACCTCCCTCTCCCCCTCCCCCTCCCCCACATCCACCACCACCTCAACCTCTCCCCACCTCCCCGTAAAACCCCTCACCCCACAACCCCCCCCCCCCTTCCCTCTTCTAATCAAAATCCCACTGTTCAATACTAAAAAAGAAAATACAGTAGCGGAAAGAAGGTCTGATAAAAAAAATTCTTGATGAAAGGGAGGGATGGGATGTAGGAGGTGGAGGTGGAGGTGGAGGTGGAGGTGGGAGTGGAGGTGGAGGGTTTGCGTTTATGATGGGGTATGAGGATATGGGGGATAGGGATAGGGATAGGGATAGGGAAGTGCTGGTGGGGTGGGAGGGATGGGATGGGGGGGGGTGAGGGTGGGTTGGTGGGTGGTGGGTGGGTGGGTGGGTGGGTGGGTGGTGAGGGGGGTGGTGAAGGGGGTGATGGGATGGGGTGTGGTGGTGAAGGGGGTGATGAAGGGGGTGGGTAGTAGGGGGTGGTTGATGAGATTACGAAGATTTAAACAGGGTGAAGGGGGTGTGTGGGTGGGATTGTGGCGGTTTTTACCGTGGCTGTTCATTTTCAGTAAAATCCTACTTCCATCACTTGAATTGTATGCTTTGCGGTTAACCGCACAATCTAACGTTATTAATTTATATTCAATATCATGTTCCATACTCACCAGCGTCAACAGATGGATTTACATCTCGTTTCCTTCAGCTGATGGGATTTGCGGCTTTACGGTTTTATGAGTCGATTAACTATCACGTATTGGGATTTTTGGGGGTTTATTTTCTTGTTCTTGTTCTTGTTCTTGTTTTTGTTCTTGTTGTAGTGGGGATGTGATGATAGAGGATGGATGGGATGTTTTGGTATAGAGAGGGAGGGAGGGAGGGAGGGAGGGAGGGAGGGAGGGAGGGTGGGTGGGTGGGTGTGTTATTGGCGTTTAGAAAGGAAGTTGTGGGGATGGGATGGGTTTTGGGAGGGGGTTTGGGGGACGGAGGGATGGAGGGATGGGGTTGTTTTGGGGTTGGGAGGGGTGGGAGGGGTGGGAGAATTGAGTGGTGATGCTGCGTCGTTGTGTATCTTGCTGTTCGTATCACTGATAGCACAAATTGGTATCAGTCCCAAGATGGTCTCTGTTATCTGTTTGAGAAATGCGTGAAAGTGGGGTGTGATCTCTCATCTGTCCCCGCAGGACAAGGGCTTGCCCTGGTCACAGGAAAGACTCCGAATGACGAAGTGGAGACCCAGACGCCGATCGTTACACGGTTCGGTGGGCGAGGGGTCCACGATGTGTATATTGGCAAGATTGCAGGGGCGTGATATACGTTCGGTGCTGCCTTTGTGCCCTCGTCTAGACTCAACATATTGATTAGCAAGTAATCTCGAAGTTGATCGGCATCTCCCCTCTCTAAATTCCTGCTCAAAGCAGCCACCCACGCTTCCCACCTTTACCTCGTTATCTATGTTGCTTTCGCATCATTATGCTAAGCAGACTGATGTGATTTATGACTCGATGTCGAGCTACTTGTGGAGACCCTAATGATAACGCGTTTCATATTTATTGAGAGAGCTATCCCTGTACATGTAATGTTGCTGTAAATGCAGAGTTTGCGTATCGCACTTTCTTGGAAATGTTTGGCAACGACCCATACCAAGCCTATCAAAGAAAGTAATGCAACGGCCTTTCTCAAGTTTGAATTCAAAGGACGCAGCTCTTTTTAGTCCATAGCATGACGATGAGGAGAGAGATCGAAAAACGTGAGACTGGAATATGGGGCATCTCTTAATGCTGTCAATTCTCCACAGCTTACCACATATCCTGGCAGCGTGTATCGTTCATGGTTACCATGATTTGGTAACAACACGCACGAGAACAACCAACATTTGGAGCCAGGCCAGAAGGACAAGATCATCAAGACCCCCGGTCTAATCCAGCCGAAATCCTGCACTCTATGACATTCCGGTCTCGGAGCACTCTACGGGGTAGATGTAGTCCAATAGCGTGCTGCGCGTATGGGCGAAGTCTAGTTTTAGAGCCAAGGAAAGGTACACGTAAGCCGCGAGGTTGCGGGACTGCGGTGAGCGAGTTGTTCACAACAAGTGTTTAATAATAATGCCAACAGCTAGGATCTCGCCTGCAATGTGTTTCCACTAAGATATTACCTACGTGAAGCAAGTCACGACCTCGGGATTACACAGGGAATGCTCTCGGTGGTTCTTTCATGGTGGATGTGTTTACTACGTACTCCGTAGAGCAGCAGAGATGCTCCTTTCGGTAGCCGAAATCAACCGATTGGCGCTAAGGCGGCATACGCGTCGCGTCCGCATGAAGTGCTCATTTCCCCGTTGCCGCCAATCAGAAGCGCCCGTCCGTCCGTCCATCTTTCTTTCATCTCCCACCGTCCAGGAACAATGGAATATCCATGGAACATCCATTGTTCCTGCAGTCTGTGGTGAGCATGGAGCGCTCACTGCCTCTGGGATCGATAGTTTGTCCTCATTGGATGAAGGTTGTGATCCTTTAGGAACACTGGGATTATCTTGGCATTATGAATAAAATCCTGCTATGCGCCGACCTACTGCGGCCTGCTTACTCCTGTGAGGGCGCTACAATCAAGAACGAATGGGTATGGCTACGACGCCATGAGTTGATCAAAAAATAGCATACTTCCTCCTTCCTCCCATTCTGCTGAGATGTTGGTGAAACGGAGTATTATAAGAAAAAGAGCTGAGAGATGAAGTCTCCGCCAAGAGATCGGACCCCCTAACAATGGCTGCAGGTGCGGGCGATCACAATCTAGAAGGATTGGACCAGGATAATGGAAGTCGATACACTACCCTATTGGAAGCGCGTAACTCGAGTGTGAGTGGAGCACTTCAATTACGGAGCATGATCCATAGCTCGAGCTGCTGTCACCACCTTTCCAATCTGCCACCGATCACGCCCAATTGACTTTCACGATACGCTTGCTATTGAAACTCCAGACCGCCATTGCTCAGACCGAATCTAGTATGTTTGAATCGAAATACAATACAGCGTACTTATGCACGTATTGTCAATCCAAGGCTTGCGCAACATGGTACGGAGTACCAGGCCTCGTCATCAGCTCCTGCTGCGATCCTACCAACATTTCCAGTACAATGCCACGACTCCAGCCTGTTCATGATTGGCAGTCGGTGCACAAGGGCCGGTATGCACGTACTGGAAACGTGGTACCAAATGCCCGCTTGCCTCGGCGGTTTGTTGAAACGTGCTAACATCCTGGTGTATTCCATTGGTAAGGTTTATCCCGCCGCACCCTGAGCCGGGCTCAGCTCAGCGCTACCCCAAACTTTTTATACTTGATCTTGCCCCGTGGCACGTTTTGATCTTACATCCACCACTGTTGCCTTGTTCCTCGAAACGTCGATCTGTGATCGCATACACTCATTCTTTGTTACATTCTTTGTCGCAAGATATCCACTCATTAGTTTATCGACTGAAGATCACTCTTTCTCTGTCCATCGACCACGCGCTCACAGGCTCTCTACGAAAATGAAATCCATCTACTCACCTATAGGAATAATGGTGGCCCTGGCGGCGCCATTGACAGTCCTTTCCCAGAATCACGCCGGCGGTCACCAACTTGAAGAGCGACAAGATTGGAACACCATCGACTGGTCCAAAATCAGTTACACCAACATAGGAGCTGCACCCACCCCTGTTGTGGTCGCAAACAAACTCGCAGTCGCACCTCCAGCGTCCCCTCCAGCATCAACAGCTTCTGCATCAAGTACACCCCCAGTCGTCGATGCCCCGGCGCCATCAAGCTCGCCCCCAAGCTCTGGCGGATCCTCAACCACCTCTACCACCTGCTCCGGCAGCGGCATGAACATCGCATGGACGAGCGACTCCGAGTCGGTTCCCTGGTCTTGGGACGGTGGCCGTGGCACCACCACTCCAGGTAGCTGTACCAACCTGGGCGCATTCAGCGGCCAACTCGCCGTCAACGGCAGCGGCGGGACGATCTTCGAAGGCAACTACCACGGCGGTGACATGTTTTACGACGTCAGCTTCATCATCGGATATTCGGCGCCAATGATGTGTTCCACCCCCGACAGCATGTCAGGCTGCAGCATCGATCTCCACGACGCGGCCGCCAAAGGCGGTTGGGAATGTCCCGTGAAAGGCACAGGTGACCAGAGCCACATCTGCACCAACCCGGTCGGGAGCAACGGCAAGAAGACGCCGGGAGACTACAAAGGCGACATGAACGCGTACCCCTGGTGTCTCGCCTGCTCCGCCCCTCACGCCTTCTTCCAACCCTGCTCCGGCTCGGGCTACACCTACCCCCTCGACGACCGCGCCACCCGCCACGCCTCCGACACCATCCAATGCTGCATCGGCGTCAAATGCGGCCAGACGGGAAGAGAAGGCAAGACCAGGTACGGCAACCCGGAGCAAGGGCCCGGCGTCACCACACCGTGCATGCCTTGCAACGACCGCAGCACCAAGCGCGGCCTCGACGCCGTCTTCGATCGGTACGAGAAGGATGCGAGGGATCTGACACCGCTCGTGCCCAGGCGGAAGCGATCGTCGCACAAGCATGCGCACGCTCATGGGGCCAAGGGGGCGCAGTGATGATGGATATACTGTCGCATGGCGTCGCCGCAGGAGAGATGGCGCCCTTTTTGTTTTTTTGGTCGCACTTCGCTTCTTGCCATTTGGATGATTCATTTTTTGGGATGACATTCTATACCCTTGGATGATATATGGATGGATACCCCATGCGAACTTTGGGGAGCGGGCCTGGGCGTTGTGTGCCGCCGTCACGACGTTTACGCTCGTTTGTATATATTGACCCTGTCAATATCATCATCTTCATCATCTATATTTGCGATATATCAACCGTACATCTATAGGTCCTTGGGTATCCACTTTTTGTTTTATGATATGCTGGTATGCGAGCCTTTACCACTGCCCCCATTCTGCGTACATTTAGGACCTGAAATCCTTACCCTCTACGACGGAAGAAACCTCTCTCCTCCTAAATACCACCCATCCTGCTACTTCCACCCATCCCACTATCTCCTCTCAACTTTCTCCTCTTTATATGAAAACAAGTATAGAACCCCCTATCACCCTTCCCCCCTCCTAAAATCTCACCCCTCCCCTTACCCTACTACTCTAAACAATTACCGTTACATTCTTAACTTTTACTACTACTACTCTATCGTAATAATAATATATATATATAATTCTCTACGGGTAAATCCTAACCGACCTCTCTAGCTTCTTCCCTTTAAGTTGAGAAAATATACTACGAACCCCCTAACTACCTTAGATAGTCTCGTTTTTGTATACGAACGATATCTTAGGGTTCTAATCGCCTCGCTGCATAATCATAGCATTTTACTACCTTTCAGAACGACATTGAAGATTGCAACCCGCTGTTAGCCAGTAACATTCCTCTAAAGAACTCATCAATACACAAGCTAAACCAGTCACCAAAGCCCAACATCGCCGCCAAAACGAAATTCCTCAAAACGAACGTACGACATCACGACAGCGACACTTTCAAACAATATCCCACGCCAGCGCCAGCGCAAAGCGCCAATCCGAGTCGCTTCCCCCGAAAGCCATATGCAGCATCGTCTATCGCATCTCAACCAGACGGCTAGGATATCGCCAAAGCGCCTCTCCAGCGCCACCATCAAGAAACAGCCCGGATCCCCCATCTCCCAGCCCCCAAAGCCCCACCATGGAAGTATCCCCAATCAATGATAAAAATCCTAGGATGCAACTCTCCGCCTCCCAGGCCCCAAACATCCATCAAAGCGCCATCTCACTCCCCACTCCCCACAAACATGCACCCTCGCACCCTCCTCTTCTGGCCCACCCTCCTCACACTCCACCTCCCCACCACCGCCCTCCCACCCCTCCTTCTCCCCCCCCTCGCCCTCAACACCACTACCACCCCCGCAAACCTCACCCCAAACCTCACCCCCAACCACAACCTCACCACCCCCCCTCCCCTCACCGCCCTCAAAACCCCAACATGCTACCCCCCCGGCCACCGCTCCCCCCCCGCCTCCCTCCTCCTCTGCTTCGAAATCATCGCCACCCTCGCCCGCA
>JAABUV010001799.1_pt1 | contig 30481 bp, 32 predicted proteins | sample 5559971 | NCBI WGS metagenome assembly JAABUV01 (sample SAMN10711881, study PRJNA513362) | rock metagenome | isolation source: Antarctica rocks | place: Antarctica: Victoria Land, Knobhead nord | collected 2015-12-19
CGGCCACCAAAATTTCTCCCACCAAGTCGGCCACCAAGTCGGCCACCAAAATTCTCTCACCAAGTCGGCCACCAAGTCGGCCACCAAATTTCTCCCACCAAGTCGGCCACCAAGTCGACTTGGTGTATTAGTAAGCGAGCCGACTTGGTGAGAGAAATTTAGTGGCCGACAATGGATGAGTAAGCGGCTGACTTGGAGGCCGACTTGATGTCGAAACGCGTGCAATCTTTCTCGCCATACGTTCATCCATGATCCAGTACGACTCGTAGTATGAAGCAGTTTTCTGATCGTTCTAGAAGTTTACAACTGATGTTTGAAAGGGCTATGTTTTACCTGCAGCGTACTTACGCCTGTTGTTTCAGCCCGTGCTACTTCTCATATTCACAGCTTCCCTCTCGTTCCATCGCAAGTAACTATTGATTAAAGAAAGAAGCTTATAACTTTGAACAAAGAGCACAATTCAACTTCCCTACTTGAAAGAATTGGCTAGTTTGCAAAGTACATTGGCAGATAAATTCCATATAACATTCCACAAAAATCTTGTTAAAGCAAGTACCAATACCACGACACGTTAGAAAAGAAAATGGTTCGTGACAGCTTCGCGTTACGAGGGTGGGGCAGCTACGGCCTTAATCATAACAATGTGTATCTCTCAAAGTTAGCATTTACACGATGCAGTGTTCATCAACACACGAATATATTCAACAACCCTTGATGGATGCATCCAATGTACCCTAGAATTGACACTTATTGACTTCGAAGATGAAGCTGCAAATGATGCCCAGGATGCTTCAAAGTGATCCAAGATGAAGTTACACCTCCATGACTCAAGAGTTCAAATGCGCTCTCAGATACGTCGAAAGCTCCCGCACTCCATTGAAGAAGTATGAGAGCCATTACCCTTTGGGGGACTTGAAGAATCCATGGGAGGGGTTGCTTGATGGTATTTAGTCCGAAACGAAGGAATACGCAAGACTTGGTGGAGGGGGCTACCAAAGTCTCTGCAGCGCTGGAGGACGAAATGCTTAGGTGCATGCTCAATAACACGCTAAAAAGAATGCTGGAGTGCATGCCGGAGATGACACCGAGCGGGCTTGAGCTGCCAACGGCGCCTCATCAGTGGTTCTATCCTTCAAAGGCCGCTGCAGAAGAGCTAAGTGATGTCAGCAGGAATTCCGAAGGCTATATGCCGAGAGATTCTACCTTCGGGTGGGACCATTGTTGTCCTTGCACGGAACAATAGCAATCCGATATCCCAATACTCGATCTGCCCAATGGGGCGGTCGCTGAATTCACGCCTTCTGTTGAATCCGCAAGGGGGACAGCGCCGGTAATCTCCTGGTCTAACGGATGTCCTTCGTAGACTTATCCATAAAGCTATCACTCAGGAACCTTGAATGGTAGTAGCTCTCTAGCGTTCGCATGCCTGGAGTGTCACATATTACTGGTGTATCAATCGCAGTGAGTTCTCATCGGACGTCTGCACTTCCAATTAGTAGAGTTCCGAGAAGATGCTAAGTAGCTATAGCATCCATTGATGCCAGCCAGCTGCGAATATACCACCGACAACAACCCCAGGTTGGACTCGCACACTCGATCTATATATACATATATATAGTGTTTCTTATGGATTCTCATGACAATCGAGCCCTTGATGGCCAATGTCAGTGATAATCTCAATATATTGTAGCAAATTGGCATCTCACCGTAATGCTACCCCTTCCATATCTTTGAATCAATATTGACCCTTTTTGGTAGTATTTATATTTCAGATGTTGCCCTTGGTGGTACGCCCGTCGGGATTTAGAGACAAAACACCCGGTTTCTTATGTCAATGTAATCTAAGTCTTTGTGGCAATCAACACTTGCTTGCAACACCGGTAAGTAACAACATCACTCACGAATTCGTACGGCCTTCCCCACTTGACATCTTATCTTCGTCACCAGTGTCAGCATTGCCCGCGTCGGGACAGCACTCTCGAGCATGTTCAACCTTGTTCCTTTACACGCGTCTCCAGCCCTTGACACCCTATGCAGCTGACTGACAGCCCGCGCCAATACGCTGCAGTTCAGCTCTTTGTTATCGACAACACTATTGGGTAGGTGTTCATGTCACTTAGTCAACATCATCCACTGTATACTTTAGCAACCTCAACTCATCCTTCTCAACTCTTTGCATACCAAGTCACACCATTCTTAACTCATACACTAGCACAGCATATACCAGATTATCAATCAATCTCACACGCATTCAAAATGACAAGCACTTCTGCTCACGTGAAGAACCCTTCTCTTAGCACAGAGGGCTTGCCTAAGAAGAGAGGAGAGACTCGGCATGTCAACGGACAGCTGGAGTACCTTAATCTTATGACAGACGAATGGGTGAGTGTCCACACAACGCTTTGATTTGACGAAGAAATACTGATATCCTTATAGGAGCCCGCTGTACGTCTGCACGACATTCGTCGACGTGTACTTCGAGGAAACGGACAACGATACAGTATGTACACACATGTCCACAGAGATTCATTGGCTGACGTGCATAGACATCCCGAAGAAAAACGGAAACGTACTAGGCCAAGAACTACTCAATTATACCTCGTTCCTTGCTCGAGACCAAGCGTATGGTCCATTGAGATGTAATCGTAACCCAATTCTGTTTCAGCTCAAGCCTACCGACTTTGGAGTTGAGCCAACAGATTACGTTCGGGACAATGGAAATATCGTCCTAGATGCATTCGACCACGGGATTCGGGACTTTGGGGATGCGATGCCACTATGCTTGTCGACAGAGGTCGAAGGCCTTGACATCGAGACATACAAACGACGCAATATGAAGATCGCGATGTACGACATCATTGGTAAGTTTGCTCCGATTCCAGACATTCCTCTCATGCTAACAACCACGCTTAGCACGAATGCCTGGCAGCTATTGGACTGGAAGGCTTGGCCAGACCTGGCGAGACAAGCCTCCACGAGTAGGAAGTGTGAGCATGAGAGCCACCCGATTTCGTCTTCGCGCTGGATGCCTCGTATGGAACGAAAAGGGCGACAGCGAAGCCAAGAACTCGGCAATGATGAGTCTCATGCCACCAGCCATACGTACAGTCTGCGAAAACACCAATTCGACGATCTCGTTCCGGGACCTATCGAGGTCCGAGCAGACTCAGTGTGAGACTGCTACAGGACATCGTCCGGGGAAAGCTTCGAAGGTAAATCGAGCTAAGAAGGAAGCGGAAAATCAAAGTGGCTCAATCCACAGTGACGATGTGAAACAAGAAGACGAGGCTGAGGCGGGGGGACCAGAAGAAGAGGGATATGGAGAAGAAGCTTCTCGAGCTGCTGTTAGGCCTACTGCCGAGTCTACCTCTCGAAAAGGGCTGGGCCGAGGCCACGCAAATGCGAAGAAGAGGACAAGACATGATGATTCAGCAACTGATTCTAAGCAAATGCGATCAAATAACAGTCACAAGCGATCAAGGAATCAGACGTACTCGGACGAGGAGGATGCCAAAGAGCAGCCGCCAACCAAGCATCGACGCACGGGGAATGCGCCAGATCCAGAAGAATCGAGTAGCGAACACGAGCCAGCCTTTGTTGAAAGGCCTGCCGGACGACGACATACGAGTCGAGCACAAATTGAGGTCCAATCATCCCGCGCTGATGCTGAAAGCGCACTGCTCTTCGGAGAGGCTATCGCAAGTGCTTTGAAAGTTACTCAGCCATCATCTAATATCGAAAATATGGATGGATTAGAGTATCTGAATTACGACGAGGAGCGAGATGCAGAGGGTGACTCGCCATCGTGGATTTCTAACAATCTGACACGGGGCACGAGCTTCGAAGATGAGGAGACCAGATCATTGACCGAGATTATCGATGAGAAAGGCGCATGGTTCGCCACGAAGCAAGGACCTCGTCTTCCAAGGGGCCATCCCACGAGCGGAAGCACTGCTAACGATCAGTCCGACGATCAAGCGTTGCGTTACAACACGATCCCAGAAGAAGAGACGCAGGATGATGGAGCAGAGGAAGAAGCGGATGTTATCACGGCTTCCAGGACGATATCGAAACGAATGAGACGAAGTATTGCTCAAAAGGCGCCCAGGAATACCAAGCTTGCTGACACCATGAGGTTGGCTACACGACGTACTAATTCTCCGGAGCTTGTCGGTGCCGCCCCAAATAATTCGACTGATCGTAGAAAGCTGAAGCATGCTGTACGACGAGACGCTCAGAACAAGGCACCATACGCCGGTAATGGGCAGCTACCTCTTCCTGATGCCTCATCATCTTTTGCAGACAACGCTCTAGTGGAATCCTTCGTTGATTTTGGTGATCGCATTCCAGACACCAGCCTCGATCAGTTCCACCTACCCGAACCACTTACTTCCCTCTCAGAAAATACTCAGATGTCGCAAGGATTCGATCGGAACGACGTAGCATCATACTTGAACTTCCCGGAGACATCCTTATCCGCGGTATCAACCGACGCATATCCCCTACTAGATGGATTTGATCCACTTAAGAACACCTATGCCGACAATGGTCCTCAGCCTAGTGAGCACGGAGGACATTTGGACTTTGTCAATGACGAGGTAGACCTGAATGCTCCAGACATCGCGTTAGCATCCTCGCACGGGGCTCCTACTGAGGTAAGCTTCGATCCCACCTGCGAAGGATTCCTGAGCGAGGTGGCGGCCGGGGTTGAGGCTGGAGATTATCGCTATGTTACTCCTATGTCCTCAGAAAATAAGAAACTTGTCGAGCGTGTTTTGGAGCTTTCTCGAGCAGACTTCTTCCAGAAGACTGGGCACCATATTCCAAGACATGTTGTGGACGACTATAAGGGTGAGACATATGCTTCCCAACAGCGGCGACTGGACGCACATTTCGAGAGCGAGCGCATCGAGGCCGGCAATTACGACGGTGAATCGATCTACTGTCTTCCTCAGTGGCTTGGGGGATTCGATCGAAGTTGGCGGAGTGCGCTGGACGAGGAGGGAATCAGGCTTGAGGACGTCACGCAAGATTACGATTTCTGAGGTGATGCCCACTGCATATGAACGGCTGGTCGTGTTGGTGAAGGGATGATCGTGACTCTCCCGTGACAAGGAGGCGGGTTTCGAGGTCTAGACCATGGGTCTCGGTCAGCAGTCCCTTTGAAGCATGAGAAGAGTAAGAGAAGGAAGAGAATGTGATCTCCAGGACCGTAGCAGGAATCGCCTATGGATATACCTAGACAGGTCACTAGCATTACATAATTCCTCAAAGCAAATATCCAAGATCTTGCAGAACCATTGTTGTAAGTCTTAGTATGTATGCTGTAAACTTCTGGCGAAGGTTCAAGATTAATATAGAAGTTCCAGTGCCTACCTAGTGCTGTCGCACTTGTATGGAATTTTGTTCGGCTGGGAAAACGACTTTGAGGTTTGAAAGATATTTTGAGCTGTCCTCGCAACTCTGTGAACCCTGGAAAAAGATGCTGAGAAACCCTTTCACTCGGCTGACCTTGCCTATGTATCCATTGCCAAAAGATTTAGCAACCGTCGTGCCCAATCTCCTTTGTTGAACTATATAGCTCCCTTTCGACGTCGAAGGACATGCTCCTTGCCTCAAGAAAGTCTCCGCGTGCTGCGAGCGATCCACGATGCCAGGAATTGAAGCATGTGCTTCCCCGCGTACCTGACAAAGTACCCACTGCGTCCATAAGATAATCGACGCTACCAGCTACCAATGCAACGTGAAAGGTGAAACCGTAGGCCGAGCGCTGTTGTACATTAGAAGCGTGTTTACTAAACAAGCCACTCAGTCGGCCTACCAAGACGGCTGCTTACTAATCCACCACGTCGGCCACCAAAAATTCCCTCACCAAGTCGGCCACCAAGTCGGCCACCAAGTCGGCCACCAAGTCGGCTGCTTACTAAGCCACCATGTCGACCACCAAAATTCTCCATCACCAAGTCGGCCATCAAGTCGGCTACCACGTCGACTACCATGCACCTATGATACCTCTTATTATCACTGGTCTTCATGTCAGGACAATTTCAACAATGAAGTACGTTCAACCACAAGCAGCATTAAGTGGACGATATTGACGGGATATAGATAGCCAAAGTGAAGTAGTGGATGAGCAGTGAGCGGGCGTCACCTCTTATAAAGCAAGCAACGATGGTGGATAAGGTAGAGATGCCCATTAGCCAATAAAGCGGAGCAGTACGAAGTGGTGTCCATGGGCCGTATAGCAAGTCCCCGCCAACATTCCAATCTTTCAATGCAGTATGCGCATGTGGGTGTATGCTCTGCTATGGCTTCTGCATAGCTCTCCCACGTTTACCTTAAAATGTATAGTATATTCACTTATACATCTCTCGTCTTTCAATATTTGATACATGATCGTGTCATGATTGTTATCAGCGAATCACAACTTTAGTACAAATACTTTGATCGAATCTTGTATTTTCTATAACGATTCTATTACATTCTCAGATCCTTGACAGTGATCAGTTCACACACTCCAATTCCCTGACTGCAGACATCGTACCATCGTTAACGACGACCGGAGGTTCGGCTATCGTACTTACTGCCCTCGCGCCTCGACTCCCTGATCGGCGGCTCTTGAAAGCTCACACGACGCCCCGAGCTACGTGTCGAACCACGCTGAGAAGCCTGATGCTGAGGCTGCTGCACATAGCCCTCATCATCCGAATAGTCAACAGCACGTGATGCCTGATGGCTCCTCTGTTGCTGCGGGTCATGAATACTCAACGCAGGAAGTTCCTCTCGGATAGATCTCGAGTCATGACGACTACCTCGAGGCTCATGACGGCTCATCCTGGAATGTTGATCAGCGCGAGAGTCATAACGAGTATGACTAGGCCCATGACGGCTCATTCTGGATTGCTGATCAGCGTGAGAATCCTGACGGCTTCTACTCTGATGTTGTGATTGTCCATGAATACTCAATGCCGGAAGTTCGTCACGGACTGCTCTGGAATCTTGACGACTGCCTCGAGACTCATGATGGCTCGTTCTGGAATGCTGGTTAGTACGGGAGTCTGGATGATGACTCACCTGTCGCGACTGCGCCCTTGACATTCCGATTGGAACTTCCTCTTCATAAGCAGGAGCGCGAGAACCTCGGAGTGATGGACCACCTCGTGACATCGTCCGGTGCTGCGAAGGTGGTGCATCACGTCGTGACATCCCAATCGGAACTTCCTCTTCATACGCAGGAGCGAGAGAACCCCTCGGTGCCGATCCCCGTTGAGACATCTGCTGGCGCAGCGAAGGAGGTGCATCCCGCTTGGACATACCGATTGGAACTTCTTCCTCATAATCAGCATGCGTGTTCCGTGCTGATGGTTCTCGTCGTGACATCCCGACCGGAACCTCCTCGACATAGTCGACTGGGCCTTTGCTGCCGCGGGAGAGGGCGGAGCGGGGGTGGTCGGAGCCGGAGGCTTGACCGGGACGCTTGCGGGTCCAGGCTTGTTTTTTGGCGTCCATAGTGGTGGGGGTGAAGAAACCCATGTTCTTGCTAGAGGAGGAGGTGGAGGCTGGTGGTTCTGTGATGTATGTGAGAAGGCTGTTAAACTGTGGATGCTGTGATGTTGATTGTGAGGAAGAGTGATTGGGTTCGATGATTTCTCGAGTTTGGGAGAAGTATGGATTTTATATCCCTCGAGAAAAGTGTCATGTTGTTAGACAAAGAACGTGGACGTCCTAAAGGACGAACACTAATAACCATTGTCGAGTCGACACATTGACTCCTGTCCTTTGTTATGATATCCCTTGATCAAGCTTCCATTGCACTCTTTTCCCTTTGAGATCTTCGCTATGAAAGCGCATTGTCCAGCCCCCCCAATTTCACCAGCCAGACAATGCCATCGCTTTTGGTGTTCTCTCCTTTCTCCACCTTCTCAATCCCTTCATCTCTTTCATCCCAGTCCCCGCTCCTTCTCCAGTCCGCCCCACCCTCCCATTCACCTCCCTCTTCCCAGTTCGCGCCCCTCTCTTCGCAATCCGCCCCACCCTCCCAATCCATCCACCCCTTTCTTCCCATTCTCCTCCTCCCCGTCCCTCTCCAACCCACCATAATTCCTCCTCCCAACATCGAAATCTCCCACACGCGCCCATCTCGTCTCATCTCATCAAAGCCTGGATACCTCCCTTGTAAAATCTGTAGCAGATACCACGAACCTAATCATTACTGTTACAGCTCTTCAGAGCAAAGCCCATCCAAAAGCACCACCCACAGCGAAACCAACACTGATAAGGATTACATACTAGAACAACATCCCGCTGCCAAGAATGGATGGCTGTCATCGACGCGCAGGGAATGGCGGGTATGATCGATTTTATAAATGCCATGAGTGGAGAGAGAGAGGAATAGGGAGAGGGAGCCGATATAGGCTGGGAGGGGAAGAGGATGACGGAGATAGGATAGGATAGGCGGGTGGAGTGGAGATTGATGGGGGTCAGTCATGGCTGTCTCTTCGTGGAAGTTTTGGGTCTTCGGTATAATGATTTAAAACGGCTTCGGGATGAATAATAGTGGATAGCAGATGCGCAGTCGAGGAGATGATGATAGTAGATCCTTTATTCTGGGAACGTCCAGTTAGCTGAGTTGGTACATCAGTAAAGTAGGTTGTAATAAGCGTCCGACTTGGTCAGCCTACACCACCAAATCGGCTCACCAAGTCGGCCACCAAGTCGGCTCACCAAGTCGGCCACCCAAATTTCTCTCACCAAGTCGGCCACTAAGTCGGCCACCCAAATTTCCCTCACCAAGTCGGCCACCAAGTCGGCTCACCAAGTCGGCCACCCAGATTTCTCTCACCAAGTCGGCCACCAAGTCGGCCACCAAAATCCTCCCACCAGGTCGGCCACCAAGTCGGCCACCAAGTCGGCTCCCACCAAGTCGGCCACTAAAATTCTCCCACCAAGTCGGCCACCAAGTCGGCCACCAAACCTCCTCACCAAGTCGGCCACTAAATCGGCTCCCACCTAGTCGGCCACCAAATTTCTCCCACCCAGTCGGCCACCATATCGGCCACCAAGTCGGCCCACCAAGTTTCCCTCCCCAAGTCGGCCACCAAGTCGCCTCCCCAATTAATCCACCAAGTCGTACTTGGTAGCCGACTTGGTAGCCGACTTGGTGTATCAGTAAGCAGCTGACACTCTAGCTGATTGAATGGCTCACTGAGTGGTTAATTGAGCTCCCGACTTGGTAGATTAATTTAGAAGACAACTTTGGAGGCCGGTGACACGGGATAAACCCTCATGGTCAGAATGGTTGCCATAACAATGATTGAGTTACCGGCTACCTGAAATAGGAGTCCGATACTTCAAACCAAGCGCTGGTATCATAGTTGTCGAGACGGTAAGTTTGCTACATATCGAGGTCTGTATACCAGGAATGTGCTGGACCATGAAGGCACTTTGGGAGTCTACCAAACATGTTATACTTGAAGTCAGGACGTTGCCGAATGATGTCCTTGACATGGACGAAGAAGCTTTGAACATTATGAAAGACGAGAAGTTCTGGTACGTCGTTCGTAATCGACGAATCAAATGATTCTATTTCATTCGTTCATATGTTGCCAGAGATATTATTACCTCTATTTCCTCTCTTCTTATTGTTCATTGGTGCGCGTACAGAATTCATGAGTCGACTTGCGTATACCCTATAGCAGTAGCCTTGCCTAGGAAGGCATTCCTATCGTAGTCATAGTTGGTGCAGGGAACTTGTTGCCCAGGAAGAAAGAGAATGACAACGTCCCCGCTGTGAGAAATATAGCAGGAGACCTGAATTATGGAGAAAGGAATTGTACATAACGTGAACATAAAGCTATCCCAACTCTTCTCACCCATTCTTCGGCACAAATCAATCTTGATCTGATCTTATGTAAAGATTCGTCACCTCTATAGAAATGGTTTTGATATTGAGATTTTAGCTAAGAAATTTTCTCTAGTGAGATTTGAATAGCGAGGATTTAAATTGACGGGGTAGCGTGTTCGCCGAAAGGGCTTCTAGAGGTGAGGAATCGATTGGTGATGTTTATAGGATACCTCAATTGAATTTTATGGTGTGGTGCGGAAGTATTGTTGGTATCGCTGGTCTCATTTGCCGGGCTGTGGGCTTGCATGGGGGCCGCCCAACGTGACTGGGGAGTACGGATGACAGCGTGCTCAGGAGCGCGATAATCCAGGTGTTGCTTTCACTTGAACCACTTGCATTACCATGTGTCAGGAGATTGACCTGATAGCCGTCTTGGTGGCCGACTCATCTAGTGGCCGACTTGGTGGACGATCTGGTGGCCGACTTGGTGGGAGCCGACTTGGTGGCCGACTTGGTGAGGGAAATTTTGGTGGCCGACTTGGTGGCCGACTTGGTGAGGGAAATTTTGGTGGCCGACTTGGTGGCCGACTTGGTGGGAGAATTTTGGCCGACGTGGTGGATTAGTAAGCGAGCCGACTTGGTGGCCGACAATGGATGAGTAAGCGAGACGACTTAGTGGCCGACTTGGTGGGAGAAATTTGGTGGCCGACTTGGTGGCCGACTTGGTGGGGGAATTTTGGTTTGGTGGCCGACTTGGTGGCAGAATTTTGGTGGCCGACTTGGTGGATTAGTAAGCGAGCCGACTTGGTGGCCGACTTGGTGGCCGATTTGGTGGTCGACTTGGTGGCCGACTTACTCGTAGTGGAAGAAGCAGCGCTGGTCATTTCATATCCCTTTCTCGTCACACTCATGTGTAAGACCACTGCGTGATTCAAGTCTCGAGCGACTGAACGTTCTCTATGATCTTGGCTGATACAAAATCATCCAGCAACCATAGCTTCCTTCGGCATTTCTTCTTCATGCATACCATCTCCCATGTCCAGGTTTTCCCTTTCTGAATTCCCTCCCTGCTCTAATTTGGCCTTCCCAAGGATGTTCTCTTCTTCCAGCTTCCTCTTATCTTTCTTGCTCATGGTCAGGCTTCCCTTAGCCAAAGCCTCTTTCAGCAATGGCCGAACGTATGGCTGGCACACCCACCAGGGTCTTTTACATGCTTTGACTGTCGCTACAGTACTTTCTTCCTTGTCAAGGTTGGCTTGTTGCTCTATTTCGTCAGGTGAGTCAGACTCTTCATATTTGGCTGGATCGGCGTCGTAGTCTAGGAGACCATCTTTGACGGCAGCTTCAACCATCTGAAGAATATTCTCGTATGCGGCCATGTCGCCCGCGCGAGAGCGACCCAGGGCATCACGGACGTTGTGGTGCTTTGTGACCAGTGGTCGCAACAGATGGAAGAGATGGGGTTGTATGGCGAGAAGATTCGGCGATGTAGGCTTGAGGTCCTTGTGGTCGCGTTTCCGTTTCTTTGCCGGCCGCTCACCATCTTCTTCTTCAGGGACTTCGCTCGAGATGACCGAGGTGTCTTGAGTCAGTGGATCGGACGGTAGGAAGAGCGGCTTTCGCACTGGTGACGGCTTCTCAAGCACATGTTCGTAGAGTATATCGATGTAACGCCTGAAGACAGCATCCATGCGGTAACCACCCTTACCATCTCTGCCTCTCCAATATTCCCTCTTGTCGCTCTCAGCATCTGGTGGTTTCGCGAAAATAGTCGGATCATATAAGTTCCCTTCAGCGCTCATGACCCCATCAGCACCTGTCTCTTTTAGACACCGGTGTATATCGCCATGCCGCAGAATATTGCCATTCGCAAAAATAACAGTATCCGGTGGTAGATTTGCCCTTAGATATCGCAGCACCGACCAATCTGCTAGGCCTGTCTTGTGTCCCTTCTGATCTCGTTGCCGTCCATGTACTGTTATAACACTAGCTCCAGCAGAAAGTATCATTTGCGCATACTCAAGCGTCTTCTCCTTGGATTCCAGTATCCGCATCTTGGCAGTCACTGGCACGTCAAGGTTGAGGTGGAGCTTGTTGATCAGTTTGTAGATGAGATCCCAATCTTCCTGTAAGAATGCTCCATAATTCCCTCTTCTTGCAATTCCCTGCGGGCAGCCAAGATTGAGGTCGACAGCATCGCAGTATGGCTCAACGTACCGCGCAGCTTCAAGCAGCTCGTCCGGAGAGTTTGCGCAGAACTGTACGAAGAGTGGTCGGTCGATCTTGGGATGACCGTCAAGATATAAGTCGGAGGAAGGACCGTCGAGGTTTTTGTTCGCAGGCGTAGTAAGGCCGGATCTCGTAGGCTGGAAATGGTGGTCCCGAAATTTGACCGTCTCGATAAACATCCGAGCGTGTAACATGGGTGTATAAGCCAAGAGGTCTTTTGACGACTCTGGAGTCATGAACGATCTGGTAAGCATCCGCCATGCCTGTAGTCCTAGGTCAACTCGTGAACATGGGATGTGGACGAGAAGAAAGGCATACGAACTCTGACTGATCCACCATCGGTGCGAGAATCATTTTCGGGCTACCCAAGCTCTCGTAGAAAGCTCGGCCGGCCAGTTTTCGCCGTACACTTGATTTTGGCAAATTGCTGGAGGCTGATTGAGATTGGTCCATTGTAGCTGATTGATCATTGCTGATTGCCATGCTGAATACTCTTCGATTCCGAGGGGCGTTGCCACAGCTGGCTCGAACTACTCGTGCCAGCCTCCAGGCTCGCCAGGACAGTATCTCCAGCCTGAAAAGTGTATCGCTGTCCAAGGGTATCAGTCTCGGACTTAGCACAGCTTGAACTGGTAACGGTGGCGCATCAAGGATATCCATGAGTCTCGCTCAGAGCCTCGTCCCACAAGCTCGGCTAATAGGCGCCCGGGCTTGGCGCCTAAGGTAGAGACCCACGAGACCCCAAGAGCTAGAGCTTTGGTGTCTTCGTTTAGTTCCTTGACCAACACTTTCTCGTTTGCGAGTTCGTGCGTATGGAAAGTTCATACGCAATGGAGCAACTTCATGGTTGTCCTTATCTTAGTCGAAAATTATTACGATGTCATACATCATCTGAAAATAATTCTAGCTTTTGCCTGCATGGCAATAGCCATTCTCTATATTGGTCACTGGCATCGATGAGGATGCACAGGCATGTCTATGTCCCGCCGTCTACCATGCAACTCAAATGCGTGCCACATTGACCCCATTCACGTTGTCTGCCATTCTAGCAGCCTTGCTATCCCCATTGCTCTGCATACCTGCACCCATGCCGGCTTTCTCCATCTCTTCTGCTTTTGTGGCAGCTTCCCTCGTCTTGTCCGCATCAACCGTCTCCTTTGCCAATTTCGCCTTTCGCTCTTTCCGCTCACTGAAGCGGTCGCCAAACAATTCAAACCGAGGTCGCATGATGATTGTGTATTTCACAAGCTCTTCCATGCAATCGACAAGTCTATCGCGATTGCCACTCGGCTTCAGCCTACTAGTCTCGTCCCCTTCATCTGTAAACTGTGTATACGCCATTGGCAAACTAGATTGATTAGGAATGCAAAACATCCGCATCCATCGGCCAAGGATTCGCAATGCATTCACGGCGTTGAAGGATTGTGAGCCGCCGTTGACCTGGATGACTGATAGAGTCCGACCTTGGGTGGGCCGCACGCTACCTGTCGATAACGGGATCCAGTCTATCTGGTTCTTGAAAACGCCAGTCTGAAAGGTCAGGATATCGAGAGACTAATGACATTATAGAGGCTCACCAGAATACCGTGCTGTTCCGGTGTACACCACACGTGGCCATCACTCCAGCGACTGAGGTCTCGCAGCTCCTGTACTTTATCGTGCTTCTCGTCGTTGTCATTTTTGATGGGAAGTTCCGTGGGGTCGAAGACACGGACGTCGCAGCCTAGACGATGGAGGATACGGGATGCTTCGAAGGCCATCAGCTTCGAATATGACCTGCATTCACAGCTGTAAGCGCGCTTCATGCGTCGTTTGGTCAGTTTACCAAGCCTAGTGTGCCTATTGGTATTTGGTGATCGAGTCGTACCTCTTCCGCAAACTACCGTAGAGTACCAGAATTCGCAAGGGTTGAGCTGTTGCAAGGAGATCTTGTCGCGCCATCTCTTCCGCAGTGTCGAGCTCCAGCTCTGATATCCAGTCTGATGCTCTTATCTGCTCATCTAAAAGAAACGGCCGGTAGACAGTACGATTGTTTGAAGGATTTTCTAGGTCTAGCTTGTCAAAAGCGGGCTTTGATACTTGCGTCGCCATCGTCGCTGATATGATCTTGGAAATGACAGAAGAGTTGCAATGACTTCGGCCGCTGGTAAACCGTCGGACATATGAGGGACGAGCGTAGATAAAAGCGGTAATTTCTTCTGACAACACGACTGTTTTGTACATTAATTCCGCTAGGGCAGCTTCTCAATGAGCCAATGCTACCTTTTTCGAAAGAGAAAACGTTGCGAAATGAAAGGGACGATCATAATTAGTTACAAGGTTGTCGTCGGCGATAAGATTTGGGGAGAGAACGGCCAATCAAAGCAAGCCAGGATGTCACTGCATGCCAAGAAGCCGAGGAAAGCAATCTACGCGTATTTACTTTATCAGAGCACAACCCTTTCTCATCCGCTTTGAGATTGACAATGGCTTTGGTCTTGAGAATACTAATGGCACCATCTTGCGTACCATGTGATTTCTTATATTGTATAGATCTTTAAAGCGAATGGCTCGATCCTACAAATGAATGAAGCCTTCTCTACATATGTGCTAGATTGCTAGACTGCACAGCCCGTCTTTAACCCAATCATGCCTGATATCCATCCATCAGTTGAGTGTATTCCTCCCCAGCATCCCTCCAGCCCTTGACACCATCGACAAGCGTCATGCTCTTCATGCAGGTGTCTTTCTGATCTTGGATATAATCATCAAACCAACCAGCCGCACGGTTTCCTCGCCCTCGAGATGAGCCTAGTGAGGAAAGACGTTAGCAACGCAGCAGTCTACTAAACCAGGATGGGACGGAAAATAATGACGCGGAGAGCGGGAGTCATGATAGATGTCAAGCCACAAAGTGAAGACTTGCTGACCGCAATACCAAATAACCACTTCTATCTTCGCTGCGGATAGAACAGCATATAGGGTGGGGATAGATGGGTACAGGCTCTGTGCTGGGAGGTTCAGAGACCCTTGAATCGTCCCTCCCTTCATGGCAATTAGCATCGAGCAGAATGTATGGGTGCTAGAAAGGCCGAGTCTCACCTCGTGGTCATTCCTCCGCAGGTCAACCAGGATGAAATCCTTCCCTGCTTTCTTGCCATCTCGAAAATATTGCAGTAATTCGGCGCGCGATATGGAAGCGGGAGATGTGTTTCTGGGTGCGGGATACGCTGCATGCCAGGGTGTTTCGGTGTGTGTTTTGGAGGTGAAGGTTGGATTTTCAGTGGCGGCCATCACTGCCAGAGCGGAGTATGTTTTCGCTCGTGTAAATTGATGTTGGAAGGGGTTGGGCGATTCAAATACCCTTTATTGAGAGGCTTTGGTATGTCACTAGGGAGCTATGATTGGTTGAAGCTTGCCGACCACGGAAGTTTCTCTGGCTGGAGGCGCAGGCACGATCGAAGCCCGGCAGTTTTGAACACCATGTCAATGACTCGTAGCTCTTGGTCTAGTCCATCTTTGAGACCGGTTGGTTTTTCATCTGCAATCGAAAAGGTACGACGAGACTTGGCGTGCGTGCGGAGGATGTCACTGAGGGTTTCCGATTGGACGATGGAGGGCCTTGGCGCCACCACCCCAAATTGCCTTTCATTACATACCTTACCTTACATGTCTTCTCAGACTAATATATCTTAATATATCTACTGACTGTTCCTTTACCTCACATATGCAATAACGAAACCTAGCATTTCCCACCACTTCTCCAAAGAACATTTGATTGAAGTAAAAATCTCATAATATAATCCTCGGACAACCGCCACAATATAATCCTCGGACAACCGCCACAATGCATAAGTCCCCACCCTCAAGAAACCACCCTCCAGCGTCAGAGAGCCCTGCGAATACCCACGATACCGAAAAACAAGAGATAGAAGCAGCTATAGCACCAGACAAAGTCTCAGCGTTCAAAGGTCTAGGATGGCTAGATCGATTCCTCGCACTCTGGATCATATTAGCCATGGCCACTGGCATCATCCTTGGAAACTTCGTCCCAAACACCGGCCCAGCATTACAGAAAGGCAAATTCGTTGGGGTATCTGTTCCTATCGGTGAGCACAATAACCTCATACCAAACATTCATAACGTGAGACTCACCACCGATAGCCATTGGATTACTGGTCATGATGTATCCCATCCTGTGCAAGATCAAATACGAAAGTCTCCATCACGTCTTCCGCAGACGCGAGATCTGGATCCAGATTGCGTTCAGCATCGTGATGAACTGGCTTGTTGCTCCCTTTTTGATGGTAAATCTCCCAATCATCGTACACCGTGCATTGCAAGAACTGAAGTGTCCTAGCTGGGTCTTTCATGGGCTTTTCTGCCAGATAAGCAGGGCCTGCGAGAAGGCTTGATTCTAGTAGGTCTTGCTAGGTGTATTGCAATGGTAAGCCTCCCCACAACCTGCCAAAATATCTTCCAGACTGATATACCATCACAGGTCTTAATATGGACCGGCCTAGCTGGCGGCGACAGTGAATACTGCGCTATCCTCGTCGCCGTCAATTCCATACTGCAGATGGTCCTCTACGCACCCCTCGCTATCCTTTTCATCAAAGTTGTCAGCCACGCCGACTCAACCGTCTCTGTCTCCTACACAACCGTAGCGACGAGTGTGGCTGTCTTCCTGGGTATACCACTAGGAGCAGCCATCGTGACCCGCTTCGGGCTTCGAAAGCTCACGAGTCCGTCTTGGTATGACACCGTCTTCCTTAAATGGGCGGCACCGTGGTCATTGATCGGGCTGCTCTTTACGATCCTCGTACTCTTCGCCTCGCAGGGTCATCAAGTTGTACATCAGATCGTTTCTGTAGTTCGAGTGGCTGCTCCCTTGATCGTGTATTTCGGCATCATATTTTTCTTCACCCTACTTGTCACGCATAGACTGGGCTTTGGGTATAAGCTGTCCGCCACCCAGAGTTTTACAGCGGCAAGCAACAATTTCGAGCTTGCTATCGCTGTTGCGGTTGCTACATTTGGTGCGAACAGTGATCAAGCTCTTGCGTCTACTGTTGGTCCGCTGATAGAGGTGCCGGTGTTGCTGGGATTGGTGTATGTGGTCAAAGCGATCGGGAAGAGGCGCGGGTGGAAGGATTGAAAGCCGCTCAGGCTCTCATACTGTTTCTATGGTACTCATGTCTCAAACTTTCTTAACTATGCCAAGATAATTGAGAGATCCCTCAGTCCTCATCGTGGCTGCTCTGCAGCGCTATACTCTGTTATGAAGCTCATGGTGCTGTGCTCGGGTCCGACAGTATTCTCAAGTTGGGCTTCCGTGGAATATGGTGAAGTGATTGTTTGTCCATTCCTCTTTGCACCTTGAACGTTAAACGCATCCACCAAACGGGTATTTTCCGAGCCAAGAAGGACCAGCAATACGGACCAAGGACTGAATGGTCTTCCGTACGGGCATTCCATGCCCATGCCACTTTGTCTGTAAACATTTCTCTTCGCTAAGAAGTCACCACAGCTTTTAGTATGCCTCTCATTGTCGTGGCAGGTATGCGAGCCACTCCATGTGGCAGTCAATACACGACATTTCGCCTGCTACACCACAATGTTTATCGAACACATTCGAGTCCCATGGGCGAGGCAGAGGATATTTTTGGCGAGGCTGTAGCCAGTGTTTTGAGTGGATACCCAGTCAACCAGGAGATGATTATCTTTATGGGTTGAAGCCTTAAGCGGCAACGATACGCGTTCTCTGTGATGATGTGGCGGCGGGCCAGTGGAAAGTGACACGAGCGGACGGCCCCATAAATCCCACTGTCTTATGTATGCGACATAAGAGACTATTCACTAGATGAGCATCTGAGAAGACTTCAAGGTCTGGTCTGCATCTCTTCGAAATTATGTAGTGATATACCAAGCTTGCCCAGTAGCGAAAGCTGGTACCCTTAGACTATGCAATGACCCGAGTCGCGTGTTGGATGATATCTTAAGCCTGATGGATCAGCTAGTCAAAACTGAATTCACGCAGCTTTTGCTCAAGCTTCTCGAGCGGACAGATCACCTCGTGATGGAAGGCAGCCTGCAAGCGAGGGTCACTGAGATCAGTTCCGCAGCCGAAGTCACACTCTACCAGCCTCTCAACAATACTATGATATCTTGGACCCATATCGGTCTTCGTAGATTTGGCTAATCTTCTAGCTGCAAAAAACTCCGTATATCGGTTTTCGCGGCCATTGTCAAGATCAACAGGGCTTTGGAGACTCTCCAACCTTGAAGAATAGGCGATTTCGAGGAGCATGACGCCAAGGCTGAACATCAATGGGTTGCGTGCTAGATTGTGAGGTGGAAAAGTAGACGCGCGAGAGAGTTGTTCGCAGGGCTCTTTGACATTGACGTTCAAATGTGGGGAGGTGAGATCTGGGGGTTCCTGTATGGATGCCATGTCACTGCCGAAGAAGTACACATCCTCACTCCGCCATGACATCTTGAGCCAAGGCGTGGAATGGTACTGGAGGACTGCAATAGCGAGAGTCTTGGCGAGGTGTAATCGATTATACAATGATATAACGCCAATAGCCTGTCGCTTCGACACACCTGATATGACATCCCCTAATGAGAAAGCCGGTCGCGTCTGACGGTAACATTTGTTCGAGGATGGATAAACGAAGTTTTTGCAGCTGTCCGTGTTGTTCAACATACCCACACATTCGCTCGCTTGGAACGGCTCTCGAAGACGCCTGCGAATGAAGTCGCAGAAATCTTTGCGCATACTATCATTAGAGAGGATGGCGGTAGCTATCATAGTAGTGGATTGTATTTGCGGACAGGCTGGTACTAGAGTGCTTGACTGGAATCTAACGCTCTTCTTGGGCTTTTTCTGCAGAGTGCATGAGGACGTTCCAATCTGTCGCTTGAGTGAACGGGTAAGGTTGTCCTGACCGTTGTCTGAAGCATCGGAGCGAACCATCTGCATGGCGTCGCCGCTCATGGAGTCCACCACGAACCATATCAAATCGCCTTGGTCAGCAGAGCCAGCCAAAGTCAGATGCGTGTACGCCATGTTGAATCTGACTTGCGCACTATGATCTCCAGTGATAGTCGCCTGCTCCACCTCGACGCAGAAATGAGCCTGATGCTCTGTATGTTTCGTACAGGCTTTGCCTAGAGCATCGTAAACCTGGCGGGAAGCTTGCCCTATAATTTGATATCTCTCAACCTCTTTGTATGATTTCGCCGGTGTCGCTTCTTGCCTTTGTGCTTTTAGAGAGGTAGATCTTAGTGTCTGGGTAGATAGTGTTTGGAAATCTTCATTCAATAAGCGAAGAACACTGAGGGTTTCGTCAAGTCGTGGCTTAGAAAAGCTGAAGCGAAGCTTTTTAGCGATACGTTTCTTCCAAGGTTTGCTTCCAACGAGGTCTTTGTTGTCCTGTAGCGTTATTTCTGTCAGCGAGTCCTCTCAAGCATTCGGCCGTAAATGATACCTGAGAATCCTGGTCAATGGTGGTTTCAAGATCTCGACTCTCGCAATCAATGTCTCGCAGCCGTTCTTCAATTAACTCAATAGTTGTGACACAAGCCGCTCGAGAGTCCCCGAGGAGCTTGCAAAGCTCTTTCTCCAGATCAATATTTGACCATGAAGGGTGATTCGCGCCGGACGGGCCATTGAGCATAGTGGTTGCAACATCATGCTCGATAATTTCCTCGAGCAGAATGCGGCATTGGTTCCTGAAAATGGTTTTCTGGATACCCAGCAAGTCACGAAACCGGCCTGCCTCCTTCGCGAATTTGTTGTACCGTATGAAGGGGCGTAAGCAGTCGTCGTAGTGTTCGGCGGCACTGATCAGGAGCGGAAGAACCCCGAGCGTGAGGCCCACTATGGTTTCAACCCCAGACATTATGGTGCCAATCCTCAAAGTACAAATACAACGAACACATTCTCTGTCTCGGTGTAATATATATCGCAAACGAAGCGACCACGCCCGTGACGTATTACTCTGTGCTCCAGCCTCTTCTGCAAATAGGGACAGTCGGTAGCTTCCGTAGCACAGCCCGTTCGCCGAACCTATCATGATGAGAGACGGCAACGAGGCTGTCATGCAGGGCCTAACAGGTAGAAGGCTGCCCATGGGACCTATGCGCTCTCCACTATGCGACAAGCCATCCTCTGCTTCTTTCATGAGAGTCCTGGACCGAGGATGCACTCTATATCTCCTACATTCCTAGTTGCCACACAATGCAAGAGATCACGGACAGGAACGGATTGGAGGCTCGGAGTGACTACCTCCTACAATGGCTCGACACCGACGTCTGTGTCGACGACACTCGATCCTTCGCTCATAGTGGAGCGTCAGCTAGAGACGAAGACGTACAAGGATTTGCCGCTCGTCTCTATCAACTTTGTCTTCACGCGTTGCAGGACCTATACATTCGGGAACGGGAGAAACGCAAGTTCGGGTCACAAACTACTGGCTTGAGAGAATGTCTTGGAAGACTATACCTATGGGGCGAATCTTTCGAACGTGGGGAGCTAGACAGAGCGTTGGAAGAGTCGGACGAAGTAAGAGAAAGTGTACTAGAGCGTCTTGGTCACATTGGGGAACTTTTACTACGTGGTAAGACCTACACCAGCTGAAAATATGCAGGACTCTGCTCACGATATCGAGCGCAATTAGCAACTACAATCGCTGCTCCACAAGGACTGCCCCAGCTGTCTAAGCAGAGCATCGAGCTTGAGTTACTTGTCAAGCAAACAAGAGATGTGATCTCTAGTTACCGAGAGGAAGAGCCATCAATCGGCGATGATAGTGATGAGGAATACGACTCTGAGAGAGAAAGCTTGTCAGACAGCGAAAGGTATAGTCTATGCGAAGATGTTAGCTTTTCTATTACGTGCCTTGCAGAGTTGAGACCCAGCCTGGATCTGAACCTTGTCCGCGCCGAAAAGAATCGCACCCAGAGTGCCCGACCCCCACCCGTGTCATTCTACCTTTCTGATCCAGCCAAGATCTACGTATCGCTGGTGCGCGAGAAGTTCAAACAAGCACAAGATCAATTAGTCGAGAGGCTGGGTGAGGCTAATTGGCAACGACACATAGGCGTACGGAGGCGTGCGGAGAGTAAAACGGGCATAATTAAAGAAGTCCCAGAACCTGCCTGTTCCATCTTTCGTCCATACTCGACATTCCACGACTCTGGAATCGGTACAAGTGTTCCTGCTCAGACTGCCTACACACCATCGCACACATCCTTTATTTCTAGCAACACGGAAGGAGAACGAAATTCGCTACGAGTACCACCCATGCCCTCAGAAGTTGGTGCTGCCAAACCCTTCAAATGCGAGTTTTGCGGAACGATTCTTTCAAGCATTAAGAACCGCGTTGATTGGAAGTCAGTATCACTCTCGCTCAGACAACTCATCTTCAACATTGTGCAAGGGCTTATATTTCGCTAGAATGCACGTCTTTGCCGACCTACAACCGTATATATGTACATTTGCCAATTGCGAGGATGAGCTGGCTCAATTCCCTACACGAGCTGCTTGGTCAGATCACGAATTTGCCGAGCATCGCATCACCCAACAATGGATTTGCCCTGAATGCCCAAAGACTTACACTCGTACTATAGATTGGGAAGACCATCTTCAACGGGATCACCAATGTGTTTTCACAGGTTCTAAATTGCAAGTGGCTCTCCGCATGGCGCTGCATAAACAGTGTAGAGCAGCAGAGAACGAAGAGTGTCCCCTCTGTCGAACAATCCCTGGAAAGCCACGTCGAGCTTTTATTAAACATATTGGTCGTCACATGGAGGAAATTGCACTGATGGCTCTGCCTCGAAATGCTGAAGATGAATCGGATGAAGGGTCAATCAGCTCCAATGAGGAGTCAATCCCGGCGGTCGATAAGGAGATGGCATCTGGAACACCAGGGCGCGAAGACATGGCTAGGCATAAGGAGAGATTCTATACCGCCGCACAGAGAGTACTCGACATTTTACGCGGCTATACTGAACATTCAACTCCATTCTTGACGCCAGTGGACTCTCAGGAAGTGCCGGACTATTATGACAGTAAGATCTGACTAATGTGCTAGGAATATATATGGCTGACCAAACCCACAGTTGTCAAAGAGCCTATGGATCTTGCCACTATGAAAGACAAGCTCGAGAACTACTGGTATCGGTCTAAAGGTGCTTTCCTGAGTGATCTCAATCAAATCTGGTTCAATTGCTTGAGATATCATACCGCTCCAGACCACCCTCTTCGTGGAAAGGCTCTCGCCATGCATCAGAAGACCAGGGAAATCATGCCCCTTATACCAAACATTATCATTGGTGAGGGGACTGATGTTGATGCCGAGGAACGCCAATCGCAGTACAGCGATACTCAGGCATGCGACGAAGAAGAAGACGACGATGAGCCTATCATGTCCTCCAAAGGTTGGTTTACATTGCGTTCGGAGAACAAGTCATCGCTAGATCGGTCAGTGCTTGCAATTCCCAAGCCACTGCAGAGAATCCGCGAGAACCAAGACGCGTATTGGGAAGATTCTAGTTTAGTATCCAAAGATGATATAACAGGGGCGAAGCTTAACCTGGGAGAGCTCCGCAATGTCACGAAAGCAGGCAAGCCCCGCAAGAATCCATCATCTGCATGCAATGCTTGCAGGCAGAGGAAGATGAATTGTGATATCGCCAAGCCGAAATGTTCTCCATGTGAGGAATCTGGTGTAGAATGCATATTCCCACCAGCACGTCCCGGCGAACCGATACAACTATCTCCGAGGCCAAATGATCTCAGGCACACTTACCCGTTTGCCAGCAGCCACGATCATAGCGGAGCGTATGAGACCCCGGCTCAGGGAGCTGCTACCAACCGAGTCCCGGTATCGAGCATGTTGGCGGACCCGAATACGGCATTGCAACAATCCAAGAATGCACTCGACGTTTCGATACCGCCTACCAACAAGGAACATCGATGTCCGTACTGCAGTACTTCGTTCAATCGCCACCACAACCTGAAGAGTCATCTTTTGACTCATAATCAAGACAAAGCTTATGCTTGTAGCACTTGCGAGGCTCGCTTTCGACGTTTACATGACTTGAAGCGGCATACCAAACTGCACACCTGCGGAGGTCCTCACGTGTGCCCCAACTGCAATCAAGCTTTCGCCTCTGTCGATGCGTTCGCCAGTCATTTTAGAGAGAGACATAATCATAGAGGCATCAACGCAGGAGGCGAGCGCAGAAATTCTGAGGGGGATATGGATAACGTGTTTAGCGCAAACCCCCTTCGTCTAAACAGGTCCAGGGCGGATGTTGATGATGTGGGTCTAAAGCCCCAAATCGAGATGCCCCCTCGTGTTGCTCCAACAGACTTGTGGGTAGGAAGTAGATGGTCCTCTGAGAACGACAAAACTCTTCTACGTGCACGTAAAGAAGGTCTCGATTGGCATACAATCGTTTCTCAACATTTCCCCGAAAGCACCGCCAACGCCATACGCAACCAACATACTTCGTTGTTAGCGAACAACGAAACTGACACTGAAAGGACTCTCATTCACGAATTCCCCTTCACTCAACAACAGAACTCTGGTGCCCAATCTCAGGCATCTCACAGCCATGCTACAGAGCTCGTAAGGTCCCCTCCACCAGAGCACAGACTAGTGCAGGAGCACACGGTATTCTCTCAACCATACTTTGACTCTTTAGATGGTCCGACAACGATCCCCCTAAAAGACTGGTCACTAGATCATGAATCTGTGCAAGATAACAAGGGTATCTTCGATGAGGAGAGCACAAGCTATAAGGGAAAGCGCCTGTATGGTGACGATGACGAGCAACGTCACCCGTCGTTGACACGTGAACGTCATCCCATATACGGCAACTCGTTATTCTCCGAACACCACAACGATCACCCCCCAGATAACGCCGATAATCCCATCACAGAAATGCCATTTGAGCGTCACATTGCTAAGGGGAGTACACTACCTACATATTCCGATCCTAGTGGGGGGACCAAACGCCGAGCAGCCCGTAACGTTTCTTCTGAGACTCCGAATGACCTCACAACAAGCCAGAGGCCCTCCCATACCACAACCGCTGCAACCTCGGGCTCAGCATACAAGCTCAACGACTCCACGTATGGAGGTAAAGTTGAAGGGCCTCAAAGTTTGCCCGAGATATTCAAATGCTCTCACCCAGGCTGTGTTCAAAAGCCTCCTTCGTTCTCCAGGGAGTCCGAGTGGACGTAAGTACTTTCTGGGTTGCCTCCATTAGAATCCAACGCCAAATGACTTACAAACGTAACAGGAAACACATGGACAAGCACACGCGTCCCTACGTCTGCGAAGTACCGAAATGCGACAACCTCCGCGGCTTCATCTATCCGGGTGGCCTCCTCCGCCACCAACGCGAAGTACACGGTCAGCATAGCGGACCTACGGGAGCCTACACATGTATATATGAACTGTGTGGACGGAAGTATACAAAAGAGGGAAATTTGAAAGATCATATGAGAAGGGTTCACGATTGGGATGTGCTAAATATGAGGACAACGGAGGGCATAGTGCGGGCCGAAGACCTACTTGAAGGGCAGAGCGGACTTTCCAAATTGCAGTGGGTGAAATTGCGTGGGTCCAAAGATATCTTCGAATGGATATCTGACAAGGAAAGAGTCGAAGCGATCGAGTGGGAGAAGATTCTAAAAGAGGCAGATAAGTAAGACCGCAATACTCGAAAAGAAAGATTCCCGGAAGAGGAGGGTAATATGGCCTGAACGACAATCTATACGTGAAGATCCTTGGATTTTGTGACTCGGCATAAATATCTAGAAGCTATTCAACATAAATGAAGCACTTGTACGCTGGAATCTCATACCCTTCCACATCATGCCTTGGCACTACCCCTGAAACGGATGTCTTGCCCAAGATATGAAATACTCCTCAGCGTCCCAATATCTACACTCCTTAATCCCATATCCTGGCAGGGTACTCGTTTCACGGGGGTTTACCGAGGTACGGCCGAGACGAGTGCCCAAGCTGCCAGGACATGGGATAGGGGGAATGGATAGATGCAATACTGAATATCCCCACCCCCACATCACCGTTTTGAATTTTGGCCACAGTCGTACATATCAAAACCGCAACACCCTACAGCATCCCATCCCATCCCATCGCAACCACCCAGCACAATCCAGAATAATAATCACAAACGACTAGATTTGCACGGTAACACTAATATGAGATCATAGCATCGCATTCCCTCCCCAAACGCTCAGCATCTCTCCCATTTCTCCCAACCAAGCCACTCCTTCCACATCTCCCTCATCACTTGACCCGAGTCCAGCATACATACATACCTACAATCCCGAACCTACCCCTCCGAACCCCCCAACCCTAGCCGGCATCATTCTACATAAGGTCTTCCGGTAAGGAGTATATACAAATTGCAGGCCTGTAGCTTTCTTATATTGTTGTGTAGTATCGTAGTGTTTTTGTAAAGGAGGGAGGGAGGTTATGTGATGTGGTGTGATACGTCCCAGGGCTGAGGTTAGGATACAAGATAGAAGACATAAGATTCGGCTGTGGGTCAGGTGTGGGAGTATATGGTGGGATGCGGAGGTGCACCTGGCGATCTAGTTTTATCTGTTTTATCGGATCTGTTGATTTCAACATCTATAAGTGGGTTCCTATGTAGTCACATCTCCCATCTCCATCCCCATCCTCCCCCACCACTTCTCCCTATCCTCCCGTTTCTCACTCGAAAAAGGATCTCTGTAGGATTGGCGATGGTGATGTTAGTCTTGGATTTAGAATTCTGGATGGGATGGTATCAAACAGGATGGTTTTAAATGGGATGGTATCGTATAATAGGGAGTAGGGTTTCGTTGTTGGAGGATAATCATTTTTGGTTGATGATGGGGTTTTGGGGGAGAGTTTTGTGGGTGATTTGGTGGAGAGTATTGGGAAGGGTTTGATGGAGATTCAACAGTGGTTTTATATAGAATGGACGACAAGGCAATTGATCGATTGGTGAGCATGTTGTAGTCCATTATCTCTTGGATGGAGTGAATCCCTCACATCGATCACATCCGGTTCCCCCTTGATCTTCCACATACCCAAACAAAACACCACCTCCCCTCCCTATCCATAAAACCTCCAAAACGACAAGCATAATTCCACCATAACTTCTCCTTCATCACCCCCCTCCTTCAATCCCCCATCACCATCCGTCCCCATCCCACATCCCTCCATCCCCCCACCCCATCCCAACTCCACCACTCCACCTTCCACAACAAACCCCCCAACGCCGTCACCCCCCCCTAACCCCCCGCCTACACCCCGCACAAGCCAAAATCCCACAATCCGGACACTGCAGCACAAAGCCATGGAAAGTCTTAGCACAAATACTACACTCATGTCTCCCAGCAACCTTGGGCCAGAATTTCAGATGGCGGCACGGCATCTGAGTTTGCGGCTCCTTAGGTCTCCGATTCCGAGCCGAGGCTCTGTTGTTCGTAGTCCGTGGCGTAGTAGGGTTGGGTGATCGGTATTGACTTGGCCCAGGCTGGGTACCTTTGGGATTCTGCTCGGCCAGCTTGTCAAGTAATTCCTGCCTCAGATCCCTCTCTCGCCGTTCGGAATCTAGCTGCTCTCGTCGTCGCCGCTCCTCGGTCTGTTCTCTTCGTCTGGCTTCAGATTGCGCTTTCTCAAACGCAGCCTCTCGTGCCCTTGCCGCCTCCTTTTGTTCGCTCGCTCGTCTCTTCATCGCTTCCTGTTCCTTCTGCACCTTCGCTCTCAGCCACCTCAATGATTCCTCGTTCTTTATCTGATCCTGCTCCCTCAGCATGTTCTGATGATCATGTTCGGTGGCCCGCAATAGGATTTTTGCCCTTTGTAGCCTGATCGATGTGCTCGTTTGCTTCTGTACTTCTTCTAACTCCTCTCTTCGCCTTTCCTCCTCGGTCTTGCCGGGGTTTGCGGACCAGAAGCTCGAGAGGTAGCCGAACAAGCCTTTGCTGGAGTCCTCCTGTGCTTGCCTTTCACGCTGTTTGACTTGCATCTCTCTGCAAGTTGCCTCCAGTGCTGAAAGATCTTGCCTGAGACGCATGATGTTGCTGACTCTGCTCTGGGCCTGTGCTGACCATTCTCTATCCCGTTTCTCTACCCGTAATTTCTCTGTCAGCTCTTCGTTGCTCCGCTGATGGGACTGGGTTTGTTCCGGGGTGTTTCCGAAGCCTTGTTGCCGGAAACAGTATTTAGCATCATACACGCGGCGCTTATCCTCGTCGTACAGAGTTTCGTAAGCTTCTTGAAGCTTGTTCGCACACATTAGCTTCGGAAGCGCTCGCTCAAAGATTTTGCGTATAGGAGCCCCATACGTACCTCTTGAAAGTTCACGACAGCACGAGGATTCCCATGGTTTTTATCGGGATGCCTCTCAAGAGCCAATCTTCGATACGCATTTTTTATGTCAGACCTCAGTGCGTGACGGCCCACATCGAGCACATGGTAGAAATTGGCATTCGAGCATGAGTTCATATTGTAACAATGATACTCGTGGCTAGAGTTTGGGAGATTTCGAAAAACCTTTCCAAGAGACCAGTATCTCTTTCATACTAGTTGCGAGCGTATTTGCTCATCCAGTACCAGAGAGGCTGTACTACCTCATCGATAAAAGTGGCCAATGAGCGACCATTGATTGGGCTACGATCGAATCTCGAATTGCACACCCGCACCCAACCGTTATGAAAAGTGAACAAGTCAAAGCAAAAACGATTGGCGCTAGTGGAATATAGAATCAGGTAGATGTGTGATCGAGTGGGGCGCAGTGGACCTTGAATAAGGTATGCCTGCGAAGACGAAACATATGGAGAGATGTGGCTGTGAATCTCGTGGCGAAGTACACAGCAGTGACAACAAGACAGTGTCTATGATAGAAAGGACAACACTGCTCGATATTTGAATGGTGGACGAAGCAAACAGCAATCCGACGTGAGAAAGTTGCAAAGGATGATTAAAGCCAGCGACCATGTTTGTACGTGACCGATTGGGGAACCGCAGACACACTACGGCTTCGCGGGATTGGAGAGCCTTGTGCAGCGACATGCCTGCTCATCGAGGTGACAAAACCAAATGAAGCTAGAAAGCTGTAAGGTGATGAGGTTGCCTCAGTACCTCAGACGTACCATTAGCCAGCGAGTAGGGCGGCACGTCCAAGTATAAATATCCTTATTTTTATTAGATAATTACTTTTAGGATTAGAAATACTAACTTTTAAAGGTATATAGATTTAACCTAAAGTAGTACTTAAAAGTAAGGGATTTATAATATATATTATATCTTTATATAAGAATATATTATAAGAATAAGTAAATAATATATAATATATATTTTATTATTATTTATTTTTTTCTTAAGTAATTTTCTAGTTTATAAGGAATTACTCTTAAATCCTTTATATAAATATTAGGATTCTTATAATTTTTAAGGAAGTTCTTATATAATATATTCCTATTATTACTAGATTTTATACGAAGTATATTCTTTAAGAGCTAGCTTATTATAGATACGTTATAGAATAGATATAAGATAAGAGGTAGGTTTTTAAAGCTACTACCCGCCCTATTAAATACTAGGGTAGAGCTAGTATATACTCTACTAGGTACTTAAGTACCTACTAATACTAAGGATAAGATCCTAGAATTATCTTAATCTTTATCTTATACCTAAAGTTTTAAGGTAGAATATATATTATTTCTTTCTTTTCTATACTAATACTAATACTAATATATAGCTATTTCTTATATATCTAAGTTATTAAGATAGTATTCTAGCTACTTTAATATTAATAACTAATAAGTAAATAGTCTAGACTAGAATATTTAAATAAAGTTAATAATTTAATTTAATTTACTATTTTTAGAAACTTTTCTTTATATATAAGTAATAGTTAATATTAGTAGAAATAGCTTATAATAAGAGAGTAGATATACTATCTACTATATAATCCCTAATAAATTAGGGTTAGAATAAAGGTTAGGATATTTTTTAAGGTAATATTAGAAGTAAATAGAGTAGGTTTTCTTTATTACTAAGTAGTAGGTACCCGGCCCGCCTTATTCCTTTAAGGTAGATACTAGCTCTACTATAAGGTATTATAACCTACTAGAAAATACCTATAAAAATTCAAGATTTTTACTTAGGAAAAGTTTACTTAAAAGTATAATTCTTTTATTTATTAGTAAGTAATAATAATTATAAGGTAAATTTAAGTCTAAATATAATAGATATTTATATAAACTTTTATAGATACTAAGACCCCCTTTAAGTATTATAAGAGATATAAGGTAAATATTACTAAAAATATTAATTTTAAATCTAAGGGATTATTTATAATAGTTACCTAGTACTAGAGTATTAATAAATAGTTATTAAGCCTACCTATATTATAACTCTATTATAATATTACCGTTTAGGACTAATAGGGTATAACTAAGTATACTATTATTAGACGACTTATTATATTAATTATTATTAGGAAAAGATATTATTATTATTAAGATAGAAGTATTAAAAGACTAATACTATCTACTAAGTATCTAATTAATTATAGGATATCTAGTATAATAATACCCTATTTAATTAATAACTTTTATACTACTAAACTATTTAATATAATTTTTAAATTATTATACCCCTTATATTATAATATATCTTTTATACTCTTATAATAACTATTAATAGTTATACTAGATTTATTATGTTAATATAAAAGAATCTATTAGATATAAGAGTTTATATAGCCTAGTATTTATCTAGCCCTTTAAAGTTTAACTAGTAGTATTTAATAAATTAAATAATAGAATAGCTTATTTTTACTATTAAAAAGTCTAATATTATAGTCTAATATAAAGATATAACTATATAACTAAGTATAATATTAAGCTATTTTTATACTTTTAATATTATAATTAGTATTCTTATAAGCTACTAAGTAGTTATTAATAGGATCTAGGTGTTAATAATAAGTTATAATTAATATATTAGAGGTAGTCTACCTATTATTTAATAGTATCTACTTATATATAATATTTCTTATTATTTAATTAGATATATATTTAGGAATTTTAGGCCTAATAATATAAAGGTTTCCCTATCTTATTACCTATAATAGAGTTATATATAGCTAATTATAATTAAAAGTAGGCCTAATTTATAAGTTAATACTTATATACTTTATTAATTAGCCTTATAATTTATTAATAGTTATAATAAATACTAGTTAAATAGGGTACTACTTATAAATAAAGGGGGTAGGAATCTACCTATTATTTTCTTTAGATTATAATAGCGTCTTAAATAGTATTATCTTCTTATAATTATAAGTACTACTTATAATCTCCCCCTTAAAGATATA